>JAEEGG010001012.1_pt1 | contig 79293 bp, 64 predicted proteins | sample 9134161 | NCBI WGS metagenome assembly JAEEGG01 (sample SAMN16246543, study PRJNA631951) | gut metagenome | biome: gut microbiome; feature: rumen; material: CR-attached | host: Bos | place: Iran: Karaj | collected 2018-10
ATTGCTGTTCGTGGTGCTGGTGGTGTTCATATTCCTCGGCAAATGGAGGGCTACTTTCATCATCGGCCTGACCATCCCCATCGCCCTTATCGTGGCGTTCATCTATCTGGCACTGACAGGCAGTTCGCTGAACATCATATCGCTCTGCTCCCTGACAGTCGCCATCGGTATGGTGGTGGACGATGCCATCGTGGTTCTGGAAAATATCTCGAAACATATCGACAGGGGATCCAGCCCCCGCGAGGCGGCGATCTATGCTACCAACGAGGTCTGGGTGTCTGTTATTGCCACGACCCTCGTAATCGTGGCCGTGTTCGTGCCCCTGACGATGCTTACCGGCATAGCCGGCATCCTCTTCAAGGAATTGGGATGGATTGTTACGATTGTGGTCTGCACATCTACCGTAGTGGCCATCTCGCTTACCCCTATGCTCTGCTCGCAGCTGCTCAAGGCCAAGAAGGTCGAGATCGATGAGACCGGGCACATCAAGGAAGTTTCCGAGAAGAAGACATTTTTCGACAAGACCGTGGGTGCAGCTCTCGATGCCATCGACGGATGGTATGCCAATGTCCTGCGTGTCTGCCTGCGCCACAAGGCCCTGACGCTTCTGGGTTTCACAGCATTGTTCGTGGCATCCCTGATTCCTGCCTGCACCGGCCAGATCGGTACGGACTTCATGCAGCCTTCCGACAACGGCCGTATCCGTGTCACCATAGAGCTGCAGAACGGAACGCGAATCGAGCAGACGCTCAAGACAGCCCGCGCAATCGAGGCCAGGGTCAATGAGCTTGTGCCTGAGGTCAGGATGGTTTCCACTTCTGCCGGCAGCAACGATGCTTCCGGAACCAGCGCTATGTTCACGTCAACGACCAACAACTCCATCCAGATGACTGTGGTCTGCGTGAAGAAATACGAACGTACACGCACTATCGATGAAATAGCCGAAGTAATCCGCCAGGAACTGATGAACTATCCCGAAATCGTAAGATATCAGGTCAATTCGCAAGGTGGTATGGGCGGCGGTGGTACTTCTACCGTCGACGTGGAGATCTACGGATATGACTTTGACGAGACGAATGTACTGGCCGAAAATGTCAGAAACACCATCATCGAAAAGATTCCTGACGCCAGGAACGTTACCATCAGCCGTGAGAAAGACCGTCCCGAGCTGAACCTTGTGATCGACAAGGAGAAGGCTTCGTCTTTCGGCCTTAACGCCGCTACGATTTCGACTTATGTCCGCAACCGCGTTGGAGGTCTGGCATCAGGCTTCCTCAAGGAGGACGGAGAGGAGTATGACATCGTGGTCCGTCTGCGCGAGGATGACCGCAATTCCATCGCCGACATTGCGAACTTGTCCATCCCTACTGCTACAGGCAAGATCATCAAGCTCAGCGAGGTTGCCTCCATCGAGGAATATTTCGCCCCTCCGACCATCGACCGCAAGAGCCGCCAGCGTTATCTGACGGTGAGTGTGATGCCTTTCAACACTTCGCTTGGACAGATGGCAATGGATGTGCAGAATGTCATCAACCAGATAAACGTTCCGGAAGGAATAACGATGTCCATCGGAGGAGACTTCGAGGACCAGCAGGAAATGTTCGGCAATATGATTGCACTTGCACTGCTGATCATCCTGCTTGTATATGTGGTGATGGCTTCCCAGTTCGAGTCGTTCTCCAAACCTGCCATCATTCTGCTGGCCATTCCGTTTGCCATCACCGGTGTGATCCTGGCTCTCTGGATTACCGGAACGACGCTCGATATGATCGCGGCGCTCGGAGTGGTGATGCTCATCGGTATCGTGGTCAAGAACGGTATCGTGCTGGTGGACTATATCAACCTGATGCGTGACCGCGGGCACGAACTCAGCGAGGCTATCGCCCTGTCGGGCCGCTCACGTCTGCGTCCCGTGCTTATGACAGCTATGACCACCGTGCTCGGTATGCTCCCTATGGCACTCAGCCGTGGTGAGGGCAGCGAGATGTGGCATCCCCTGGGTATCGTGGTTATCGGCGGTCTGCTTGTCTCGACCTTCGTGACACTGATCGTCGTGCCTGTCTTCTATGCCGTACTCAGCAAGAACAGCGACCGCAACAAGCAGGAACGTAACCGTCGCAACTTCATCTTTATGCAACTTTCACCTGACGACAAGGAGGATTAGGATATGAAGAGTGTATTCATTGTTTTCAACCAGGCCAATACGGAGCGCGTGGAGTATATGCTCGACGAGCTCAAGATATCAGGTTTCACTCTTTTCGAGCAGGTGCAGGGGCGTGGTACAAAGACCGGTGAACCGCGTCGCGGGACGCACACCTGGCCGGAGATGAATTCGGCAGTGATGGTAGTCATCGAGGACGAGCGTGTCGACGAACTCCTTAAGACTGTTCGCAAGCTGGACAACCGCAACAAAGTCGTCGGCGTACGCGCTTTCGTGTGGAACATCGAGCAGATGGTGTAGTCTTGTGATATAGCTCTCTGTTTTTTATTATCTTTGCCAACGCCTAAAGGGCAATGTTAGAAAGAGATAATAAACTGATACAATGAAAAAAGTACTTAGTCTTATTTCTATTATGACTCTGGCGCTGATGGCGCTGGAATCTTGCGGACCTGCACGCTATACGCAGAGTGGAACGAATCTGTCATCTGTCCAGGAATTTGCCTTCATAGAGCCGTACTCTTATATGGTTCTTTACGGTGATGACGGTAAAGGATATTACAATGCTGACGATTCGCGCAAAGCATCCCAGTTGATCACCAGCATCATCGAATCGGAACGTTTCCCGTTCTCAGACGTGGTTCCTGCCGACTACGACGACGACAATTCCGATATCAGGAAATGGGTGACCAACTTCGATGAAAACACTGCTGCCAGGGCAGACCGTCTCCGCGTGCCCAAGTCTCTCAAGACTCTGGTCAAGAACAGCGGCCACCGTTATGGCCTCGTCATATATTCATACGGCTATACCCAGACTGTCCAGGGATATCAGACAGAGAAGCTTGAGAAGGCGGCCAGCAGGGTGATTGACAAAGCCATAGAGTCACTGACCGGCATAAGCGGCCTTACCAATCCTTCGAAGAACTACTACGTAAGCGATCCCTACGGCAACTTGATGTACTGCGCGGTGGTAGATGTGGAAGAAGACCGCGTAGTCAACTTCGTGCGCGAAGTTCCCACCTTTGCCTCACATCCTCTGGAAAGCACTTATGTGAGCGACCTGCTTCACAAGCTTCTGAAAGATTTTATCCGCTAGAACAAAATACCATAATATGCGTATCGTATCATTCTTTACTGCTGTCCTGATGGCAGCGGCGGTGGCTGGATGCAGTCCGGCCAATCCCGTTCTCGACATCGAGGGGGGAAAGATCCAGGGTGTCGAATCATCTGTCAAAGGTGTATATATCTATAAGGGAATACCTTTCGCGGCTCCGCCCGTCGGAGACCTGCGCTGGAAGGAACCTCAGCCCGTAATCCCCTGGGACGGCGTAAAGATGGCCGATACTTTCGGACCCGGGTCTGTGCAGGCAAAGCACGACTCCAGCAATCCCTGGACCAGCGAGTTCTATTGGGAGGATCCTGAATTCAGCGAGGATTGCCTCTATTTGAACGTATGGACTCCTGCTCCCGGCAAGCCCGGGAAGAAACTGCCCGTGGCAATGTGGATACACGGCGGTGCCTACACAGGAGGCTGGGGCTATGAGCCTGAATTCGACGGCAAGGTATGGGCAGAGAAGGGCGTGGTCCTCGTGACCATCAACTATCGTCTCGGTGTCTTCGGCTTTATGTGCCATCCTCTCCTGACAGAGGAGAGCCCGCATCACGTATCCGGCAACTACGGCATCCTTGACCAGATTGCCGCGCTCAAGTGGATACACGCAAATATCGCAGCGTTCGGCGGAGACCCCGACAATATCACCGTCTTCGGGCAGAGTGCCGGTGCAGGCAGCGTCAAGACGCTCGTCGCATCTCCTCTGACCGGCAATCTGATCAAGAAGGCGATCATCCAGAGCGGAGGCGGCGTGAATGTCCGTCCTGCCGGAGCACCAGCGCCTACTCAACCGGCAGTGTCGCAGATGACGCTCATCGGAAATGCATACAAGACCGGTCTGGACTGGGCCGGCTATGACACACTGGAAAAGATGCGTGCCGCGTCAACCGAAGAAATATTCACGCTCGCTGCCAGATATGCTGCAGAGACAGGAGTCAACGTCAGGCTGTCCACTTCTCCCATAATCGACGGCTATGTGTCTACCGAAAGCTTCGACACGGCTGCGATGGAAGGCCGCATCAAGGACATTCCTTATATGATCGGCTACACCCGCGACGATATGGGCAACCCGGAGGAAAGTGTCCGCCGCTTCTGCGACCTTCGCAACGCGGCAGGCAAGCCGGTCTTTGCATATCAGTTCTCACGTGCCCTTCCGGACGACGAAGCCGGCTCACACGATATGAAGGGCGCGTTCCATTCATCAGAGCTCTGGTATATGTTCAAGTCGCTTGACCGCGGTGACAGGCCTTTCACAAAGGCAGACTGGGACCTTGCCGAGCACGTAGTCAGCTGCTGGACCAACTTCGCAAAGACCGGAGACCCCGGCCTTGGCTGGAAACCCTATACCCAGGATGCTCCGGAGTTCATGGTCTTCAACGTGAACGACGACAGCACACAGGACGCCTCAGCAATGGGCGCCCCCCTCAAGCGCAACTAAATTCTGAATGCCAGATATGCGATGGGCTTGCCTTCGGCGAGCCACATCTGCTCGTAGTATGTCTTGACGCAGAGAATGTCGTCGGGGTCGGCAGCACGGCCGCTGCCGTAGATGTCGGAATTGCACTCGAGTATTTCGAGATTCTGCTCCTGAGCCACTTCAATAGAATATTCGTGAAGCAGCACGCTGTCCGTCTTGAGATGGACGATGGCCCCTTTCTTCGTGAAAGAGCGGTAACGGTCGAGGAACAGGGGAGAGGTCAGCCTCTTGCCCGGCTTCTTCGGCTGCGGGTCTGAGAATGTCAGCCATATCTCACTGACCTCGTCCGGCCCGAAAGCAGACTTTATGAAATCAATGCGCGTGCGCAGGAATGCGACATTGTGCAGATTGTGCTCAGTAGCGTATTTCGCGCCCTTCCAGAGCCTCGCGCCCTTGATGTCTATGCCGATGTAGTTGACGTCCGGGTTGCGCTCTGCAAGAGCTACGGTATATTCGCCGCGGCCGCAGCCAAGCTCCAGAACGATCGGGTTGCCGTTGTGGAAAACGACTTCGTTCCATCTGCCCTTGACCGGAAAATTGCCGGAAAGCATATCGTCTGACGACGGTTGCAGCAGGCATTCGAAAGTCTCGTTCTCCCGAAACTTTGCAAGTTTGTTCTTACCGCTCATCTTTTCTTCCCTGAAGGACTGTAACTGAAGCCGAGAGAATGCAGACCCGTGTAGTGTTCCGGCCTTGCGCTGATGGTCCAGAGACCAAACTCGTTGCCTACCACGTCAAGCCGCCAGGTCCATTCTATGTTGGCGTTCCAGTTCTGTTCAATGTTGAATCTTGTATACGGGTCGTCCTTCGCCTGGGCTTCGGAATGATACAGGGGAAAGACTACGGTGTCGCGATATGTGTAGCCGGCAGGTGAGACAGCCTTGATGAACATTTTCAGACTGTCGGATTCTATCCGGCCGAGGTCATAGCGGCAGCTGAAGAAGGTGGAATAGGACGCAGCCGAATCCATTTCGAACTGGAAGGTGGCGTCCTGTATGCCGTCCGGGTCGAGAACGACATACTGATATCGCTCCTGGGGCCTGGTACACGCCGCCAGCAGCAAAAGTGCAAGCAGGATGACGAAACTATTTCTCCTCCTTCTGCCCATGATGACCATTATGCCTGTGTCCTTTGCGCCTCTTCTTACGCTTGCTTTCGTCGAAACGGGTGATGCTCTCGTCGCCGGCAGCGCTGACGAAAGTGGTCTCAGGCTCCTTCTCAGTCTCCGCGGCGCGGAATCCCTGGAGAGAGTCAGGCTTGTTGCCCTTTCGGTTCAAAGCCTGTATGGCCCTTACACGGTCGGCGGTGAGAGGGAATATGTTGGTCAGGTTGCCCTTCTCATAGGAGAACCACATTATTCCTGAAAGTATGTCGGTCTTGACGAGCCAGGCACTGCCATCCTTGAACTCGAGAGGCTCCTTGACCATCGGAAGCTTGCTCTGTGCGTCGATATAGGTCGAAGCTTCGTAGTTGATGCAGCATTTGAGCTTGCTGCACTGGCCTGCCAGTTTCTGGGGATTGAGAGAGAGGTCCTGGCAACGGGCAGCCTGGGTGGTGATGGAGTTGAAGTCTGCCATATAGCACGAGCAGCACAGCGGCCTTCCGCAGACTCCGATGCCGCCGATGAGCCCGGCTTCCTGCCTTGCTCCGATCTGCTTCATCTCGATGCGGATGCCGAATTCAGCGGCAAAATCCTTGATCAGCTGGCGGAAATCGACCCTTTCATCAGCAATATAGTAGAAAATGGCCTTTGTCCCGTCGCCTTGGAACTCTACGTCTCCGATCTTCATCTCGAGACCCAGACGGGCGGCAATCTGGCGGGAGCGGATCATTGTCTTGTGCTCCCTTGCGATGGCTTCCTGCCAGCGCTCTATATCGAGGATCTTGGCCTTGCGGTAGATCTTCTTGAACTCGTAGGCGGACGGGTCTATGTGGTGGCGTTTCATCTGGAGGGCAACGATGGGGCCTTCAAGACTGATGATGCCGACATCGTGGCCGTAGGCAGCTTCCACCACGACAATGTCCCCGACCTTGAGGATGAGGCCTGAAGTGTTGCGGTAGATGCCTTTGTGAGTGTTCTTGAACCTGACTTCGAAGAGATCCTTGTAGTGCTCCGAGGGAATGTCTTTCAGCCAGTTGAAAGATGCAAGCTTGCAACATCCAAGCTTGTAGTCTATCAGCAGCTCGTTGTCATCAGTCCTCTCGACCGTGCAGGCTCTCGAACAGTCATATGTCATGCTTTTTTCCATTGTCAGATGTATAAATAAAACCTGTTGCAAAGGTCGACGAATGTCAGCTTTGCGTTGACATTGCTCTCTATTGCCGACAGAGCGGTGTCCAGGCTTGCAAGAGCCTTGCGGTAGAAGTCCTTCTTTATAGCGGCGGCATACCGTTCGAGGTGCTCATATTCGCCGGTCAATGCGAATGATATCTGCGGGACACCGTTTGCAAACATAAATATTTTCCGGATATAATTCTCGGCATATAGGCAGAAATCTCTCTGTTTCTCACGGCCCGGGGTAGTCAGAGCGTCTGCTATGGCCAGCAATTTCGTGAGATTGTGCTCCAGGGCGGCATCGAGCAGCGCACGTATGTCAGCCGCATATTCGTCGGAAAGTTCTTCCTCACGGAGCATCTTCAGTGCGCTGCCGTAGCTGCCTCTGGCAACCCTGGCAGCGACCATCGCGTGGTCCGGGTCGGCCTGCTCTTCGCGGCACAGCATTTCGCAGATGTCTTGCGGCGAGTCCGGCTGCAGCCTGATGATCTGGCATCTCGAGAGGATGGTGGGCAGCAGTTTGTCGGGCTTGTGGCATACAAGGAAGAAAAACGTGCCCTGCGGCGGTTCTTCAAGCAGCTTGAGCAGCTTGTTCGAAGCCTCTGCGTTCATCTTCTCGGCAAGGTAGATTATCATCACCTTGAACTCCGATTCATAGGGCTTGAGCGAAAGCTTCGAGATTATATCCTTTGCTTCGTGGACAGAAATGTTGCCTGCCTTGTTCTCGAGGCCCAGCGCGTCGAACAGGTCCTGCTCGTCGAAATAGGGATTGGAGAGCACCAGCTGCCTGAATCCGTCGAGGAAATAGTCAGAGATGGGATGCTTCTTCTCCGATTCTGCGAGAGAAGAGGTGGCGGCAACGGGGAAGACGAAGTGCACGTCGGGGTGGATCAGCTTGCCGTGCTTGTGGCAGCTGTTGCACACCCCGCAACTGTCGCCTCCACTGCGGTCCTTGCAGTTGATGTATTGGCTCAGGGCCAGCGCAAAAGCAATCGCGCCCATCCCTTGTTCTTCAACAAACAGGAGGGCGTGACCCATTTTCCCGCCATCGACCATTCCGGTCAGATTGGCTTTCAGGGCTTCATTGCCGTGTATCTGCGCAAACTGCACGAGCCTAGACAGTCATTATCTCTTTCTCCTTGGCTGCAAGGATCTCGTCAACTTTCTTGGTGAAGTTGTCGGTCTCTTTCTGTACAGACTCTTCGCTGTCTTTCTCTACATCCTCGGGGAGTCCGTCTTTCTGCAGCTTCTTGAGAGCGTTGATGGCGTCGCGGCGCACGTTGCGGATGCTGACCTTGGCGGTCTCGCCTTCGTTCTTGGCTTTCTTCACCAGTTCGCGGCGGCGGTCCTCGGTGAGGGCCGGAACGTTGATGCGGATGACCTCTCCGTTGTTCTGGGGAGTGAAGCCGATATTGGCGTCCATTATGGCCTTTTCGATGGGAGCGATCATATTTCTCTCCCAGGGCTGGATGAACATTGTCTTGGCATCAGGCACCGAAATGCTGGCTACCTGGGGAATGGGGGTCATAGTGCCGTAGTAGTTCACCAGTACATTGGCGAAAACTGCGGGATTAGCCTTGCCGGCGCGGTAGGTCTTGAGTTCCTCGTCGAGGTGGGTCACCGCGTCCTGCATCTTCTTCTTGCTGTCTTCGAGGACAGCTTTTGCTTTCTCAATCATAGTGGTATTGTGTTTATTATTTGTTGCTTACTACGGTTCCGATGTCCTTGCCCTCTACTACAAGTGTCTCGAGCGAACCTTCTTTGGTCATATTGAAAACTATGATGGGCATATCGTTTTCGCGGCAGAGGGTGAACGCTGTGCTGTCCATCACTTTGAGTCCGTCGGCAAGTGCCTTGTCGAACGTGAGGGTGGTATATTTCTTTGCGTCCGGGTTCTTTGCCGGGTCGCAGTCATAGACTCCGTCGACCTTGGTGCCTTTGAGCAGGGCGTCGGCCTTGATCTCGCAGGCGCGGAGGGCCGATGCCGAGTCGGTGGTGAAGAAAGGATTGCCGGTGCCTCCGGCGATGATTGCCACGCCGCCTTTCTCCATAAACTCAACGGCTTCGTCACGCCTGTAGTATTTGGCCATCGGCTCCATGGGAGTTGAGGTGAACACTTCTGCAGGAACGCCGGCCTTCTTGATGAAGATCGACAGGCCGATGCTGTTGATGACGGTGGCGAGCATTCCCATCTGGTCTCCGCGCACACGGTCGAACCCCTGCTGTGCACCAGCCAGGCCGCGGAAGATGTTGCCGCCGCCGATGACTATCGCAACCTGCACGCCGCTGCGCACTACCGATGCGATCTGAGATGCGTAAGATGTCAGGATGGGCTCGTCGAGTCCCTGTCCGTCCGGCCCGCCGATGGCTTCGCCGCTGAGTTTGAGAAGTATTCGTTTGTATTTCATATCCTTTGAGTTATCAAACAAAATTAATGAAAAATCTTCTAATAGAAAACAGGCGCTAGTCGCAGGCAAGCACCGACATCTCGCAGGCCTTGCAGTCGAAGGCTAACTGCAGGCGGCGTCCGTTGTTCACCAGGAAGAGCGGCTCCCTGACGTCAGCCTTTTTGCCCTGCCTGGGGCATATGCCGAGTTCGTGGCGGATGCAATATTTGCTGCGCATCAGCACGCCGTCCTCCGCCTTCCTTTTCTGAGGGGGCAGTGGCGCATCCAAAGGCTTGAATGCAGTGCGCCGTGCCGCCATTATCTGACTCATCCTTGCGTCAAGCATTTCAGCCAGCTTGCGACGGAATCCGTTCAGCGTCGAGAGAGGGTAGAAGCGTACGTCACCGTCATCGACCGACATCACGTGGAAGGAGTATACTCCTGCACGTTTGCCCATCTGCCTGCGTATGTTGTCCACCGCACTTGCTATGTTGAGGGCAGGAGGGAAGTCTCCCCTGATGTCGAGGGTTACCGAGGCTCCTGCCGCACTGACAGCCGTAATGGAGTCGGCAGAGAAATCGACCGTCACGTCTACCAGCCGTTCGGGACTGTCGCTGCGCAACTGTTTCTCGAAGGCTATGTTGTAGTTGCGCCAGATTTCCTGGCCGATCCTGAGCCCTTCGGAAGATTTTATCTCAATGCGCCGGCCAGTGCATCTGTCGGCCCTGAAGCCGGTCTGCTCGCCATTGGCCGAAACCGTGCAGAGCCCGTCTCCGTTGTTTATCGCAACCGTACCGTCGAGCTCTATCCAGCCTTCGCCCCTGGCCGTGATGCGGCCGGCGAATTCACCTTTGGACTTGGTGTTGTCACCTGACAGCCAGCGGCCTCTGCCGCCGTCGATGAACAGGTCGGTATAACCCCTGTTGAAGGTCGCATCGATGTTGGGGGTGAAACCTCCGGTGACCCTGCCTGCCGAAGCACGCCGGTACTGCGGATGCCCTTCGATGAAACGGTCGAGGGCAAGGCTGTAGTGCCGCACGACGTTGCGCACGTAACTTTCGTTCTTGAGCCTGCCTTCGATCTTGAAGGAGCAGATGCCGGCTTCGGCAAGCTCTGCGATATGGCTGTCGAGGCGGTAGTCCTTCAGCGAGAGCAAGGGGTAGTTGCGCACCAGTGTCTTGCCAGAAGCATCTTCAAGGTCATACAGCGAGCGGCAGGCCTGGATGCAGGCTCCGCGGTTGGCGCTGCGGTCGGTGAGATGCTCGCTCAGGAAACATTCTCCGCTGTAGCAGACGCACAGGGCGCCGTGGACGAAAAACTCCAGTTCGCAGGAAACGGCCTCCCTGATGGCCCTGATCTGCTCCAGCGACAGCTGCCTCTCGAGCACTAGCCTCTTGAATCCAAGGGCTTCGAGAGCTGCTGCCTGCTGCGGAGTGCGGCAGACCGCCTGGGTCGAGGCGTGGACCTCGATGGGCGGAAGTTTCTGCTTCAACAGCCGGAAATCCTGCACCAGGATGGCGTCGACACCGGCTTTGTAAAGATCCCTTACAAGGGATGCGGCCTGTGGCAGTTCCTCATCGTAGAGCAGGGTGTTGACTGTGGCATACACCCTTGCGCCGAAGCGGTGGGCATACTCCGCCAGGACAGCAATGTCCTCCACGGGGTTCCCTGCGGCCTCGCGTGCTCCGAATGAAGGTCCTGCGATATATACGGCATCGGCACCGCAGTCGATCGCTGCAATGCCGATGTCTTTATTTTTCGCGGGAGCGAGAAGCTCGAGCGTTAGTTGCATTTGAGGGTTGTGATGTAGTAAGTTGCAGCCTCGCCCCATTTGGCGTCACCCTTGATCTGTTTGAAGTAGCTGCAAGCTTTGCTGTTGTTGTTGGCACCCATATAGGCTGTACCGATCTGATAGATGGTCTGAGCCTTGTCGGCTGCCTCGGGATTGATGGCCAGATATGCTTCGAAAGCCTCGGCTGCAACCTGGTTCTGCTTGAGGCTGAGGGCTGCGGTACCGATGAGTTTCTGAGCGTTGGCGCTGTCGTTGTTCTGTGCTGAAAGCTGTGCGTTTTCAAGCATGCCTTTCATATCTTTCTCTTTCTGGCAGGCAACTGCTTTCTTCAGATAGATGTTGGCAAGCTGCTTCTTGGCGTTGGCTTCCTGGCCGTTCTCGGCTGCTTTGGTGAAAGCCTCGACTGCTTCGTCAGCCTTGTCGGCTGCGGCGAGAGCCTGACCCATTCTGAACCATGCGGCGCCGTTGGTTGCATCAGCGTCGACGATTGCCTTGTATGCGGCAGCGGCTGCATCATATTCCTTTGCATTCAGGAGCGCACCGGCCTTTGCATTGAGCATCTGAGGGATGAGTTTCTGAGCCTCTGCGACTACGGCGTCATTGTTGGCGAAGTCGAGAGCCTTGTCTGATGCCTGTTTGAAAAAGTCAACGGCGGCGTCGAAGTTGCTGGCTTCTGCGCTTTCCTTGCCGAGCTGGAGCAGAACTTTGGGAATGGATTCCTTGCAGTTGTTTGCAACCTGTTCACCCTCTTCTCCGAGAGCGATTGCCTGCTCGAGGGCAGTATTGAACTGTGCGAGAGCACTGTCATAGTTCTTTTCATTAAGAGCAGATGCTGCAGCGTTGAAGGTTCCTACTACTGCTTCAAGATCCTGCGCCATGGCAAAACCCGTTGCTGCAAGAGCTACACAAAGTGTCAGGAAAAATTTTTTCATAGCAATTTATGTCTTAATAATTTGGTTTCAGGAGTGACGTTATGAAATTTGCGTGCCAAAACGGAAACAAATATATTATTTTTTTTCTGAAAGCAACTCCTTCGCGCGTTCGTAATCTTCGTCATTGACCACGATCCGCACGTCGAAGCCGGCCACACCCATACCGAGGAAGGGCAGGTTCTCGTTGATGATTTCGCATTCAATGCCTTCGTTCTCGAGCATTCCGCAAACGATATGAGCCTCGTAGACGTCGGAAAACTTAGCAACTACTTTCATTGTCAATACTGGTCTTTGGGGTTGCGCATACGATAGTTGTAGTATACGTTGCTGATGAGGCGGGTGGTGTCCCTGATCGGGCCGTCCACATATACCCTGTCCTCGCTCTTGAAGAAAGTGACTGCGTCCTCCCACATCCTGGTGAAGCGCATATAGCCTCTCTTCTGGCGGAATACCATCTTCTCGTCGTCTTCGCTCTCAAGCTCGAAGTCGGCGTCTTCCATAGTCTGCTTGATGATGCCGTAATAGTCGCTGAACGGCCCGTCGAGCGTTATGTGGTTCTTGCGGAAACCGAGCATCGGATAGACGGCGGAAATAATTGCGAACAGAGCGGCGATCTGCCACATGGCACCTTCTTTGAATAGAGTCGTGAAACTGCTGAGCGGGTGTTTGAGAACGACGCAGAGGATGGCGACGATGACCAGGAAGAGCACCGTGAAGTAGATGAGATATTTGACTGCTCTGACTAAGTATTTCATGGATTGCAGGGTTTTTGTGGTTCGCAGTTAAGTGAATGTGACAAATTTAGTTAAATTTGCCTTATCAAAGGCATTAAAATATCATTCGATATGGAAAATGAAGAGAAATTGAGAAAGATTGCCGTGGCGCTTGGCATCGCAGCCATCCTGCTCGGCGGTGTGCTGGCATATGTCTGGGTCAGCAAGAACAATATAGTCAAGGACCTCAACATCGAGAAGGCCGACCTGACCCAGGAGATGATGGAGCTCCGCGAGGAGTATGCGGAACTGCAGACTGCCAATGACACCCTCAACGCCAACCTGGAGATCGAGAGGGAGAAGGTAGACCAGCTGATCGAGCGATTCCAGCAGACCGAGGCCACCAACAGGGCCCAGATCCGCCAGTATGAGAAGGAGCTCGGAACCCTCCGTTCCATTATGAGACATTATATAGTACAGATAGACTCGCTCAACAACCTCAACATAGCTTTGCGACAGGAGGCTTCCGACGCACGCCAGGAGGCTGCCGAGAACAGGCGTCAGTATGACAACCTGCGCACCGAAGCCGACGAGCTGGGCCGTCAGGTTGCCCAGGGCTCTGTGGTCAAGGGCCGCGGAGTATCGCTCCACGCCATCAATGCCTCCGCAAAGGAGACCGACCGCAGCAGCCGCACCGAGAAGCTGCGCACCGACCTGTTCCTCATCGAGAACAGCATCGCCAAGAAAGGTCCCCGCAGGGTATATATCAGAGTCAAGGGTCCGGACGGCATACTCCTGACCGCAGACGACCGCCAGCTCTTCAACTGCGCCGGCGAGGAGATGATATACTCCGAGAGCCGCGAGGTTGACTATCAGGGCGAGGAAGTCGAGGTGAGCGTCTACTTCGCAAGCCCTCAGCCTTTCACCAAGGGCGTCTATACCGTGGATGCATATACCACCGAAGGCAAGATCGGTTCAGCCGACCTGCTGCTCAAGTAATTGGCCGGGATATACATACACGTCCCTTTCTGTGCATCTTTCTGCACGTATTGCGGCTTTTATTCTGAGGTGCTGAGAGACAGGACCCTATGCCGCAGGTATGTGGCTGCGCTGTGCCGTGAGGCTGAAGTTTCCCGCGGTTTCTTCCCCAAAGGGGCTCAGATCAAAACCGTTTATTTCGGCGGAGGCACGCCTTCGCTGCTCCTGTCTTCTGAATTTTCAGAGATCTGCTCCGCTCTGGCTGCAAGTTACGATTTGGGCGGCGTGGAGGAATTCACAGTGGAAGTCAATCCGGATGACATCTGCCGCAAGGGCGGCGAAGAACTGCTGAATGCATACCGCGACTGCGGAGTGAACCGTGTAAGCATAGGCGTGCAGTCTTTCCACGACGACCATCTGCGCTGGATGAACCGCAGGCACGACGCCGCTGAAGCCGAACGGGCAGTGCGCATCCTCACAGATAAATTCAGCAATGTGTCGCTTGACCTTATATTCGGCTATGCCGGCCTGACCGACACGGAGTGGGAGCAGGACATACGCAAGGCTGCAGGCTTGGGAGTGCAGCACATCTCTTCCTACCAGATGAGCCTCGATCCGGGCAGCATGCTCAGCAAACTTGCCGACAAGGGCCGCTACAGCGAGCCTGACGAGGAGCTGTGCCGCAGGCAGTATTTCCTGCTGCAGGACATACTCGACGAAGAGGGCTTCGTACAATACGAGATTTCCAACTTCTGCCGTCCCGGGTACCATTCCCGTCACAACAGCGCCTACTGGCGGCGCGAACCCTATCTAGGCCTCGGCCCCGGGGCTCACTCGTTCGACGGGGACCGCCGCCGCAGCTGGAACGCGGACGACCTGGGACGATGGCTGGACGGCGCTCCGAAAGATGGGGAGACACTGACTGATATCGATATATATAATGAAAAGGTTATGTTGGGGCTGAGGACCTCCGAAGGCGTGGATGCCTCTTTGATCGGAGGGTCAGCTGAACATAACCTTTCATTCGATGCCGCCACCGGCCGTTATTCGATAGGCCGGACGGACAGGTTTGTTTCAGACTCTATAATCCGGGATCTGCTAAAGTAATCCGTGGGCTCTGCAGCAGGCCACGATGGCAGTGATTGCGAAACCGCCCATAAGGATGGTGACGTACACGATGCCTATCACTTTGAGCCTCTTGAGCCATTTGTCATTGTTCCAGCCGATAGACTGCAGCGCGCTCCAGAAACCGTGGCTGAGGTGCAGCCAGATGGCTACGAACCAAACCAGGTAGAGGATGGTGATCCACACGTTGCCGAAAGTCTGGCCGAGCAGCATATTGGGATCTGCGGCTTCACCTCCGGTGAATTCAGCAAGCTGCATCTTTGCCCAGAAGTGGGTGAGATGGATGGCCAGGCCAAGCAGCACGATTACGCCGAGGTAAATCATATTCTTTGCAGCCCAGGAATCGGCCTCAGTTTTTGTGGCTACTTCATACCTTTTGAGACCGCCGCGTGACTTGAGGTTGCTTGCGGTAAGGATAAAAGCGTAGATGATGTGGATTACAAATCCAAAAGCCAGGACGGGAACCAAAATGCTGATTACGGGCGAGCCCATAAAGTCGCACACTTTTTGGAAAGCTTCAGCGCTGAAGACAGAGGTGAAGTTCAGGACCATGTGCATTGTGAGAAAAAGCACGAGGAATAAGCCAGAGATGCTCATTATAAGCTTTTTCCCGATAGAAGATGAAAATATGCTCATACTGCTTGTATTGTTGTTTACTGTCAAGAATACAAATATATAAAAATAATTGTGATTAATCGCTTTGGCCGCGGTCCCTTTCCCTGCGCATATCCTTGTCTTTTATGCTCTGGCGTTTGTCAAATTCGCGCTTGCCCCTTGCCAGCGCTATATCGAGCTTGGCATAGCCGTTTTCAGAGATGAAGAGCTTGACTGGGACTATGGTCAAGCCTTTTTCCTTGATGGCTCGTGCAAGCTTGCGCAGTTCCTTCTTGTTGAGCAGAAGCTTGCGGTCGCGGCGCGGGTCGTGGCGGTTGTAGCTGCCCCACCAGTATTCCGCCACGTTCATATTCTTCACGTAGAGTTCAGAGCCCGAGAAATAGCAGTAACTGTCGACCAGCGAGGCCTTGCCTGCGCGGATTGACTTTATCTCAGTGCCGCTGAGGACGATGCCGGCCGTGAAGCGCTCTATGAATTCATATTCGAAGGACGCCTTCTTGTTCTTTATTTCTATTTTGCTCTTTGCTTTAGGCATGACTCAACAAATATATGATAGTTTTTTAAATTTGTAATATGGACTACGACCTGACTTGCGTGCTGGGCCCCACGGCCTGCGGGAAGACAAGATATGCGGTGGCTCTGGCCAAGGCGACCGGAGCGGAGATCCTCTCTGCCGATTCGCGGCAGGTCTACCGTGGAATGGACATAGGCACCGGCAAGGACCTGGCAGATTACGACGGAGTGCCTTACCACCTTATCGACATAGTCCCGGCCGGCACCAAATACGACATATTTCAATATCAGCGCGACTTCCACAAGGCATATGGCGACATAGTGTCCCGCGGCAAGCCGGCCATTCTCTGCGGGGGTTCCGGCCTCTACATCGAAGCGGCGACCAGGGGATACCGTCTTTCGGAAGTCCCGCAGAACCCGGAGCTGCGCGCTGAACTCGAAAAAGAGAGCGACGAGGTTCTCATTGGCCGGCTGGCTTCATTGAAGACGCTCCACAACACCACTGACTACGACACCCGCAAGCGACTCATCCGTGCCCTGGAGATTGCAATCTACGAGCAGGAACATCCGGTGGACCGCAGCGCCTATCCGCCCCTCAAGACCAGATACATCGGTTTGGACGTGAGCAGGGAGGAGCGCAACGCACGCATTGACGCCCGCCTGGATGCGCGGCTTGCAGCAGGTATGGTGGATGAAGTGCGAGGACTGCTGCAGAGCGGCATCGCGCCTGAAGACTTGATCTATTACGGTCTGGAATATAAATTCATCACTTTATATCTGACGGGCGAACTGTCTTACGACGAGATGCGCGACAAACTTGCCACCGCGATCCATCAGTTCGCCAAAAGGCAGATGACCTGGTTCCGCGGGATGGAACGCAGAGGGATCGTGATAGAGTGGGTGAAAGTCTGATTACCTGATGCCCATCGCTTTGCGTTTCGATGCGCTCATACGCTGCTCTTTCGAAAGATTGGCGTGATGGTCGTTCTCTTTGGGCTCCTGCGGCTCCTGGCCGTGTCCTTCAATTAGCACCGGCAGTTTTGCACGCAGGCTCCAGACAAGGATGATGACTCCGGCAATGATGAAAGGTATGCTCAGCAGCTGACCCATATTGAACTGCATACCGGCTTCGAAATCCACCTGGTCGTTCTTGATGAATTCGATGAGGAAGCGCATTCCGAAGAGCACGATGAAGAAGATTCCGAAGATGGTGCCCTTGTAGATTCTGTCAGACCTCTTCCAGTACAGCCACAGCAGCACAAGGCCGAGAATCAGGTAGCTCAGGGCCTCGTAGATCTGGGTAGGGTGGCAGGCTACGCCGTCAGGGGGATAAACGCTCGGGCCGTAGAGGTTCACCCATTCCACGGAGTGGGGGAACTTGAATCCCCAGGGCAGGTCGGTCGGGCCGCCGAAGATCTCTGAGTTGAAAAGGTTGCCGAGACGGATGAAGCAGCCGGCGATACTGCCTGCGATTGCCAGCCTGTCAAACACCCAAAGGGCATCGAAACCGTTCTTGCGGCCGTATCTGTGGGCATAGTAGAATACGCAGAGCACGAGAGCCAGCACTCCTCCGTGACTGGCGAGACCTCCGTTCCAAACCTTGAGTATCTCTATGGGATGGGATAGATAGTATCCAGGTTCATAGAAGAGGCAATGACCGAGGCGAGCTCCGACGATGGTGCCTATGAGCAGTATGTAGAGCAGGGGCTCAAGCAATGCTGTGTCGACATTCTCCCTCTTGTAGAATTTGTAGAACAGCCAGTAGCCGAGCGGAAAGCCGGCGACGAACAGGATGGAATAGAAACGAAGGGAATAGTTGCCGATCGAGAAGATGGCGGGATCGACGTTCCATACTACAGAGAGAAAATCTGACATAAATGAGTTGTTTTGACAAAAGTAACACATATTTCTTAATTTTGTCTTGATGAACATCGAACAGCCATCTGCACAGTGGAAGGACTATGAGCTCCTCGACTCCGGCGATTTTTCGAAGCTGGAGCGTTTCGGCAAGTACGTCGCAATCCGTCCGGAACCCAAGGCTCTCTGGAACAAGAGCCTCAAGGATGCCGAGTGGAAACGTCTGGCACAGACTGAATTCAAGCCTGGAGCAGGCTTCGGAAAGGCCGGCAAGGAAGACAGCGGCACCTGGGTGATGCTGGGTGAGATGCCGGAGCAATGGGTAATCCGCTACGACGGCTCCGCGCAGGGCCCGAAGTTCAGTCTCCGGCTGGGACTTACGTCTTTCAAGCACGTAGGCGTGTTCCCTGAGCAGGCCCCCAACTGGGAATTCATCTACTCCAACACCTCCCGTCTGGTGAAGGAAGCCGCGGCGGCGAAGAAGCCGGTCCCCAAGGTCCTCAATCTCTTCGCATATACCGGTGCGGCATCGCTGGCAGCCCGTGTGGCAGGTGCCGACGTGACGCATCTTGATTCCGTAAGACAGGTTGTTACCTGGGCCAAGGGGAATATGGAGATCAGCCGCAGCATCGACATCCGCTGGGTGGTGGAGGATGCTCTCAAGTTCGTAAAGAGGGAAGCCCGTCGCGGCAACACCTATCAGGGGCTGATCCTGGATCCTCCGGCATACGGTCACGGTCCGAACGGCGAGAAATGGAAACTCGACGAGTGTCTGTTCGAGATGCTCCGGGAGTGCTCTTCGATATTGGCTCCCAAGGACAGCTTTATGGTGCTGAACCTCTATTCCAACGGCTATTCGGCCGTTCTGGCGGACACCGTGGTGCGCAGTGCTTTCTCAGGCCTGCTCAACAAAGACAGCCGGCTCAGCTATGGCGAACTGGTGCTCCGCGACCGCTTCGACAAGGCGCTGCCGCTGAGCGTGTTCTCGCGTCTGGTGCTGTAATCTGCTTTATTCTGCCCTGAAGTATGAATCGTCAGGAATGTTCCTGAATGATTTGTCGTCTTTTGCACGCAGTGCGATGGCTGCGCTGTCCCAGTTCGACGGCACTCCGCCGAGAATGTGTCCAAGGAAGATTATCTTGACCTGATGAAGACCTGCTTCAAGAACGAGACAGTTGTCGCGGCGGCTGTAGCGCTTGACTTCGTCGTTGTTGTCGATGACAAGCCGGCCGTCGATCCACACTTCGTCGTTGTTTGACGAAATGTAGTAGACATCGGTGGAATCGATGCGTACAAATCCTTCGGCAACGGCCGCATACTGCTCAACGGTGCGCATATGGGCATCGGTGGCAGACTGGGCGCTGATCTCGCGAAGCTTGGTGATGTTTACGGGAGTCCAGACCCTGTCGGCTGCGAACAGTTCCCTGGTGTTGAAGAATTCGCCGGGTGTAGTGCTCATCGCAAGTCCTTGAAGCAGAGGCCTGGTGGGTTTTACTGCCGGCAGCGGGTCCATCTTGACGATGTCTATAGTGCGTACGGGGCTCATCTGCCCGGTGGGCAGGACAGAGCGGATCTTGAGCGTGGCGTTGTCAGTGAATCGCAGCGGAGCGGTGTATTCGCTGCTGCGGGCCGTCGGCTCCTTGCCGTTGAGGGTATATACCATCTTTACGGGGCGCGTGGTCTTGAACGTCACTGTAGCACTGTCTGTGAAGGCTACCGTGTTGCACGAGCCGTTCGGCTGCTCAGGCAGCGGGATGTGGTAGTTGATATGGTGCATGTCCAGGCGGACGTGGGCGTCATCAAGCCTGCGGAGGAAATCATTCCAGTCCTTGTTCTGAGGCTGGCTCCACGCTATCTCGCTGACAGCTATGGCACGGGGATAAGTACGGTATTCTGCGACGAAATCGGTGTAGAAATATTCCGACCAGTTATTGCACTGCACGCCGAGGATGTAGTCTTGAAGGCCGAGTGAATCGATTTCGGCAGGAATCGGATCGTAGGCATAGACTTTCTCCATAGGGAAGTAGTTGCCTATGCCCACGGGCTCTATCTTGCGGTCGCCCTGATAGTAGTCGAGGTACATTCCGTCGCTCGAGGGTGTCATTATCACCTGGTGACCTTCACGGGCTCCGGTGATGCCGCCCTGAAGGCCTCTCCACGACATTACGATGGCCGACGGGTCGATGTCCCCTTCAAGTATCTCGTCCCAGCCTATGATGCGTTTGCCCTTGCCGTTGAGGTATTTCTCGATGCGTCGCACGACATAGCTCTGGAGACGGTCCTCGTTGGTGAACTTGCTCTCGTCGCCGACAAGACCCTCACGGCGGATGCGCTGCTGGCAAAGAGGACATTTCTCCCACATTTCCCTGGGGCTCTCGTCACCTCCGATGTGGAACATCTCGCAGGGGAAGATTTCCACCATCTCGTCGATCACGTCTTCGAGGAATTCGAAGGTGCTTTCCTTGCCGGGGCACATAACGATGTTCTCAACACCCCATACTCTGCGTGGAGTATACTGCTCTCCGCTGCAGCTGAGCCAGGGGTAGGCGGCGATGGCCACCATCTCGTGTCCCGGAATCTCAAGCTCGGGAATGACCTCTATATGCCTTTCGGCTGCGTAGGCCACGATGTCGCGCAGTTCATCCTGGGTGTAATACGGGCCGAAGCTTGTGAGTTTAGGGTATTTCTTGATTTCGATGCGCCATCCCTGGTCTTCGGTGAGGTGGAAATGAAGCTTGTTGAACTTGTACATTGCCATCACGTCAATCTGCTTCTTTACCCAGGCGGCATCGCGCCAATTGCGGCAGGGGTCGATGTGCATTCCGCGGTAGTGGAAGCGAGGAGCATCCTGGATGCTCACGGCAGGAACTGAAAGATTGATGCCGCGCAGAACCTTGTCGCTCTGAGTTTCTGGCGGAAGCAACTGCAGAAGGGTCTGCATTCCGTAGAACAGGCCGTCGCTGTCGCTTGCTTTCACGCAGATGGCATCGCTGCCGGCTTCCAAAGTATATCCCTCCTCAGGAATGCCGCTGGCGGGATCTATATTGAAGATGATGACGTTATTGCCGGCATTCTCACCGGAAATGGTCATTACATTTCCGGTGGAAGCCGCAATCTTTCCGGCGAAGAACCCGGCGGTGGCTCTCTCGTCGTCGGTGAGGGCGACAAGCTGCGTAGAAGTATTGATCTTGAAAGGATCTTCTGTCCTGACTTCAATTGAGGAAGGTGCAGGGATTATACTTATTTCTCCTGAGCTGCCGCTCTTGCAGGCGCAAAGGATCGCCATTGTGCAGACTAATGCTGCGGCCAGTGTCGGATTCTGCCGAAAGAATTTCATATTTTATTATTCTAATTGAAGCTTACCCAGTCGATCTGGATGCAGCTTCCGTCTGTCATTACCACGAAGAGGTCGTGAATGCCGGGTTGGAAGCCGGACATAGGAATCTTGTTCTCGACCCAGCCTGTATTGCCTGCTACGTTGAAACTTGCGATGGTCGGGCCGTCAATGGCATCAAGCCTTACGTCCACCTTGCCGCCGGCAAGAGATAGAACTTTCATTGTCGCGGTGGTGAGCTTGTCCTTGCCGAAATCCACCTTGTTGTATCTTACCCAGATGGGTTCCTTCTCCTGGATGGTGTTGTTGAGAATCACTTTCCAACCGTCGAAGGTGCGGTCGGCATTGACGAACTGAACGTCTGTGCAGGTGTCTTTTATGTCTGAGTAGCGGTCAATCTGAATCTGGCTGGTGGCTTTGGTGATGCCTACGCCGCGCTTGGTCGGCTTGACGGGCTGGATGGTGCCGTCGGGATTGAAGAATAGGCTGTCCACGCATACTGAGCGGTTCTTGTCGAAGTAAGGTGAATAGTCGTTGTGATGATAGAACAGATACCACTGTCCGTCAACTTCGACGACTGAGTGATGGTTGGTCCAGCAGACGTCGGCGTGCTGTTCCATTATCTTGCCCACGAATTTGTAAGGGCCCATCGGGCTGTCGGCCATGCAGTATGCAAGGCACTCGCGCTCGGCTTCTACCCAGGGGAAGCTGAAGTAGTATTTGCCGTTGGCCTTGAAAAGGAACGGTCCCTCGCTCATTCCTCTCGGAATGGCGTCGATCCTTACGGGTTCTCCGTCCAGCTCTTTCATATTGTCTTTCAGCTTGCAGATGACAAGACCGCCGCCTGCCCATACGAGATAGGCCTGGCCGTCATCGTCGATGAAGCAGCAGGGGTCGATTCCGAAGGTTCCCTTGATGGCTGTCTCTTCAGGAACGAACGGGCCGTAAGGAGTGTCCGAAACGGCGACGCCGATGCTGCCGTCAGGCCTTTGACCATTTACGCGCTTTCCTGTGGCAGGGAAGTAGAAATAGTATTTGCCGTCCTTGTAGTTGCAGTCAGGCGCCCACATCTGGAAGGAATTGGGCTGTACCCACGGAACTGCATTCTGTGTGATGATCCTGCCGTGGTCTACCCAGTCCACGAAGTTGTCGGATGAAAAGACGTGGTAGTCTTCCATGCAGAACCAGTCTTTACGGGCATAGTCGACCGGTGCGGGGATGTCGTGTGAAGGATAGACATAAACTCTGCCCTCAAAATAGTGGGCACTGGGGTCAGCCGTGAACTGGTCACGGATGATAGGGTTCTGGGCATTTGCAATGACGACGCCGAACACTGCAAGTGCAAGAGTGAAGATTAGTCTTTTTTTCATGTCAGGTTATGTTAGAGATTATTCTTCAGTAGTTTCTTCACCATAGTTGACTATGGTCCACGTCACAGGTATGCCGTTCGCTCCCAGATCCCATCTGTCCATCTCAGGGGCTTTGGTGAAGGTTCCGTTCAGGGCTACTCCCACCAGCCAGTCCTTGGTACATTCGCTTGCAGTGACGTCTGTGGCGAGGCAAGTTACGGATGCCAGCCTGCCGCACAGTGAAAACATCTGCTTGTAGCATTCCTTAATAAGCATTTTGGCGGGAAGTTCAGGAGCCTCGGTCAGTGCGAAGCAGCCCGAGAACATTGCGAAATAGCACTTGGTCTTCAAGGCGGTGGCAGGCAGCTCGGGGGCTTCCTCAAGGCTTGTGCAGCCGTTGAACATAGACATATAGCAGCCGTCTGCCAGCAATTTTGAAGGCAGCTCCGGAGCTTTCTTGAGCGCGGTGCAGTTATAGAACATAGAGTTGTAGCAGCTGCTTGCCATCAATGCTGCAGGAAGGGCAGGGGCTTCGGTAAGGGCAGAGCAGCCGTTGAACATATACATATAGCAGCAGGTCGCCAGTTGACTTGCCGGCAGTTCGGGAGCGTTCTTCAGCGCCGTGCAGCCGTAGAACATCCTTTCATAGCAGTAGTTCGCAAGTTTGGATGCGGGCAGTTCCGGAGCCGTCACCAGGCTTGTGCAGTCCTTGAACATCGAAGTGTAGCAGTAAGACTTAAGGTCCGTTGCAGGCAAATCGGGCGCCTTGGTCAATGCCTTGCAGCCTTCGAACATCGATTTGCAGCAGTTTGACGCAAGTGTCGTCGCTGAAATTTCAGGGCCCTTTTCAAGTTCGGTGCACCCGTCAAACATATTTGCATAGCAGAAATCGCTGAGTTTGCCTGCGGTCAGACGCAGATACTGGGCTGATTTCAGTTTTGTATCCCCGCTGAAGAGTTTGTAGAATTCATATTTGCTGAGAAGTTCAGTCTCGTCGCCGGAAATGGTCATAAGGTCTCCGCTAACATTGTGCGAAACATCTGCAGAGATGGACCACCAGCCCTTTACCGAGGTGGTGCTGCAGTATGTCTGGTTTGCGCCGGAAAGCATCACTTTTCCATTTGCGGGCAGAGGAATCTCCTGAGAGGTCCTGATGGCGTCGAGAGATGACCAGTGTTTGCCCTTGTCGGTAGAATAGCGCAGTGAGATGGTGGGAACCGTCACACCGCTGGCCTTTATGGTAACCACTCCGGTATAGTTGGTAAGGTTTGTAATGGTCAGGTAACTTGCCTCGGGCTTGACGGTAACTGTGCAGCTGGCCGATTTCTCGCCGGAGGTGGCAGTGATGACGGCGGTGCCAACCTCGACTGCGGTAACCTTGCCATTGCGTACGCTGGCAACGCTCTCATCGGAGCTGGTCCACTTGACAGACCTGTCGGTGGCGTTTTCGGGCAATACCTCTGCGGAAAGTGTTTCCGTGTCACCCACTTCGAGCGTCAGCTCAGTGGCGTCCAGGGTTACCGACTCCACCGGAATGCGGGCCGATATGTCGAAAACGCAGGTGGCAGTCTTGTCTCCAGCCTTTGCCGTGATAGTCACTGTGCCGGCCTTGAGGGCTGTCACTTTACCTCCATATACTGTTGCAAGGCTTTCGTCAGAAGAAGACCAGGTGACAGATTTGTCGGTGGCGTTCTCGGGCTTGACCGTGGCCGTAAGCAGGTAAGAGTTACCTTCCATCAGGAAAAAGCTGGTCTCGTTGAGCGATATCGAAGTGACTTCGATGAAGGTGTCCTTCACGGTTATGGTACAACTGGCATTTTTGTCTCCTGCCGTGGCCGTGATGGATGCCGCACCGGTCTTTATGGCGGTCACGACTCCGTCCTTCACTGTAGCAACGGAAGGATTGTTGCTGGTCCAGACCACGGTTTCAGTGGTGTTTTCCGGCTTTACGGTAGCTTTCAGCGTCACCGTCTCACCCACATCCAATACTGCTTCTTTCTGGCTGAGAGTGATGCTTGAAACGGGTATGACCTTGGCAGATACGGTCACAGGGCAGGTAACCTTGGCTCCGCCGTCCTTGCTGGCTGCCGTGATCGTGGCAGTTCCAGCCTTCACGGCGGTCACCAGTCCGTCCTCTACGTTCGCTATCCCGGCATCCGACGTACTCCAGATGACTGTCTTGTCTGTGGCGTTGTCTGGGGCGACGGTGGCAGTCAGCTTGAAGCTCTCGCCTTCAGTCATTGACAGGGACTCTGAGTTCAGCGTAACGGATGACACTTTGACCTCCACTACCGGCTCTTCGCACGAGGTTAAGGAAAGGATGGAGATCAATATGATGCTGAGAATGGTAAGTCTTTTCATCGGAAATAGTTTTAATCCAACTTATAAAGGTACTATAATTATTTAGAATCGTCAACCGCAGTGCCGAAAACAAAACCCCGGAAGCCGAAAGCCTCCGGGGTTTGTATGAATATGTGGGGAACCGTTATTCCCTGATGGCTGCGATGCCGGGGAGAGCTTTGCCCTCGAGGTACTCGAGCATAGCTCCACCACCTGTAGATACGTAGCTGACCTTGTCGGCGTAACCCATCTGGGTGACAGCTGCAACTGAGTCGCCGCCGCCTACGAGGGTGAAAGCGCCTTTGTCGGTAGCTTCTTTGAGAGCCTGTGCTATGGCGTTTGTGCCGACAGCGAAGTTGGGCATCTCGAAAACGCCTACGGGGCCGTTCCAGAGGATGGTCTTGGAAGCCATGATGATCTTCTTGGCAGCCTCGACTGACTCGGGAGCTGCATCCATTCCTTCAAAGCCGTCAGGAATGTTGTCAGAGTCGCAGATGATGGTCTTTGCATTGTTGGCGAATGCGTCAGCGGCAACGACTTTGTCGGAAAGAACGATGTTGACGCCTTTCTCCTTGGCCTTGGCGAGGATGTTGAGAGCTACTTCCTGCTGGTCGTCTTCGCAGAGGGAGTTGCCGATCTTGCCGCCCTGGGCTTTCTTGAAGGTATAAACCATACCGCCGCCGATGATCAGGTTGTCGACGAGGTCGAGAAGATGCTCGATGATGCCGATCTTTGATGAAACCTTGGCGCCGCCGATAATTGCGGTGAGGGGACGTGCAGGGTTGCCGAGCACTTTGTCGATAGCGGTGATCTCGCCTTCCATCACATAGCCGAACATCTTGTCGTTCGGGAAGTATGATGCGATGAGGGCGGTTGAGCCGTGTGCACGGTGTGCGGTTCCGAATGCGTCGTTGATGTAGCAGTCAGCGTAGCTTGCGAGAGTCTTGACGAACTCTTTCTGGCTGGCTTTGACAGCGGCCTTGGCAGCTTTCTTCTCTTCGTCGGTAGCGTCATCTTTCAGGCCTCTCGGCTTGCCTTCCTCTTCTGCGTAGAAACGGAGGTTTTCGAGAAGCAGGACTTCACCGGGTTTGAGGGCGGCAGCCTGTGCTCCAGCCTTCATGCAGTCGTCTGCGAACTGAACCTTGGTGCCGAGCAGTTCTTCAACACGGTAGATGATGTGTTTCAGTGAGAATTTGTTGTCAACTCCCTTGGGACGTCCGAGGTGAGACATGATGATGAGTGAACCGCCTTTCTCGAGGACTTTCTTCAAAGTGGGGATGGCAGCCCTGATGCGGGTGTCGTCAGTGATTTTGAAGTTTTCATCCAGAGGAACGTTGAAGTCCACCCTGACAATGGCCTTTTTGCCTTTGAAATCGTAGCTGGAGATGTTTTGCATAATATTTTGGATTTGTTATTGTCGGGACGGCAAAGTTATAAAATAATTTTCGGATTGAGGTTGCGGTCACCCCAGCCATTGTCGATGCGGGCTGAATGAGGCCAGAACTTGTTGTCTCGGATCCATTCGAGAGGATATGCAGCCAGCTCCCTTCCATAGGGGTGGGTCCACTTGTCGGCAGTCACTTCGGCGGCGGTGTGGGGAGCCATCTTGACGGGGTTGTCCTCTGCGTCGAGCTTGCCTGCCTTGATGTCCTTGCACTCTGCGACGATGGACTTGAGGGCCTCGACGAAGCGGTCGAGCTCTTCAAGAGACTCACTTTCGGTGGGTTCTACCATCAGGGTCTCGTGCACCGGGAAGCTGAGGGTGGGGGCGTGGAATCCGTAGTCCATAAGGCGTTTGGCCACGTCCGTGGCATCCACTCCGTACTCAGCCTTGAAGTCGCGCAGGTCAATGATGCACTCGTGGGCCACGCGGCCGGTGGTGCCGGTATAGAGAGTGTTGAGCTCGGGCTTGAGCTTGGCTGAGATGTAGTTCGCGTTGAGTATTGCGATCTCGCTGGCCTGGCGCAGGCCGTCTGGACCGAGCATCTTTATATATGCGTGGGTGATGGGCAGAAGCAGCGGCGAGCCGAAAGGAGCTGCCGATACAGCCGTCATCCCCTTGCCGCCGCACTGCGGAACTACGGGATGTCCGGGAAGGTAGGGCTTGAGAGCTTCGGTGCAGCAGATGGGGCCTACTCCTGGACCGCCGCCGCCGTGAGGCATCGCGAAGGTCTTGTGGAGGTTGAGGTGGCATATGTCAGCTCCGATAGTGCCGGGGTTGGTGAGGCCGACCTGGGCGTTCATATTGGCACCGTCCATATATACGAGTCCGCCTCCGTCGTGGATGGCAGCCACGATTTCGCGGATGCGGGCTTCGAATACTCCGTGGGTGGAAGGATAGGTGATCATCATTCCGGCAAGCCTGTCGCCGGCCTGCTGAACCTTCTCCTTGAGCTGTTCGACGTTGATGTTGCCGTTCTCGTCGCATTCCACGAGCGAGATGCTGAATCCTGCCATTGCGGCTGACGCGGGATTGGTGCCGTGGGCTGAGGTCGGGAGTATCATTATGTCGCGTGAATCCTGGCCGTTGGCGTGGAGGTAGCCGCGGATGGTCATAAGGCCTGCATATTCTCCTGCGGCGCCGCTGTTGGGCTGGAGCGAGCAAGCCGCGAATCCGGTGATGGTGGCAAGGTCTTTCTCCACTTCCCTGATGAGGGTCATCGTGCCTTCTGCCTGGGGCAGCGGAGCGAACGGATGCACGCCTGCGAATTCAGACCAGCTGAGCGGCAGCATCTCGGCTGCGGCATTCAGCTTCATCGTGCAGGATCCGAGAGGAATCATACTGTGGGTGAGGGAGATGTCGCGGCGCTCGAGCTTCTTGATGTAGCGCATCATCTCGGTCTCGCTGTGGTATGAATTGAATACCTTTTCGGTGAGGATGGGAGTCTCGCGGGCCATGAACTCCGGTTTGGCGGGCTGTGCCTGTACGGATGACACGCAGCTGAAGATATCCCTGAGCTTGACGGCCTCGGCCTCGGAATAGAGTTCGTCGAAGCTGATGCGTATATGGTTGTCGGATGTGTAGTAGAAATTGTAGCCGGCCTCGATTGCCCTCTCGCTGATGGCGTCGATGTTCGGGGCGGCGACTTCCACGGTGTCGAAGAATTTGTCGGTGACTATGCGGTAGCCGCTCTTGAGGAGCTTGGCTGCAAAGTCGCTGGCATAGCCGTGGATCCTCATCGCAATCTCGCGAAGGCCTTCGGGACCGTGCCATACGGCATACATTCCGGTCATTATGGCCATAAGGGCGGTGGCGGTGCAGATGTTCGACGTGGCTTTGTCGCGCTTGATGTGCTGTTCGCGGGTCTGGAGGGCAAGACGGTAGCCGGTGTTGCCGAGACGGTCGACGGATGCGCCGATGATGCGGCCGGGAAGGCTGCGCTTGTATTCGTCACGGGTGGCCATAAATCCGGCGGTGGGGCCACCGAATCCCATAGGAAGGCCGAAGCGCTGGGCAGAACCCACTGCGATGTCGGCACCCCAGGCTGCAGGCTCCTTGAGCAGGGCGAGGGAGAGCAGGTCGCAGTAAGCGGTCACCATCACTTCATTCATCTTGGCAGTGGCGCAGAAGTCGCTGTAGTCGCGGATCTCTCCGTTGGCGGCGGGATACTGGATGATGGCTCCGAAGAAGCGGTCGCTCAAATTGCGCTTCGAATAGTCGCCGGTGACCACTTCGATTCCGAGCGGAAGGGCGCGGGTCTGGAGAACCGAAATCACTTGCGGGAAGACGTTCTCATCGACGAACAGTCGGTTGTATCCCGACTGTACCATACTGCGGCTGCGCAGGTTGAACATCATACGCATTGCTTCAGCTGCGGCAGTGGCGTCGTCGAGCATAGAGCAGTTCGCGAGCGGGAATCCGGTGAGCGAGGATATCATTGTCTGGAAGACTATGAGGGCCTCGAGCCTGCCCTGAGAGATTTCGGACTGGTAAGGAGTGTATGATGTGTACCAGCTGGGGTTTTCAAATATGTTGCGTGTGATTACGGCAGGTGACGCGGTGCCGTAGAATCCCATACCTATCAGCGAGCGGAAGGGCTTGTTCTTCGCTGCGATCTTTTTCAGCGACGTCAGATATTCCGACTCGCTCATTGCGGGGGCGAGGTCAAGCGGGGCTTCAAGCCTGATGTCTGCCGGAACCGTCTGGCTGATGAGTTCTTCGAGAGATTCCACACCGATTGTTTCAAGCATCTGTTTTACCTGAAAGTCGCGGGGGCCGTTGTGTCTTTGTGCAAAATTAAGTTGCATGTATATAGTGTTAGTTATTGTTTAAGATATTTCCACTGGTCAAGGTCAAGCCGGATGAAGATGAACAGCAGTATGGTGAATGCCAGCAGTGACGATCCTCCGTAGCTCAAGAAGGGCAGGGGGATGCCGATAACCGGCATAAGTCCGATGGTCATACAGATGTTTATCAATATGTGCATCAGCAGGCAGCTCGCCACACAGTAGCCGTAGATACGCGTGAAGGTATCGTTGTTCTGCTCGGCTTTGTTGAGGATGCGCATCAGCAGCAGGAAGTAAAGCACGAGAACGGCCAGCGAGCCGACAAAGCCCCATTCCTCGCCGATGGTGCAGAAAATGAAGTCGGTGGTCTGTTCGGGCACGAAGTCGAACCTGGTCTGGGTGCCCTGCATGAACCCTTTCCCGAGGAAGCCTCCGGAGCCGATGGCGATCAGCGACTGGTGCACGTTGTACCCGACGCCTTTGGGGTCGTCCTTCATTCCGAGCAGCACTTCGATGCGGGCCCTCTGATGGTCCTGAAGCACGTTGTTGAAGATGAACTGCACCGAGAAGATGAAGCCGGTGAAGACGATGTAGCTCAGAAGGAGGAAGTGCAGGAACTGGTTCTTGTATCTGAGCAGTATGTCTTTGACAAGGATGAAGAGCGAAAACGCGCAGCCTGCCAGTGCAACCCAAATCTCAGCGGGGAAGGGGTTCTTGACGATGATGGCATCCATAGACAGGATCTTCGGCAGGAAAGCCAGGAACGTGATCAGGACCACGGTGACAATGATGCCGAGAGGGGCCTGATGCTGCTTGATGAAATACAGCAGAATGAAACCTCCGGTGAGGACAAGCATCGCCACGAAAGGCGAGAACACGAGGCCGAGGATGAATTCCAGAATGGCGAACAGGCCGGCAAGGAGGAACCATCCGCTCATTCCTTCCCTGTAGAAAACCAGCAGGAACCCGAGGTAGACCAGCATCGATCCGGTCTCTTTCTCAAGCAGGATGAGCAGCATCGGAAGTCCGATGGTGGCGCAGGCCTTGATCCAGCAGTCCGTCCTCTTGAACACGAAGCCGTACTTGCCCATCAGTGCCGCAAGGGCCAGCGAAGTCGTGATCTTGGAGAATTCGGCGGGCTGGAACTGGATGCCGCCAAGCGAAATCCAGGACTTGGAACCCTTGACCTCCACACCTATGACGATGGTGGCCAGCAGCAGTATTATCATCAGTCCATAGACAATCCAGGCCGTCGCGTTGTATATCTTGGAAGGTATTATGAATATGATTGCAGCGGCGATGCATATCGCGATGCACATCCAGATGAAGTGCATACCGTATCTCTGGCTGAAGTCGAAGAGCACCGAGTTCTCGGAATGGACAGAAGAGAAGATGTTGAGCCATCCGAACACGACGAGGATCAGATAATAGATTATCAGTCTCCAGTCAAGCTTGCGATATATAGAATTGCCGCCCATTTTTTATTTCGTTTTGACCCTGCTCAACAAGTTTGCGTCGAACATCCTTTGTTCGAGATATTTCCTTTCGGAGCTGATCTCCCCGTTGAGATATTTCTCCACGAGCAGCGAAGCGATGGGAGCGGCCCAGGTGGCGCCGAAGCCGGCGTTCTCCACATAGGCTACGACCGCGATCTTGGGGTCGTCCTTGGGCGCGAAGCACATAAACACGGAGTGGTCGCTTCCGTGCGGGTTCTGTGCGGTACCCGTCTTTCCGCACATTATGATGCCGGGGATAGCCACCGACCTTGCAGTCGCGCCGGGGCCACCCTGTACGGCGAGCTCCATTCCCTTGACCACTTCAGGGAAGTATTTGGGGTCGACCATAGTATAGTGACGGGTGGTGTAGGTGCTGTCCACCTCTTCACCCGGAGGATATTTTACGTAATGGGGGGTGATGTAGTAACCCCGGTTGGCCACGGTCGCACACATATTGGCCAGATGGAGCGGCGTGCAGCCGAGCTCTCCCTGTCCGATGGAAAGCGATATGACCGACAGTGATTTCCAGCGGTCCTTCCCGTGGAGCCTGTCGTAGTATTCCCTGGTGGGCACGTTTCCTGCCAGTTCGTACGGGATGTCAGTCCCGAGCTTGGTGCCGAAGCCGAACGAGGTCACGTATTCCCTCCATTTGTCGAAGGCCTCGCCGACGCTCCCATATTTGGGATTGTCGAGGATGTTGCGCAGCACATAGCAGTAGTATGCGTTGCAGGACATCATCAGCGACTGGTACATATCGATGGGAGAGACGTGGTTGTGGCAGCCCAGCCTGATACCTCCGAAAGTGTAGCCGGCGTGGCAGGCGTATTTTGTGTCGGGAGTGAGCACTCCTTCCTGCAGGCCGATGAGTCCGTTGACAACCTTGAACACCGAGCCCGGAGGCTGTGCCGACTGGACGGCCCTGTTGAACATCGGCTTGTAGGGGTCGTTGATCAGGTCGGAGTAGTATTTGTTGATCTCGGCCAGTTGCGACACGTCGATACCGGGGCTGGAAACCATCGCCAGGATTTCTCCTGTGGCAGGCTCTATAGCCACGACCGAACCCACCTTGTTCTGCATCAGCTGCTGGCCGTATGCCTGCAGGTGAAGGTCGATGGTAGTCATCACGTCGCTGCCGCCGACGGCCTCCTTGTCGTAGATGCCGTCTTCGTAATGTTCCTGTATGCGGTTGTGGGCGTCGCGCAGGAAGATCTCGTAGCCTTTCTCACCCTTGAGGCGGTCTTCGAAGGCCATCTCCATTCCGGTCTTGCCGGCAAAGTCCCCCATGGCATAGCCCTCGTGGCTGTCGAGGAAGTTCTGGTCGACCTCGCTGATGTAACCCAGCAGGTTTCCGCCGGAATTGACGGGATATTCACGGGCAGTGCGGACCACGGCGTCAAAGCCGGGGAACATATAGCTCTTCTCGGCGAATTTGTCGTACATCTCTCCGGGAACCTGCTTGAGGAAGGTGACGGAACCGAAACCTATGCGGCTGCGGTATCTCTTGTAGTAGTCGAAGCGCTCCTTTACGAACTCCGGGTCCAGGTCGAAAATCTTGCAGAATTCCAGGGTGTCGAAAGGCTGCACGTCGATGGGCACCACCTCGAGGTCGTAGATGATCTTGTTGTCTACTATGATTTCGCCGTTGCGGTCGAGGATACGGCCGCGGGCGGGGTAGTTGATCTTGTATTTGAGGGCGTTGTTCTCAGCGTTGATGCGGTACTTGTCCTCGATAATCTGCACGTAGAACAGCCTTGCCATAACGGCGAGGAATGCAATCGCAATCGCGGCGATGAGTACGTTCTTTCTGCTTATCGAGAGTGCCATTCCTTATCTTCGTGAGTTGAACATCGAGTAGTCGAGAGCAAGGATCAGCGCAAGGTTGGCGGCGCAGCTCAGCACGAAGCGGAGCAGGGTGGTCACCAGACTTTCCATCCCCACGGAATCGAGGCATATGTAGACTATGAAATAAACCGCCAGGGTCACGAGGATGAAGTTGACGTGCCTCAGCACACCGGCTTCCTGGATCGTGGGTATGACGGCTCTTTCGAGATTGTCCTTGCTGAAGCAGGCGGCATAGAGCGGTTTGCGCGTTGCGGCGAGAGCCACGGATGCGGCTGCGTTCAGGCCCATTATGCCGTCGCACAGTATGTCCACCACAAGTCCGCAGATGAACGCGATGATCATCGACACTCCGGTGTCCTGGTTGAGCGGAAGATAGATCACTAGCAGCGGCAGGCAGCAAAGGTAGATGTACGGTCCGACGTTAACATAGCCGGACAGGACCACCTGGATTACCAGCAGGATGACGTAGAACAATATGCGGCCCCAGCTATCCTTCATCTTCGCCCTCCTCCTCGAGCCGTTCAATTTCTTCCCTGTCGTTGTTGGCCACGACATATACGTGGCGAAGCGAAGTGAAATCCTGGAAAAGGTCTATTTCCAGGTTGAGGTACAGGCCGCTCACCGGCTTTATCTTGCTGATGACGCCCACAGGAATGTCCGGAGGGAAGATGCTGGAGTGGCCGCTGGTAGCCACGGAGTCACCGATGGCGGCGCCGCAGTAGAGCGAAATCTCCGACAGCATCGCCTTGTGCGGGTTGACACCTTCCCAGCGCAGCAGGCCGAAGTGGTCGCTTTTCACGAGGCGGGCACTGATGGACTGTTCAGTATTCAGGAACGAAACCACATAAGAGTAGTTGTCGCTGACAGCATCAATGATGCCCACCACTCCGTTGGGAGTAATCACGCCCATTCCTTCGGTGATGCCGGCACGAGAGCCCTTGTCGATTAGCAGATAGTTGTGCTGCTTGCGGCTGGTGCTCTTCACGATGTCGGCGGAGGTGTAGGAATAAAGGCCCGGCAGGAAGTCTACGACCGAGTCGGGCGCCACCTCGCTGGCCTCGCGTGCCTCATAGAGGCTGAGCTGGCGCTTGAGGTCTTCGTTCTCCTGCACCAGTGCGAGATTGTCCTTCTTGAGCGAGAAATAATACCTGATGTCGCTGGTCTTCTGCCAAAGGGAAGCCTGGGCCTCCCTTATTCCGCCCAAGATCCTGTAACGCTGCACGACGCTGTTATTGGCAATCATCACGAGGCATAGTACCTCCAGTGCAATGAAAACCAATACGTTCACTACATTGCGGACAAGGGCGGGGCGACCTGTCATCTAAACAGGAATTTATATGTTGCTGTGTTCTTGAGCGCCTGGCAAGTGCCGCGGGCAACCGCGCGGAGCGGGTCCTCAGACACGTGGAAGGGGATGTTGATCTTCTTGGCAAGCCTCTGGTCCAAACCTTTGAGCAGGGCGCCGCCGCCTGTGAGGAAGATACCCTTGTGGACGATATCGGCATAAAGCTCGGGCGGAGTCTTCTCCAGCACGGTGAGGATGGCTGTCTCAAGCCTTACGAGAGATTTGTCAAGGCAGTGGGCGATCTCCTGTGAGGTGACTTCGGCCTCCACGGGGTGGGCGGTCATCAGGTTAGGTCCGCTTACGATGTACGGATCCGGAGTCTCGTCGAGCTCGGCGATGGCTGCACCAATCTTGATCTTGATGTCCTCGGCAGTGATTTCACCGACCTTGATGTTGTGCTGCTGCCTCATATATTGCTGGATGTCGCTCGTGAACACGTCGCCTGCGGTACGGATGCTCTCGCTGGCAACGATGCCTCCGAGGGAGATGACTGCAACTTCGGTGGTACCGCCTCCGATGTCGACAACCATATTTCCTGAAGGTGCGGTGACGTCAAGTCCGATACCCAGAGCAGCGGCCATAGGCTCGAACATCATATATACGTCGCGGCCACCGGCGTGTTCGCAGGAGTCGCGGACGGCACGGATCTCAACCTCAGTACTACCCTTGGGAATGCTGACGACGATCTTGAGGTTCGGAGCGAAGAGCGTGCGCTTGCGGTTGATCATCTTGATGAACTCCCTGAGCATCAGCTCTGCAGCTTCGAAGTCAGCGATCACGCCATCCTTGAGGGGCCTGACGGTGCGGATAGTCGGATTGGTACGTTCGTGCATCAGCTTGGCCTGGGTTCCCACTGCGATAGGCTTGTTGGTGGGAATGTCGATAGCCACGATAGAGGGCTCGTCGATCACCTTCTTGTCGTTCATGAAGATGACGAGGTTGGCAGTGCCAAGGTCGATAGCAAGTTCTTGGGTTAGAAACGAGAATGCCATATTATAGTTTATTTGTTTTCTAGTGTTTGAAATGTCTGAAACCGGTGATAACCATGGCTATGCCATGTTTGTCGCAGTAGTCTACACTTTCCTGGTCCCTAATGCTGCCGCCCGGATGGATGACTGCAGTGATTCCTGCCTGGTCTGCGATCTCGACGCAGTCAGGGAAGGGGAAGAAGGCGTCAGATGCCATAACGGCGCCTTTCAGGTCGAAGCCGAAGCTGAGAGCCTTGGCGATTGCCTGTTTGAGCGCGTCAACCCTTGAAGTCTGGCCGACGCCGCTGGCGAGCAGCATACCGTCCTTGGCAAGCACGATGGAATTTGACTTCGAATGCTTGACCAGCTTGTTCGCGAACAGCAGGTCGGAAACCTGTGCCGCAGTGGGAACAACCTTGGTGACGGGTTTGAGGTCGTCGGGGGTTTCGACTTTGGTGTCCCTTTCCTGCACGAGGGCGCCGCCCAGCATAGAACGGAACTTGACGGCAGAAGGAACGGTGCCGCGGGTGACGAGGATGATGCGGTTCTTCTTCTGCCCGAGGGTCTCAAGGGCTTCGGGAGAATAGTCGGGAGCAATGATGACCTCGAAGAAAATCTTGTTGATTTCCTCGGCCACCGACTCGTCGACAGGCACGTTGGAGATGATGATTCCTCCGAAAGCAGAGACGGGGTCGCCTGCGAGGGCGTCTCTCCAAGCCTCGGCTATAGTGCTCCTCGAAGCGCATCCACAGGCATTGTTGTGCTTGATGATGGCCACGGTGGGCTCTTTGAAATCTGAAATCAGCTCGATGGCCGCTTCGATGTCAAGCATATTGTTGTAGGAAATCTCCTTGCCGTGAAGCTGCTGGGGAAGAGTGGCGGGGTCGCCGTAGAAGGCCGCATTCTGGTGAGGGTTCTCTCCGTAGCGGAGATGGGTGGACGAAGTGTAGCTGCGAGCGAAAATGTCCACTTCTCCGTCGGAGTTGAGGTAGTTGAAGATGGCCGTGTCGTAAGAACTGCTCACTGAGAACGCGTATTTGGCGAATGAGAGCCTGTCCTCGACGCTTGTGCAGCCGTTCTTCTCGCGGAGCACGTCGGCCAGCTTGCCGTAGCAATCCTTGCAGGGCACGATGACCACGTCTTTATAGTTCTTGGCAGCGGCCCTGATGAGGCTGATGCCGCCGATGTCTATCTTCTCGATTATCTCCTGATGTGAGGCGCCCTTTGCGACATACTCCTCGAAAGGATAGAGGTCAACGATCACGAGGTCGAGCGCCGGGATTTCATATTGCTGCATCTGCTCCAGGTCGGTCGGGTTGCCGCGCCTTGCCAGGATGCCTCCGAAAATTTTGGGGTGGAGGGTCTTGACCCTTCCGCCGAGGATCGAAGGGTATCCGGTGACGTCTTCGACCTTTGTCACCTTGTAGCCTTTCTGGGCCAGGAAATCATAGGTTCCGCCGGTTGAATAGAGCGCGACGCCGTTGCTTGCAAGGAGGTCTGCGATTTCTTCGATACCGTCCTTGTAGTACACCGAAATGAGTGCAGAAGTTATCTTTTTCAGTTCTGAATTCATAGCCAATTCTTAATCGTACAAAAGTAGATAAAATGACTCAAATAATATTTAATTTTGTGCACAGTTTATCCACAATGGAGAGAAAAAGATACGCAGTCATCGTGGCCGCCGGATCTGGCACGAGAATGAATTCAAAATTGCCGAAGCAATTTATCGAAATTGCCGGCAAACCGTTGCTGCGTCATACCGTGGAGAGGTTCCTTGCGATGAGCGTCCCTGTCGACATTATCATCGTAATGTCAGACGAATACAAGGAATACTGGAAGGCTTATTGCCGCCGGAACGACTTCCTTGAAAAGTATGTTCTGCCTACTGGCGGTTTCACCCGTTTCCACTCTGTCAAGAACGCCTTGGAATATGTTCCCGACGGGGCTCTCGTGGCAGTCCACGACGGGGTGCGTCCCTTCGTCACTCCCGAGTTTCTGGAAGGCTTGTTCCAGGAGGCGGAAAAGTGCGGTGCCGTGGCTCCGGCAGTGCCTCTCGTGGAGAGCATCAGGGAGGTGGACGGCGACGGCAGCGTTCCTGCCGACCGAAGCCGTTTCCTGTCGGTTCAGACCCCGCAGGTTTTCCATTCGGAAATACTTAAAAAGGCCTACAGGCAGTCATACGACACATCCTTCACGGACGATCTGACCGTCGTGCAGAAAGCCGGCTATCCGATAAAGACTGTAGAGGGGTTGCGCTACAACGTGAAGATCACGACTCCTGAGGACCTTGAGCTGGCTGAAGCTCTACTTTGACCCTTTTTTACGGCTTTCTTTTTTCGCCGTGGCCGGCTTTCCGGCCTGGGGGGCTTTGGCGTAGGTGGCATCGTTGACGAATACCTGCCTTTCGATGGCTTCTTCAAGAGAAATCCAGGTCTCGGTGCGCTCGACTCCGTCAATGTTCTGGATGGTGTCGATGAGGATGTGCATCAGGTCGTCGTTGTCCTTGCAGTAAATCTTGAGCATCAGGGCGTGGTTGCCGGTGATGAAATGGCATTCAACAATTTCGGGTATGCGCCTGAGGGATTCTATCACCTGGGAATAGGCGTTTGCCCTTGACAGGCTGACACCCATGAACGCACACACGTTGAGACCTAGGGCCTGAGGCTTGACGAGAAGCCTGGAGCCGGTGATGATGCCCATCTGCTCCATCTTTCGCACGCGCTGGTGGATGGCTGCTCCGGAAATGCCGCATTCGCGGGCGATCTCGAGGAACGGAAGTCTGGCGTTCTTGATGAGGAATGAAAGGATTCTTCTGTCGGTTGCGTCAAGCTGATGTGTTATCGTTGCGGTCATTGTTCCAGGTTTGAATGTCCAAAAATACTAAAAATTTATTTTGATGACTTTGATGCCTTTGCAATGATTTCCCTGCAGGCGGCTTCGTCGAGAGTCTCGGGATTGGTCCCTTTCGGAATCTTGTAATTGTTCTTGCCCTGCTTGATGTAGGGGCCGAAGCGTCCGTTGAGGACTTCGATGTCTCCGAAGGCGGCTATGTGCTTCTTGCTCTCTTTCTGCTTATGGTCTTCTATCAGTGCGATAGCTTCCTCCTCGGTGATGAGCATAGGGTCGTAGGTCTTGCCCAGCGAAACAAAGCTTGAGCCGTATTTGACGTACGGGCCGAAACGGCCGATGGAAGCCGTGAGAGGCATTCCTTCGTAGGTGCCGATGGTGCGGGGAAGTTCGAACAGTTTGGCTGCTTCCTCGACGGTGATGTTCTCGATGAGCTGGCCTTTCTTCATGCTTGCGTAGCGCTTGTCGGGGTCATCGTTCTCGCCTTTCTGCACCAGCGGGCCGAAACGTCCCATACGGGCGATGAGAACCTTTCCGCTTGCGGGGTCGACTCCGATGCGGCGTTCTGCGTGGGTGTGGGTGCGGTCGTTGAGCTTTTCCTCAACCGTGTTGTGGAAGTCGGTGTAGAAATCGCTTATCACCTCGTTCCAGACCCTCTTTCCGTTGGCGATGTCGTCGAAATCCTGCTCCACCTGCGCTGTGAAGCCGTAGTCCATTATGGCCTTGAAGTTCTCATCGAGATAGTCGGTCACAACTATGCCCACGTTCTCTGCGAACAGCTTGCCTTTTTCCTTGCCTACGATCTCCGTCTTTGTCTGTGCGGCAATGTTGTCCGCCTTCAGGGTAAATGTCCTGTAGCTGCGCGATTCGCCCTTGCTGTCGCCTTTGGCCACGTATCCGCGCTTCATAATGGTAGATATCGTAGGCGCATAGGTTGAAGGACGGCCGATGCCGAGTTCTTCGAGCTTCTTGACGAGGCTGGCTTCGGTATAGCGTACCGGGCGGGGAGTGAAGCGCTCGATGGCGTCGATCTCCTTGCGTTCCATCTTCTGACCTTTTACGATAGAGGGCATAAGTGTCAGCTCTTCAGCAGTCTCCTCGTCATCGGTGCTTTCGATGTAGACCTTCAGGAATCCGTCGAACACAACTTTCTCGGCTTCAGCTACGAAGGGCTCCCTGACGCCTGCGGCTTTGATGTCCACTACTGTCTTTTCGAGGACTGCATCTGCCATCTGGCTGGCGATGGTGCGTTTCCAGATGAGGTTGTAGAGTTTCTTCTCGGATGCTGTGCCGTCGATGGTCACGTTCTGTATGTAGGTGGGGCGGATGGCCTCGTGGGCTTCCTGCGCTCCCTTCGTGCGGGTCTTGTAGTTGCGGGGCTTCGAGTACTGCTCACCGTATTCGCTGACGATGAATGCCTTGGCGGTGTTGATGGCGAGTGAAGACAGGTTCACGGAGTCGGTACGCATATAGGTGATGAGACCGGCTTCGTAAAGCCTCTGTGCAATCGTCATTGTCTGGCTGACAGAGAAGCCGAGCTTGCGGGCGGCTTCCTGTTGGAGAAGTGAAGTGGTGAAAGGAGCGGCCGGGGTGCGGGTGAGTTCCTTCTTGTCTATCGAAGAAACGTGGAACTCGGCGTCCTTGCAGCTTTCCAGGAAAGCCAGGGCGTCTTTCTCGCCGGCGAATTTCTTCTCCACGTGGCCCTTGATCTTGTTCTTGAGGCCTTCCGGAACGAAAGTGCCTTCAACCTTGAAGAACGAAGCGGCCTTGAATGCCGAAATTTCCCTTTCCTTGTCGACGATGAGCCTTACGGCAACTGACTGAACGCGGCCTGCAGAGAGCTTGGGCTGAACCTTTTTCCACAGGATGGGGGAGAGCTCGAATCCAACGAGACGGTCGAGGATGCGGCGAGCCTGCTGTGCATTGACAAGGTTCATGTCGATGCCGCGCGGGCTCTCGATGGCTTCCAGGATCGCGTTTTTTGTGATTTCGTGGAAAGCGATGCGCTTGGTCTTGTCTGGGTCGAGTCCGAGAGTCTCGAAAAGGTGCCAGGCAATGGCTTCTCCCTCGCGGTCCTCATCGGATGCAAGCCATACCGTAGAGGCCTCGGCAGCATCTTTCTTCAATTCAGTCACAAGTTTGCGCTTGTCGGCCGAAATTTCGTAATGCGGCGCGAATCCGTGCTCGGTGTCCACACCCAGTTTCTTCTTTGAAAGGTCGCGGATGTGCCCGAAGCTGGATTTGACTGTATATCCCTTACCGAGGAACTTCTCGATGGTTTTGGCTTTGGCCGGTGACTCTACGATGACGAGATTCTCTCCCATAATAACGATTTTCTAAGGAGGGGCAAAGTAAAGTATAAATAGAGGTATAATCCAAATTTAATTGCTAAATTCGCGTTTCAAAGCAGTTTTGAAATGAAGATCGAGACCAAGAAAAAAATAGTCAAATACTGGTGGATCCTGCTGACAGCACCCTTTCTGCTGATACTCCTCTGCCTGCTGTTCGTGGCAGCTTTCGCCGACCTGCCTTCGTTCGAAGAACTGGAAGACCCCAAGAGCAATCTCGCGACGCAGCTCATCAGCAGCGACGGGGAGGTGTTCAATACATATCACATCGAGAACCGCTCCTATGTTTCTTTCGATGACCTTCCGCAGAATCTCATCGACGCTGCGATAGCCACCGAGGACGCCCGCTTCCGCAAACATTCCGGAATAGACTTCCGTGCCCTCGGCCGTGTGGCGGTCAAGACTTTTATGATGCGCAACTCCAGCCAGGGTGGAGGAAGTACCATCACCCAGCAGCTTGCAAAGACGCTGTTCCCCCGCGAGGTATCCGAGTCCCATTTCCCGGGAGCCAAGTACCTCAAGCTCGTGAAGAACAAGCTCAAGGAATGGATAACGGCCGTCAAGCTGGAGCGCAACTACACGAAGGATGAAATCATAACGATGTATCTGAACGCCGTCTTTTTCGGCAGCGAAGCATATGGCATCAACACGGCGGCCCGCACCTACTTCGACAAGAAGACCGAGGACCTGCTGCTCGAGGAGAGCGCCACCCTGGTGGGAATCGTGAACAAGCCTACCCGCTACAACCCTGCCGTGAATCCGGAGCAGTCGCTGGAGCGCCGCAACCACGTGCTCAAGCAGATGCAGAAATACGGATACATCAGCAAGGCTGTCTGCGACTCTGTCAGCGCACTGCCCATAGTGCTCGAGTACCAGAGGCAGGACCACAATGCCGGCATCGGTTCGTATTTCAGGGATATGCTCCGCAAGACTATGAATGCCACCAAGCCGAAGCGCTCCGATTACACCCAGATTGAAGACTACCGCAGGGATTCCACAAGATGGGTTGAAGATCCTCTCTATGGCTGGCTCAACAAGAACACCAAGCCGGACGGCAGCCAGTACAACCTTGACAAGGACGGCCTGCGCATCTATACCACCATAGACTCCCGTATGCAGAAATATGCCGAAGAGGCCATCAGGGAGCATCTTGGCGGAGACCTGCAGCCGTTGTTCTTCAATGAACTCAAGAACAAGCGCAACCGCCCGTTCTCCAACAACATAGACCAGGGAACCATCGACCGCTCAATGCAGCAGGCCCGCCGCTGGAGCGACCGCTATACCAGCATGAAGAAGGCCGGCGTCTCCGACAACGAGATCCTGAAGTCGTTCGATGTCCCCACCGAGATGCGTATCTTCACCTGGGACAAGAAGGGCTATGTGGACACGGTGATGACGCCAAACGACTCCATCAAGTACTACAAGTCTTTCCTCAGGGCTGCGTTCGTGGCCGTAGAGCCCAACACCGGCAAGGTAAAGGCCTATGTCGGAGGTCCGGACTACAGATATTTCAAATATGACAACGCAGGGCAGGGCTACCGTCAGGTCGGCTCGACCATCAAGCCCTTCCTCTATACCCTTGCGATGCAGGAGGGCTACACTCCCTGCAACAAGGTGGTGAACATCCCCTACAGCTTCGTGCTCGGCGACGGTTCCGTATGGACTCCGAAGAGTACCGACAAGAGCTCGTATATAGGCAATACCGTGACACTCAAATGGGGCCTTACCCATAGTTCCAACAACATTTCGGCCTATCTGATGAAGCAGTTCGGTCCCGAGGCGATGGTGGGAATGTGCCGCAAGCTCGGCATCAGCAGCTATATGGATCCTGTGTACTCGCTGTGCGTGGGCAGCTGCGACATGTCGGTGATGGAGATGGTGTCTGCATATAATACCTATCCTTCAAGAGGTGTGTTCATCAATTCGTATTTCGTGGAGCGCATCGAGGACAACTCCGGCAACCTGCTGGCGAACTTCTCTACACGCAAGCGCGAAGCCATCAGCGATCCCACCGCATATCTGATGGTGAACCTTATGCAGGGCGTCGTCAATGAAGGTACTGCCAGCCGTCTCCGTTGGAAATACGGAGTAGAAGGTGCTGCAGGCAAGACCGGTACCACCAACGACCAGAGTGACGGATGGTTCATCGGCTACATACCGAAACTTACCGCAGGCGTATGGGTCGGCGCGGAAGACCGTCAGGTTCACTTCGAGAGCCTTGCGTATGGCGGCGGTTCATATATGGCCCTGCCTATATGGGGAATTTTCATGAAGAAGGTGATGGCCGACAAGAGCATCGGCATCCGCAACGGAGAGAGCTTCGTTCCTCCTGTAGGATGGGATATGAGCCTGGCCTGCACCGGAGGCGACGATGACCTTTCAACAGGTGGAACAAGCGAGGAGGAGGACGAGTTCTTTAATTGATGATGAAGAAAAAGATAGCAGTTATTTACGGAGGTACATCTTCCGAAAGAGAAATATCGATAATGAGCGGCAGATACGCCGCGGCATCCATAGACAGGGACAGATATGAGGTGTATGAAGTGCTTTTCAATGCTGACAACTGGCTCCTGGTAGAGTGGGAGAGTGCAGACAGCAGCAATATGAAGGTGCTCGGCACCGTGGACAAGGGCAGTTTCTCCTGCAACGGCGTCAAGTTTGACGTGGCCTGCATAATGATTCACGGAATCCCCGGAGAGAACGGTTTGCTGCAGGGCTATTTCGAGATGATGGGAGTGCCGGTGACGACCTGCTCCTCTTTCGTCTGCACGGTGGCTTTCAACAAGTATTCCTGCAAGGCTTTCCTGCGTGATACGGGCGTCAGGATGGCTGATGACGTGTTCCTCCACAGAGGGGAACCGTACGACGTGGACGCCATAGTCGGCAAGTTGTCTCTGCCTGTGTTCGTGAAGCCCTCTGACGGAGGCAGCAGCTTCGGAGTCACCAAGGTCAAGAAAGCTTCCGACATTCCTTCCGCCATCGATGCGGCATTCAAGGAGAGCGACACCATCCTGATAGAAAAAGCAATCACCGGCAGGGAAATGACGCAAGCCGCCTATACATCCAAAGGCAAGGTCGTGCTCCTGCCCGTGACAGAGATCATAACCCAGAACGAATACTTCGACTATGAGGCCAAGTATCTGGGCAAGAGCGATGAGGTGTGCCCGGCCGGCATCACTGCCGAGCAGAAGGCTGACATCGGTTTCTGGACTGAAACCATCTACCGTCATCTGGGCTGCACCGGACTTATGAGGATGGATTACATAATGGCTGAAGACGGGGTATATTTCCTCGAAATCAACGCGACTCCGGGGATGACCCGTATGAGTCTCGTGCCCAAGATGATCAGGGCGGCCAGGATCGACATCAAAGAATTCTACACCGAGCTGATCGAAAGCGCAAGATAGCACTATGACCGTCGGCAGCTACATAAGTATCCTTGCTGAAAAGCTGCAGTCCCTCTATCCCGGGAGGGAGGCGAAGGCCATAGCGGAAAGTCTGGTCTGCAACGTGCTGGCCATCGAGAGGTACAAGTGCCTCAGCGAGCCGGAAAGGGTCATTACCGAAGAGCAGATGGAAAGGCTGCAGGTGATGGGCGGCGAACTTCTCGATGCCAAGCCCCTGCAATATGTTCTCGGCAGCTGTATGTTCGCGGGCATCCGCATCCGCGTGAAGGAAGGCGTGTTGATACCCCGTCCCGAGACGGAGCAGATGTTTTCGCTCGCTGCAGAAGATGCCGAAGCCGTGATGGATGCCAGCGAAGACGACAACTTCAACGTTCTGGACATTTGCACCGGGTCGGGTTGTCTCGCATATGCCTTTGCTTCGGAATTCCCCGACGCCCAGGTGTACGGCTGCGACATAAGCACCGATGCACTGGCTGTCGCCTGCAGGCAGAGGGTCAAATGCATCAGGCCCGTGCTCTTCGTGGCTGATGTGCTGCAGGCTCCGCCGGCCGGCTTGCCCAAGTTCGACGTGATCGTGAGCAATCCGCCTTATATAAAAGAGAGCGAGAAGGCCGCGATGCGCGACAATGTGCTCAAATGGGAGCCCGAACAGGCCCTGTTCGTGCCTGACGAAGATCCCTTGATGTTCTACAGGGCGCTCTCGACCTGGGCCGGAGCGCTGCTCAAGCCGAACGGTGTGATGTGGATGGAGGTCAACGAGGCATTGGCTCACGAGACTGCGGAGTTGTTCCCGGGATCGGAAGTAATAAAGGATTTCAACGACAAGGACAGATTTGTAAGGGTAAGGAGAGGATAGATATGGCAAAGGCAAAGACAGTCTGGTATTGCACTTCGTGCGGCAACGAATATCCCAAATGGATGGGACAGTGCCCTGCTTGCGGGGAGTGGAACACGATGGTCGAAGAGCCGAAAGCCGCTCCGTCGGGCAAGGCTGCAGCTCCCTCGCGTACGAGAGGTTATCTCTCTACCGAGAAGGATGCCCGTCCCCAGCCTCTTTCCGAAATCAGCATGTCTGAGGAAAGCCGTTTCTCGATAGGCATAGAGGAGGTGGACAGGATACTGGGAGGCGGAATGGTCCGCGGCTCGATGATACTGATCGGTGGAGAGCCCGGCATCGGCAAGTCTACGCTGGCCCTCCAGATTCCGATGAACTGTCCGGACATAAAAACTCTTTATGTGTCTGGCGAGGAGAGTCTCCGCCAGCTGAAGCTCCGCGCCCAGAGGCTCGGCAGCGATGAGTGCGACTGCCTTGTGCTCAGCGAGACCCTGCTCGAGAACATCATTGCAAGAGCCCAGGAGGTCAATCCCGACCTGCTTATAATAGACTCCATCCAGACCATATTCAGCGAGACCATAGAGTCTTCGGCCGGAAGCGTGTCGCAGGTGCGCGAATGTGCCGCGGCCCTGCTTCGATATGCCAAGGAAAGCAATACCTCTGTTATTCTTATCGGCCATATCACGAAGGACGGTGCGATAGCAGGCCCGAAGATCCTGGAGCATATAGTCGACGTCGTGCTGCAGTTCGAAGGTGACACCCGCGGTGCGTACAGGATACTGCGCAGTATAAAGAACCGTTTCGGCTCCACCGCAGAACTGTCGGTATTCGAGATGACGGGGAAGGGACTGCGCGAAGTCAGCAACCCCAGCGAAATGCTCATCCCGATGCATCAGGAGAATCTGAGCGGCATAGCCGTGGCGGCGATGATGGACGGCACGAGGCCTCTGCTCATAGAAATCCAGTCACTTGTGAGCACTGCTGCATACGGTGTGCCCCAGCGCAGCGCCACAGGCTTTGACGTCCGCAAGATGAATATGCTGCTCGCCGTGCTTGAGAAGAGGGCCGGATTCAGGCTTGGTTCCAAGGACGTGTTCCTGAACATCGCAGGAGGCCTGCGCATCAGCGACCCCGCCTGTGACCTGGCAGTCATCGCCGCGATACTGTCATCCAATTTCGACATTTCCGTGTCGGCTGACAGCTGCTTCTCAGCTGAGGTCGGCCTGAGCGGCGAAATAAGGCCCGTAAGCCAGGTGGAACGCCGCATAGCCGAAGCCGCGAAACTCGGCTTCAAGAAAATCTACATCTCTTCTTTCAACAAGAAAGATTCCTTCGCCCGCAACGACAACATCGAGGTCATCGCGGTCTCAGACGTGGCAGAACTCTGCCGCAAGCTGTTCAAGGCGTAAATTCAGGCCTTTTCGAAAAGCCTTTAACCTCTCCAGATCTTCTGGGGATATTCTCCGGCTGCAATCAGTGCGTTGATCTTATCGACAGTGAACGGGCGGTCTTCCTTGTAGGTGACGCCGAACCATTTCGCATCACATTCCAGCACCTTGATTGAGGCGATGTTTTCAAGTATAAGCTTGTCTGCGATGTAGGGGATGAAGTATTCAGCCTTGAGATTGTCACGGTTCTCGTCGAGGAACTGCTTGAAAATGCGCTCGGAGTGCTTGAAGTAGTCAGGAGTGAAACCCCAGAAGTTCATTGACACATAGCTCTTTGGATTGAGCTCGTGCTTTTCTTCTCCTTCTATGTAATAAACGACTCCGCCGCTTCTGGCAATGGCCGTGCGTTCGGTCACGGTAGTGAGGTTGCCGTCGGCGTCAACTCCGCAGATGCCGCGCGATACGGTGCCGAAATCGGAGAGGGTGTTTTCCAGATGATAGCCTACCATTGCATATTGTCCTTCGGTTCCTTCGATGGAGCGGAGGTATGCGGCCATAGTCTCATAGCTTGAGCGGCCGTAGAAGTCATCGGAGTTGATTACGGCGAAAGGCTCGTCGATCACACCGGCGGCCATCATCACGGCGTGGTTCGTGCCCCACGGTTTCTGGCGTCCCTCAGGGACGGTATAGCCTTCGGGAAGGTAGTCCAGTTCCTGATAGACAAACTCGAATTTCACGTCATCACCGAATTTCTCTGCACGGAAATGCTCCTTGAAGGTTTCTGCGAAAGAGTGGCGGATTACGAAGACCACTTTGCCGAACCCTGCCCTTATGGCATCAAATATAGAGTAGTCGATTATGGCTTCGCCGTTGGGGCCGAGGCCGTCCATCTGCTTCAGTGAGCCATATCGTGAGCCCATTCCTGCTGCAAGTATCAATAATGTGGGTTTCATATCTATCGTTTTATGTTTAGTCTTCTATTTCTGAGGTAGACTCCGAACACAAGGGCTGCGAGTCCGAACACTATCATCTGCACTATCTGTGCTTCGTGTGAAATGGTGGCGAACACGAGGGCGGTCTGCTGGTCGATGCCGTATATAGGAACAAGAGCCATTGACACTATGACGTGGTAGGCGCCGAAGCCACCCTGTACAGGGATGGCCCAGCCGACAAGACCGAGCATCATTATGAACAGGGCATCCATTCCGGTCAGGTGTGAAACAGCCGGAAAGGCCTGGATCACGAACACTACCTCAAGCCAGTATAGCAGCTGCACCAGGACAGTGTAAAAGACGAACAGAAATCCGTGCTTCATCTTGAATGCAGCCTTGACTCCGTTGAGCATACCCTTGATGAAATCTATGATCTTGCCTCCGATGCGGCTGTGGCGGATTCTGTCCATATAATGGACAACCGGCAGAATGGCCAGCACCAGCAGCACTGCAAGGACGATTATCAGCAACAAGGTCTTTGTCGAGAAGGATTCCACGAAAGGATTCCAGATATGCTCTACCATAAAGCCTCCGAAAGGAGTGAGGAAGAACATTGCGACTATCATCAGGACGGAAACCAATATATCCCACGCGCGCTCCACCATCACACTGCCGAGACTGTCCTTGAAAGGAACCCTGCTGCTGTCGGCTATCATACCGCATCGCACCAGTTCGCCGCTGCGCAGCACTGCGATATTGGACAGGTAACATACGGCATATGCGTTGCAGCAATCCACCCTGCGCACCTTCGAGTCGATGGGAAGCAGAAGAAGACGCCATCTCAGACCACGGAAAACGGTTCCCAGCACACCGGCCACCATAGCGGCAAAGATCCACAAGTAGTTGCAGCTGCGCAGGCCTTCGACGAATGAGTTCCAGTCCATGCCCCTGAACGCAAGATACAGCAGGAATACCGTCAGTATCACTGCCGCAGAATACTTCATTATGCTCTTGAGCCGGGGATTCATAGCCTTTCTTCAATACAACCAACAAAGGTAGTCATTTATTTACTAAATTTGTAGAAAAGCACACTTGCAGACCTTCTTGCGATGACATCAAAAAGCGTTAAATCCATCCTCGGCATAGGCAATGCCCTTACCGACATCCTGGCTATCCTGCCGGACGACTCCATCCTCCAACAGTTCAACCTTCCCAAGGGAAGCATGCAGCACGTCGATGCCGAAGCCGGCAACAAGATATGGGAGGCCATCAAGGATAAGGGCATCAAGTACGTTGCCGGAGGAAGTGCCGCAAACGCCATATCTGCCGCGGCAATCTTCGGTATGAAGGCCGGTTTCATCGGCAAGGTGGGCAAGGACGACATCGGATCGCTCTTCAAGTCGGAACAGCGGCGGGACGGTATCGACTCGATGGTGCTCAGGGGAAAGGCTCCCAGCGGCCGTGCGATAGTCATCATCACCGAACCGAACTTCGAGCGCACATTCGCCACCTATCTCGGAGCGGCTCTGGAACTGGAGCCCGAAGACCTCAACCCCGACGATTTCGACGGCTACGACTACCTGCATCTCGAAGGTTATCTGGTGCAGAACCAGCGGCTCTTCCGAAGAGCCGTGGAGATCGGGCGCGAGAAAAATATGATTATCTCCGTCGACCTGGCCAGCTACAACATCGTGGAGTCCAACAACGCCTTCCTGCACGACATCGTGGAGAACTACGTCGACATCGTCTTTGCAAACGAACACGAAGCTCGCGCATTTACCGGCAAGGACCCAGTCAAGGCAGCAGCCGACATAGCCAAACTGTGCAGCATCGCCATAGTCAAGGTTGGAGAAAAAGGGTCGATGGTGCGTTCGGGCAAGGAGTTCCACAAAATCAGGCCCCGCAAGGCTGTAGCCAGGGATGCAACTGGTGCCGGAGACCTCTATGCCGCCGGTTTCCTATATGCCCACTCCCTCGGGATGCCTCTCGACATCTGCGGAAAAGTCGGCTCGATCCTGTCATCTAAAGTTGTCGAGATCATCGGCACGAAACTCGACATTCCCCGCTGGAGGGAAGCCAAGAAGCAGATCCGGAAAGTGATGGGTATCCGCGAGTAGCCCGTTCTTCCGTAAACAGACAGCAAAAAAGTACCGTCGGTCCCATTTGGAACCGACGGTCTTTATTTACGTCGTATGTACTGAAATTCGAATTATTCTGCCTTTACGCTCTGCTCGATGTATGAGATGGCGTCACCAACGGTGGTGATCTTCTCAGCAGCGTCGTCAGAAATTGAGATACCGAATACCTTCTCGAATTCCATAATCAGTTCTACTGTATCCAGAGAATCTGCGCCAAGGTCATTGGTAAAGCTTGCACTCTCCTGAACTTCGCTTTCATCAACGCCAAGCTTGTCAACAATGATGGCTTTTACTTTAGCAGTAATGTCTTCCATGTTCTTTTAGTGTTTTTAGTACTGAGGTGCAAAGAAAGTAATTTTTCTTCATTTTACCAAATTTGTCTACCTTCGCGTCAAATTTCAGACTATGAGGAATCTAGCTATATTCGCCTCTGGCAGTGGCACTAACGCAGAAAACCTGATCAAATACTTTTCGGACCACCCTGAGTTCAGGGTAGCGGTTGTCCTGTGCAACAAGCCGGATGCCTTCGTCCTTCAGCGCGCAGAAAGGCTTGGAGTGCCGTCTGTGGTATTCGACAAGAGCCAGCTGGTCTGCAGCAGTGACTCGACAGAAGAAGGCAAGCCTTCAGTGGCGGCAATCCTGAAGCAGTACGATGCATTCGCTCTGATTCTGGCGGGATTTTTGATGCGTATTCCTCCGCATCTGATAGAAGCCTGGCCCCGCAGGATAATAAATATCCATCCGGCACTGCTTCCAAAGTATGGCGGAAAAGGGATGCACGGTATGCACGTTCACGAAGCTGTCGTTGCAGCCAATGAAATTGAAAGCGGCATTACCATCCATCTTGTCGATGAACAGTATGACCACGGCAAGACTCTTTTCCAGGCCAAGTGCGAGGTTCTTCCCTGTGACACCGCAATGGATGTGGCAGCCAAGATCCACCTGCTGGAGCAGGAGCATTTCCCGACTGTGGTCGACGACTATCTGAGTGCCAATTTTTCATAAGAGATGAAGACCGCAAGACTGACAGCCATACTGGCACTGGTGATTCTGACAACGCTTCCTTCCCATTCCCAGACTCAGAGGAGGAGAGGCTCGCTGATGGAGTATACCGTCATCGGCAACGACACCGTCTATGTGGACGTATTGCCGCCCGCGCGCATCCATCCCAAGGAATATATGAACCGTGCCGAGTGGATCCAGTACTACCAGCGCGTGCACAACTTCAGCAAGGCATATCCGTATGCCCTCTTCGTAGCCAAGACCATCAGGGAAACCGACAGCATCTTCGTCGCCCGCCACTACACCAAGCGCGAGCAGGACAAGTACCTGGATGCAATGAAGGACGAGCTGTTGAAGAGTTTCGACCCCATATTCAGAAAGCTTACGCTCAAGCAGGGAATGATGATGATCCGTCTTATCGACCGTGAGGTTGGCATGACTCCCTATGAGATAATCCAGAAGTATCTGGGCAATATCAACGCCGGCTTCTGGCAGGGTGTCGCCAAAGTGCTGAAAGGCGATATCAAGAGGCAGTACGAACCAAAAGGTGAAGACAAGGATCTGGAACAGCTGGTGCGCTACTGGCACGACGGCGAGTTCGACGACCTGTATGATTATATCTTCGGCAAGCCGAGGCCGACAATCGTCATACCCAAACAGTTCCAGCAGCCGTTCTATCTGACGGTAGATTCAAAGCAGTCCAAGAAGGATGCCCGCAAGGCTGCAAGGGAAGAGAAGAAAAAGAAGAAATAGGCCTGCCGGCTAATCACCCAGCACCACGTATGTCAGATTGAGTTTGGGATGGCGTTCTGCGCCGTTGCCATTGATCTGTCCTACCGCGTAGTTCATGTAATCCACGTAATAGAAGGTTTCCGAAGTGGTCGAGGAAGCATTGTACAAGGCATCGTAATAATACATGTTGTTGTAGTAGTTGTTATAGCCGTAGCCGCCATAACCGTAACCACCATAGCCATAACCATAGCCGCCGTAACCGTAACCGCCGTAATAGGGATTATAGTACGAATTGTACATATATGGATTGTAATACGCGTTGTTGTTTGCGGAACTGTTGGTCTGGATGTATTCGAAAGGAGCGATGAGCCAGATGTCATCCTCTTCGCTGATTTCTTCTTTGTTGATCAGCTGATGGATGTAATATGTCACGTCCGGGCGGTAGCAGTAGAGGGAACGGTTGATGTCGCCCTTGTCGTATGTGTCGTCGTAGATCGAACCAAGGAGATTGTAGCGCCAGATATTGTCAGTTGAATCAAGTTCATACACGGCGGGATAGAGACCCTGAGGATAGTATTTGTCAACAGTCCTGTAGTCCTCGGGGAACTCGAACGGAAGATCGAAGGTCGCCCTGGTGATGAGTATCTTGCTGAGATCCACGCCGTTTTCCTCAGCCCAGTCTTCGATGGCGTTCCGAAGGACATATGCATCGATGAATGGCTTGATGCCGGCCAGACCTTCGTAATAGAGAACCTCTTCGTTGTTGTCGGGGCCGACTTCAAGATATTTGGAACTGTGCTTGAACACCTGGGTGGAAACACCGTGGTAGACGCTTCCGATGTCGAATGTAATGGTCGTATCCCTGCGTATGTTGTTATTGTTGGTTGAGCTGACACCCATTTTGATACTTGCTGTCTCGAAGTTGTTCAGCCTGCCTCCGTAGGTTCCTTCGATGGGGTCGTCAGTCGTGAAATAAAGGCCGTAGTGGTTCTTGATGAAAAGCTCCATGCTGTCCAGTTCGGCCCTGGTGGCTGACATCAGGTTTTTTGCCCATTGTCTGTCAAGCGGGATTGTGACGGTATCCTTCGATGTGAGCAGTGCGTTGCCGATGGGGATATGTATGTAGTCGTTCTCCGTCACGCTGTTGCAGGTCACCATAGTGGAATCCATCGCACGGGCCATAGGGTAAACATACAGATTCTGGGTGATGTTGTCCTGATTGTCTGCGAACGTCTGCACGTTGTCCCGTATCAGCAGGATATAGGCATCGATAAGCTCCGGGTCTGTACCGAAACGGATGCCGGTGTCGCTGGGGGTGACGGTGGCGGCGAGGTCAACCTTGGTAAGGCCGAACTTCTCGGTGACGATGGTTCCCACATCATAGTAGTACGACGACGACTGGATGTCGGAAGAAGATTTCATTCCGACTTTCAGGTCAATCGTAGCAGACTCGACATAAAGGTTGTTGGATGTCGGTACGAGCGAGTCACCCAAAGTATAATTGGTTTCTATACAAGACGGAAAAAACAGAACGGACAGCAGCAAAACCAGGGACCCCAGCGCCGATTCAATCTTACTCAGTGACATTTGCCTGCAGGATTTGTTCGTAAAAATCATTGTATTCTTGTATGTACCCGGTGTCTTCCAGACTTATCTCAGGGCTCTGCAGGACAGGCAGCTTGCGCTCTGCCACATATTTCTTCAGTTCCTCGTCCAAAGTCTTGGAGCCGTAGATGACACCGTCGGCATAACGGATGGCCAGTCGTGCAAGATTTATGCCATCGGAAGCCTTGACGACTTCGACATCTTCAGGGCTGATCCCTCCGATGGGAATCTTGGCTGCAATGTCAGTTGCGAAAGTGTAATTCGGCTCGTCATACAGCGACAGCACGATCTTGCTGTCAGCGAAGATAGGGTCGGTGTCGTATGCTTTCTTGAGGTAGAGCGGCAAAATGTGCGATATCCATCCCTGGCAATGAACGATGTCGGGTTTCCAGCGAAGCTTCTTGACTGTTTCAAGCACACCTCTTGCGAAGAATATGGCCCTCTCGTCATTGTCTTCGAAGAATTTGCCGTCAGCGTCGCAGAAGACGGCCTTGCGGCGGAAGAAGTCTTCGTTGTCGATGAAATATACCTGCATCCTCGCGGATGAAATCGATGCAACCTTGATTATCAGGGGCCTGTCGACGTCACGGACGATGATGTTCATACCGGAAAGACGGATGACTTCGTGGAGCTGGTGACGGCGTTCATTGACAGTGCCATACCGGGGCATGAACGAGCGTATTTCCCTTCCTTTCTCCTGCACACCCTGCGGGAGGAATCTGCCCACTATCGAAATAGGGGACTCCTGAGAGTACGGATATATCTCCGAACTGACATACAGAACTCTTACAGGCTCGCTCATTTTTGAATGTAAAATATTAAGGGCAAATTCTCTACAAAGGTAATAATAATTTTTGATTATCTTTGCTGCTGTAAAAAATAGTCATGGCTTCAAAGGAAAAAAACATCATTGCCAAGAGGCTGGTTCAGTCGTACTTATCCTCTGTAATCAGCATCAGTCTGGTACTGCTCCTGATTGCCGTGGCGGCTTTCTTGGTCATCAACGCTTCGAAAGTTTCAGATTATTTCAAGGAAAATGCAGTCATTTCGGTGATTATGCACCAGAATGCCACCGAGGCCGACGCACTTGCCATCCAGGAGAAACTTTCCGATATGGATTTCGTTCTCCAGACGAAATATATTTCGAAGGAAGAGGGCACACGCCAGATGCAGGAGCTCCTCGGTGAGGATTTCCTCCGCGTTTTCGAAATCAATCCGATTCCGTTCTCCATAGATGTGAATGTGGAGAGCGAATATTTCAGCAAGGATTCCCTCCAGATGATCACATCCCAGATCCAGCAGCTTCCCAAGGTGCGGGAAGTGACCTATCAGGAATCCCTGATAGAAAGCCTCAATGAAAACCTGCGCAAGATCGCGCTCCTTATGGGCATTGCGATTCTGCTGCTGATGATCATCTCCTTTGCGCTTATATGCACTACAGTGCGTCTGAATATATATGCCAAGCGTTTCACCATCCATACAATGATGCTGGTGGGTGCCAACCGCGGCTTTATCCGCAAGCCCTTCGTTTGGCAGGCGTTCTGGCAGGGAGTGGCTTCTGCCACGATAGCCTGCGCCCTGTTCGGCGCGCTCCTTTACTATGCCCGCAACCGTTTCTGGCCGATGGCACAGTCCATCTTCGCAGGAACGATACCCGTCGTGTGTGCGATAGTATACCTGGTGGGCATCGTACTCTGCATCTCGGCAGCCTGGTATGTTGTAGGCCGACTGGCCTATACGTCAAAAGATGATTTGTATTATTAGACTATGAAAGATAATTTCTCAGTTTCTCCCAAAGGGGTCAGAACGATTCTCATAGGCCTTATCCTGATGGTGTCAGGCTACATCCTGATGATGGGCGGCGGCTCTGATGACCCTGCAGTGTTCAACGATGCAATGTTTGACTTCAGACGTCTTGTGGCATCCCCTGTCCTGGTGGTGCTCGGCATCGTGATCGTGATAGTAGCTATTATGAAACGTCCTGCCGACAAGGAGGACAAGGAATAATCCCCAATGAGCTGGTTTGAAGCGTTGATCCTCGGTATAGTGCAGGGACTGACCGAGTTCCTGCCTGTTAGCAGCAGCGGCCATCTGGCCATCGGCAAGGCTCTTTTCGGCATCGAGACCTCCGATCTCAGTTTTGAAGTCGCCGTACACGCGGCTACCGTCCTTGCCACTCTCGTCGTGTTCTGGAAAGATATCCTGCGCCTGTTGCAGGACCTTTTCAAATTCAGGATGAACGACGGAACCAAATACATTCTCCTTATACTGGTTTCGATGATTCCGGTTTTCATCGTAGGAGTTTTCTTCAAGGATTATGTGGAGGACATCTTCGGCAGCGGCCTGATGGTGGTAGGATGCTGCCTGGTCGTTACAGCTGCTTTGCTGTTCCTGTCAGAAACCCTGTCCGCACGCCGTGCAGCGAAGGCATCGGCCGGCGACGGCGCTCAGATGAGTTGGAAGTCCGCACTGTGGATGGGTCTTGCCCAGTCCGTTGCAGTGCTGCCAGGCCTTTCACGCAGCGGCTCTACGATTGCCACCGGCCTCCTGTGCGGAGTCAAGCGCGAGGAAGTCACCCGGTTCTCTTTCCTGATGGTACTCATCCCTATTCTGGGAGAGGCTTTCCTGGATGCCGTTGGAGGCGATTTCGCAGCCAGCAGTGTCGGCGGCCTTCCACTCGCCATAGGCTTTGCCGCTGCATTCCTTTCCGGCCTGTTTGCCTGCAAGGTTATGATAGCAATAGTCAAAAAGGCTCGCTTGCGCTGGTTCGCGCTTTACTGCGTGCTGGTGGGACTTGCATGCATCATTTCAACCCTCGTATAGCAATTTAGAATGGACACCGCTGCGGGGAAATACTATTTCACGGCTGATGTCCATATGGGCAGCAAGGCAGATTCCCACGGTTTGCTTGAACGGCAATTCGTGGATTTCCTGCATTCCTTGCCAAAGGATGCGAAAGCCCTGTATCTTCTCGGTGACATATTTGATTTCTGGGTTGACTACAAGGAAGTCGTCCCGCGCGGCTACGTGCGTACGCTGACCGCCCTGGCGGAACTTGTCGACAGGGGTGTTGAGGTTTTCTTTTACCCCGGCAACCACGACTGGTGGGTGACCGATTACTTCGAGAAGGAACTGGGTGTCAGGATAGTGCGCGAAAGCGCCCGGGTCATCGAGCTTGACGGTTGCCGGATCTGCGTAGGCCACGGTGACATGCCCGGAGCATCAGATTTCAGGTCGCGGTTTCTTTTCCGTCTGTTCCGCAACAAACTATGCATAGCAATGATGAAGGCCTTGCCGACGCGCCTGTCATTTGCCATCGCCCACGGATGGTCGGCAAGCAGCCGCAAAGGCCATCCCGAAGAAGTCGACCTTGTTTCGACCGGGCTCTATGAGTTTGCAGACAGCCTCGCACGAAACCGTGCTGAAGCGGGTGAGCCTGCCATCGACCTTTATATCTTCGGGCACATCCATACGCCAGCCCGTGTCCCTGTCCCCAGCGGCGGAGAACTCGTCATTCTTGGCGACTGGTCTTCGGGCCCTCGGTATTTCTGCATTTAAAAAGCGATTATAAACACCTTAGACGATATGAGAAAGCGCATTTACGAGATTATCGAGCAGTATCACAAGGGAGATACAGCCAGCCTTGTTTACGACGTCCTGATGCTCATTGCAATTGCGGTCAGCATTGTCCCGCTGATGTTTATGAAAGTGTACCCGGTGTTCTCCGTTATCGAGCATGTCACAGTCACCATATTCATAATCGATTACATTCTGCGCTGGTTGACGGCGGATTATCGTCTCGGCAAGGAGGGCAGGTCTTTCCTCATACATCCGTTCACACCGTGGGCCATAATCGACTTGCTGTCTATCCTGCCCGGACTTCAGCTGCTGGGACAGGGTTTCAAGATATTCAGGCTTGCAAGGCTGCTGAGGATTGTAAGGCTGCTGAAAATCCTCAGGTATTCAGATAAATTCCAAATTCTGGGAAGGGTAATCGTAAAGGAGAAAAAAATACTCTGGGCAGTATTCGTAGTGTCGGTATTCTATGTTTTCCTGACGGCACTTATAATGTTCAATGCCGAACCCCACTTCAATCCTGACACCGGAGCCGTCACATTCTCGGGATTCTTCGATGCTCTTTACTGGGCTACCGTGACGCTCACTACAGTAGGCTACGGCGACATGATTCCTGTAACAGACATCGGCCGTTTCGTCAGCATGCTTTCTTCGATATTCGGAGTGGCGATAATCGCACTCCCTTCCGGCGTCATCACCGCCAGCTACCTTGATGAACTCCGCAACGCGAGAGCAGAGAAAGAGAATCAGAAAGAAGAAACCGAAAACGAGTCCGAATAATACCTATTTACAACACTTCCCCTTTTTTGTTCATAAGCAGAAGGCTGAATGCTATGGCACATCCGGCTACCGGAATGAACAGGAACGCTTTGTGACTCTGCAGGGCTGATGCCGCCTTGGCAAGAGCAGGGAGATCTTCGGTGATGGACGGAACCGGATAGAACAGTATGATCAGTGTGAGCAGAATGCCTGCGCAGAGCCCGGCTGCAAGCGCGATTATCAACGCACGGCGGCCCCGGCGCCTTTCTCCGTCAACTTCCTGCTTGATGCCTTCCACCTTGCTAAGACGGGCATTGGTTTCGATGAGGAACGCCCCTTCGTCGGGGAGCTCGGGCTTGCCTTCGCGCAATATTTGTTCGATGTCTTTCATTGTCTGATGTGTTCTTTTAAGTGGTTGCGTCCCACTGACAAATAATACTTGACCGTTCCTGCGGGAGATCCCATTATGGAGGAGATTTCCTTTATGGGCAGGTCTTCAAAATAGAAAAGCACGATGGCTGTGCGTTCTTTCTCAGGGATGAGCGCAAGGGCACGCTGCAGTTCTTCGTGCTCAAAGGAGGCGTCTGAAGCTGCACCGCCTGTCAGCCTCATCGCTTCTCTGGAGTCCAGGTCTACGGATGGTCCCGGGCTCCTTCTGAGATGGTCTATGAAGCAGTTGTATGCAATGCGGAAAAGCCAGGCCTTGAAGTTGCCTATGAAGCGTCCCGAAGTGACATAGGCTCTGGTCAAAGCTTCCTGGGCGATATCGTCGGCGAGTGCTGCATCTCCGCACAGCGAAGCCAGGAACCGCCTCAGCTGTCCCTGGCAAGCTCTGACTTCGGAGATGAACCTGTCGCGTGTCATCTACTGGTCGTGGACTATTTAATCTTGTTTAATCTGTTCTTGTTTCTCTTCCGCCTCAATCTCCTTGGCCAGCATCTTCTTTCCTATAATGAAGAACACGAGGTTGGCGATGCCGATGGCAATAAGGACTGCAGCGATCAGTATGAGAATCCTGTCTCCTTCATCCCATCCGCCCAGGTTTCCTTTCCATATGCCATAGACCAGGGCAGCCACCCCGATCAGACCGGTGACGCTGGCTCCGGTGAGGCGGTCCAGCAACCTCTCCTTGATAGATCTTTGTTTCTTAGGTCGGCTGCTCTTGAAATACTCTGGATCGATAGTCGCTCCGTTCTCAAGAGCCTTCAGCATTATTTCAGCCTTGCGGTCAGTTTCGTTTTTGCGGACGCGGCCGATGATGAAGACAATGAGTACAGGCAGTATCACGCATACGGCAACGGGCAGCATAAAGTTCATCCAAAAATTCATAGAGTTCATTATTGCGCTTTTTAGTAATGTTAAACTTAGCCCTTTTCGAGGACGTTGACAATACTATAACGCAAAAACAAACCGAAAGGTTGGAAAAACTTTAAAAAAATATTCAGTTACCTGCCGCCGGCCTTTACGAGGTCGCGGACTGCGTAGGTGAAAGCATCTTCCCTGGCGAGCTGACGCAGGTCGAAGTGGATGCGGAAGCGCCAGTGGTGGTTGGGGTCGGCCGGCTGATTGATGCGCTCCTCGTCGCGGTTCTTGCGGCGCAGGCCGTTGTCGACCGACAGCCAGTCCTGCAGCGGGAATATCGCGAGCATCGACGGGGATTTCAGGAATTCCAGCAATGCGTCGCGGCACTCTTCGACTGAAGGGTCGTGCTTGAACTGCATACGCAGCGTCTCCATATCGTGGCTAGATGTAGCGCAGACGCTTAGTTCCTTCCAGGGGCCTTCCTGCTCCATACCGCGCATCTTCAGCGAGAGGATGCGCCAATGGTCCATCACGCCCGGCACACAGTCAGGCACCATACCGAGGTCCTCACCGCAGGCCAGCATGCCGGAAGCTCCCAGAAGCTCGGGAAGCTTGTGCTCTGCGTTGCGGCGCCAGAACTCGTCGTGGCGGTGATAGAAGAAGTCGTTGTACAGCGCGCCGAAACGCTCCTGCTGCCACTGCGGAAGACCTGCAGATGCCGGAGCTATCAGGGGCTGGTACATTCCCGGATGGCGGGGGTCAGGATGGAACAGGCCGTCGAGCGGCAGTCCCATATCCTGGATCTCGCGGAGAGAGTAGGGAAGGGCGGGGTTGAAGTGGCCCATCATTCCGCTCTTGAATTCAACGGGGATTTCCCAGATGCGGAAGAAGCCGAGGATATGGTCGATGCGGAATGCGTCGAAATACTGGCTCATCTTGCGCAGGCGGGCTTTCCACCAGGCATAGTCGTCCTTGGCCATCTCTTCCCAGTTGTAGGTCGGGAAGCCCCAGTTCTGGCCGTCGGTAGAGAAATAGTCCGGGGGAGCACCAGTGGATGAATCCAGGTTAAACAGTTCGGGATGCCAGTAGGCCTCGGCACTGTCGGAGCTGACGCCGATGGGAAGGTCACCCTTGAAGTGTACGTCCTTGCTGCGGGCGTAGGCAACTTCCTCCGAGAACTGACGGTCCAGATGATACTGCATCCATACATAGTATTCGGGCTCGAGGTTGTCCCTCTTTGAGCAGAACTCGGCATATTCGGGCAGCCAGGCGGCATTGTCCTTGACGAAGCGCTTGCAGGCTGCTGTGGCGAGGTCTTTTGCTCCGTGGTCCTCGAAAGCCTTGCGGATGCGTTTCATCTTTGCCTTGAAGACTTTGGGATAGTCCAGCTCGGGCAGCGCGTTGAGAGCGGCCTGCTCCTTCAGGAAGGCCTTGTCGACGGGCACTCCGATTTCCTGCAGACGCATATAGAGCGGGTGCAGCGCAAAGGTCGACACGGGACTGTAGGGATATGAATCCTGCCAGCCACCCTTGCGGGTGGTGTCGTTGACCGGAAGCAGCTGGATGATGCACTGTCCGGTGGCTGCCGCCCAGTCCACTAGCGGACGCAGGTCGCGGAACTCGCCGATGCCGAAGTCGTCGTCGGTGCGAAGCGAGAAGATTGGAATGGCAGTGCCGGCTCCGCGGAAGCCCGGTCGGTCGAAGCGTTCGGCTTGATGCCTGAGAATGAAAGGACAGCCGTGAATGGGGCAGTCAATCCATTTGTCTGTGATTTCGAGCGTCTTGGCTCCTTTGGGGGCCTTTGCCTGATGATGCGACCATTCGGGACGGGTCACGAGCCCGTCGCGCATTACAACGTAGCAATAGTCTTTGAGCGCTGCGGCAGGACAGTCCACAGTGACGTTCCAGATGGCGCCGTCACCCCATTTCATAGGGTATTTGCGGTCCTGAAGCACGAGGGCGAGGCTTTCTCCCCACTGCGTGCGGTACTCTATCTTGAATGTTACTTTCATTGCGGATTATATCTTTTTGAAACTTATTGCGAATCCACCGCCGGGAGCCATCGTGACTTCAATGCTGTCGGTGGCGGAGACTTCTATGGTTTTAATTTCGTATGCCTGGGGGTTGTTCTTGAAATGTGCGTCGGGAGCGTCAGCGTAAACGGTAGCTTCATAACGGCCGGGCTCGAGGAAATTGAGCGGAACGTTGAAAGTACGCTGCTCACCGTCGGTCACGCCTCCGCAGAACCACTGGCCGTCGCCCTTTGACTTGCGGGCTGCAATCAGGTAGTGCATCGGCTCTGCGAACAGATAGCGGCTCTGCTCCCAGTCGACGGCAACATCCTTGATGAACTGGAAAGCATCGGGGAAGCGACTGTAATGCTCAGGGGTGTCGGCAGCCATCTGCAGGGGTGAATACATCGTCACATAAAGGGCCAGCTGGCCGCAGATGGTGGAGTTGACCCAGGAGTCGTTGCCGCACCATTCCTTGAGGTTCGGCTCGAAGATGCCGGGCGTGTAGTCCATCGGGCCGCCGTTGAGACGGGTGAAGGGCAGGATGGCCGTATGGCCGGGAGTGATGCCTCCGAAGGCCTGGTACTCGGTGCCCATCGCAGATTCGTTGCCGATGAGGTTCGGCCAGGTACGGCTGAGACCGGTCGGACGGACCGCTTCGTGGGCGTTTACCATTATGTGGTGGCGCGCTGCTTCGGTGATGCAGTAGAGGTAGTGGTTGACCATCCACTGGTTGTAGTGGAACATTCCCTGCGGGAGGATGTCACCCACATAACCTGACTTGACGGCATCGTAGCCGTATCGGTTCATCAGGCTGTAGGCGGCTTCCAGATGCCTCTCGTAGTTGCGGGGGCTGGACGAAGTTTCGTGGTGCATCACGAGCCTTATGCCCTTTGAATGAGCATAGTCGTTGAGGGCTTGGATGTCAAAGTCGGGGTAGGGGGTCTGGAAGTCGAACACATAGTCCTTGTCGCAGTTGGCCCAGTCTTCCCAGCCGATGTTCCAGCCTTCTACGAGCACTGCGTCAAAGCCGTTGGCTGCCGCGAAGTCGATGTAACTGCGAACCTTCTCGTTGTTGGCGCCGTGGCGGCCGTTGGGCTTGGCTGAAGAGTAATCAGTGACGCCCAGCTTGACCGACTGGAAGTCGTCGGTGTAGTTCCAGCTTGAAGCGCCGGCAATCATCTCCCACCACACTCCCATATATTTTACGGGGTGGATCCAGCTGACGTCTTCGATTGCACAGGGCTCGTTGAGGTTGAGCACCAGGCGGCTGGCGAGCTGGTCAGTGGCGCTGCGGGCCACCTGCACGGTCCTCCAGGGCGAAACTGCCGGAGTCTGGACATTGCCCTTGTACCCTTGTGCGTCGGGAGTAAGCCAGGCACGGAACGAGTGGCGTGCGCAGTCAGCCTCCAGGTGCATGCAGGGGAAGTCCACCAGTGCGGCTTCGTGGATGTTGACCCACAGGCCGTTCTGAAGATGCATCTGGACTGAAGTCTGGATGCCGGTATGGCTGAAGAGGGTCTGAGAAGAGTTGCCGCGCATCTTGTCGCGGAAGTGCTTCCCTATCTCTGAGATGCGGCATTCCGTGTATTCATATTCCTGGGTGTCGTAGTCGCCGGGTATCCACCAGCAGGTGGCGTCATCGGCCATTGCGAACTCGGTGAGTTCCTCCTTGATGCAGAGGTATGAGTCTTTCTGTCCACTCGGGAATTCATAGCGTAATCCGAGACCGTCGTCGAAAAGGCGGAAGCGGATGTCGAGCAGTCTCTGGCCTTCATCTTTTGAGAGATGGACGAGGAGTTCGTTGTAATGGTTGCGTATCTGCGCCTCTTCGCCCCAGACGGGCTCCCAGGTCTCGTCGAATGAGTCCGTGTCAATTCCGGTGACGGTGAATCCGTCAAAAAGGGAGAAAGGCGGACGGGCGTCGACCTTGCCCGGCCGTTCGCCGTCATAAGTAAGTTCTTCGGCCTTCACGGTTCCCCTCATCTCGAATCCAAGCCTAGAAGGAAGAATCACGGCAGTGCCGTCGCATTCAAGTTCATAGTATGGAGAGCCTTCGGCATCGATGCTGAAGGTCATTTTCAACTTGCCGTCGGGTGAAGCCAGCTCAGCCTGGGGGTTCAGCTTGGGAGCTGGAGTGCAGGCTGCGATAAGCATGGCGGCCGCCATAAGTGACTTAGTCCTTTTTTTCATAGTCAGAACAATTTCCAGCCCCAGGGCTCGAGGGTCACGTGATCTTTACCAATGATGACCTCGGCAGGCTCGGCTGTCAGATTTGCATATACTGTTACGGAATCGTTTCCGCTCTCACGCGTGAAGGCAAGAACGCCGGCAGGAACTTTCTTTATAATCTTCGCCGGAGCGCCCTTTTCGCCTGCGGCAAGGCAGGGGTGTGCGTGTCGGAAGGCCACAAGGTCACGGATGAACGAGGTGTACTCGTTTGCAGACCAGTCTGTGATGGGGTCCTTCTCGAAGAATTCGAGACGGCGGCTGAGGCCGATCTCCTGTCCGGTGTAGACGAGCGGCTGACCCTTGGGAAGGGTGAAGCAGAGCACTTCCATCACCTTGGCGGCATCGCCCATCCTTTCGAATTCAGTGCCTGACCACGAGTTCTCGTCGTGGTTCGAGGTGAACATCAGGCGGAAGTTGGCAGGACCCATCCAGGAGTTGTCCTTCGCCAGGTATTTCTTTATGTCCTTTACGGTCTTCGTTCCCTGGGCCACATCGTTCATCATATGGTGGAGCGTCCAGGCATAGGAAGCGTCGAAAGTCTCCTTTGGATCGGTCAGATCGGGGCTTTCAGCCTCTGCGAGGAGGTAGATGTCCGGATAGTCCTTCTTGATGCCCGGGAGGATGCCTTTCCAGAACTTGGCAGGAACTTCGGCTGCAGCGTCGCAGCGGAAGCCGTCGACGCCCTTTTCCAGCCAGAAACGCATGCATTCGTCCTGGGCGTCCCAAACGGCCTCGTTCTCGTAGTTGAGGCTGCGGGTGTCTGTCCAGTCATATTCCCAGATGGCGTTGCCTTCGGCGTCTCTCTCATAGAAGTCTGCAGGCTTTGTGGTCATCCACACGTTGTCGGGTGCAGTCTGGTTGGCGACCCAGTCGAGGATTACCTTGAATCCTGCCTTGTGGGCTGCCGCCAGCAGGTCTTCAAAGTCCTCCATCGTGCCGAACTCAGGGTTGACTGCAGTATAGTCAGATATGGCATAATAGGAACCGAGGGAGCCTTTGCGTTCAACCTCACCTATCTGGTACATAGGCATAAGCCATAGAATGTCGACTCCGAGGTCCTTGAGTCTGGGAAGCTGGGCTTCGACGCCCTTGAAAGTCCCCTCGGGAGAGAACTGGCGTATGTTGACCTCATACATCACGGTGTTGTAGGTCCAGTCGGGGTGCTGCGGAGTCTCGGCGAGCTTGCGGCTGCACGCTACGGGAATGAGGGTTAGCGCTGCCAGAGCAACGATGATTATTCTTTTCATATGATTCTGATTTTTGTTTTCTTGAGTCCTTTGCTGCTGAGAACGACCACGCCCTTCCCAGGCTTCCCGGTGCGTTCGACTATGACTGTGAGCTTTCCGCTGAACAGATGCATCTGAGGCTGCAGGAAAGATTCCAGACAGGTCGCATCGCCGTTGGCGATGGCCTTGAATCTCAGCCCGCGGCCGCGCACGCGCACGCTTATGGGATTGTCGGCCGTAGGAACCGGAATGCCAGCTTTATCCAATACGGATACTGTTATGAAAGAAAGGTCGTCTGAAACGAATGAAGCCTCTGATGCAAGCTTGGCAGGAGTTCCTGCGGTGACCACGCTGTCGCGACCGGCTTCCTTGCCGTTCTCGTCATACGCCACCACCAGGACGGTTCCTGGTTCGTAGCTGACATCTTTCCACATCAGGCGGTAACGGTCTTCCACATCGGCCCTCTGACTGCCGTCTGCAGGGGGAGCGTCGGTACGTTTCGTCCGCACACCTTGGGAAACGCCGTTGACGAAGAGTTCTGCCGAAGGCCAGGAAGTATATACGTAAACAGGGGTTGTTTCGCCCTCTCTACCAGGCCAGGTCCAGTGAGGGAGGACGTGAAGGGTGGGCGAGGCGGTGTTCCACACGCTGCGGTAAAGCCAGAAACGGTCCTTGGGAATGCCGGCAAGGTCCACTATGCCGAAGTAAGAACTGTGGCTGGGCCAGGCGTCGGTATCGTAGGGGTGGGGTTCGCCCAGATAGTCGAAGCCTGTCCACACGAACTGTCCGAGATACCAGGGATAGTCGTCGGCAAGGGCGAAGTCGACGTCAGGGATGTTGCTCCAATTGCAGGCATCTTCATCGTATGACGAACTCTGAAGGTCTGGCGTGGTTGCGCTGAAGACCTTTTCTGCAGGGAAATGGTACACTCCGCGGGAGCTTACGCAAGATGCAGTTTCGCTGCCGAGGAGATATCCCTGAGGAAGCATTTCGATGCCTTCAAGAAAGTAATAAGTGCGGTAGTTGTAGCCCGGGACATCTATGGCCGCGGCAAAGCCGTTTCGGTTTACCGTCCAGACCTGGTCCATTCCGCAGGTGACAGGGCGGGTGGGGTCTTCGCGGTGGCAGATGTCCTGCAGGAAGCGGGCTGTCTCGATGCCTCCCGGCGTTCCCTGCGAAGGAACCTCGTTGCCGATGCTCCACATCACAACACACGGGTCATTGCGATAGTGGCGAAGCATATTGACCATATCGCGCTCAGCCCACTCTTCGAAGAAGAGATGATAGCCGTTTTCACACTTGGCTATGTCCCACTCGTCAAAAGGCTCCAGCATCATCATGAAGCCCATCTCATTGCAGAGCTGTACAAGTTCGGGGGCAGGCATATTGTGAGAAGTGCGGATTGCATCGCAGCCCATATCCTTGAGGATGCTCAGCTGTCGGCGTATCGCAGATTCGTTAACTGCAGAACCGAGCGGTCCGAGGTCGTGGTGCAGGCATACCCCCTTGAACTGACGGCGCTGCCCGTTAAGCTGGAATCCACCCTCGGCGGTCACGGAAATGCTCCTTACTCCGAATACGGTTTCGTAACGGTCGATTTCCTGCAGACCTTTGCGAAGGACGGTCACTGCCTTGTACAGATTCGGGTCCTCAGGACTCCAGAGAGCCGGATGTCCGAGTTCGATCTGCTGCTCAAGAAGGCTGGCGGCCGGGGATTCGGCAGATTTCGCAACCACCTGACCATCAAATACGATTTCGGTGAACACAGTCACTCCCTCAAGCGGACCTTCGACTTCTGTCTTTACAGAAACGACAGCCTGTTCAGACGAAACTACGGGAGTCGTGATCTGCGTGCCCCAGACGGGGACTCTGGTCTCTCCGGTCTGGATAAGGTGCACGTTGCGGTACAGTCCGGCGCCAGGGTACCAGCGTGAACTACCCGGGCGGTTCTCGAGTTCGACGCGGATGGCGTTGCTTCCGTTTTTCACAAACTCAGTGACATCGAGATGGAAAGAGTTGTAGCCGTAAGGCCATTCTCCTGCGAATTGTCCGTTGACATATACCTTGGCATTTGACATGGCTCCGTCGAAAAGAAGTGTACATTTAGTCTCTGGAGTTTTGTCAATATCGACGTTGCACTCGTAGAAGCCCTTTCCAATCCAAGGCAGGCCGCCGCTGCGGGCGGTTTTCTCGCTTGCTTCGGTCTCGCCGTTCTGCCGGATTGCCACCACCTGCAAGTCGATGCTGCGGTCGAAAGGTCCTGCAATCGCCCAGTCGTGGGGAATGCGGACCTGCTGGGTTCCGTTGAATGTCCAGTCCCGAAGGAGAGTCTCATTTCTCTGGGCCAAGGCTCCTGTGGAGACGAAAGCAATGGCCAGTATTGCTAAGAATCTTTTCATCAGCGTTTGAATTCTACTACGAGAGCGCTCTTGGGCTCGATGGTGATGCCGTTGCGCAGCGTGATGTCTTCTCCCGTGAGGACATTGCGGCCGTTTACGGGGCCTTCAACGAACTCGCGGTAATGGTCCCAGTCAAGGGCGTGAGGCTCGAAGCTGTTGTTGATATAAACGAACACGGCGTCAGTGTCCGTGTAGCGGAAATATGCGTAGGTGTTGTCTGTTATGTTGCTGGATCCGATGTTTGCGCGTGACAGGAAGTGCAGGGTCTTGCCGTCCTGGACGGCCTTGTTGCCCTTGCGCCAGTTGAACAGGTTGGCAGTATAGTCGTGAAGCTCTTCGGCATGCTCATAGATGCGCGGTGCAAGTTCGCGTCCGTCCTTGTCGAACAGGTCGATTACGTCATCCTCCCAGCCTCCCGGGAAGTCGATGCGCTTCGCGCCGTCGTGGCTCGGTACGTCCTTGCGCTCGAGGAACATCATCTCGTCGCCATAGTATAGCTGGGGAATGCCTCGCAGGGTGGCAAGCAGCGTGATGGCAAGTTTCATTCTTGAGGGATCCTCGCGCAGCACGTCGCCGGTGCGGGCGTGGTCGTGGTTGGCGAAGAAGGTCATCATATGGCTGAGATCCTTGTAGGCGAAATCCTGGGCGATGACTGTGTAGATGCGTGTCATCCCCTCGTCCCAGTTGACATAGTCCTCATTGAGGGCCTGCTTGATGGCGCTTTCAAGGGGGAAGTCCATGATGGAAGGCAGGTTGGAGTTGAAGCCGTCTGCATTGGGATTGTCTTTCTGCCAATAAGCCAGCTGGGGAATCTTGGAATCCCAGCACTCGCCGACGATGTTCATATTGGGATACTCGTCAGTCACGGCCTTGCACCAGCGGGACATCGGCTCCGGCTCGTTGTAAGGGTAGGTGTCGACGCGCAGTCCGTCCAGTCCGGCATATTCTATCCACCAGATAGCCCACTGCTGGAAATATTTCAGCACGTAGGGGTTGTCGAGGTTCATATCGGGCATAGAAGGCACGAACCAGCCGCTCTCCTGACGCTCGCGGTCGCGGATGGAAGCATTGGGGTCCATATAGACCGAGAAGAGTGCATTCATCTGGACGTAGGGTTCTGCACTGTGATACCAGTCCTTGAAAGGGGCGTCATCCATCCACCAGTGTGCGGTGCCGCAGTGGTTCGTCACGATGTCCATAATGATTTTCAGGCCGTGTTCGTGGGCGGCCTGGACAAAGCTCTTGTAGAGCTCGTTGTCTCCGAAACGGGGATCTATATGATAATAGTCCGCGCAGGCATAGCCGTGGTATGATTCCCGCGGCTGGTTGTCGAGCAGCAGCGGAGTGCACCAGATGGCGGTGGCTCCGAGGCCTGCGATATAGTCCAGATGGTTCATCATGCCCTGGATGTCGCCGCCGTGGCGGGCCACGGCGTCAGCCCGGTTCACCTCGTCCGGAGTCTCAGGAACTTTCCAGGGGCGGGCGGAGCCGTCGAAATATTCACCTCCCTGCCACTGCTCGTCGTTGTCCATAAAGGCAGAGGAGAAGCGGTCCGGCATAATGAGGTAGATCATATCGGCGGTTGTGAAACTTTCGCGCTCGCGGCTGCCTTTCTCGCGTTCACGTATTATATAGGGGTATTTGAAACTGTCATCACCGCGGGTGAACACCAGGTTGTACTCTCCGGCGGTCTTGACTGCCATATCGATGAACAGGAAGTTGGGGCTGTCGGCTTTGTGTACGGCTTTCACGCTGAGTCCCTTGCCTTCCACTGCCACGTCATATTCAGAAATCGCGGGACCCTGCACCATAATCTGCAGGTCCGTAGTCATACCGGCCCACCAGCTGAGCGGCTCGACTCTCTGCACCTGGTTTTCGTCAGCCTCGGGAACGGAAGAATAATCCACCCTGTTGCAGGCAACCGCTGCGGCAAGCACAGCTAAGACAATCAATCCTCTATATCTCATATCTCGTCGTTTAATCTTTAAATGCATCCATTATTGCGGAGGGACTGCCGTCGGAGCTGAAGGCCCCCTGGTCATAGCTGCCCCAGGTTTCACGTTTGCCGGTATATTTATAGATTTCGTCGGCCTTGCTGTAGATTTCAGGCTTCCATCCTCCATAGACTTCGGGCTCCCAGTAGAAGACGCCTTCGCAGCCCTCGATGTCCTTGAGGCCGTCTATGAATGCTTTGAGGATACTCGCAGCATCGCTCTTGGCAGGCTTGACGCCGACCTCCGAAACGATGACCGGCACTTTGTATTTGTTGTAAAGGCTCCTGATGTTGGACAGGGCCTTCTGATTATACTGAGCCGCAGTCATTCCGCTCTCTGCCTGAGGATAGTGCGACAGTGCGATGGCGTCGAATCCTGCACCGGCGGCCTTGACTCTCTGGAACCACCAGTCATTGTCTTCATATGCATTGTTCAGATGGGGCATCACCAATGCGTCGGGGAATATTTCCTTGGCGGCGTGAGAACCGGCATTGAAGAGTTTTGCGAAGTTGGAGTAACCGTTTGCAATGTCGCCGGAGCTGGTCCAGAGTTGTCCGGCAGGCCACATCATTCCATTACGGGTCTCGTTGCCGATCTGAATCCATTTGGGTGTGACACCTGCAGCCTTCAAAGCATTGAGCACGTCGGTGGTATGCTGGGCTATGTGGGTGCACAGTTTGTCCAGACTGCCCTTGTCGGCATCCCACGCGGCAGGCATTCTCTGTCTTGAAGGGTCCGCAAAGAAATCGCTGTAGTGGAAATCGACCATTACGGCCATCCCCGCTTTCGCTGCCCTCTTTGCAAGGGCGACGACGTCATCTTTTCCGCTCCACCCTTTGTAGGGGTCCACCCATACGCGAAGCCTTATGGAGTTGATGCCGCAGTCTGCAAGCACACTGAATATGTCGGCAGCAGATCCGTCTTTTTTCCTGAAGGCCTTGCCGTCCTTTTCCATTTCGGATGCCCAGCTGATGTCAGCGCCTTTGGCGAAAGTTACTTCTGCCGGCGTGGGGTCAGGCTCCGGTTCCGGCTCGGGGCTGGGAACACGTTCACACATTGAAGACATCAGGACGACGGCTGCAAGCATCAATACCAGTTTTTTCATAGATGCAGGTTATTTGAGTTCGAATACAACAGAAGAGTTGCCGCCGATGGTGAGGGCATTGCCTTTGACTGAGGCATTGCCGAGAAGGGCTATGGGTTTTGACATATCGTCGGAGACGGCGACAGTCTTGGCTGAGGCCGCCACATTGTGTATCACAAGCAGTTTCTGGCTGCCGGAGGTCATATACCAGGCTGCAATGGTGCTGCCGCTGACATTCGCTGCGCTCATAGAGCCTTCGGCCAGTGCGGGGTATGTGTTGCGCAGGCGGCTCCAGTCTTTGTAGACGTTCAGGATCGAAGCGTCGTCGGCCTGCTGCGACTCAACGGAGATGGCAGCAGTGAGTAAATTGCCGTCAACCTTGTTGTTCACGCCTTTCTTCGCGCAGTCCTTGCCGGCCTTGTCCCAGAGCATCGGGATGCGGACATATTCGTCGCCGTTGTCCTTGACTCCGGTGTAGCCGAGCTCCTCGCCCTGGTAGATGAAGGGCTTGCCAGGGCCAGAGAGCAGCATCGCACCTGCCTGTTTCATCTTGGCCACGTTCTTGCCCACTTCGCTGCCGAAGCGGTTCTGGTCGTGGTTGCTGAGGAAGAAGGTGGTGATGGCATCGGCCCTCTGGGCGGTATGGTCTGAAACGTAGCCGGCCACAGACGATACGAATCCTGCGGCGTTCTGGTTGTTGAGCACGTCGCGCACCTTGTAGCCGTAGTCGAACTCGAAGTTCGAGATGAGGCCCTTGTAGTACATCTTTTCGGTATTGTGGCCTTCCCAGGCTTCTCCAACCATAAATATGTCTCCGCTGTGTCCGGCTGCCTTGTATGTTGCGTTGCAGTGGTCATACCATTGCTGCAGGAAGCGCTGGTTGGCAGTCAGCTGGCTCTGATAGATCCATAGGACTGCATCAAGACGGAATCCGTCCACGCCGAATTCTGTGATCCAGCGGTCTGCAGTGGCGGCGATAGCCTTGAATGCAGGAGAATTCTCGCACTCTGTGTAATTGCCGTAGTTGAGGTCCGGCATCGACCTGTCGAAGCTTGCGAAATACCAGGACTTGCTTCCTCCGAAGGTGATGTCGCCGCAGTTGCCGCTGTTGTCCAGTTTGAAAGCCTGGCCCATTTTGATGGGGCCGCTGCCCGAAGGCGAGCCGTATTTGGTTCCTGCAGGCCAGCTGTCGGAGTTGGAACTCCTTACGAGGAATCCCCATTCCGTGTCCACGTCGAGGGTAATCTCATAGATGCCGGCGGAAGTCTCGTAGAGGCCTACATTGCCGGATGAGCCTATCCAGAGCCACATCTTTGCAGAAGAGTTGGGCTTTTGCGCTGCTTCCTGGGTTTCTGTGACGGTAACATACTTGGTGCCGCCGGTCCAGTCTACCTTGAAGTGCAGGCGGCCCTTGTAGCCAGCCTTGCCGACAGTGATTTCGTGCCAGGCACCCATCTTTGGATCCTTCGCTCCTGCATAGTTGTCTATCTTGCCTGCGGCTACGTCGGCCTCAGGGTTGTCAGAGAATACATACCAGTCGCGGTAGGGGCTCTCAACGTCGGCGCAGGCCTCCTTGAACCACTCGTTTCCGCTGCCGCTGTGGTTGAGGACATAATCCATATATATCGATATGCCCTTGGAATGAGCGGCATCGACAAGGGCCTTGAAGTCGGCCTCGGTGCCGTAGAGAGGGTTCACGGTCGAGTAGTCGTTCACGTCGTAGGCGTGATAGCTGCCTGTGGGATGGGCAGGCGAAAGCCAGAGCGCTGTCACTCCGAGAGCGTCAAGATAGTCCAGTTTGCCTTGTATGCCCTTGAAATCTCCCACTCCGTCACCGTTGCTGTCAGCGAAGCTGTAGATCAGCAACTGGTAGGCAGTTGACGAGCGTTTGCTGCCGTCGAAGGCGGCGGGGGAAGGCGTGATGTCTACGCTTGCTTCTCCTTTTTGGGTTATTTCGACTGTGAGAGTCTTCGCTCCCTTGATGTTTATGGCTCCTGTGCGCGGTGCCGTACCGTCATTGACATCGGTGATAATGTTGACGATGCCGTCGCCGTTACCCGCCGTGGGACTGACGTGAATCCAGTTTTCAGTCGCCGACAGGCTCCAGGTGGTGTTGCTGGTGACGGTAAGGGTCTGGGAGACACCACCGGCCGCCTCGAAAACCATAGAAGCGGGAGATACGGAAAGGGTGTCGAGAACTTTTTCTCCGCATGCAGCAGCAAGCAGCGCCACACCCGTCATAAGGAGGAGGAACTTTTTCATATTGTCAGAAATTAGGGACCGGGAGTCCGGTCAGGGACTCCCGGCCAATAAGTATATGACTATTTCTTAGTCAAAGTTGCATAAGCCTTGCCATCGCAAAGGGCGAAAAGCTGGATGTCATAGGTTCCTGCTTCTACGACGATGTCGGCACCGTTCTGAGTCAGAGCGTCGAAACTGCCGCCCCAGTTGATGGCCCAGTCGTCATTTGCGCGGAACTTCATCTTGTCAGCAGCAAGATCCAACGTACCTTCCCAAGCCTTGGTCTCGGGGTTGTAGGTCAGGTCTGTGTCAGTATCCCAACCGCCAGCCTGAGCCGGACCGATGATGCCTATTCCTTTGATGAGCGTAAGCTTGTAGGTCATTGCGGTGAGATCGACCTCGATCATATAATAACCTGCTACTTCAGGTGCGGGGCAGTTGTCGCCGCCATTGTCGGCAATCTTGCCTTCACCGTCGAACTCCCAGTCGCCTTCCCAATGATCTTTTTCTCCGTTCGGTTTGAACTTGAACTGCTCGCTCAGCCAGCCGAAGCCTTTGTACATTCCATTGTTGGTTCCGTCTTCAGAAGCACTGCGCAGTGCGTATGAGTCGCTCCAGCCGGTATCTCCGCCGATAGCGTAGATATAGTCAGCGAAAACATTGAAGTCGGCGGGCTTGTTGCCGGCAGTCATAACATACAGTTTGTCATTGGCAGAATCGAAATATACGTCGTAGGTTCCGGTCTCGGCAACGGTAAGGTTCTTGCCGCCCTGGACTACCGCGAACGCCTCGTCAACAGTGACTGCAACAGGCTCAGCTTCGCCTTCGGCGCCACGGTTGAAGGTCCAGGCTCCGTCGCCGCGGATCTTCCACTGCTTCTCTGCCTCGAGGTTTACGCCTGTAGCATAGAACCAGTTCCCGTCCTTGGTCATTGCGATGTCAGCGCCATCGGCCCATCCGGTCATTTCACCCACGATGCCCCAGGTGTCGGGAGCAGTGGGAGTCGGAGGTTCGGGCTCTACCGCACCTTCCGGTGACTCGCCTTCAGCCATTACGTAGAGTTTCTCGTTGGCGGCGTCATACCATACGTCGTATGTGCCGTTCTCGTTCACGCCGAGGTTCTTTCCGTTCTGGGTCGCATCGACTACAGAGTTGGCGTCAACCTTGAAGGGTTCGACGTCGCCGGGAGCTCCGCGGTTGACAGTCCAGTCGCTGCAGAAGCGGATCTTGAACTGATGGTCGGTGGTGAATGCGATGCCCTTGTGTACGTAGAAGTCACCTTCCTTGTACATAATGAAGTCGGGCTGGTTGCCCCAGTCGGTGAGGTTTCCTACGACACCCCAGTATTCGGGAGCCTGGCCTGCGGGAACCACGAAGATGACTTCGTTGACCGTATCGTACCATACGTCATAGTCGCCGTCCGCTGCCACGCCCAGGTTCTTTCCGTTGGGAACAGCCTGGATGGGGTCATTGCCCATAACGAAAGGCTCGACGTCGCCGGGAGCTCCGCGGTTCACTGTCCAGTCATTCTGGAAGCGGACCTTGAACTGGTCGCCGGTAGTGAGAGCCACGTTCCTGCGGACTAACATTCCGTTCTCCTCGCCCATTGCCAGGTCGGCGGTGTTGCCCCAACCGTTGATGGTGCCGACAACGCCCCAGGTGGCTATTTCGCCGGGAACTTCGCCTTCGGCCATAACGTAGAATGTAAGTGCGTCAGGGTTGACATACAGGTCATACTTGCCGTCGGCGGGAACACTGAGGTTCTTTCCGTTGGCAACGCCTTCATATTTCTCACCCACGGTGACTACGAACGGTTCCACGTCGCCTGCAGCGCCGATGTTCACGCCCCAGTCTTCATCCTTGCGGAACTTGAACTGGTCGTCGGCGGTGATGCTGACGCCCTTGGCTATCCAGAATTCTCCGCTTGCGCTCATATGTACGTCCGGCTCGTTGCCCCATCCGTTGATGGTTCCGACAACGCCCCAGCCTTCCCAGGTAACGGGCTCGTCAGGAATGACTTCTCCGGCAGGCTCGTCCTTGCCGTACATAGACTTGCTGAATTCGTAGGTGCCTTTGTTGAGGTCGAGATAGATACGGTAAGAACCGGCATCCACGGATATGTCGGCGCCGCCGGGTGCGGTATTTCCGTTTTCACCACCCCAGTTGGTTGTCCACGAGTCGTCGCAGGTGAACTTGAGTTTGGTGTCCTCAGAGAATGTCTGGTCAATCCAGAAGCGGTGATAGTATGAGTTGTAGTTCATCTTCATACTTGCATCTTTCTCGTTCCAGCCGTTGAATGCACCGACGATGCCGATGTTGTCGAAGCTGTAGAGTTTGGTGAGTACAAGTGAAGTGGTGTTGAGCGAGAATGCGTAGAAGCGTTGGCTGTAGCACTTGATATCCTTAGATCCGCCTGAAGCAATCAGCTGGATGCTGCCGGCTTCGGCTTCTTCAGCCTGGGCTTCTGAACCCCAGTTGAGGTTGGCGTCATCCCAGTTGCCGGCTCCTGTGAGCTTGAATCCGCCGGAAGGACCATCTTCTCCGAAATCGATCAAGCCAGTGTAAGTGTCACCGACTTTCTCGTAGTCGTAGAGGAACTGGAATACCTTTTCGAATGACCATGAACCAACATTTGAACTTGCACCAATTACCCATACGTGAGGATAGAGATCGACGTCCCTGATGTCAGTGCTGAAGGGAGTGAACTCTGCAGACACGATGTTGGACAGGGTTTCAGTGGAGGCGATGGCTGAACCCTTGTCGTTCGATACAGCTGCAACCAACTGGAAGAAGAGAGTGAAGGGCACGTCAGCCTCGCCGCCGAAGGCGTAAACCATAGAGTTGATGTCCTTCTGGGAGATGGAGATGGTGCCTGTCTTGCTTTCTTTGTCGACTTTGATGTCGGCAGCAACCTTTGCCTTGTCAGCCATCGATGAAGATGCGGCAGCATACAGTGTATAAACTGAAGCAACGTCAAGGTTGAAGTCAGCTGCGTTGAAAGTAGTGGTTACGGCCGCCCCGTCTGCAGCCAGCACGGTACCCGGAATGTTTCCGAGAGTTTGAGCGACGACCTTGTCGGGGTTGAAGATGGCGTCTAAGTGAGCCTGTTCGCAGGATACGGCCATTAGGCCAGCCGCAATTGCGAGAAATGAATAAAATATCTTTTTCATATCGCAGTCTCCTTATTAATATCCGGGGTTCTGGATGAGTCTGCCGTTGGCATTGAGCTCACCCGGGCTGATCGGATAGAGATTGTAGTGAGAATCGACGGCCTGTCCGTTCGGAACGCCGCCCTTGAACTCCCAGAGGTAATCTGAGGTAGTAAAGAGGCCGAAGCGGATGAGGTCCTGACGGCGGAAGCCTTCGAGATAAAGCTCGCGGGCACGCTCGTCGATGATGTTTGAGAGAGTGAGGTCGATGTTGTCCACACCGGCACGGCTGCGCACTGCATTGAGATAGTTTTGTCCTTTGCCCTTGTCAGCCTGTCCGCGTGCTGCGCACTCGGCATACATCAGATAAGCGTCGGCGCTGCGGAATACAGGGAAGTCGGTATCAACGAAACCCTGAGCTTGAGCGGCGCTGCCGTCGTGGTTGACGTTCTTGAATTTCATGGACTTCCATCCGTTTGATTCTCCGTTGGGGCCACGGAGGTAATCGATATACTGCTCGAAGCCTCCCTTGAAGAAGAGGGAGCGGGCATCAGTGTCGCTGAACTTGCTGGTGAAGGTTCCTGTGAGGCTGAGACCTGACCAACCAGAAGAAATACCAACTTCGTTTACATCCATTGTACGGTCCGGATCTCCGGTAACTGCCCATGTGCTTGCGAATACCAGGAAGTTTGTGCAACCCCAAGAGTGGGTTACATTGCCGTCCTGCTGGGCAACGAAGATAATCTCGTCACCGTTGTATGTAGTGTTGGCGCTGAAGAGGTGGTTGTCAGCGGCGAAAAGATCGGTGTATGTGCTGTGGAGAGGATATTCATTGATGATCTGTTCGCAAATTGCTGCGCACTTGTCATACATAGGAGTGCCTTTCCATATTTCAGCGTTTAGGTAGAGTTTGGCAAGAATCATCTGTACGAGACCTTTGTCTGCACGGCCATATTCGTTGCGGCCGGGCTCGGCAAGGTCGCTGCCTGACAGAAGTTCGTTGGCTTCCTTCTCCATCCAGTCGAAGAGGGCTGCCCTTTCGATCCTGTCACCGCCCTGTGAGCCGACAGAAGAGTTCTCGTCTGAGAAAGGAACGTTGCCGAACATATCAATGGCATGATACCAACTGAGAAGTCTCAGGGCACGAGCCTCGGCTATGTAGGCGTTCTTGAGAGTATAACCGCTGATTTCAGTAGCCTTTGACTGGCGGATGAATTCGTTGCAGAGACCTATCTGGAAGAATATCCTGTAGTACATACTAAGAACGAATTCGTTCGATGCGTTCCAAGAAAGATTGTGGACGTCGAAAAGGTTACCGTCGTTCCAGCAGCAGGTAATAATGTCGGTGGGGAGCTCCTCAGTGTTGATAAGCGCCCTTATATATTGTCCGAAACCGCCGTCAATACCGTGCATGTCGGGGTCGCCGTTCTCGCCGTGTGAAGATGAGCAGGACAGGCCCTGGTAGCATTTGGCCAGCAGGCTGGTGAAAGCGTCCTGGTCTTTGAGGACATCCTGGGGAAGGACGGTATTGGGGTCGATAGGAGTTACATCGAGGTCACCGACACAAGAAGAAAGAGAGCAAGTCGCGATCAGCGCGAGAGCTGCGAGAAAATATTTAATCTTTTTCATACCGTGTCAGAATTAGAAGTTGAGTTTAACACCGAGGATGTAGGTGCGGGGACGCGGATACATATTGTTGTCGATACCGTTGAAGATCTCAGGGTCAATTCCCTTGTATCCGGTCAGGCATGCCACGTTGTTGACAGTGGCGAAGATGCTTCCGCCGATGCCGCGCTCACCCAGTTTGACGAGGTTTGCGAAGCTGTACTGCAGAGTTACGTTGTCAAGCTTCAGGAAAGAAGCATTGGTAACGTACATATCTGACCAGTACTGGGCGTAGTTATTGAAGTTGTGTGCCTCTGCAGTGCTGTAACGGTTGTTCACGAAGCCGTTGGTAGTGAGGTCGGTGAGAAGGTCGCCGTCGCTCATCACATTGTTGTAGACATAGTTGCCGACGTTGGCGTGAGCACTTGCAGCGAGAGTCCAGTGTCTCCACGACAGCTGGGTGTTGAAGCCGAAGGTCCAGTCCGGAGCGGCCTTGTGGAAGCAGTATTTGTCGCTTTCGTTGAGGACGCCGTCACCGTTCATGTCTACGTAGGCACCTTCGATAGGGTTGCCGGCAGTGTCATAGATCTGCTTGTATACATAGAAAGAACTGGGAGCCTGTCCGGTCTGGTGAACCTGTACGGTGTTTCCGCTACCACCGGAGATTCCGCCTGTGTCGACACCGTAGTAGTCTTCCCTTTCGTCATCCGAGGTCAGACGGGTTACGACTGTCTTGTTGTATGCGGCATTGAATCCGAGAGTCCAACTCCAGTCCTTTGTCTCTACAGGAACGGCGTTGATCTCCATCTCGACACCGAAATTCTGGAGGTCTCCGATGTTGGCGTTGAGGTAGTTGGTAAGGTTGGCGCCGGCTGCAACGGGTGTCCAGTTCAACAGATCGAAAGTGTTGCGCTTATAGACATCGAATGAACCGTAAAGACGGTCTTTCAGGAATCCCCAGTCAAGACCTGCGTTGATGGTGGTGGTGGTCTCCCACTTGAGGTCGGCATTGTAGCCGTCAGGAGTGATAGGGGTGATCAGTTTGCCGCCGAAGTAGTACATACTAGCGTCGGTATTATAGGTATAAGTGGCCAGTGAAGGATAGTTACCTGCGTTGAGGTCCTGCTGACCTGTCTGTCCCCACGATGCACGGAGTTTGAGGGCTGAGAGCGCTTCTGAATCCTTCAGGAATGATTCGTTCTTGATGTTCCAGCTCAATGCAACTGAAGGGAAGAGACCCCATTTGTTGTTGGCGAACCTTGAAGTTCCGTCACGACGGATGGTTGCGGTCAACAGGTATCGGTTGTCGAAGCTGTAGTTGAACCTGCCGAAGAATGATACCAGGAAGTATTCTGTCTTGAATAGCCTGGGATTGCTGAGATAGTAAGATGCGTCGCTCTTGGGAGTGGCGTCAGCCTTGTGGGTCTCTCCGTAGGTCTCATTATAATAATGTGACCACGAATAACCAGCCATAACGTCGAGGAAGTGCTTGCCGAAATCGTGGCTGTAGTCAGCATAGAATTCGAGGGTCTGGTCGGTCTTGGTCTGTGTGTAGATTTCGTGAGAACCTGAAGCGTGATTGAAGGCCTGTTGTGCAGTAGAGTGCATTGAGCGCTCAGTGTCAGGGTTCACGTGGTTAAAACCGTCAGATACTGAATGGTCGAGACCTAGGTTGAGGTTGAGCCTGAGGTCTTCGAGGCCGTGGACCTTGTAGTCGAACTGGGCGTTTCCGACAAAGCGCTTTGCATTGGCCCTTTTATCGATGTCGTTCAGAAAGGCAACAGGGTTCTGTCCGGCCATAGTGTTGCAGTTGTCTACCGTGAAGGTGCCCTTGCCGTAGTTCCACCAGCTGTAGCCGTTGAGGCCGTTGGGGTCGTATACGGGTCTGGTAGGGTCATATTTCACTGCTGCGCCCACGGCGCCGGTCTCTGCAAAGCGGTTGTCCATGTTCATTCCCTTTGCATTGAGGTTCACGGTGAGGTGTTCGTCAAGCAGGGTGGGAGTGAGGCTCAGTGCCAAGGTCTCGCGCTCGAGGTTTGAAGTCTTGAGGGTACCGTCCTGGTTGTGGTAGCCGAAGGATACGCGGTAGGGCATATAGAAGTTCGTGCTCTTGCCGACTTTTCCGGTTACTGAAACGTTGCCTTCAAGGGTGCGGGCAAGCTGGAAGATTTCTTTCTGCCAGTCTGTGTTAGCATTGCCGAGCATTGCATATGCGTCGCTGTCGGCGCCGTAGCGTTTGGACATAAGAGCGCGGACTTCGTCGCCGGTGAGAACATCCACGAATCTGGTGTTCTGGCTTACTGAACCGGTAAAGTCGAAGTCTACGTGAACGGCGTTGTCATATTTCGAACCTTTCTTAGTGGTGATGATGATGACACCGTTGGAAGCCCTTGAACCGTAGATTGCGGTTGCAGATGCGTCCTTGAGGACAGTGAACGACTCGATATCGCTCGGGTTGATTGATGACAGTTGGTCAGCGACGCCGCTTACTCCAACTTCAGAGATAGGCAGACCGTCGATGACGATCAGAGGGTCGTTGTTGGCCTTCAGTGAAGAACCGCCACGGATACGGATGGTGTTGCCGGCGCCGGGCATACCGTCACCTGAAGTGATAACGACACCGGCGCTCTTGCCCTGGAGCAGAGTTGTCGGCGAGGTTGCAACGCCCTTGTTGAGCAAATCGGCCTTCACTGTCGAAACAGATCCGGTCATGTCGCTCTTCTTGACGGTACCGTAACCGATGACCACTACTTCGTCGAGGAATTCTGCGTCCTCCACGAAAGTGACGGTTGCGGGTACGTCAGAAGCCTTGAAGGTTTGGGTAGAGTAGCCGATGCAGCGGAATTCCACTATTGCATCAGCAGAGCTCACCGTCAGGCTGTAATTGCCGTCGAGGTCAGTCGAGGTGCCGTTGGTGGTACCCTGCTCGAGTACCGTGGCGCCGATGACGGGACCTAGCGCGTCGACAATCACACCCTTAACCTCGTATTTGCCGCTTTGTGCAAATACGCTTGCGGACAGCACAGCCGAAGCCGTGAAAGCCGCGAGGATGGTTAGGATTCTTTTCATACAATGTTTATTTGGTTTGTTTGGTATTTATGATTCTTACGGCAAGGGCACCGAGGCAGAGCAATACTCCCGCAGAAAGGAGCATCATCGCCTGGTTGCCGCCGAGAACTTTCAGGAGGAGGCCGCCGAGTGCAGCGGCGATTATCTGCGGCAGGCAGATAGTGCAGTTGAACAGACCCAGATATGTTCCCATATGGGACGTTCCCTGCAGTGAATTGGTAAGCAGGGTGAAGGGCAGTGCGAGCATTGCGGCCCAGGCTGCACCGACGAGCAGGTAGCTGACGAAGAGTGCGTACTGGTTATGCATGAACGCAGCGCTTGCGAATCCGACGGCACCGATGAGCAGGCTCACCACATATGCGGTCTTGACATTCTTGAACCTGGGGATCATAATGGCCCAGAGGATGGAGCCGACGGCCTGAACTGCGAAGAGGACTCCGACCCAATTGCCGGCGGCCTGATAGCCTGCGGATGCGGTGTCGGTGGTGCCCCAGCAGTTGGCCGCGATGGCGCCATTGGTGTAGGTCCACATAAAGAGGAAGGCAGACCAGCAGAAGAACTGCACGAGACCCACGGT
>JAEEGG010001013.1_pt1 | contig 79242 bp, 47 predicted proteins | sample 9134161 | NCBI WGS metagenome assembly JAEEGG01 (sample SAMN16246543, study PRJNA631951) | gut metagenome | biome: gut microbiome; feature: rumen; material: CR-attached | host: Bos | place: Iran: Karaj | collected 2018-10
GGCTCGCCGTTGGCGGCAGTGAACACCAGGGTGGCGGTGCGCTGGCTGTCGCCATTGTTGTCGGTGGTGGAAAGGCTCAGGATGCCCTCGGTGCCAAGGGTGTCGGTCTCAAGGGTGAGCCACTCGCTGCCCTCGGCCAAGGCCACCTTGACGGTGCTGTCGCGCTGGGCGTCGTAGCCCTGTATCTTCAGGCGCAGGCTGCCGAAGGTGGCGTTGCGCTCGAAGTACACGTTGCCCTCGTCGTCGGTCTCCACGGCCCCGCCGCCGAGTACGTCCACCGTCCATGCCGCTGCCTCGGGACCAGGATCGGGACCGTCAGGTCCGTCATCGTCGTGACAGGCGGTGAGGAGGAGAAGAAGCAGCAGACCCACAACATGCAGACCCACAACATGCAGACCCACCCCCCAGCCCCTCCCTATGAGGGAGGGGAGTATATACTTCTTATCCTTCCTTGCACGCATCGTATCCTAAACTCCTAAACTCCTTACTCCTAAACTCCTTACTTCTTACTCCTTACTTCTTACTCCTATACTCCTAAACTCCTAACCTCCATCAAATGTCCTGCAGTGCGAAGCCCGAAGGCAAACTCGATCCGAATTGAACGGTCTGGGCGGTATAGATGACAGGATTATTGGTGTTACTGAAGAAGTCTTTCCATCCGCTCTCATATTTGTACCGATAGGTTTCAGCCCCTAAGTATCCGTTACCATAATGCGAGCCACATATCCGAACGTAGTGGAAGCGGCGCCACCATTTGCCCCAGTTTAAGTCACCCTCTGTTTGGTCTCCAACGATATAGACATAATAGTCATGGCTGAAATGCAGAAAGTGACTCCAGCCATCTTCTACATTGCCGAATCCGTCGTCAAGGTCTCCACAACTCCATTGCGTCCATGTGCCCGACATTCTGACGGGCGCTGGAAAAATCTTGTGGGGAAGGGCCTGCTTGATTTTCTTCTTCCGCTTGAGGTTTTTGCTGCTGGCGCACCAGTTCAGGTAGGCTCCTATAGCATCCCACCACGCCCATGCATGTTTATTAGGTCCCCAGGCACCCCATGTCTCGCTTTCGTACCAATGGTAGTCAGACCCCTTTCCATACTCCATACATACAAGATATCCGGGATCCGTGCCGTGGCTCTCTTTCACGCAGAGATAGTACAGACTGCCATTCCTGTACACCTGTCCGCTCTTGGCGGGCGACACTTCCCAGTCGGCATTGTCGCCCCACTGATCCTTGGTCTTGTAACTGATGCGCTGCAGATGGGGGATGCAGGGCATGTCGATATCGGCATAGCCCACGCAGCTGCCGTCGCTGGCACGGTGATAGGTCAGCGTACCCAGATTCAGCTTCTGTCCGCCACTGCCGATACCCTCCAAGTTTGTCAGGTTGATGACATAGCCATCCGCAGTCTTACTGATCAAAAGGCTGTCTTGACCGATGAGGGAGAGGAAATAGTCCTCGGCCATCTCTGGCTCCTCCACCCACACGCTGCGGTTGAAGGGGTCGGCATTGTCGCGCACCTCACCAATAACGGGCTCGAAGGTCTTGTTGCTAATGTCGATGCCGTCAGCGCCGTTGACCTGCTGGCCGGTGAGCTTCTGCATAAACACATTTACTTTCCAATACAATTCGTCGGCGCGCTGCTGCCCCGGCGTCAGCTGTTCGGTCTCTTCCGTGCCAGTCTTTTCATCCTTGTCATCGTCAGAGCACGATGCCATGAGTGTGGCACCAGTACAGATGGCCATTAACAACACGGGAAAGAGTCTGTTTTTTAACTGTTTGATTATCATAGTTGTTATTCTAAATTTGAATTGATTTCCTGAAGGGTTGGATAGTTGAACATATAGCATCGTACTGGACGTACGGGGAAGAAGTCGTCGTGGAAGTCTCCCGTGGCCTGCTCCAGCGTCAGCGTGTAGTCGGGCTTCAACACCATGATGACGGGTTGCCTGTCATTCTCTGCATGACGTGTAGCCTGAATATTGAGCTGTCCCTTGTAGCGCACGGCCATCTTGCCATCATTGAAGGAACGCTTGTTCACGAAGTCGTGGATGCCGTAATAGCCATTGAACTGGGCGTTATAGCCGCTCACCTGCCCCGTGAACAGTGCTTTGGTGTTGAAACCAAGGAAAGCATAGAGGTCCTTGGCATCGTCGGCGGTGGGCAGGTACCACTTCATGTTGGGGTTACCTGGGAACATCGTGTTGGGTGCATAGCCCCAAATCCACTTCACATACTCTTCAGTCCAGTGCTGAAGATTGTAATAATAGCGGGCATAGAGGACACCGTTCACCAGATACTCCTCGCTGTCAGAATCCCAATCCTCGTTATCGGCGCAGAAGTCCATCTCGTGGTTGATGTCACGGCGTGTCCAGAATCTGGAACCCACCTTGACGATGGGTGTAAAGTGGTTGTTTCCGCTGGTGAAGTAGAACACATCGTCCTTCACGGTGCGGTTGCGGCTGTCCTCGCTGATGAAGTCGATGCCGGTCGTGCCGATGCTCAGCGAGCCGTTGACGTAGAATATCTGCTTGATGATGTCCGTACTCTTCAGGTCGGAGATGGGTGCCACGTAGCATTCGGCATCGCCAAAGCCTACGAAGGCCGGCTGGTGGATGCCGTCGCCGAGGAACAGACCCTCGTTCATGCGGATCTTACGCTTGTAGATGGGGTAGGCCATGGTGACGCGCTGGTCGGTACGTATCTTCGGCACGTACTCCGAGCACACCTGCAGCACGGGCGTACCCTCGCCGTCACCGCTCTTCAGGTAGAGAATGCGGCAGAGCGAGCCGTCGTCTTTCACGTTGGAGAAGTCGAAGAGATCCTTGCGCGTGCAGTCGATAGAATAGAGGTCAGTGCCTAATTTCTCGTCGCTCACCTTGCAGTCGGGGCGCTTGGCCATGCGCAACGTGGCGTTGAGGAAGTCGAGGCGCAGCTCCGAGGGTACGAGGTCCCAGACGGGCATCAGCTCGAAGTTGATGACGTCGATGTCGCCGGCGGCGACGGCACGCTCGTCGTAGTCGATGGAGGCCAACCAGGCGGTGACGTGGTTGGGCGGCAGCTGCGATGTCTTGCCCAAGCGGGCGATGTCGTACTGCATCTGCTGACGGGTGGCCTCGCTGCCGCCAACCACCTTAATGGCGCCGTTGGCACTCTTGCTCGACGACACTTCGCGCATATATCTTGAATTACGTTGTGCCTCGGACATACGACCTATGGTGAAGTCGGTCTCCTCCTTCATCACGGCATCCACATTGAGCGTGGCCGCCTTCTCCATGGTGAAGGTGTAGTCGATGCGTCCGCCGAGGTCGGCCTGCAACACGATGTGGGTGCCGAATTCCTCCAAGGTCTTCATCACCTCTTCGGCCAAGGATGCCGGGTTGATATCCTTGAGCGTGAGCAGGCTGTTCACGCGCTTAAAGAAGGCATCGGAAAAGGGCGTACGCCCCAACTCACGCAGGTGCAGCAGCGCGGCCTTGTCGATGACGCGCGAGGCCACCGTCTTCACCATGGCTCCACGTCCGTAGTTCTGCTCCTCCCTGGTGCCGCTGACCGTCAGCGAGGTGGCTAAGTCGCAGTCCACCTTGCAGCCACCGATATCCAGACTGGAAGTCGTCTGCTCTTTGGTCAGTTCCTCGGCGTATACTGCCAGCGAGGTGCTGGCAATGTATTTCATCTCTGTGCGCGACAGGCGTGAGTCGTGCAGTGGCTCGTAGGTGGTGGAGCTACCGGCGGCACGCAGCTTCTCGAGGTCGATGATGGGGGTCTTGGTACGCACGGACATAGGGTTGTCGAGTGCCTTGAAGATGTCGTAGCCATAGCCCACGTAGAGGTCTTCCTTCGCGTTGCCGCCGTTGCTGTCGGCATCGGCACGCGAGTGCTGCCTCACGGTCAGCGTGGCACTGAGCGGCGGCTCGCCGTTGGCAGCGGTGAACACTAAGGTGGCGGTGCGCTGGCTGTCGCCGTTGTTGTCGGTGGTGGAAAGGCTCAGGATGCCCTCGGTGCCAAGGGTGTCGGTCTCAAGGGTGAGCCACTCGCTGCCTTCGGCCAAGGTCACCTTGACGGTGCTGTCGCGCTGGGCGTCGTAGCCCTGAATCTTCAGGCGCAGGCTGCCGAAGGTGGCGCTGCGCTCGAAATACACGTTGCCCTCGTCGTCGGTCTCTACGGCACCGCCGCCGAGCACGTCCACCGTCCATGCCGCTGCCTCGGGACCAGGATCGGGACCGTCAGGTCCGTCATCGTCGTGGCAGGCGGTGAGGAGGAGAAGGAACAGCAGACCCACAACATGCAGACCCACCCCCCAGCTCCTCCCTGTAAGGGAGGGGAGTATATACTTTTTATCCTTCCTTGATCGCATAGTATCCAAAACTTCTAAACTCCAAAACTCCTTTACTCCTTTACTCCTATCTACTTCCTTGTCTCGTTGGGATTATAGATGTAGGTGAACTCCGACAGGCGCTTCCAGTAGTCAACGTTGTTGCTGATTCCGGCTGCGCCGACGGGACCATTCGCCTTCTCCCAGGAAATGAGAGGAATGGCTAAGTTGTGGGGGGCTTTGTGGCAAACGAACTCCGGTCCGTCCTTGAGCACGGGGAAGGCCAAGCTCTCGTAACTGCCGTCGGGGCGCACGCCGCCGCTCAACTCGTAGTAGGGCAGTGCAAAGCTCTCGGCATAGTCCACGCTTTCACTGGGCACCAGAGCCAGCTGGCCGCCGTTGATGTAGAAGGTCTTGCCCGTGGGGCTTTCACCATGAAAAAAGGTTACCTCCTCGGTGAAGAGCAGGCCGTTTCTCCAACTTACTTCCCAGTAGGTGTTGTCGTCGCGCACGCCTAAGCCGCAGGCCAGCTTGATCTTACCTTCATAGATGGGGTAGGCCACCCACATCCAGTGTCCGTTAATATGCTCATGGCAGACGGTGGCAATGTAGCGGCCACCGCTGACAATGTTCACCACCATGGGCTCGGTGCTGGAGTCCGTGCGGGTGATCTCCCGCCAGTCGCCAGTGCCTTTGCGGTACTGGAAAGAGCATGAGGAATATTCCACGGGGAACTGCGTACTGAAGAAGTTGCGCTCGCCTAAGAGGGCCTGCATGGCCTTGGCGTCGTTGATCACGTGGGCCTTCACCACCAAGGCCACGTCTTCGTCGATGGCCTTGATGAAGGTCCAGATGGGTTCCACCTTCATGTTGATCATCTCGACGTTTGAGTTCTCGTCGTTTTCCCTGTCAAAGTGTAGCGACTCCGTCCACTTCCTCACGCCCTCGGTGCTGAAGGTGCGGGTGCCGTCGTACTTGTACTCGCCCAACAGGCCGGTCAGTGTGCTCTGGTCGCCGCCGAAGGCCGTCACGCAGAGGTTGGCATCGGTAATGAACTTATAGTCGGTGATGGTCTTGCGGTTCTCCTCGCGCTTGGAGTAGAAGAAGGCGATGTCGTTCGAGGTGTATTCCTCCTCCTTCACGTTGTCCTTGTAGCGCCACATGCTGTTCTGCAGGTCTAACTGCAGCTTGCCGCCTAACGAGGCCTCTACGATGACATGCGTTCCCCACACATTGATAAACGAGTCGACGGCGGCGAAGTTGTCGTTCGTTACTGTGGCCAAGTGCTTGACGGCATCGATGAAGCTATAGGTGAGCACGTCATCTGTGTAGTATTTGGCCGTGGCGCAGATGCTGGCCACGTCGATGCTCTGTATGCCTAACTGCACCTCCTCGGTGATGGTGTAGTAGAAGTTCTCTTCCACGCCGTCCTCCAATACGTACTGCTTCTTGCGCTTCGTGCCGCTGTAGAGTCCTAAGTCTATCTCCTCCTTCGTACTGATGGTCGAGGCGGCTATGTAGTCGCGGTGGGAGTATTCGTATTTGGCAATGCTGTGGTAGGTGGGGGCGTAGCCGCTAGACCACAGGTCGCTGGTGCCATACATCTCCATGGCGTAGTCCAGCCGGGCACGGTTGATGACCTGGCAGCGAATGTCTTCCCAGTTGCAGTACTCGCCGCGCACGGCATCATAGCTGTAGCCTACGCCGAAATTGCGCAGGAAGGCATGGCGTGTCTCCTTGTCCTCGGCACGTGTCCATTGGAAAGGCTGGTCTTTGGCCTCTTCCTGAACCATGACAGGCACCTCGTCCAAGAGTGTTTCCTCCTGGCATGCCGTACTCAGTCCTGTTATGACGGCTATGAGCATGGCTGCCGCCAACAGTTTGTGGAAATGTGTATTCATTCGCTTGGGGTGTTTATAAGGCATCGCGTATGGACAAGCGCAGGGCCTGTCCATACGCGGTGGTTTTATTTTTTAGTTTTTTCTAAGCTGCCTGCCATGAGAGCTCCGGCATCATCTTTGCTGGCGTGTGTGCCCTCGGCTATGGCGAAGTAGGACATCACAGAGGGATTGTCCTTATACTTTGCCATGAACCAGTCACGGGCATAATCCCTGTAGTCGGGATCCATCAGCTGCCAGATGGGCGTATAGATGAATTCGGTGGGCAGTGCGCTGCTCTGTTTGTTACCGCCTTCGCTGGGACTTGTCATGGAGTCAATCCAGTTTGAGAGAACCCCCTGCAACCTGGAATAGCTGGTCACTTCCGGGCTGAGGATCCAGGAAGTGACTTCATCGCCCACTTTCGGATCGCCGCCAAGGAGGTTCACATCGATTTTGCAATCGCGGAGCATGTTCATACCTTCTGTTGACAATTCCAGATTACCGTTGACATCGCCAAAGTTGCCCAAACTACCGGTCAGCTCGGCCCACAGGGTGTCCTTACCCTGCATCTTCGTGGTGTCAATGCGAATGAGAATACTCATTGAACCGCCCCAGTCGCCGCCGGTGATAAAGAAGGGACTGAACGATTCGTCGATATTGGCCAGTGCTTTGTCAGCACCTTGGGTGTCCCCAGTCATCATGCCTTTGTAGTAGTCCCACAGAACGCCGGAAAAGCCTGTGCTGAAGACATTACCGAAGTCGGGCCTGTACGTGTCGAGCTTCTTTTTCCAGGCGGTGTAGAGGAAGACGTTCTTCTTCTTTAGCTCTTCCCAGGATCCGTATTTCGTTGCCACATCCTCTTCCAGCTTGGCATATTCCTCACCGTATTTCATGAGACCATCGGCCGACTGATCCTTGGCGTAGGTGGCAATTTCAAGGGGCGACACCGCAGTATGATACATAGGTGCTTTACGGATGATGGACCAGTCTACGTGTCCGCGCCTCTCACTTTTTTGGGCCTGATAGGTCACACCGGCCGAGAATTCAATGAAACCGAAGGAGAGGGACATGTTGATGCCCACTTTGAAGTTCTTATCCTGGGCCACGGTAGAGTCGATGAGCGAGGCCTTCAGTGCGTAGACGTTATACTTGGCCTCGGTGTATGCTTCATCATTGAGAGCTCCCGTTTTAACCAGTTTCTCAATGTTGCGCATATTATAAACCATGTCGGTTCTCATGATGTTTTGCCATTGAAAAGAGCCACCTTTATCAGGATCAACTCTCTTGGCAATATAGGCCGTGTCCATGGCATAGGAAACATTGACGCCATGGCCTAATCCATGTTGCATGAACTCCACTGCGCTACTTGATGCGGCGTCATTGGCGTCTTTACCTTTCTGGCTGATGGCAATGGTGACGGGATCGCCGTCCAGTCCGAAGAGGTTCAGGGTGGCCCTGCGGTCAGAACCATCAGGGTTGGGGGTGAAGCTCAGCCTCAGTGTGCGCATACCTTGGAAGGTCAGGTGGTTGTTCTTGATGGTGGCCCAGGTCTCTCCGTTTAACTCGGCATTGTCGATATTGGCCGTCCAGGTGCCTTCCATCTTCACGTTGACGTCTACGGTTTCACCCGCAGCTTCCACTTGGATACCGTGCTCAATGAGATCATCATCGACGGTAATCGTCTTGATGTCGTCCTTGTCGTCGTCGTCGCTACAAGCGGTGACGCTCCAGCTGAGGCCGCCCACTAAAGCAGCCATCAGCAAATAGTTAAAATACTTTTTCATACTCATAATATTATTATTAATTATCAATTATCCATTATCCATTATCAATTATCAATTAGGTACGCCGGCACGGCGTGCCGCTTATCCATAGAGGATGAAGGGGAAAACCCAGAGTTTTTCGCTCTTCTTCACTTTCACGAAGCGGACGCCGTTACTCTCGTCGATCTCCACCGCGTAGGCATATTCCTCGCTGGCCTCAATGCTGGTCCAAAATCTGCATTTGCCTTTAAGAGTGATGTCATAAGTGATGCGCTTTTCCTCAGGCACCCCGGCCTTGTCGTATAAATCATTGATGGCCTTAATTAACATGGCGCCTTGTGCAGAGTAATCCCATACGTTCATGCCCTTAAAGGCCCACACCCACTGTCCCGGGGTAGGCAGGAAGAACTGTGAGGGCATAAATTGAAAGTGTCCGCCAGGCTCGTCGTCTATTAAATGATCCTTTAAGACGTCCCTGGAGCTTTCGGCAGCGGGGTGCTCGTGACTATCATTACAGAGCTTTTTCGTGATGCTTATACCGGTACTCGTACTAATGAACTTAGTGTAGTCCTTGTCTTGGTCGATGACGGTGCCACAGACCGCATTGGTCGGTCCCCATGTCAATAAAGTTTCACTACCGGGATTGGCATAGTATAAGGAGATGGCTAAGACACTGTTGCCGGTACTTTCATCCAATTCATTCATTTTGCCATGATTATTATAGACAATCATGGCAACGGGTTCGTATTTGGAATCCTTCTTTGCTGCAGAATAGGTGGCAAAGACATTGCCATTATCACTGATGATATGGCCCACCTGTGGATTGTCATTGGTATTGGTAATTACCTCTTCGACTTGATCGAGCTTCTCTTTATGACCCACTAAGACGTCGGTACACTTGCCGATTTTGTTGGTAGGACCGGGGTTGGTGCCGCCGTTCAGCTGCTTGCCCGAGGCCTGTACCACCACGATGGCTCTGCCGGTATAGCCGGCGTTGGTGTTCTCCGCTTTAGCTTCACCGTAAAGGGCGAAGTCGGTGCAGTCGAACTTCGTGTTTTCATTGGCATTGTAGGTCCAGGTCTTTTCGCCTAAGGTCTGTGTGCTGTTAAAGTCGCCACTCTGCTGGCAGGTGTAGATGGTGCAGTCGCTGCCCATGCCCAGCATCGAGAAGTTGTGACCGTAGTAGAGCATGGTGATGCCGTCGATACTGTAATCGAAGTAAGACTTTTTGACTTGGCCTTTAACAAATTGTCCTTTATCTATAACGCCAGGCAGTACCAGGTCCCAGATGTTATGGTCGTTCCAATACTTGGCCAGGTTCTTCACGTAGTCATCGTTGTGGGCTTTGACGCCGAGGTCGCCCAAACCGTCCTCCATGATGTCGCCCTTGGCATTGCGGCTGGCGTATTTATCGGGATTGTTCAGGGTGTACATCAGCTGTGCGAAGTATTTCAGGTGCTTCGTCTCCTCGCTGTTGCCAAGCTTCTGCTGGATCTTGTGCTGTCCGTTCTTGCCGGTCTTGGCCTTGATGAGGCGGACGTTCGTCTTGAAGCCCGTGCTCTTGCTGTCGGCGGCGAGCAGCTGCATGGTCACCCAGTGGGTGTCTTCCTTGCCGGCGGGGCTGTAGGCCGAGCGCACGCAGATCCAGTGGCGGCCGTCTCCGTCCTTCACCACGTCACCGATGTGGTAGTAGGGGTCGCCGGTGAACGAGCCATTCTCGCCCATGGCCGAGGCAGGCACGAGGCGCAGCTGCGACAGCTTGGGCATCTGCTTGATGTTCACGTCGATGACAGCCGTCTCGGCGCTGCTGTTCGTGGCGGTGAACTTCAGGCTACCCACGCCGTCCTTGCTCCAGGTGGCGGTGGTGGCGTTATCGGCGAGGTTCTCGCCCGTGAGGGTGCGGAACATGGACACGGCCTCGGACAGGTCGGCCACGGTCACGGAGCGTACCAGCGGCTGCGAGGCGTCGAGGATCTTACCCTTCGTCGGCTCGTAGGTGGCTGTCTTCCAGTTGTCGGGCAGTGAGTCGAGCTCACACAGGGTGCCCACCACGCGGTACAGGGCGTAAGCCACCTCACCATTCTTCTCGTATGGGTCGTCGGCTTTCAGCTCCTCGTTTCCGCCTTTCTTGTCATCGTCATCATCGCTGCAAGCGGTGATGGTTGTGCCCAGGCTCACTACCAGTGTAGCCATCAGCATGTAGTTGAATAGTTTCTTCATCATATTAAAAAATTATCAATTATCCATTATCAATTATCATTTATCATTTATCATTTAGGGCGCAGCCCGCAGGCTGCAGCCCGCCCTGTTTTGTTTGCAAAGATACACAATTTCTGTGAATTATGTACATTTTGTGCCTTTTTTTTTATATATATATGCGACAGTAGCCTTAAAAAACGACAAATCGGGCCTTATGGACCCGATTTTGTCGCATGGCCGCAGGCCATTATCATTTATCATTTATCATTTAGGGCTTCGCCCGCTTAAACGCGATGAAGGGCACTACGGGCATTTGCATGAATGCCTTAATGTCGGGATTCAAGTAGTTATAGGAAAGAGCGAACGTATTGACCCATTCTGGCTTGGATGGCGTCGACGTCCATGCGTGGTAGGTGTATGTGCTGAAGCTAACTTCAGCCTTTTCCAACAGCCGTTTGACGGCTTCACGTTCTTCTTCCCTATTGTTAACAGACTTGTTACCACTTTCATCATCCCATGTCATGCCGAGGCCCTTGTAGGCCAGGATCCACTGTCCACCGGCGGGCAGGAACCATCCGCTGAAGTCGTAGGTCTGCAGACCCTCTTCGCCCACCTTGGGTGTGTAGTCGATACAGGCCTTGGCGGCAGGATGCTTGTGCCCCTTGCCGTTACAGCCGCCAACCAGGTACTTGGTGTTGCTGATGCCGTCGAGGTGAGGCCGCAGGGCCTTCATGCTGTTTGCATACTCGAGACCGCAGTCTGAATCACTACTCAATGACGATTCGTTCCACTGCACGTTCCTAACACTCGTGAGGGCCATGGCCAGGCCGGTGTACTCGGTGTCGGTCTCTACCGGGTTGTCGCTGTCGCCTATATAGACCACGACGGCCGCTGCCGTGCTCTTCTTGTTGGCTATGGCACATGTAGTGTAGAACTTGCCGTCCTGACCCAGGATGCAGCCCACCACGGGCTTTTCCAAAGTGCCTTCGCTGTCGAGGATGTCATCACGTTCCTCTGGCTCTACGCTGAGGTTGTTGATGCCGTACCGCTTGTTGTAGTTGTAGACCTCCGTGAAGCCGTCGATGGGAAATTTCTTGTTGTAGACGGTACCGGTCAGTGCGCTCAGCTCGTCACCGGTGGCGTGGCGGATGATGTGGCGGTGGTCGCTGGTGCCGAAGAACTTCACTATCTCCAAGTAAGGATGCACGTCGGTGTACTCATCGGCCACGTCAATCACGAAGTCCTTGCTGGGATCGTCCTTGTAGATGACCTGGGCCGACGGCTTGGCGTAGGTCACGTCATGGCAGTTGCTTTGCGCATTACGTCCGTACTTATAGATGTATTCATAGAGCGTGGGCGAGTTGCTGAAGAAGGTGTTCCACGAATAGCCGTCGCAGAGCAGGTAGAGGCCTCTGTTGTACAAGAGGGTACTCATTTCACTGCGCGATTCAGCGAGGATGGCGTGCCACAGGTCTACCTCCTTGCCTTTGGACAGGGTGACCTTGGTCTCCTCCCAACCCTTGTTGACGCGCTTCCAGAACTGCTGGCTGTGGTATTTCACGAGGGACTTGTCGAAGTCGTTGAACATGGGCACACCCTTGTTGAAGATGCTCTTGTAGGGATTGTCCGTGATGTTCTGTTCCCACTTGTCGGGATTGGTCATGGCCCACACCATCTCGGCGAAGTTCTGCATGTGCTTCTTGTTGACACCCAGGTTCTTGGGCAGGGTGTAGGTGAAGCCGTTGGTCTTCGAGGTGTAGGAGTAGATGTTTTTCTTCGGCAGGGGACTGAGGGTGATCCAGTGGCTGTCGCCCTTGCCCTCGGGTTCGAACGAGGGGCGCACGCACACCCAGTACTCCATCTTGCCATCCTCGTTTGCGCGCGAGATGACGTCGCCGAAACGGTAGTAGCAGGTGGAGTAGTTGGCATTGTCGCCCTTCTGTGCGAGGGTGAGGTAGATGATCTTCTGCAGCTTCGGTATCTGCTTGATGCTCACGTCGACCGTGGCCAAGGTCTGGCCGTCGGTGCTCTTCGTGTAGGTGAGCGTGCCCACGTCGGGGTCGCTCCAAGAATAGGTGGCTGTCTCGCTGTTCATGACGCCATTGTCCAAGCCCACCAAGTCGGCAAAACGCTGGGCTGCCGATGCTGCATCGTCGGTAACCACCAAGCGCACGGTGCTGTTGCCCTGCTGCGGCTCACCGATGGTGGGCTCGTAGGTCTTTGAGGCATAGTCGTCGGTGGCCTGCAAGGTACCGACGAGCTGACCTGCTACGTTCCAGAACTTCGAGGCTTTCTCTGCCAGCTCGGCTGCCTCTTTCTCTGCCCGCTCTTCAGCCGACAGCTTGTCGTCATCGTCCTTACAGCTCATGGTGAGCGCGCTCACCATGAGAATGCTTAATGCATAATGCATAATGCATAATGAGCTGCGCCAATTAAATCGTTTTGTCTTCATTGTCGTTATGTCGTTTTTTTTCTCTTGTTTCCCGATAACCAAGGGTTATTTTCCAATAACCATGGGTTATTCTCAAATAACCTTGGGTTATTTTGCAATAACCTTGGGTTATTTGAGAATAAACGCCAGTTATATTAGTAATTCAGTTTGAAGGCCACGAACGCACGGGCGGCATTAGCCAACTCATCGAGGCTGGCGGAACTGATGCCGTTGTTCTTACTGAATGTCCAGATGTAAATCTCGGAGTTCTGCGTGTTAGTCCAGTACTTGAGGTTTTCCTTCAGCTTATAATTCGACAGTCCGGCTTTTGTAAAGGCGTCCTGGAAGCTCTGGAACACAGTGCTCTTGTCCTTGTCAAACTGGCTCGAACCGTTCCACTTGTTGCCTAAGCCCTCGGCTGCGAGGATCCACTGGCCGGCGCTGGGCAGGAACCACTTGCTGAAGTCCTCGGAAAAATTCTCATTGTATTTATAGTCGAAGGTGCTACATTTTTTTGCCATCGATTTTTCGGGGGCCTTGTTGGTCTGGGCGATACCGTCCTTGAAGGTGGCTATCTGGCTCATGTCTTGCGTGTGGGTGCTGTAATACTTCGCATCTTCTGTCTTCCAATCTCCCCACGCTCCTGTCACATCTGTCAGGTTGATGGCGAGACCTTCATAGGCGGTGCCAGTCTCCACGGGGTCGCCGCTGGAATTTGCATAGACCACGAGGGCCACGGGCTTGGTATTGGCCGAGCTGGCATCGGAAGCATTCTTGTAGAACTTACCGTTGGCAGCTAACACGTGGCCAACCTTGGATGCTTGCTCCATAACCTCGGAGGGCAGGGCATCGGGATCTTGGGTGCCGCCATTGTCATACTTGAAGGCGATGAAGGCGCGTACCCAGCATTCCTCACTCTTCTTGAAAGAGTTCATATAGCCGTCCGATCCATCAGTAGCGAAGAGCATACCGTAGGTAAGATTGAAGGATTTCTCGGTGGCGGAAAGGTATTTTCCCTTGGGGCAATACTCCTTGACGCCAGAATTATTGAAGAAATTGTATACCGATACACTCTTCGAGAACTGTCCATCGTTCTTGTTCCAGGTGGCTCCCATGCCCTGCATGGCCAGGATCCACTGTCCGGCGCTGGGCAGGAAGGTGCTACTGAATTTGTTTCCGTCCAAATTGTTCTCTATGTAGAGCTTGGCATTGAAATCCTTTGCATACTTGGCAGCATTGTGCGTGTGACCGGCCGTGCAGTTGGCGTTAGCCAGCCGATCGGTGGTGGCAATGCCGTCGAGGACGAGTGCAAGGTTTCCGAACTTGGCCGTGGCAGTGGAGCAATAGGATGTACAGGCATCATCACTGCTGGCATAGGCGTAGGCGTCATTCTTATACAATGCGTGATAGACATTATCCATGGTCATGATCAGTCCGTTGAAGTTCTTGCCTTTCTCCACGCGCTTGTTGTCGCCCATGTAAACAACGATGCCAATAGGCTTGTTATTCTTACCCTCGTAATACTCGTATGATAACAAGTCCTTGTAGAATACACCATTCTTTGAAACGAGCGCACCTAACTGAGGCTTGGATAAGGCCGGGGTGACGTTGGGCTGGGGGTCTTGGGGGTCTTCTTGCTGCTGTTCGGTGTTGAAGTTCTTGTCCTTACCCACCAAGACGTCGGTACACTTGCCGATTGTCTTGGTAGGACCGGGGTCGGAGCCGCCGTTGAGCTGCTTGCCAGAAGCCTGTACGATGAGGATGGCTTTCCCGGTATAGCCGGCATTGGTATTTGTCCCGGCTTGACCGTTAAGGGCGAATTCGGTGCAGTCGAACTTCGTGTTCTCATCGGCATTGTAGGTCCAGGTCTTCTTGCCTAAGGTCTGTGTGCTAAGACAGGTGCCGCTCTGCTGGCAGGTGTAGATGGTGCAGTCGTTGCCCATGCCCATCATCGAGAAGTCGTGACCGTAGTAGAGCATGGTGATGCCGTCATTAACGTCATTGAAGTAAGCCTTAGTGACCTTGCCTTTAGTGAGCTTTCCGTTTTCTATAGTGCCAGGCAGTACCAGATCCCAGATGTTGTTGTCTTTCCAATACTTGGCCAGGTTCTCCACATAGACGTTTTTGTGGGCCTGGACGCTCAGGTCGCCCAAACCGTCCTCCATGACCATACCCTTGGAATTGTTGTTAGAGTATTGTTTTGGATTGTTCAGGATGTACATCAGCTGTGCGAAGTACTTCAAGTGCTTCGTGTCCTCGCTGTTGCCTAACTTCTGCTGGATCTTGTGCAGTCCGTTCTTGCCGGTCTTGGCATTGATGGTGCGGACGTTCGTCTTGAACTTCGTGCTCTTGCTGTCGGCGGTGAGAATCTGCATGGACACCCAGTGGGTATCCTCCTTGCTGGCGGGGCTGTAGGCCGAGCGCACGCAGATCCAGTGGCGGCCGTCTCCGTCCTTCACCACGTCGCCGATGTGGTAATAGGGGTCGCCGGTGAACGAGCCGTTCTCGCCCATGGCCGAGGCAGGCACGAGGCGCAGCTGCGACAGCTTGGGCATCTGCTTGATGTTCACGTCGATGACAGCCGTCTCGGCGCTGCTGTTCGTGGCGGTGAACTTCAGGCTACCCACGCCGTCCTTGCTCCAGGTGGCGGTGGTGGCGTTGTCGGCGATGTTCTCGCCAGTGAGGCTGCGGAACACCGACACAGCCTCGGCCAGGTTGGCCACGGCAATAGAGCGTACCAGCGGCTGCGAGGCGTCGAGCACCTTACCCTTCGTCGGCTCGTAAGTGGCTGACTTCCAGTTGTCTGACAGCGAGTCAAGCCCGCACAGGTTACCTACTACGCGGAACAGGGCGGAAGCCACCTCACCATTCTTCTCGTATGGGTCGTCGGCTTTCAGCTCCTCGTTTCCACCTTTCTTCTCATCATCGTCATCATCGCTACAAGCGGTGATGGTTGTGCCAAAGCTCACTACCAGTGCAGCCATCAGCATCCAGTTGAATAATTTCTTCATCATATTAATTAGCAATTATCAATTGACTTCGTCGACTTCCCTCACGCTCGGCCATTTCTTGCGTCCCTTCGGTAGCAAGCGGCAGAGCCGAGCGGAGAGCAAGCTCTCATGGTTCTCGCTTATTCGGGAAGTTAGGGCGCGTGCCGCCCTGTTTTTGTGCGCAAAGGTACACATTTTCTGCGAATTACGTACATTTTGCCTCTTTTTTTTGCGTTTTACCTGCGACAGTGACCATATTTTACGACAAATCGGGCCTTCACAGCCCGATTCTGTCGCATTATCAATTATCATTTATCATTTATCATTTAGGCCTTCGGCCGCAGGCCGTCGGCCGTCAGAAGGCGATGAAGGGTCTCACATCGGCATGGAACTCCTTACTGTGGATACGGGTTTCCGTTTTTTGTTCCAGCTGTAGTGCGAAATACACGGCATTCTTTGAGTCAACTTCGGTGCTTGTCCACGCAATAGCTCTGATGGAGAAATTGGGTGCGTTCTCGCGGATGTTATAATCCAGGTTCTTATCAAGTTTATCAACCGAATAGACTTCTTTGTTATCTTCATGCTTAATGGTTCCGCCAAGTCCCTTGCATGCCATGAGCCACTGGCCGACGGTGGGCAAGAACCAGCGCGAGAAACCGTAGACAGAGGGGTTGAAACCGTCGACCACAAAGTTGTAGGCCCACTTGGCGGCGGGATGGTCGTGGCCGTCGGTGGCCAGCTTCTCGGTGCGGCTGACGCCGTTGTTCTGTTTCTCCCAGCTGTTGGTATTCTTTTTTGTGTCCTCTATGCAGACCTCCTTTCTGCTGTCGGTCTCATCCCATTTCATTTCGTTGCTCGCGCTGTAACTCATGGCCAGGCCTCGGTAGGCGCCACTGGCCTCGGCATCGTTACCGATGTACACCACGTAGGCCACGGGGGCGGTCTTGGCATCCGTACAGCCGGCCTCGCTGGTATAGAACTTACCGTTCTTGGCCATGATCATGCCCACCTCGGCTTCATCTTTGGTGAAGGCCGCCTTGTCCTTGCAGGCATTGAAGCGGAACACCTCCGTCACACCCTCGATGGCCTCCGTGGGTTTGGGGTTGAAGAACCAGTTCGAGGAGATTTGGAAGCCCGTCTTGTAGCGCACCACGAAGGCATTATTCACGGGATAGGCATGCTTGCCACTTACGCCACGACCGGTGTAGCTGTTGGTGATGTCGAAGTCCACTTCGCGCATATCCATCTTAACGGCTGTGTAGTTAGGTAGCGACGTATAGAAAGTTTCGGCGTTGTTGTAGGTTACCGTCTGAATGGTGAGGGTTGTGCCGCTGGTGCTGCCCTTCTCGTAGATGAAGCGCAAGTCATCCTTATCATCCTTGAAACGGTTCTTGAAGTCGTTCACTTCGTCAGTATCGAGACCGGCAGGCATCACCTTATCCCATATGTTATACTGCTCCCACAGTTTGGCCAGCGTTATCAGATCTTTCACGGGCATGGCCGCCTCATTCAGGCCGCCGAGGCCGGTGGTGTGGTTGTTGAAGTAGTTGCCTGCAGTGCCGGCTTTAGTCTTGTAACCCTGAGGGTTGGCAAGGATAGCCAACAGCTGTGCCAGGTACTGCATCTTCTCCTTCTGCACGCCGAGGTCCACCGGGTACTTCTGTTCCAGGCATTTCGACTTTTGGTAGGTCTTCACGTTCTTCGGCCCCACCTGGAACGACATCCAGTGGGTGTCCTCCTTCTTGTCGGGGCTGTAGGCGGGGCGCACGCAGATCCAGTAGCAGTTGTCCTTGTCCTTCACCACGTCGCCGAAGCGGTAGTAGGGCTCGCCGTCGAACGAGCCGTTCTCACCGACGCTGGCGGCTGACACCAGTCGCAGCTGTGCGAGCTGCGGCATCTGCTTCACGTCCACGTCGATGGTGGCCACGGTGCCAGCGGCGCCCATGGTGAACGTCAGCGTGCCCACACCGTCCACCGTGTAGGTGTCGCTCGTGGTGGTAGCAGCCAGGTTCTTGCCCGTCAGCGAGTTATAGCGGGTGACGGCCTCCGTAGCGTTGGCCACCGTGATGGTACGCACGCGGGGCTGCGACTGGTCGAGCACCTGACCGAGCTTCGGCTCGAAGGTCGCGGTCTTCCAGTCGTTGGGCAGCGAGTCGCACACCGACAGCTGGCTCACCAGACGGTAGAGGGCGTCGCCAGCTTCACTCTCTTTCTCATACGGATCCTGGGCAATCTCCTCTGCGGAGCGCCCGTCCTTGTCGTCGTCATCATCACTACAGGATGTCATGCTCATGCTGAGACCACTCAGCAATACAATGCATAATGCATAATGCATAATGCTTAATGCATAAATTCCCGCTGATGCGCCTACCCGTAGCCTTTGCTTAATGCTTAATGGGCTGTGCCATGTAAATCTTTTTGCTTTCATTTTGTTTTTTGTTATTTGTTATTATTCGTTGTTGTCGTTGTTCATTGTCTCGGGCGTTGCTGCCTCAGGCAGCGTTATCACTTCGTTCTGAACAGGCAGACGGGACGGAGATAGCGGCCTTAGATTTTATCCTGCTTGGAGAATAGGGCACCATTTTTCGTGATGCCCAGTTGCCAGGCTTCGCCGTTCTTGCCAGTCTGGGTGGCCGTCCAGTAATATCCATTATCAATTATCAATTATCAATTAGACCGCAGGTCGCAGCCCGCTACGCGCAGCCCATTATCATTTATCATTTATCATTTATCATTTAGGGCGCAGCCCGCAGGGCTTCGCCCGCTACGCGTCTCTCGTGAGAATCTGGCGGTATTCGGCGGGGGTCATGCCGATGGCCTCCTGAATGCGGCGTTGCATGGTGCGGACGTTGCCGAAGCCGGCTTCCTCGGCAATGGCGGCGATGCTGTAGTTGGGTTTCTCGCGCAACAGCCGCAGGGCGGCCAATACGCGGAGGTTGCTGATGTAGGCTTCGGGCGTGCGGTGGATGGTCTTGTTGCGGAACAGCCGTACCAGCCGGTCGTGGCTCACGCCGAGTAGCTTGGCCAGCGCGTCGGTGTCGAAGTCGGGCTGCAGGTGCAGGCGCTGCTGCTCCACGCGCAGCTCCAGCAGTGCCAGGAGCTGTGCATCGTCCTGCAGGTCGGCGTTACGCTGGCGGTTGATGTTGCCGTCGAGCAGTTCACGCGCCACCTCCACACGGCGCCGCAGCTCTGTGTAGCACTCCATCTGCTCGCTCAGGTCCAGGTTGCGCTCCACCAGTCGCAGCAACTCGTCCTTCAGGCGTTCCACCTCCTCCCTAAGTCTCTCGTTCTCAGCCTGTAGCTTCTTTATCTCTTCGCTCATTATTTCACCCCTCCACTTCATACAGCTGTAGGAAACCACCTGTGCGGAGCACTTCCTCCACATCCTCTTGCAGGTCTCGGAGAATGGCGCGATGGCCGTTCTTCCGCGTATGCTTGTAGATGTTGAGCATGATGCGCAGGCCACTGGAGCTGATGTATTCTAGCTCAGAGCAGTCAATCACGATGTCGCAGTCGTCGCGTTCGAACAGGGGTGCCAGTTTTTGTTCCGCCTTGCTGCTGGCCGTATTGTCGAAGTCGCCGCTGATGGCAACCACCATCCGGCCCTGTTCTTCAGTCATTGTAATATTCATCATCGCCATGGTGTTTTTTGTTCTTTCCTAACTTGCGTATTTCGCATTGAGATTCTTCCGAATCGTCAGTATGTTCCTGCCATCTTCGCGGCGATAGTCAAGTCCGTCGCTCATCTGGTGGATAAAGAGGATACCCAGTCCGCCCTCGGGTCGCTTGTCGGGGGGGAGGGTCGTGTCGGCCATGGGAGCCTTCGTGGGGTCGAATGGCCGGCCCTCGTCGGTGACGGTCACCAAGAGGGCATCGTCCGTGGTGTTTGTGCGGATGGAGAGGGGACGGCTCTGGCAGCCGTCATAGGCATACATGATGACGTTGGTCACCGCCTCCTCCACGGCCAACCGCAGCCGCTTGGTGTCCTTCGTGCTCAGTCCGGCCTGTCCGGCGGCGTCGACCACGAAGTCCTTCATGCGCGACAGCTCTTCGATGTCGGCCTTCAGTTCTAACTCTTTCTTTTTCCACTTCAGGCACAGCAGGGTGATGTCGTCGCTCTGCTCGGCCTGTCCGGCATGTTGCTTGACGGATGTCTCCATCAGCTCCACCACCTCGCGCGGCGAGCGGCCTACGGCCTGCCGTGCTATCTCATGCACGCGCTGGCGGGTCAGGAACTCTCCTTCCTCGTTCTTCGCCTCGGTCAGGCCGTCGGTATAGAGGAGGAGCATGTCGTCTGGCTGTAGCTGTGTCTGTTGTCCTTCAAAGGCCCAGTCGTCCAATGCCCCTACGGGGAGGTTTGGACAGACGGGCAACGTTTCTTCTTTCATATTATTATTTGATGTATTGATGACAATTGGTGCCTCGTGACCGGCGTTGCAGTAGTCTAATTGGCCGGTGCGGAGGTCGAGAACACCGACGAACAGTGTGGCGAAGTAGCCACTCGACTGTTCTTCATAGAGTATTTGGTTCATTCCCTGCACGATGTTGGCGGCGGGGTTGGGTGTTGGGTGATGGGTGTTGGGTGTTGGTGTGTTGGGTGTTGGTGGGGTGGGGTAGAGTGACGCGAGGGATTCGTGGTTCAGCACCCTGGTGGCCTCGGTGCGGAAGAAGGATCGGGTGACGGTCATCAGCAGGGCGGCGGGGATGCCTTTGCCCGTGACGTCGCCGATGCAGAAGCAGATGCGACTGCCGCTGAAGATGAAGTCGTAAAAGTCGCCGCCCACCTGACGTGCCGGTGTCAGCGAGGCGTACAGCTCCACGTCGTCGCGGTCGGGATAGCCCGGGAATGTCTTGGGGATCATCGACTGTTGGATGTCGCGTGCCACCGACAGCTCGCTGAGGAAACGCTCCTTCTCTATCCGCTCTGCCTGCAGGCGGCGGATGTTCTTCACTGAGCGGTGGATGATGAAGCCCAATGCCAGCAGTCCGAGCACCTGGAGCGCAATGATGCCTATGAGTGAGCGGTGCTGGTTCTCGATGAGCTGTGTGGCCATGGCCGACAGCTCGCGCAGCGGCACGTCGGCAGCGAGCACGGCCACGGCCTGTCCCGTGGAGTCGTGCAGGCAGCGTGAGTAGCTGCACATCAGCACATAGTTGATGTTGCCCTCGTAGGGCTCGCTCCAGTACCCCTTCATGCCCGACTGGGTGACGTGATGGCCGCTGACCACGCTGGCAAACCACGGCCGCACGGTGTAGTCGAAGTGCATGAAGCTCTGGTGCAGCTCCATGAGCTTGCTGTCTTCGATGGTGGTGTCCTTGATGGCCTGCAGGCGCTGTGCGCTGTCTATCTCCTGCTCCTCCTCATAGATATAGATGCCCAAGCGCCCGTCGGGGCGGTCGGACGCCTCCACGTGCTGCTCGATGTGCGGGGGTACGAAACCGGGTACGAAACCAAGGCTGACACCCACCACCTGGTGCTGGCTGGCCGACAGACGGCGCAGCAGCATGGCCAGGGTGTCGATGTCCACCTCCATGAGCTGGCGTTTGATCTCGGGCACGGCTTTGTCGACGGCCTGCTCCACCTCCCGCTTCACCTTGGCGATGCGTGGGCTGAGGGTCAGGTCGCGCTGTGCCTTCTCCGTCAGCTGCTGGGTGATGCCCTCGCGTGCGGTGAAGTATTGCACGGCGGTGGTCACTTCCAGCAGCACGGCGGCGATGACAATCACCACGATGCTCAGTCTCGTATGTTGCTTCAGTTTCATCTGCTGCAAAGATAATTATTTTCTGTTAAACTGCAAAGGAATCTTGTTTTTTTTCTTGCATATACCCGCGGCATCATTAAAGAAATTGCGACAAATCGCGGAATTCCCCCGCAATTTGTCGCATCCACCGTAATATTTGGAAGTTATCGAAGTTATCGCTTCGCTCGAAGTTATCGAAGTTAACGACGATAGTTTTTTTCGCAGATATTAGCGCTTACGTCTATTGTCGTTAACTTCGAGCGGTCGCAGACCGCGATAACTTCGATAACTTCGTTAACTTCCAAAAAATATCATTTATCATTTATCATTTATCATTTATCATTTAGGGCTTTGCCCGCCAAAGAACTCCTCCATGGTCTCTTCATAGACGGAGCCGTACTGTTGCTGGTTGTAGATGGTGACATGGCTGCCGTTGGTAGACCTGAACAGCTCCTTGTAGAGATCGTAGATGCTGATAGATGGCATGAGATCAATATAAAAACGGAACGTGCGCGCGAAGGCGTTCGAGAGGTACACGCCAAGCTCGTTGTTGTGTACGTCGGCCTTCGAGGTCTCGTAGGGGCTGGCGGCGGTGAGTACCAGCACGTCGGGCGTGCCCTCGAGGGCTTCACCCCACTTGCCGCTGTAGCACGTCTCTATGGCGAACATCATACGGCGGTACTTTTTAAGTGAAGAGTGAAGAGTGAAGAGTGAAGAATTGGTTTCCCCGTCGACACCCTTCCCGCTCATTTCTTCCACAATGTCCATGAGGCGCTGGCTGCCGAAGTACTCCGTGGCATCCTCGTTGCCCCAGAGGGGGCCGTCCTTGCTGCCGCCGTGGCCGCTCCAGAAGACGAACACGTCGCTGTTGGCGTCAGGATGGATGACGTGGGGCAGGCGTTCGCTCTGCCGCCCCAGCATGATGTTGGCCAGGTCCTCCGGCCGCAGGTCGGTGAAGCGGTAGTCCACTACGGCGTCCTTGCGGACGTCATTGCCGGCAGATTCGGAATTTCCGGCCTCTTTGGGATCCTCCACGAAGATCTTTCCGGGGTAGACGTTGTTCGTGTCGAAGGCCAGGTTGTCCTCAACTATGAGCACGATGTGGGCGTCGTCGTAGCCGTGCCGGCGCAGCAGCTGGTACATGGCGAAGGCATCGGCCTGGTGACGGTAGTTGATCCAGGTGGTGGAAGGGCTGATGACCACGGCCCAGCGGTCGGTCAGCTCGGGCAGCGGCTTTTTCGGAACATAGTCGTCCTGGAATTCCTGTATGAACGTCTTGTCCATTTTCCAAATCTCCTTGGTCGAGGCCTCGCTGGAGGTGCCGGCGGTGGAGAGGTAGATGATGGGTTGGACGTTGTTTAGGCTGTATACATCTGTCGTCTCACCCTTCAATGTCCAAAGCATATAGGTGGTGTTCAGCACCTTGGTCTGTGTCTCATCGTCCACAAACAGCATACCGGTGGCACCGCTGATGTCGACGCTGCGTCCGGCGGCCAGCTCACTGAAGGCGGTTGACAGTCCGGCGGCATCCCACTGTGTCGACACACCTTCCCAAGAACATATCACGGAACGCATGTGGTCGGTCAGTCCCGGCTCGTAGGGGGGCTCGCTGTAGACCACCGGCTGACCATAGAGCAGGCATTCGTTAGGGTTGGCTGCGCGGTGGGCGGCACCGAGGGCTATGAGGGTGAGCGCGTCGTACATCTGCGCCTCGCCGCCGATTGGTTTCTTGAAGAAGCGACCTTCGTAGGTCTGGTTGAATCCGTAGTTCATGCTGCCCACGGGGCTTACGCCGAATACCAGGTACTTGTAGATGTCGGTCGCCAGCAGCTGCTGGTCGTATGAGGTGCTGGCGCAGAGCGTTTGTATCACGACAATCTTGTCGGTTCGGTAGGCAGCGAGACACTGTTCGCACACATCCCTGTAGTCCATGGCATCGCTCAGCGCGATGTTCATGTACAGGCTGTTCCCTTTACACTCGCTGAGCACCTCGTCCATGAAAGCTGAGAGGTCCTGTCCTTTCTTGTACGGCTCTAAGCCGCCGGCAATGTGTATGCCCTGCTCGGCGGCATAGAAGGCGAACCAGTCGCGGAACGAGTGCCCGTAGGCGTCGTCCGAATAGACCAGTGCCACGTCGGTAGCCTTCATGGCCTTGGCGGCAGAGACCATGATCTCGCACTGGGTGATGTCGCTCTCGGTGATGAACCAGGCGTAGGTGTTGCGGGCGTTGATGCGCTGCAGCTCCGCGCTGGAGCATGTGGGCATGACAACGGGCAGACGGTCCGTGCGGGCATGGGCCAGCAGGCTCATGGCGTGGTCGTCGTGGTAGGGGCCGATGATGGCGTGGCAGGTGTCGTCGCCCTTGGCGGGGTGGGTGAGGCGGCGGCCCAGTTCGTCTAAGTCCTCCGTGTCCTCGTCGTGGTAGCGCAGGTTCAGCTTCACCTGGCGGTTCAGCTTCTGCTGGGCGATGGCGATGTTCGACAAGGCCCAGTCGGTGGCGTCCTCCCACTGCTTCTGTATCGAGGCGGGCAGCACCACGTCCACGTTCACGGTGATGGTGTCGACGGGGAAACCGTCGACCACTGGGCTGACGATAACCTGCTCGTCAGCGCAAGAAGCGAGAAGAAAAAGACCCACAACATGCAGACCCACAACATGCAGACCCACCCCCAAGCCCCTCCCTATAAGGGAGGGGAGTATATGGTTCTTCCGCTTGGCTTTTTTCATCTCAATCTCCTTTTGCTTCTTTATTTCAATACCTCCTTGTTCCTTTATTTCACTATAATTCTGTTTTTAATCATTTCCCCTTTTGTTCTATCTACTCCCCTCCCTAAGGGAGGGGCCGGGGGAGGGTCTGTCTGTCCGCGTCAGCCCATTTATCATTTATCATTTATCATTTAGGGCGAAGCCCGTTAGATGGGAATATTATCTATGCAGTATTCATAGGTGTAGCCGGTACCGTTGTCTTCCCTGTCAAAGATCATGAAGGCGGGCATGGTGCCGGCAGGCTCCTTCATCCATGAGGGGACCCAGTCTATGAGGGCGGAGTCAAATTGCCGGGTGATGTAGTACCGGTTGAATATTGGTGACTCGTTGCCGTCGAGGACCAACGTCTGGAAAGTCTCTTCTCCTGTCGTGCCGTGTCCTAAGAGCCAGTAGTCCCACCCGGCATTGCCTGAGCCGAGGTCGATGATGGCGTAGCCACATCCGAGGCCCTCGTAGACCGTCTGCCATGCGTCTGCCCAGACGTAGGCAAACTGGTAGACGGTGTACTGGCCATCGGGCGTGACGATGCCTTGGTGCTTCTCGTTGCTGAATGCCAAGGGAGCGATGGTCGTGCTATCGCCTAACTCCTCGATCAGTGTCTCTACGACGCTGTCACGGTAGACCATGAAGTCCTTGTCGTAGAGCCGATGGACGGGCAGGGTGTTGTAGTTGAGCCGCTTGCCACTGTCTTTCGCATAACCTACCTCTCTTTTCATATACTGGCAGAAACGGCGTATGCTGGGCGCAGCGGAGATGTTCAGGCCGTGAAGCCTGTTACCTAAGCCGCTTTTCTCGGCAGCCTGCTTCACGTCGTCCTCGTTCACCTTCATCACCAACACCTCGTCGGTGGGCCGCAGCAGCGTATTCATGCTGTCAATGTAGTTTACCATGTAAGGCTCGGTGAGCACCAGCAGGCGACGCTTGTAGCTGTCGTCTACGAAGGGGTTGGCGGCATTCTTTGCCCACACCTCGATGCTCTGCTGCAGGTCGTCCATGCTGTAGGGAGAGATGAAGCGCACATTGAATTGCACATCCAACGTGTCTGCAAACATGTCGGCAAAGCGCGACAGCATATTCACGCCCGACAGCACGTTGTCGGCATAGCCCCGGTCGCCCAACTGCCCCGGGGCGAACGCCACCATCACCTCGTAAGGCACGCCTTTCTTGGCAATGACCACTGGCTCCGGCTCAATGTCAACATCATCCCTGCACGACAGCAAACTCATGCTGAATATAATGCATAATGCATAATGCATAATGCATAATTGGCTGCGCCAGGGAAAATGCTTAATGCATAATGCATAATGCATAATGCATAATGGGCTGCGCCAGGTCCAGTGGTTCTTCCTCATTTCGTTAATTGTTCGCTGCCGCGGGAAACCCCGCGGCAGCGTTCATTATCATTTATCATTTAGGCCAGCGGCACGCGTGCCGCTGTGCCGCTTAGTCATCTATGTTGCAGTAGAACGCAATGAACGGACGGGTATAGATGAGGCTGCCAGTAGTGATAGAGAAGGCCTGGAAGTTGGTCTTGTTGGTACCCCATATCCACGCTCTGCCTTTGGACTGCGTTGTCGAGGTCCAGTAGAGGCCGTCTTTGGGCTTCTCGAATCCTGCATTGGTGAAGAGCTCACTTAGCTTCTTGGTCATCTCATCACTTTCGTTCTTGATGATGACATCTGAGTCAATGTCCAATTTTGCCATCATCAGTGCCCACTGTCCTACGCTGGGCAGGAAGAAGGTGCTGTATTTTTCGGCCTTACCGGTCTTGGTGATACCTGGCATGGCTTGGCTCTCATGGGCTGCAGGGAAGCTGAGACCCTGTTCGCTTTCGAGGGCTATGAGGTGTTTGGTCTGCTGCAAGCCGTCATCGACTTTGACGGCATCCTTCACCTTGTCGGCCACCGTCGTATAGGTTACATCCTCACGATCGTCTGTACACCACGCCTTGTTTTCTATGATGTTGGTCGAGACGGCCAGTCCGTTGTAGTCATCGCTGGAGCTATCCGCGTCATTTTTATTACTGAGGTATACCACGATGGCTATCGGGGTCTGGTTAGCGGCTTCGGCCTTCGACTTGTTGGGGAAGAAATTGCCTTCGTTAGTGAGCACGTAGCCAAGTTCAGCGGGATACGTGGTAATTTTAGGATTCACCGCTGCGGGATCCTGGGTGCCACCATTGCCGTACTTGAACGCCAGCATCGGAAGCGTAAGACTGGTCTCGCCTTTCTTGGCTTCGGTGCTGAACCTTATAAATCCTTGTATGGTATTGTATTGCATAATGAACACTTTGTCGTATGTGTTCTCGGTCGTGGTGAAGAAATCTCCATGGATGTTGGGATCTTTCAATCCTGCTTTCTCTGCCAGTTGTACCAGCTTTCCAGAGTAGGTGTAATTGTTACCCTCCTTTATCTCGCCAATGCCCTCAAGGGTCAACACCCACTGTCCGATGCTGGGCACGAACCACTTGCTGAAGCCCTCAGGCAGATTGGCTACAAGGTCGGTCTTCCAGTTGTTCAGCTGCTTGGCGGCAGGATGCTCGTGATGTTCATGGCAAGTGCCGTCTTTCAGTTTCTGTGTGCAGGCAATGCCGTCGAGCACGTTGGCATACTCCTCAGGATTTGTGACCTGCGACGAGCAGAACGTGTTACGGGTGTCTGTGCTGCTCCAGGTGGAGTTTAGGGTCATGTTGGTGCCGTCCCGTGAGGCATAGTCGAGGGCGATGGCCAGGCCGTTGTAGTTGCTGCCTTTCTCCACGCGCTTGTCGCCGCCGAGGTAGGTCACCATGGCTATACCCTCGGTGCCATATTCCTTGGCACTCTTCAGGTCGGCGTAGAAATTGCCGTCCTTGCCGATGATGCAGCCCACGACAGGTGTGTTCAGCATGCTGTAGGCGGGCGTGATGTCAGGATCACCGTAGTCGTTCACAGGGATGTTGTTCACTTGGTTGTAGCAGTAGACGTCTTTAATGGTGACACCGTTCTTGGTGCCTGCAATGCTGCTATGGACATTCGGGGTGACGCCGCAGAGGTCCTTACCCGTGGCATGGCGGATAGCATAGCGCGGGCATTTGTTGCCGAAGAATGCCTCAGACACCAAGTAGTTGTAGTTCTTGGTGTACTGGCCCGTGAAGTCCAGGTCCTTGATTTCCTTCACGTTCTTCTCGATGGCCCTGTAGGTCTCCTTGTGCATATTGGCCTCTGCGCCGGTGCCGTTGGAGTAGTTGTACTCATACAGGGTGAGGTCCCAACTGAAAGTCGTCCACCAGCTGTAGCCCTTGGCGAGCAGGTTCAGACCGTAGGTATTGAAATACTGCTTGAACTGTGTGTCGTTCATGCCGAACACCTTGCCGAAGATATCGTATTGCGGATCGACCCAGTGGCGGTACACACGTTCGAAGAAGTATTCGTTGTTGTACTGATAGCGTTCGGGCTTGAAGTCGTGCCACATCTTGGGATGGGGCAGACGTTCGTTGCTGTTGAGGTTCAGTCCCCATTCATGGGGATTGATGATGGCGTACATCAGCTCGGCGAAGTTCTGCATGTGCTCGGTGTTGGTGCTGATGCCCTTGGGCACGGCGTAGTGGGCGCCGTTGCTGCCATTGTGCTCGAAGCGGTTGTTCTTAGGCAGGGGGCTGAGCGAGATCCAGTGGGTGGTCTCCTTGCCGGCAGGGCCGCAGGCAGCGCGCACGCACACCCAGTAGTCGGTCAGCATCTTGTTGTTGTCATTCTTGTCCGGGTATTCGCGGCTGATGACGTCGCCGAAGCGATACCAGGCATTGCCGCGGAATTCACCGTTTACGCCCATCTGCTCAGGAGTGCAGTAGACAATCTTCTGCAGGCCGGGCAGCTGCTTGATGTTCACGTCGACGGTGGCCAGCGAGCTGCCGTCGGTGGTCTTGGTGTAGCTCAGCGTACCCACGGCGTCGTTCTTGTACTCAAACGACGGGGTGTTCTCGTTGATGCTACTGTTGCCAATGAGGTTACCAAAGCGCCAGGCGGCTGTCGCCATGTCGCCCGTGCTCACGATGCGCACGGTGGGATTGTTCGAAGAGGGCTGACCGATGGTGGCCTCGAAGGTCTTGTCCTTGTAGTCCTCCGTGTAGTTCTCAACGCTGGTGAGCTGTCCCACCACGTCCCAGAATATGTCCTCGGCCTGCTTGGCCTCTTCCTGCCTCTGTTGTTCACTCTTGTTGTCGTCGTCGTCATCGTCGCTACAGGCAATGATGGTTGTGCCAAGGCCCACTACTATTGAGGCCATCAGCATCCAGTTAAATACTTTCTTCATCATATTGTCTTTTCTTTTTGAAGTTAGAGTTCTTCTAGTTTTTGCGTGCAAAGGTACACATTTTCTGCGAATTACACGCGTTTTGCCCTTTTTTTTGCTTTTTACTTGCGACAGAAGCCAAAAAAAGCGACAAATCGGGCCTATCGGACCCGATTTTGTCGCATTATCAATAACCCAAGGTTATTTCCGAATAACCCAAGGTTATTTCCAAATAACCCATGGTTATTTCCATGCTGTCTTCCAGGAGGGCAGGTGCCAAACCTTGCCATCGAGGAGGTTGGATGTCTTTTCGGGCGTGAAGCACGCCATGAGGGTGTTAAGCGTTGCGTAAATGGTATTGTAATTATCATCCACTTTTCCTTCCTCATCCACTTCTTTATCATAAAAAAACACATCGCTCCGTGAGACCCGTGTCAGCGTGTGGCCGTCGACGGTGATGGTGGCATGGTCGCAGGAGCCGCGGTCGTAGATGCGGGTTATGCGGAAGAAAAGAACCGGCGCGTTCCACATATCAAGGGGATAGGTGAAGCTTCTCCATTTGGCACAGTTGTACAGGAAGTTGGAAACGTCCTTGGCCACAGGGTCGGCCTTACGGGACGTACGTGGGGTCTTACCATCGCCGCCCGACCAATTAATCAATGGCTGTGTGGCGTAGAAGTCTTTCGCATACTGCTCGACCTTGTCCTGGTTGGCCACGTCCTGCAGGTAGATGATGTTGTCGCTGAAATCGTAGTCGCGATAGTCCTCCGTAAAGTAGTCTGCTTTCTTCACATAGTGGTCGTGGAAACGGTAGGGCGTCGCCTCATTGTCAATGTCTATGGGACGGAGGAAGCGTATGAGCGGCTGGGCGTTGGCAGTAACCGTGCGGTAGCCTATGCTGGCGTGCTGGCTATGGTTGCGCGCGTAGCCGCTCTTTGACTTGACCACTTGGAAGAGGTTACGCGCATCCACACTGTCTTTGCCGGTATGGTTCATGATATGGAGGACAATCTTTGTAGAAGGTCTAATAGTCAGTTCGGCATTATCTTTACCCACACAGGAACTGAACAGGCTCCACAGCCACATGGCTCCTCGCAGGGCCTGGTCGTGGGTGGGCAGGTTGGTGATATACTGCTTGTTCTCGGAAACGGCAAGCCCGTCGAAAGTGACCAGCTCCGCGTAGGGCGACGGCTCCAAATTTTTAAGCACATCATGAACAGGCTCCTTCTCGTTGGTGGTCTTCTTTGGATTGAGATTTTTTGGGTTATAATCGTCGCGTCCCGCTACATTGACCACAAACCACCGGTGGCCGTTCTCGTCTCGATAGACGTCGCCCAAGCTGTATTCGCCGCGGCCGTAGAACTCGCGGATGTCCTGCTTGTCAGGGTCGTTGGTGACGGGGTGGAAAACCTTGACCGAGTCGTCTTCTATGACGTCATTATGTACTTGGTCACCGCTCTTCTTGTTGTAGACGTAGATATCGTCACAGCCGTTCAGCGCCTCGTAGGGCGAGTACTTGCCTTGGGCCATCAGGTCTTCGCCTTTCTTGTACTCCGTCACCCAGTAGTAGTGGCCATCGGTGAACTGGCGGGGCGAGCCTTCTATCAGGTCGTTGGCCTTCGGGTCGCTGCAGTAGCGGCGGATGTCGTAGCCCTGGCCGCCGAAGTCATAGAGCTTCTTGTCGTCGCTCTCGCTGCCGGGCGTACACCTCATGAACACGTCAGACCGTTTGGCGGTAAACTCCCACACGTAGCCCGTGCTGCCCACGCGCCACTGATAGCCCTTGTAGAGGAAGGTCAGTTCTTGCAGGTCATTGGCCATCTGCTTGTAGCTCCGGTTGAACAGGATCTTCCAGATGTCGTTGCCATTCGCCAACGGCTCACTCCAGCAGTCGGCGACGTTCTTGAGGAAGTTGATGCCGTGGAACTCGTAGCTGAAGCCGCCCAAGGCATTCTTGAAACCCTTGAGGCTCACCTTGGCGGCATAGAGGTCGCGTTCGAGCAGGGCGAAGATCAGGTTGGAGAAGTTGTTCAGGTGGTTACGGTCGTACTTCAGCTGCGTGGGCAGCATGATGGTGTGGTAATCGTATTTCTTCACCTGGTTGTACTTGTCGTAGATGTTACTCTGGGGCAGTCCGCCGTCTATGGGCTGGTTGAAGACGTGGATCCAGTGGCTGTCGCCCTTATCGTTCTGCCAGAAGGCGGGGCGTACGCACACCCAGTATTTCTTCGTGGCTTTCTCATACACCACGTCGCCCAGGCGGTAGTAGGCTATGCCGTCGCAGCTCTCGCTGAAGAGTCCGTTCAGTCCGGTCTGCTCCTGCAGGCAGTAGACAATCTTCGACAGGTGGGGAATGAGCTTCGTGTCGACCTCCACCTCGGCCAGGTTCTGTGCGCCGGCAGGCGAGGGCGTCCACGTAAGCTTGCCCACGCCGTCCTGGCTCACGGTGACCTCGCTGCCGAGCCTGTCGGTGGTCACGTCGGCAATGTTGGCGAAGTTTGTCTTAGCCTCGTCCACGTCGCTCACCACGACGATGCGTGTCTGGGCGTTCTGCTCAGAGACGGTGCCGATGGTAGGCTCGTAGGTCTTCTTTGCCCAGCCTGCGTCTAATGAATCCGCGTCGGTCAGCGCACAGAGCCAGCGCCACGCCGTCTGTGCCTCGTCGGTGTCCATCGGGTCGCCCGTCACGTTCTCCGGGGTCTTCCCATCATCATCGTCCTTGTCGTCATCGTCCTTACAGCTCACGGTGAGGCCACTCAGCAACATAATGCATAATGCATAATGCATAATGCATAATGAGCTGCGCCAGTTAAATCGTTTCGTCTTCATTATCATTTATCAATTATCATTTATCATTTAGGCCGCAGGCCGCTTATTATCATTTATCATTTATCATTTATCAATTGACTTCGTCGACTTCCCTCACGCTCGGCCATTTCTTGCGTCCCTTCGGTAGCAAGCGGCAGAGCCGAGCGGAGAGCAAGCTCTCATGGCTCTCGCTTACTCGGGAAGTTAGGCCTGCGGCCGTTCGGCCGCTGGCCGCCCTGCCGCTTACTTCACTATCTCGTGTTTGTCGTCGACATACACCGACTGCTCCTTGTTGATGATCGAGTTGAAAGCCCAGATGTGACTATAATTACTGCTGGCGAACGCATTGTCAGTCTGGTGGCACAATACCTTCAGCTTGTGGCCTTCGGGGCTGGTTTCATTGGGCTTGCCTTTGTCCCTCAGCCTCATGATGCGCATGAAGAGCACGGGTTCGTTGTACATGCCGGTGCTGTTGGTGGCGAAGGTGCCGTTGTTCAGGAAGTAGTTGCTCGGGGTCTTGGCATTGCCGTCGGCGGCTGTGCGCGGCTTGCCGCGCTCTAACTGGCCATGCAATGGCAGCACCACCCACTTGTCCTGGTTGTACTCGTTGACCAGCTGCTGGTCGGCCACGTCCTGCAGGCAGATCTTGCGATTGTCGATGACCCAGGGCAGCACCCACTTCGACCATCCGGTCCACGAGAGCTTCGCGGTTTCCTCTTTGGTATAAGGACGGTTGGGGTCGTATTTCATGTAGTGCTTGTAGAAGCGCCAGTACATCATTTCGTCTAGCTCGTCGGCAGTGCGGTACTTTCCTGCACGTGTCAGGTCATAGACCACGCGCAAGAGTGGCTGCTTGTCGGTGCTGCCGTCGTCATAGGCCACGTTGAAGAATGTTGAGGTAGAGTTGCTGTTCAGGATTTCTTCACCATTTTTCCCAGTCACGGGCTTTCCATTCTTGTCGACGATGATATATACCGAGTCACGCTTAATGGTCAAGCTTCTCAAGTCAAGATTCATGTATTTCTGGACAGAGTCGCAGATTATGGGCCTGACAGCCGAAGCGCCTGTAGTCATATCCTCATAGAATTGGATGAAGTAGAACATATCATGTACAAAGTTGTTGTCGTCCTTGACGATGTTCGTGGCCACGTTGCCGTTGATGGCGATTTTGTCGAACGACACGAAGAGGGCCTCTTCCTCGGTGTCCATAAGAGGCTGGCTGGAGCCGCGGAAGCAGAGCCAGCGGCTCTCATCGGTCTCGTCGAGCAGTATGTCGCCCGTCTGGTAGTAAGGCGATTTGGCGGAGGGCTCGCCGGGTTTTGCTTCGGTGCGCTGTTTGTAGATCTTCTCGGTACACTCTTCGGGGTCCCACTGCGTACCTACTCCCATGTTGTAGTAATCGTTGTAGCGGTAATAGTCCTCAAGTCCGTTAGTCGGACTGACGATGGAGGTGTAGACGTCGGGCTCCTTGCCGCAGAGGTCCTCGCCGGTGGCGTGGCGGACGATGTAGCGCGGATATAAGTCGCCGAAAAATTCTTCTGACTGTATGTAAGGATGCTCTTGGGTGTAGTCTTCGTAGATGTTGATGCTGGATTTGAAATTCTCAACGTCCTTCTTCACAGTGCTATAGACGGCCTTGTGGAAGTTCCTTTCCTTGCCGTTGCCAGTGCTATAGGCGGCCTCATAGAGAGAGGCTTTCCAGCTGACCGATGTCCACCAGGAGTAGCCGTCGTAGAGCAGCTTAGGACCGGTATATCCAACTTTCTGCTCTAACTCAGCGCTGCTATAGCCGAAGAGGGTGGCGAAGAGGCTTCTTCTTTCCTCGGTCTTGCTGCCGCCTTCAGCCCATGCATGGGCCACACACATGAAGAACCATTTGTTGTTCAGTTTATAGCGCTCGGGCTTGAAGTCATACCACATCTTGGGATTCGGGCTGTCCTTGGGATCCAGGTTATCTGACCACTTGTTGGGGTACATCAAGGCGTAGAGCAGCTCGGCCAGGTTCTGCATGTGCTCCTTGTTGGTACCTATGCCTGTGGGCAGCGACCACTGACGGTCATGGCTGTCCTTAAACGGGATGGGGTCACCAACATACGGCCAGATGTTCTTCCTCGGTGGCGGGCTGACGGTCACCCAGTGGCTCGTTTTCTTGCCGGCGGGACCTACTGCCGGACGCACGCAGATCCAGTACTCCACTTTCTGCTTGTTGTTGTCATCGGGATCGTTGTAGGTGCGCTTCACCACGTCGCCGAAGCGGTAGTAGGCGGTGCCGTCGAAGGTGCCGTTGGCGCCAGTCTGCTCCTGAGTGCGGTAGACAATCTTCTGCAGGCCGGGCATCTGCTTGATATTCACGTCGACGGTGGCCAACGACAGGCCGTCGGTCGACTTGTGGTAGGTCAGCGTGCCCACGGCGTCGTGCTTCCACGTGTACTCCTGGGTGTCGACGTTGAAGCCGTCGCCCATGGTCAGGCCCACGAGGTTGGCGAAGCGCTCGGCAGCGGCCTCCATGTCGCCGGTGGCCACCGCACGAATGGTGGAGTTGCCGTCAAGAGGTTCGCCGATGGTGGGTGCGAAGGTCTTGCCCTCGTAATCGGCACTCACGTTGACGGTGCTGGTGAGCTGGCCTACGACACTCCAGAACACGTTGTAAGCGTTCTGTGCATCTTCGTTCTGCTCTTCATTGTTCTGTTCGTTTCCGTTCTTCTCGTCGTCGTCATCCTTACATGAGGTGACGCTCATGCTTAAGCCGCACAGCAATACAATGCATAACATTCCGATTAAGCGAGCGGCATGAGAGCTTGCTCTCAGATGCCCGAGCGTGAGGAATGTCGGCAACGCCAATGCATAATGCATAATGCTTAATGGGCTGCGCCAATTAAAATCTTTCTGTTTCATTTTCATTGTTTTTTTGTTTATTTCGTTATGTCATCGCGTTATATCGTTATAACGTTATTACGTTATTCTGCTCTTCCCACCAGGCCACCCGCGGCGGCCGCCATTATCATTTATCATTTATCATTTATCATTTAGGGCTTCGCCCGCTTTTTTGCCTGCAAATTTACGCTTTTTTCACCATTCACGCAAGAAAAGTGACACTTTTCGTTATGAAAATGTGCGACAATGACCATTTATTGCGACAAATCGCCCACATAAACCCTCATTCCTGTCGCACCCGCAGGCTTTGCTCATTATTTCTTCGAAATCCTGAGTTTGGAAAGAAATTATCAAAAATTAGAAGAAATTACATCCAGAAATAATCATAACATATCATTTCTGGATGTAATTTTTGGACATTTCTTCTAATTTCTTTCCGAAAACAAAAGACCTTTGAGCTTTGCTCTTAGGTACTTTCGCTCGAAAATGAAAAGAAAAGCGAGCTTTCCTTTTACATTTCCCTCGCTTATTCGTACCTTCAGGTCCTGCTGTGCGCAGCCACTATCAATTATCCATTATCCATTATCAATTAGGGCGAAGCCCGCCGCCCGCCATTTATGACCGATTAAGCGAGATTATTGGCTATAAACGCTCAATTGTGACCGCATAAGTTAATTATTCTTTAATTATTGTCGGGATTATTGCAGATTTGGGAATAATTACCTAAATTTGCACCCATGAACGGAAGGCTTGACCCACAGAATCAGTCGCCAGCAAGAATCATCGTTCTTCTTGGACAGCGATACAAGGAAACCCGTATAGCGCTTCAGATCACCCAGAAGGAGGTATCGGAGCAGACGGGTATCAGCATGAGTACCATCCGAAGGTTTGAGAATGGCACCACCTTCAACCTGACGCTGGCCAACTTCATTTCCCTATTGAAAGTTATCGGCTATGCAGATAATCTGGAAGACTTGATTCCTGAAGTGCTGCAAGACCCTAACGTTCTTTTTAAGCAACAGGAAAAGAAACGAATGAGAGCCAGTCATGGAAAACGTAGTAAGGATTAAGATCTGGGGACGGACGGTAGGAACCATCATGTGGGATTTCCGTCGTAAGCGTGCCATTTGCAGTTACGACAAGGATTTTCTCAGTCAGGGGATTGACATCGCCCCTCTGACTGCTTCCATCCATAATCCCAGATACAAGCTGCCGTTCTGGGGCGAGGCCGACCGTGACATCTTTTCCGGGTTGCCCGCCTTTGTCTCCGACTCCCTGCCTGGCGGATGGGGTAATGCCGTGTACCAGTCATGGGTGGCGGAACATCATCTGAGCTCATCGCAGGTGACCCCTGTCGACAAACTGGCATTCATCGGCAAGCGAGGTATGGGAGCCTTGGAGTTTGAGCCGGCCATTCCCATAGAGGAAAGCAGGGACATCGCCCTGCGCGACCTCTACCTACGTGCCCAGGAGATTCTCGCAAACAGAGAGGCCTCCATTGCCACTGCGCAACAGGTAAACATGGATGTGCTCTATGAGGTAGGCACATCGGCAGGCGGCAATCATGCCAAGGCCATCATTGCCAGGAACAACAAGACAGGGGAAATACGGTCTGGACAGGTGGAGCAATCGGAAGACTACACCTACTACCTGCTGAAATTTGCCGAGTCCAGACTCTATCCGCTCACCCAGTTTGAAATGGTGTATTATGAAATGGCAAAGACCTGTTCCATCCACATGATGCCTTCCCGGCTCATCGACATTGACGGCCAGAGCCATTTCCTGACGGAACGCTATGACCGTCAGAACGGCCAGAAATACCATACCCAGTCGTTGGCGGCCATGATGCCCGAAGCCTCGTCGTATGAAGATCTGATGGATGTGTGTATGCGGCTGCACCTGCCATACGCGGAGTTAGAGGAGACATATCGCCGGGCGGTGTTCAATATCCTGACTACGAATGTGGATGCACACATCAAGAACTTCTCGTTCTTCATGAAAGAAGGAGGCAACTGGCATATCACCCCTGCCTACGACCTGACCTTTTCCTGTTTCAACCCCGGCAACAAGTTTGACCCTGCCCATTACCTCAGCCTGAACGGGAAGACGATGAACCTCAACAAAAACGACCTGCTGACCTTTGGACGCTTATACAACATCAAGAATCCGAACGGTATCATTGCAGAGTGCATCGAGGCGGTCATGCAGTTCCGAGACATTGCGGAGAGATACGGCATCTCTTTGCAATGGATAGACAGGGTGGAGCGTCATTTCGCGGAGATGACGCCTGACCTGTTGGCGGGGCTGAGCGGGTACAAGCCTGGTGTGTTCAGCTATATCCTGCAGCCCAGCGGCGTGCATGTAGAGGAGGCGCAATGGCAGGAGATGGGCAACGGTGCCTTCCGGCTGACGGCACGGCTCAACGGCGTGGAGCAGCGCATCACCGTCAGTCCGAAGTCGGAGCTGGGGCGCCGCATTGCCGACAGCGGAGGCGTAAAAATGGGCGAGGAGGCGCAACGCCGCTTCGTGGAGGAACTGCTCCTGCCTCGCGTTGCCCGCTAATACACTCCTGACTTCGTCGATTTTTGTCAATTAAAATTTTGACATCTGATTATCAGTATGTTATAAAATAATTTTCGGGTGATTTGGGTGACGCACGGATTTTTCGTACCTTTGCAGCGTCCAAGTAGAGGCTATGCCTGCTACTGTAAATCGGACAAATAACTTTTAGTTATATAGAAGCATGTTCGTACGAAAGAAGAAAAACCGTTCTGGTTCTGTCAGCGTCGTAGTAGTTGACAAGAGCCATGGTCGTTTCAGCGAAATCCGCCAGTTTGGCGTTGCCCATACTGAGGCAGAGGCCGACGCTCTCGTCAGTCAGGCCCGGCGGTGGATACTGCGCTATGGCGGTCAGCAGCAGATAGATTTCGATGGTGAGGCAGTTAGTACAGCCTCCGATGTGGATAGTTTTGTCGAGCGGATAGGTGGACTTTCAATAAACGGCACCTATCTACTGCTCTCACAGGTGTATGACCGCATCGGATTTGCCGTCATCAAAGATGAGGTTCTCCGGCATCTGGTCATTGCTCGCATCAGCCAGCCATCGAGTAAGCTGGCAACAGTGGCCTATCTGCGCTCTTATTATAAGGAAGACATAGATCTGAGTCGCATCTACCGCTACATGGATAAACTCTACAACAGCCAGATGGAACTGTTGCAGGAGATCAGCATCCACCATACACGCAGGATACTCGGCGGCAATATCGGATTGCTGTTCTATGATGTCACTACACTTTATTTTGAGACGGCTCCCAAGGACGACATGCGTCAGGCAGGATTCTCCAAGGATGGTAAGACGAGTGAGGCTCAGGTAGTGCTGGGACTTCTGGTCAGCCAGGACGGATATCCGCTGTCCTATTCCATATTCAACGGAAGCCAGTATGAGGGCTACACGATGATTCCGATAGTAGATGATTTCGTACGGCGATTCTCGCTGAAGGACTTTGTCATCGTGGCCGATTCCGGCCTGATGAATGCCAAGAATATGAAATTGCTCCGCTCTGCCGGATACAAGTACATCGTGGGAGCAAGAATCAAGACGGAAAAGACGGAGGTGCGAGACTGGATCATGTCGCTGGAGAAGAAGAACGGTGCTGTCTATGAGCATCGGAAAGACGATGGCAACAGGCTTGTGGTAAGCTACTCTACAGCGAGGGCAGCCAATGATGCCAAGAACAGGGACAAGGGTGTGGCTAGGCTGGAGAAGTCATACAAGACGGGCAGGCTTACCAAAGACAAGATCAACAAACGTGGCTACAACAAGTTCCTGGAAATCAGCAAGGACGTACAGGTCACCATCAGTCAGGAGAGGATTGCGGAAGACGAGAAGTGGGATGGGCTGAAGGGCTACATCACCAACACTGGTCTTGAGCCAGAAGAAGTCATCAGCCAGTATCACGGACTTTGGGTGGTTGAGAAGGCTTTCAGGATCAGCAAGGGTAATCTTGAGATGCGGCCGATGTTCCACTTTACGGAACGGAGGATAGAGGCCCATGTCTGTATCTGCTTCATCGCATACAAGGTCTATAAGGAACTGGAACGTATTATTAGAATTTCAAGAATCAACCTCAGCGTGGACAAGGTGTTGGATATAGCAAAGACAATAGCAACTATTGACATCAAGACTGGCGGAGTACCTGGGGGCTCTAAGAGAACACTTTTCCTCACAGAAGAGCAGATGAACATCAAACCACTCTTCGACCTGAAAGGGCTGCTTGGCGATTAGGGTGACGCATCGACGAAGTCAGGAAATGGGCGAGGAGGCGCAACGCCGCTTCGTGGAGGAACTGCTCCTGCCTCGCGTTGCCCGCTAATACACTGATTCCTTTTAACGACAACGGATTAAACGGATTCATTTTCTTGCGTCGGACTTTAAGGACTTAAAGGACATGCCCTGCGGAGCAGTGCCGCAGGGCAAAAAAGTTGTCCCAGTTGTCTCAGTTGTCTTTTAAAACTACAACCGTTCTTGTCTTTTTTAACGACAACTGGGACCGCTCGACCTTGGTCGCTTTGCTTGCAAAGAACTAAGACAACAGGAATCGCTTGCGATTCCCAGCTGCGCGCAGCCCATTATCCATTTTCCATTATCCATTATCCATTACGCCAGTGGCCGCTGGCCACCGGCGTAGAGGGTTAATCTAAATCAAGTATTCGGGGGAATTAGCAATTTTTATTCATGCAGCCATTGTTGTGTGAAGGAAAGTTCGTACCTTTGTAGAACTTTTCCCCATTCCGGGGGAAGACTAAACACACACTAAGAAGTCAGGAAATGAAAGAAGGAAAAACGACCAGTAACCAACGAGCACGGGCAGTAATTTTCGACGGCCAGCGACCACGGGCAGTACACGCCATACGAGCGGTCATTGCCGGTCACAGCTACCACCAGCTTCGAGCGGTGGCACTCACCCACACCCCCTATCTTCGTCAGCCGGGAATCCAACAAATCAGCTACTTCCACCATCTGCTATCAAGCCATGCCCACCCAGCAGCTCCAACAGCCCAGCCCCATACCAGAGGGGTTCAACATTGCCGCCGCGGTAATGGACAGAGCGGTGTGGTTCCACCTCGCCAACGGTGGGCCTGCCTCGGCGCGGGAGCACATCAAGACGCTGCGCGACGAGCTTAGCTATTTATACCAGACCGACTGTACGCCCGCCTACACAGCAGCCATGGCCAAGATCGTGGCCGCCGAGGAGGCCGAACGGTTAGAAGCCGAGCAGCGCCACATGGAGCAGCAAAGCCAACTGATGCTCGCCATGGTGAAGGCCATGCAGACCAGTCAGAAGCCGCCCAGGCCAGCGGAGACGCAGCAAGCGGCACCCATGGAGCTGCCGCCCTGCCTCTGCACAGAGGAGGCGATGAAGCTCTGGCAGAAAGCACAGGAAGCAGGCCTCATTGACGACAACTACCAGCCCACCATCTCACGCACCAAAGCCGCCTTGCTGGCCTATGTCATAGCGAAACGACTCGGCATCCAAGACAAGTGGAAAGTGTTCGAAAAGCTTTGGATGCGAAACAACATGCGCAATGACTATAACGACGCACTCTACCAACAACAAACCCTGAAGTTCCAAGAAAAACTAAAAACCATATTCGCTGACTAACAGACAACTACACCATAACGTACCCCCTACGCGTACCCCCTGCGTAGGGGGTTATTGTTTCCATTTCTTCGTACCTTTGCAGCACGAACGGCACTACGTGCCTAAATGATAAATGATAATGGCTGCGCGCAGCTGGGAATCGCTTGCGATTCCAGTTGTCTTAGTTCTTTGCAAGCAAAGCGACCAAGGTCGAGCGGTCCCAGTTGTCGTAAAAAAACAAAAACTGTTGTCGTAAAAAAACAAAATGGATATGGCAGAGGAGAAGAAGAAACGTAAGAAGAAGGGTGACGACGGCGAGCAGAAGGCGCCGAAGGAGCACAAGAAGAACTGGCGGGAGTACACGGCCACGGTGCAGGAGATCGAGACGTTCTTGGCCGACAAGATCTACCTGCGGCACAACGTGATCACCGGACGCGTGGAGTACCGTAACCCGGCATCGGACTATATGGCATCGGATGAACACGGACTAACACGGACGGACGATTTATCAGCATCGGATGAACACGGATGGACACGGATGAACGGTTTATCAGCATCGGATGAACACGGACTAACACGGACGGACGATTTATCAGCATCGGATGAACACGGATGGACACGGATGAACGGTTTACCAGCATCGGATGAACACGGACTAACACGGACAAAAATTATCCGTGAAAATCCGTGTCAATCCGATGCAATAACCCGTGGTTGGCTGCCGATTTCCGACCGCGTGGTGAATTCGCTGTGGGCGGAGCTGTCGCAGACGAAGGTGGTGCGGGTGCAGGACATGTACCGGGTGATAGAGTCGGACTTCGTGCCCGAGTACCACCCCTTCCGCTACTATCTGGAGCACCTGCCGCCGTGGAACGGCGAGAACCATATCCTGGCCATGTCGGTCTCGGTGAATGTAAAGGGCGACGTCGAGGAGCAGATGCTCTTCGCGGAGTACCTGACGAAGTGGCTCGTGGGCATGGTGGCAGGCTGGGTGGACGACACCGTGGTGAACAACGTCATCCTGGTGCTGATAGGCGAGCAGGGGTCGTACAAGACGACGTGGTTCAACTACCTGCTGCCGCCAGAGCTGTCGCAGTACTTCTACACGAAGACGAACGCCCAACGCATGGGACGCGACGACCTGTTGACGCTGGCACAGTACGGCCTGGTGTGCTGCGAGGAGTTGGACACGATGCGCCCGTCGGAGCTGAACCAGCTGAAGGCGGCGGTGACAATGCCATCGATCGACGAGCGTGCGGCGTATGCCCACTTTCACGAGCACCGCAAGCACATCGCCTCGTTCTGCGGCACGGGCAACAACGTGCAGTTCCTGAGTGACCCTACTGGCAACCGCCGCTGGCTGCCCTTCGAGGTGCAGAGCATCATGTCGCCGCGCGAGAACCCGTTCGACTACGTAGGCATCTACTCGCAGGCGTATGCGCTCTACAGGCAGGGGTTCCGCTTCTGGTTCTCGCGTGACGAGATACTGCGGTTGGCCGAACACAACAAACAGTTCGAGACGCCACAGATAGAGCAGGAGCTGGTGGACGTGTTCTTCCGTAAGCCTGTCGGTGAGGAAACGGGTGAGTTCATGCCCGTGAGCCGTGCCATGCAGATCATCTGCGGCAACATCTCGCAGCACGTCCACGTCAGCCGTCTTGGCCAGGCTTTCCAGACTCAGGGCTTCACGTACAAGCGTACGGCGCACTCGCGCGGTTACATCGTGGTGCAGCGCGAACACGACGAGATCAAGTCGCGTCTAAGGCTGCTGGCACTCGCTGACGAAGCGTTCTGAGCCATGACAGATGACAGCCATGACAGATGACAGCTATGACAGCGGTTTTCATGGATCCCACGCGTACTGCACGCCTACATGTACGCATGAGACTTTTTAGAAATATGGTGTCACAGGTGTCATCGTGTCATTAAGACAAACAGATAAAGGACCTCATAACAACAGAACAGATGAAAGCAATGTCGAAACAGCAGTTGGCCGATGCGGCCGGTGTGAGCGTGAAGGTGCTGATGAACTGGTGCCGTCCGTTCAGGAAGGAGTTCGAGGCGATGGGCCTGAAACCGAGGGATCGTGTGCTTCCGCCTCGTCTCGTGAAGTTGATAGCAGAGCGACTCTGCATCGACATCGACGATTAGCCTGCCATATCATGCCTGGCAGGCTTTTTTGTGCCCAGTCTGCCCCAAAGGGAAAGTGCGCTTCCAGGATGTTGTACCTTTGTATCGTCGAAAGGCTCCAAGGGCTGCAGGCGACGTTACCTAAGGTAAGACAGGCCGTTACCTAAAGTAACAACGCACGTTACCTAAGGTAACGCCGGACGACACGACAAGCTTATGTTTAACTAAATTTTTTTACTATCATGGCAAAGAACAAGATTGCAATGGGGATCAATCTCCGAAAGAACAAGAACCAGCAGAACGCCGGTTTCGGCAAGTACTATCCTGAGGTGGATGTGAAGAGCACCCTCTCGCTGAAGGGTTTCGCCCAGCACCTCGTCGACCACGGCTCCACCTACGGCCTTGAGACCGTCGAGGGCGTGCTGAAGAAGATCACGCAGTGCCTGCCCGAGCTGCTGTCGCAGGGCGTGCCGGTGCAGTTGGAACCGCTGGGCACCTTCTACCCCACGGCGAAGAGCAAGAAGGGCGTCGCGCTGAGCGACATGCCTGACTCCAAGCCCGAAGACCTGGTGAAGGGCATCCACATCCGCTTCCTTCCCTACTCGGTGACCGACGAGGACCTGACCTCGCGCCGCTTCATGGAGGACTACTGTACCCTGGAGTTCGCCTACATCATCGAGGCCCGCAAGGTGAGCATGTCCAACGGCAAGAAGCGCAACGTGCAGGACAAGACGCCCTACGACACCTTCATGGTCGACAACTTCGGCTCGGTGCCTGGCAACGACGACAACACCGGCGGCACCACCCCGCCTGACGATGGTCCCGACAACCAGCCCACGGACGGCGATTAGTCTCTAATGTCCCGCAGAAATCGCAGAAATCGCAGAAATGCTGCGCCTTCATAGATAATTCCAATCATTGCTAACAATGACAGTTTCTGCTATTTCCGCTATTTCTGCGGGACACAAGAATCTCAGCGCACATTTTCTGCGATTTCTGCGATTTCTGCGGGACAACCAACTAAACCAAATGTTTCATTAAATATTAGAAAGGATTACGATTATGACAAAAGTAAAGAAGGAACTGCTTAAGTTCGGCATACAGACAGTGATTAACCTCTTAGCCGCCGTGCTCACCGCCCTCGGTGCCACCAGCTGCATGTAAAGCGCGGGCTTCGCCCTAATTGATAACTTCCCGAGTAAGCGAGAGCCATGAGAGCTTGCTCTCAAATGGCCGAGCGTGAGGGAAGTCGACGAAGTCAATTGATAATGGATAATGGCATCGGATGAACACGGACGAACACGGACAAATAACATCCGTGAAAATCCGTGTCAATCCGATGCAAAAAGAACCGATTATGAGAAGTATAACGTTGATAGTGATTCATTGTTCGGCGGTGAAGCCCGACCAGACGAGTTCGGCCGCCCAGATCGACACCTGGCACCGCCAGCGGGGCTGGAAGTTCGGCATCGGCTACCACTACGTGGTTCGCCGTGACGGGACGGTGGAGACGGGTCGTCCGGAGTGGATGGTCGGTGCCCACTGCCAGAACCACAACAAGTACTCGATAGGCGTCTGCTACGAGGGCGGGTTAGACGCGAGCGGCAAGCCCGCCGACACCCGCACCGAGGCGCAGAAGGCCTCGCTCCGCACGCTGCTCGAAGACCTGCACCGGCGCTACCCCCGCGCCGTGATCCTGGGCCACCACGACCTCAACCCCCACAAGGCGTGCCCCTGCATCCCCGATGTCGCCCACGAATACGCGGATCTTGCATCGGATGGACACGGATGAACACGGAATGGTTTTTGTCAAACACGAATGGCCATGAATGGACACGAATGTTTCATGAATAATATTTTGCCATAAGCGGCAATAAAATAGCATTTATGAATAATTCATGTTTATTCGTGGCCATTCTTCGCTCATTGTTTTCTTTTATTGGTGCTTAGGCGAGCAAGCTCGGAGCGTGTTGCGCCGCAGGCCGCTTAGCCCGCGCAGCCCATTATCATTTATCATTTATCATTTAGGCCTGCGGCCGCTGGCCGCTGGCCGCTAAAACGCTACCACCGGGACGGTGTATGCAAATTCCTCTTTTGGATAGCCGTTGTACAGGATCACCTTATCCGGCGCGATGTAGACCACATAGCAGTTCTTGGCATCCTGCTCTGAGACCGTCCAGACATAGCCGTTAGGAACATTCTCTTCGAGGCCGGCACTGGTGTACAGCTCCTTGACGAGCTTGTAGTTTTCGGCAGGATTGTTGTCAAACTGCTTCTTTTCCTTGTTCCACTTCATGCCGAGTCCTTTCTCAAAGATCAGCAACCACTGTGCCGTGGTGGGTATGAACCAGTTGCTGAAGCCCTTCTTCTCGCGAATTCCTTCATCGAAGCCATATTCGCGGGAATAGCAGAAAGAGGCGACGTGATCGTGCTTCAGCCCGCCGCAGCCTTCGCTGAGGAACTTGGTCCACTTCAGGCCTTCATAATACTGGGAGAGGGATTCGGTCTTGACGGTGCAGATCTGGTCTTTTTCTTCGGTAATCCAAGACTGCTTTGCCGGGCTCTGGAGGCTGATGGCCAACCCTCGGTATTGCGTGTTGGTCTCTGCAGTGCCCTTGTCGCCCACGTAGGCGACGACGGCGACAGGGTAGTAGCCGGTGCTGTTGATGGCATCATTTTTGTTGGAATAGAACTGGCCGTCTTTGCCGATAAGGCTTTTCACCACGGGGTCCTTGAGCGGACGGATGGGTGATTCAGGATCCTTGCTTGCGCCGTTGCCGTAAGTGAAGGCCGTCATCTGGCGAACGGGACAAGTGGTGATGTCCTTATAGAGGGGAGAGGCTTCTATGTTGAACTCCCATACCAGTCTGCCCTCGCTTTCCGTGGTTGACCAATAGCCGGAACTACCCAGTTCGGCTTCAGGCACGCCGGCCTCTTTAAACAGCCATTTCCCTTGCTTGACAATCTTACCGTATGTCGCATCCGATTCGAAGTCATATTTGAAGCCCATGCCCGTACCGGCTAAGAACCACTGGCCGATGCTGGGCAGGAACCACTGGCTGCATCCTGGTGCGGGGCTGGCCCCCCAGGCTACTTCGGCAGCAGGATGCTTGTGGTCTTTGTCGCAATTATGATCCTTCAATGCGATGGTTTGAATAAAGCCGTCGAGTCGCAGCGAGGCACAGGATGCTAAGGTGACACTCGTTGAGCAGCAGACCTTCTGCGCATTTTCACTGTTCCATGCAAACTTCTTATTGCCGTCTTTCTCAACATCTTTCAGGGCGATGGCCAGTCCGTTCCAATCCCGGCCTTCCTGTACGCGCGTGTCACCGCCGAGGTAGACCACCATGGCCACTGGCTCGGTTTTGCAGCGTGTGGCGATGGTCTTGTTGGCGTAGAACTTACCGTCGGCACCGATGAGGCAGCCCACTTTCGGCTCATCCAGGGCATCACCGGGCACCTCGATGCTTTTGTCCGTCACCAAGTCGTTGTGGGTTTCCATGCCTGTCTTTTCATTATAGCGGTAGATGTCTGTACAGTTGTTCAGATGCTCGTAGGGCGAGTAGTCGCCCTTATCCATCAGGTCCGCACCAGTCTTGTAACGCACCACCCACGTGCCGACCGTCTTGGAAAACTGTGCCGGGCAGGTGGTGTTGGAGTTTTCGGCACCTGGGGTGCTGCAGTAGCGGCGCACGTCGAAGCCCTCGTCGGCAAACTCCGTCCGCAGCTTGTCATCGTCCTCTTCGCCGGGAGCTACAGCCTTGTGACGGTCATCCCATTTAGCCTCGTACTTCCACACGTAGCCCCAGCGGCCGGTACGCCACTGGTAGCCTTTGTAGAGGAACTTCAGGGAAGTCATGGGTTCCATATCCTCACGCTTGCGGTTGAAGAGCAGCTGCCAGACGGTGAAGCCGTTGGGCGTGGGCTTGTCCCAGTAGTAGGCCACTGTCTGGAGGAAGTTCTCGCCGTGGTACTTGTAGTCGAAGCCGCAGAGGCCGTTGTTATGGAGCTCCTCGCCCGTGCCTGCCTTCTTCGCATAGTCGGCGGGGTGGAGCAGGGCATAGATGAGGTTGCTCAGGTTGTACAGGTGCTCGCGGCTGTACTTCAGCTGCGTGGGCAGCAGGATGGTGTGGTTGCCGTACTTTTCCTTGTTGTCGTACTTGTCGTAGATATTTGCCTTGAGCATGGGCATCGTGTTGCCCTTGGTGCTCCTGCCGGTCTCCGAGGCGTTGTAGATGTTCATCCAGTGGCTCTTGCCCTTGTCGCCCTGCTGGAACGACGGGCGCACGCACACCCAGTAGTAGCCGTCCTTGTCCTCCACCACGTCGCCGAGGCGGTAGAAGGCGGTGCCAGTGACGTTGGCATTGTCGCCCACCTGGTCGTGGGTGCAGTAGACGATCTTCTGCAGCTTGGGAATGAGCTTTGTGTCGACCGCCACCTCGGCGAGGTTCTGTGCACCGGCCTTCGAGGGTGTCCACACCAGCTTACCCACGCCGCTCTGCTTCGCGGTGTATTCGCCGCCCAACAGGTCGGCGCTGACGCCTGCCAAGCTGGCGAACTTCGTCTTGGCCTCGTCGAGGCTGGTCACCACTACGATGCGGGTGTTGGCATTGTTCTCCGAGGGCACGCCCACCGTGGGTTCGTAGGTCTTCTTCGACCAGTCGTTAGTCAGCGTCTCCGTGCTCGTCAGCACGCTGAGCCACCGCCAGGCGGTCTCTGCCTCGTCGGTATCCAACGGGTCAGCGTCATCGTTACGCAGCTCGCTACTGTTCTTATCGTCATCATCGTCCTTACAGGAGCTGATGCTCATGCTGAGACCGCTCAGCATGAGAATGCATAATGCATAAATTCCAATGCTTGATGCATAATGCTTAATGCTTAATTGGCTGCGCCAGGGAAATTGTTTCTTCATCATTTTTGTTATGTCGTTTTTTTTCGTTATTTACGTTTTTTTCGTTGTTCGCTGCCTCGTTGTTCGCTGCCTCGGGCGTTATTACGTTATATCGTTATTACGTTATACCGCCCGTGGCGGCCTCCATTATCATTTATCATTTATCATTTATCATTTATCATTTAGGCACTGCGGCCTAAATGATAAATGATTAGAGCTGGAAGGTGCGCTTCTTCCAGTCAGTCCAGGAGATGGTGTAGCCGTTGCCCTTGTTGTCCTGCACATAGTCGTAGAGCAGGGGCACGAGCCAGCTGGTCTCGGTGAAGAGGTCTACGCGCCAGGGCTGCTCCGTGGGGCGTGTGCCTTGGTAGTACAGACTGGTGCCGCCTAACTCGGTTTGGCGATAGAGAATGTCCTTCAGGGGTACGTCGGGGTTGCGCAGCATGTCGAAGAACGACATGAACGTGGTGGTGCGTCCGCGGCCGGCCTGGCAGTGGAAGTGTACCCATGCATCACGTGGCAGAGAACGGTAGCATTCGAGGAACTGATCGATGATATCGTCGCAGGGGAACACGTGGTCGAGGGCGGTGATACGCCTGTATCCCCAGCCCTGCTTCTTGACGGCCTCGCTCTCGGTCCAGGCACTGTCCACATCGACGGTGATGTCCTGGGCGTCGGTCATCACGTAGTTGTTTGACGAGCTGATCTTGCCCACGGTGATGGTCTGTCCCTTTAGCGAGTGGAACAGCTGCTCCTCCTCATAGAGAATCTGGTCGCGCTTTTTGCCGATGTTCGACCAGTTGATGTAGCCGTACCACGACACATGGTGACCGTTGATGAAGCCGTGAGACTCCTGCCGCAGGTCGATGACGTAACGCGGTATGTCACCCACCTGATGAGTGACCCACGAGGTGAGCGCCTTCAGCTCCTTGTCGGAGAAACGGGCACTGCCGGAGATCATGAGCGTGTTGAGTCCCTGAGTGGTGGGGAGGTAGGTGGGCTCGGGCAACTCCTCGTTCAACCCGTTAGCGTTGAACTCGCCACCGCACCAGCGGAAGTTCTGGGGCAAGGTCACCGTGGTGTTCTTCGACTCCATGCGCCACTCCTTGGCTTCGTAGACCGCGCGTTCTTCCTCAGAGGGGTTCTCGCGCTCGTTGGCCTTGTTCAGGTAATAATACACTTCGGCCGGATAATCCCGGTGGTTGTCCTCTACTACTGGGTTGTCGCCGTAGTCTACGCACGAGACTATTCCCAGCAGTATAATGCTTGATGCAACATGCTTAATGCTTAATTGGCTGCGCCATGTAAATTGTTTTGCTTTCATATTTTTGACTGTAGTTTATGAATTTTGACTGTAGACTTTAGACTGTAGATTTGGACTTTAGACTTTAGACTTTAGACTTTAGACTTTAGATTTTAGTCTGTAGTCTGTAGTCAATCGTCTGTAGTCTGTAGTCATGTGCCTATAGTCTGTAGTCTGTAGTCATTTGCCTGTAGTCTGTAGTCAATCGTCTGTAGTCTGTAGTCATGTGCCTATAGTCTGTAGTCTGTAGTCATTTGCCTATAGTCTATAGTCAATCGCCTGTAGTCAGTTAACGATCGTGATTCTCCCTTGCGACTGCTGGTAGATGTCGGGGACTACGCCATTAAGGGCGTTTTCGAGGTAGTCGGCCAGGGCATCGCGGCTCAGCTGGGTGCTGTTCTCCAAGAGTCGGCAGTCCTGCAGCGTGCGGTAGAAGCCACCCGTGCCGTAATAGTCGGTGGTGCCTATGGTGTACTCTTTCTCCAGGTCGAGCGGCTCGTAGTTGCCCGTCTCGCGGTTCAGCACCTCGACGTCGGTCACCGCGTGGGTCACCGTGTGGATGGTGTACTTCATGCCCGACACCTGTGGGAAGGAGCCGTCCAGCTCAGGACATTTCTCCGTACACTTCTGGAGCATGGCCATGATCTGTGTGCCTGTGGCCGCAATGAGGGCCATGTGGTTGTCGAAGGGCTGCACGGAAATGACATGGCCGAAGTTGATGGTGCCTGTCAGGATGTCGTTGCGCAGGCCGCCGCCGTTGATGAGCCCGATGTCGGCTGTCATCACATGGCGGAAGGCATCGGCCACGAGGTCGCCCATGGGTGCCTCCTCCTTACGCACGAACCACACGCTGTTGGCATCCTTCACTAACAGGTCGAAGGTCACGGAGGCTATCTGTCGGCTCGTCACCTGCTCCATCAGCGCCTTGACGCTGTCGGTCGTGAAGGTGATGCGTGCGTTGGCGTAGGGGTTGTCGGCATCGGCAATGAGCGAGGTGTGGAACGAGCCGTCCTTGGCGACCCACAGCTTGCCGTAGTTGGCGAACTGCGTGCCGGTCTGTGACACGGGCACGGGCTTGCCGTCGAGGTTGTTCACCCAGTCGCAGGGAATGACGGCATGGGTATGTCCGTCGAGCACGGCGTCGATGCCACGGGTGGCAGCCACCAGTCCGTGGGAGTCGATGCCCGTGTCATTGGCGGCCTCGCCCAAGTGCGACAGTACCACCACGTAGTTGGCACCCTCCTGACGGGCCTGGTCTACGGCCGCCTGCACGAGCTGGTAGACATGGTCCGTGCGCAGGTCGTAGAGCTGGTTGCCGTTGTTGTCGAAGAACGAGTAGCCCTCGCTGCGCATGGTCTCTGGCGTAGTGGTGCCGACGAAGGCGATGCGCTTGTCACCGTAACGCTTGATGACATAGCCCGGGAACATGGGCGTGACTGATCCGTACTCAAAGAAGTTCGTCGACACCACGGGGGCTTTGATCTGCGGCAGTAGCTCCATCATGCGGGGCACGCCGTAGTCAAACTCATGGTTGCCCAGGGTGATGGCATCATACCCCATGTTCTTCATGATGTCCACCACATACTGGCCATGGGAGATGGCTCCCGCCAAGGCGCCTTGGAGGAAGTCGCCTGAGCTGACCATGGCCACATAGCTTGTGTCGCTCTGCACGATGGCATCTCTCAGGCCGCGTAGCTTCGTGTAACCGTCGATGCCGCAGTGTACGTCGTTCTCATAGAGGATGACGATGCTCTTCGTCTTCAGCGGCTTCACCACGGAGTTGTCCTCCCGGAAGCAGGAGGTGACGCTCATGCTGAGCGCGCTCAGCATGAGAATGCTTAATGCATAATGCATAATGCATAATTGGCTGCGCCAGGGGAATTGTTTCGTCTTCATTATCATTTATCATTTATCATTTATCATTTAGGCCGCAGGCCGCTGTGCCGCCCTATTTTTCTCCTTCATAGTCCGTCAGGTCACTGCTGTCGGTAGGACCGGTGCCATAGGTGAAGGCAGTGAAGACGGGACGGTGTATTGCAGCATTTTTTTTGTTCATGAGCTTGAAATAGGCCACGTCGTTTTCTACGTAGATACAGACATACTCCTTGTCACTGTACTCCGTGCTGGTCATATAAGCAATCGGCATGAAATGCTGCTTAAGTTCATCTGTGATGAGCTTATACCACGCCGCACCACCTTTCTGACCATTGCCGAAATTGTATTTGCCGCCCTCGGCGGGTTTGCCATCCCAGGTGAAGCCAAAGCTCTCTAACGCCATAATCCACTGACCCACACTGGGCGTAAACCACGGACTGAACTTGGTGGCATTCTCGCCTGCCTTGCTGGGCCATTTATCATCCGGGTCGTTGGTGAAGGGATGGTATGCTTTATGGCCATAGGTCATTTTGGGGTCTTCCTTGCACCCGCCACTCTTGAAGATCTCGTTGATGGCCAAACCGTTGCGTATGCTGGCCCAACGCGACGGATCGCTGTATTTGCGGTAGCAGACCTGATCTGAAATCAGGTCGATGGCATAGTAAGATCCTGTGTATGCTAAATCGCCCAACTTCATGGCCAGGCCATTGTACCTCCAATCCTCTGCACCCGCGTAGACGCGGTTGCTCTCCGCGTATTTGTTGCCTACATAAAGCACCACTGCCTCGGCATTCACCTTCAGCTTCTTTGTTACGCTGAGATCCTTGTAGAACTTTCCGTCACTACCCACGATGCAGCCCACCTTGGGCTCGACCAAAGGTGCGTTCTCGTCCAAAGTGATCTCATTTTCCTCCTCAATGTTGGTTTTTTCTTTCTTGCCCGTCTTCTCGTTGTAGCGGTAGACATCGGTACAGTTGGTCATCGGGGCGAAGTAGTCGTAGTTGCTGAAGATGTCCTTGCCAGTCTTGTAGCGTACCACCCAGTAGCCTTCATACACATCGTCATAAATCGCGGATTTAGCATAATCATTGGGACCCACGAAATAGTCGGCATTGGTACTATGGGCATAGCGGGTAATGTCGAAGCCTTTGGTCATGTCGTATTTCTCCTCGTCCTTCGAGTCGCTGCCCGTGATGGTCTTCTCATAGCCGGTGGAGCGATAGTTCCACAGGGTGGCATTGTTGCCGGAAATCCACGAATAGCCCTGATAGAAGAAGTTCATGGTGGCGAGCTGGCTCATCTCCTGACGGTTGTGGCCGAAGAGCTTCAGCCAGATGCCATTCTCCTCCCAGTAGTCCGAGACCTTCGTGAGGAACTTCTTGCCATGGTACTTGTACTCGAAGTCGCACAGTCCGGGATTGAGGGGCTTGGCATTGCCGTCGACCTTGTTCTCGTAGTCCTGGGGTTTCAGCAGTGCCCAGATGAGGTTGCTCAGGTTGTAGAGGTGCTCGCGGCTGTACTTCAGCTGCGTTGGCAGCAGGATGGTGACATCGTTACCGGCCCATTTCTTGTTCCACTTGCTCTTGATGTTTTTCTCTGGAATGGGAACATAATTACCGTTATATTTTCCATACTCACCGGCATTGAAGATGTTGATCCAGTGGCTCTTGCCCTTGTCGGGTTCGAACGAGGGGCGCACGCACACCCAGTAGTAGCCCTCTTCGTCCTGCACCACGTCGCCCAAGCGGTAGTAGGCGGTGCCAGCAAAGCTGGTGCCGATGAGTCCGTTGAGACCCGTCTGCTCATGGGTGCAGTAGATGATCTTCAGCAGGTGGGGAATGAGCTTCGTGTCGACCGTGACCTCGGCCAGGTTCTGTGCGCCGGCCTTCGAGGGTGTCCACTCCAGTTTGCCCACGCCGGGCTCATTGATGGTCAGCTCTGCATTCAGCCGTGCCGGGTCTACGTCGGCCAGTGCGCTGAATTTCTTTTGGGCCTCTTCAAGGGTGCTAACCACTACGAGGCGTGCGAAGCCGCCATTGTTCTCCGAGGGCACGCCGATGGTGGGCTCGTAGGTCTTCGACTGCCAGTTGTCTGTCAGTTCCTCTGCGCCTGTCAGTACACAGAGCCAGCGCCAGGCAGTATGTGCCTCCTCGGTGTCTAACGGTTCGGCATGTTCGCCACGCTGCTCATTGTTTTTGTCGTCATCATCCTTACAGGAGGTGACGCTCATGCTAAGACCCACTACCATGAGAATGCAAATAATGCTTAATGCATAATGCATAATGCATAATGGGCTACGCCATGTAAATAATTTCTTCATCATAATAATTATCATTTATCATTTATCATTTATCATTTATCATTTAGGCCTTCGGCCGCAGGCCGCTATTTAAAGAGGTCGTTACTATAATTCTCCCACTTATAGACACTGCCGTCCATGAACATCCTGTCTTCAACAAAGATGGCATTGGAATTGTTTTTCCACCAGGTCTGGCAGACCGTTTCCCAGTGATCGTCCTTGCGTATCTTTGAGAAGATATACTTCTTGAACTCATGCTTCCAGAAGGTCTTGGTGGAATAGTTGCCGCCACGGTCGTAAACCTTGTCGATGCGGAACACCAGTACCGGCTCATTCCACATCGACTTGGCGCTGCTCTGCTGGACACCATTCTTCCGTATATAGTTGTTGATATCTAAGGCACGGTTGTCGGTCTCGGTGCGCCAGGTGTGACGTTCCGCCTGGTCATGCCAGGGCAGCACGACCCAGCGGTCGGGGCCATAGCGGTTCACCTTCTCCTGATTGGCGATGTCCTTCAGGTAGATGGGCACATCGGTATTCTCGTACTTGGTGTAGAAGTAGGCGTTCCACAGGCGTTCCTTGGTGTTGTCGTGTGCGCCGTCGTAAACGATGCGCATCACCTGCCAGTTGAGTTTGTCGTCAGTGGGTATGGCCACGTTGGTACAGATGGCCGAGCGTTCCTCTTGTTTCTGAGAACCCTGAATCGTGACGACCGTATCGCGGATGACAACCATGTCCGTCACGTCCAGATTGATGTTCTGCCGGATGTTTTCGGCGAGGACACTATAGACACTATACAAAGATGAAATAGGGTTGATACTATATTCATTAATGAACTGCATAAGGGGTACCATGAGCTTGGGCACGGTGGATGCCTGTGCCACGTCCTTGGCTATATTGCCGTCTTCGTCGACAACATTGTCGAAGCTGATGAAGTAGGAATAAGGGGCTTTGAGGTGTGAAGTCTCAGCATGCGTCATATCAGAGCCGGCATTTATCATGCAGAACCAGCGCGAGCCTTCCTCGTCGATGCATATATCGCCCGTCAGGTAGTGGGAGTCACCTTCATATTCCATCTCGTCCCATCTTGACCGATCGTTGTAATCGATGGTTACCTCGGGTTCCTTAAGGGTGAGGTCGCGGAAGTGCCCGTTCTTGGTGCCATAGTCGGTGCCATAGGGATAGTAGTGGTAGTTGTATACGTAGACGTTTTCCACACCAGTGATAGGCTGCTTGTAGTCCCACTTGCTACCCTTCGCCGTCAGCTCTGCACCTGTGGCGTGGCGGATGATGTAGTATGGGTCACTATCATCGAAGAAAGAGGTATACATCAGGTAGGGTGCTGAAAGCGTATATTCGTCCCTGACATTGAAGCGAAGATCGGTCATATCCTTCTTTATCTCGCGCTTGGTGGCCATGTGGTAGTTCAGCTTATCCACATCCTCATTTTCCAAGGAATTTGCGTATTTGTACTCGTAAATAGTGAGATTGGAAGATACGCTGCTCCACCAGGAGTAGCCGGAGTAAAGCAGGTGCAGGCGACCGGTGTTGTAGTCGTCGGAGAAGATCTTTTGGAATTGTTCATCATCGGAGGTAAAACCGAAGATGGTCTTGAACAGACCAAGCTCGTCCCACGCCCTGCGCACGCGCTGCCAGAAGTACCGGTTGTGGTACTTCACCATGTCTTCGGCGTGGCTAAAGTCATGGAACATACGCAGACCGGTGTAGAAGAGAGTGGGGGCATCGTACTTTTTGACGTTGGTCTCCCACTCATCGGGAGCCATCATGGCAAAAAGCATCTCGGCAAAGTTCTGCATCTGTTCCTCGTTCTTACCCAAGCCCTTGGGCACGTAGTAGTCCTTGCCGTTCTTTGTGATGTGCTCCATGTTTTTCGAGGGTAGCGGGCTGAGCGTCACCCAGTGAGAGTCGCCCTTGCCCTCCTTGCCGAAGGCGGGACGTACGCAGATCCAGTACTCCGGCTTGCCGTCCTCGTTCGTTTTCTTCACTACGTCGCCGAAGCGGTAGTAGGCCGAGCCGTCGAACGAGGCGTTGGTGCCCATCTGTTCTGGTGCCTGATAGATGATCTTCTGCAGGTGGGGCAGCTGTTTGATGCTCACCTCGACCTCGGCCCACGACGAGCCATTGTCGGTCTTGGTATAGGTGAGGGTGCCTATGGCATCGTCCTTCCAGGTGTATGAGGCGGTGGCGACGGGGAAACCGTCGCCCACAGTCAGGCCCACGAGGCTGGCGAAGCGCTGGGCTGCGGAGGCCATGTCGTTGGTGGCCACAACGCGCACGTAGGGGTTGCCTTCGGAGGGCTGGCCGATGGTGGGCTCGAAGGTCTTGTCCTGGTAGTCGGCTGTGTAGTTGTCCATCGTGGTGAGCTGACCCACCACGTCCCAGAACTTCGAGGCGGCCTCCTGGGCCTCCTGCTCTATCTGCTCAGGACTCTTATTGTCATCCTTGTCATCGTCCTTACACGATGCCAACATCATGCTGATGGCGCAAACAAAAACGGCCATCGACATCCAATAAAATGCTCTCTTCTCCATTTTCTCTATATGTTTTTGGGTACAAAGGTACGAATAATAATCAAACCATCAAACAATGTTGCCACTTTTTCGGTGAAAAGTAGCGACAATGGACTTGTTTTTGCGACAGAACAGGCACTTCTACCCCTTCTCTTGTCGCACTCGTGGGGAGCATTTTCGGCCTCGACAACTATGTTGACAGGATCTGGGGAGATGTCAAGGTGAAGCTCAGATTAATAAAAAAAGTGAAAAGAGAAGCGCGTTTTCACTTTTTTTATTACCTTTGCAGGCAATAAAACCAACCAATGAAGTTATGAAAAAGGTTATCTATGCTGTTTTCGGTATCGTATTGTTGTGCGCCTGCTCTGGTGAGCGCGAGTATCCTAACTATCGTGGCATGTCGATGGGAATGCCCTACAAGGCACTATATGACACGCTGCTCATGCAGGGCTATCAGATTGACACGGCCCACTGCTCCATCGACAGTGCAGCCAATGCGGGACTGCTGACCCTGGTGCGCGAGGGACAGACAAACTTCGGACTGAGTGTGAAGTTCCATGCTGACACCATCGATGCCATTCAGGAGAGCTACATCGCCACCTACAACGACTCTACACGTCACCTCTGGCAGAGCATACGCGACAGCCTCGAGAAGACCCTTGATGCGTGGCCCAATGCCCCGCTGCTGAAAGATGACCACAAACTGGCAGAGTTCAAGTACAACGGCGGAAAGATCAGCGTACTGCTCGAGAATACCTATACCCCCACCATGTCCGTTCTCTACGAGACAACGGCTCAGGAATGATGGAGTAGCCCCCTTCTCTTGCTACGCTTTTGAAAGGAGTGCTATGGCCTGTTTGATGCCATCTGCCAACGCCTGGTTGTATGACTTGCGGGTGTGGGTGTCGCGGCTTAATCCGTCAGAGAGCCGGATCAACCGGCAATAGTAATCGCCGGTGTTCTGGAAGAAGGTGTCCCGGTAGATCAAAAGCTCGAGACGCTTCTTGCGGCGCAGCCAGTCTTGGACAGCCGACAGGGTAGGAGCTGAATAGCACCTGGCACCACGTCCGGGTGTCTGCTTGGGTGCATTGTGGTCCTTCAGTGTCAGCTCCTCGCCTTCAGCATTCTGCAGCTTCCCCTCGAGGTCATAGTAGCACAAGGTGGGCTCCTTGAACCCCAGCCTCCACAGTTGTCGGGCCAGTACTTTATCTATTACTACCTGTTTGAGCATGATTCTACTTTAAGAAATCCTCAAAATACTGGGTGATACGTTCATGCAGGTGCACACTTGCATGGCCTCGCATGTTGTGCTCCTCGCCCGGATAGGCGAAAAAGTCGGGATGAGTGCCTGCCTTGATACAGGCGTCGAGGAATGACAGGCAGTGCTGGAGCACCACGGTGTTGTCGTTGTATCCCGTGATGATCTGCAGGCGCCCCTTCAGGTTGCCTGCCTTGTTGATGAGGCTGGTCTTCTCGTAGCCCTCGGGGTTCTGCTGTGGCGTGTCCATGTACCGTTCGCCATACATCACCTCGTACCATTTCCAGTCGATGACGGGACCTCCGGCTACGCCTGCCTTGAACACGTCGGGATAGTTGGTCATGAGCGAGATGGTCATGAAACCTCCGAACGACCAGCCGTGAACACCCAGGCGACTGGCATCGACGTAGGGCAGGCTCTTCAGATAGTCCACACCCTTCATCTGGTCCTGCATCTCAATCTGTCCCAACTGGCGGAAGGTGGCCTGTTCGAAGGCCAGGCCACGGTTCTCTGACCCACGGTTGTCAAGGATGAAGACGATGTAGCCCTTCTGTGCCATATAGGTCTCCCAGGAACGGCTGCTCCAGTGCCAGGAGGCATCCACATTGTGGGCATGAGGACCGCCGTAGACATAGACCACGGTAGGATATTTCTTTGTAGGGTCGAAGTCGTGGGGCTTCACCATGCGGAAATACAGGTCGGTAGTGCCATCGGCAGCCTTCAGGGTGCCGTTCTCAAAGAGGGGCTGCTGGTAGTCCTTCCACGGGTCCTCGGAAGTGAGCAGACGCAGACTCTTGTTCTTGGATGTCGTCAAGAGGTCGATGTTGCGGGGTACGTCGGGCTCTGTATATCTGTCGTAAAGCAGTGCCCCGGATGCGGAAAGGGTAGCGCGATGGACTCCCTTGCCATGGTCCAACAGGGTACGGTGGCCCGTCTTGATGTCAACGGCAAAGAGGTTGCGCTGGAGAGGGTTCAGCTCGTTGCTGGCAATGATGACGGACTGGGTCTTGCGGTTGAAGCCCAGCACGTCGAGCACTACCCATGGACCACTGGTGAGCTGGCGCAGCTGCTCACCCTTGAGATTGTGCAGGTAGAGGTGGTTGTAGCCGTCCTGCTGGCTCTGGCGGATGAAAAGACCGTCATTCCAGGGCAGGAACACGATGGGGTGGAGAGGCTCCACGTATTTGTCGGAGGTCTCTCGGCAGAGCTCCTGCAGGCGTTGCCCGGTGGCAGCATCGTAGCTGACAAGGCGACAGTCGTTCTGGTCGCGGTTCAGTTCGTAGAGATAGACGGTCTTGGCGTCAGGGCTCCAGGCGATGTTTGAGAAGTATATGGGGGTGGAGCTGGGAGCATCGTCCCCACTGATGGAACCGACGGGTGTCTTCAGGTAGACGGTCTTTCCTGTCGACAGGTCATAGACACCAATGGTCACTACGTGGCTGTTCATGCCAGCCATGGGATATTTGTCGGGCTCATAGGTGGCCTCGCGGGGGAAAATGTCTACCTGCGGATAGTCGGTCACCATGCTCTGGTCCATGCGGTAGAAGGCGAGACGCTGGCCGTCGGGACTCCAGAAGGTACCTTTGTCAATGCCGAACTCATTGCGGTGGACACTCTGTCCATATACGATCTCACGGCTGCCATCGGTGGTCAGCTGGTGTTTTTTCCCCTGACCATCGGCAATGTACAGCTGGTGGTCTTCCACATAGGCCGTAGCCCGGGAGGCGCTGCTCCAGTCGTAGGCGGTCTGTCCGGCAATGCTGTCTTGCCACACCACCTGGTGCTTCTTGAAATCGACAAGCAGTACAGCATGGCGGTTGCCAACCTGCACCAAGGGCTTGTCGGGGTAGGGGAAGGTGACGTTCATCAGGTGGCGTACATAGCGTTCCTCATCACTTCCCACCCACTGGTTGATCTGCTCGAGGGTGAAGAGCTGTTTCTTCTTGCCTGTCTTGGCATCGATGGTGTTGCACTCCTCCACGTCGGTCTGTATCAGCTGGTCGCCCCACCATGTGAGCCACATGTTCTTGGGCTGCATGTTGTGGTAGTTGGTTCCACCGAAGTTCAGGTCTTCGAGTGTGAAGAGTTTTTGCTGGGCTGTCATAGGGAGGGCTGTTGCCAAAAGCACTGCGCAGATGGCGCAGCGCAGAATGAATATCGTTTTAATCTTCATCGTCGTCGAAATGATGGTTCTGTTTGCCAAAGTTACGTTTGCCCGTAGTCTTCCCCTTGCCAGGTCCCTTACCGAATCCCGGTTTCCCGAACCCTCTCTTGTCGGGGCGTTGGCTGCGGTCGAACCGCTTTCCTCCGTCACGGCGGTCCTTGGAGCCTGGTTTCCCGTCGCGTCGTTCTCCGCGGCTGAAGCCTCCGGGACGGTCGGAACGCTTGAACTCTCTTCTCTCGTCCCTGGCCTCTCTTCTCTCGCCTCTTGCTTCCCGCCGTTCTCCTTTCATGTCGTGGCGATGGAAGGTGAAGGAACGGATGTCGCCTTCCTCATTGGCCTCCTGCTCCTCAAGGCGCTGCTTGAACTCACGGTTTTTCTTGAAGCGGTGCTTCTCGGCCATCAGACGTTTCTCCTCTTCGGTCTTCACGGTGTTGCCTTCCTGGGTGAACACCTTCATCTTGCCTTCGAACATCTGGTACTTGCGCAGCTCGCACTCCAGCGAACCGTTGTAGAGCGGGGTCTTCAGGCTGGGTTTCAGGCCTATCTGGTCGAAGCACTCCTCACGATAGGAGAGCACCCAGGCATCATTCCCCTGGAACTCGTGCTTGAACCGTTCTCCCATCATCTTATAGGTGCCCAGGAGGTCGGGTGTGGAGATACGTTCGCCATAGGGTGGGTTGGTGACGATGATGCTTTTCTCTGCGGGGTGGGTGAAGTCCTTGAAGTCCTTCTGGTCAATGGTGATGCAGTCGCTGAGTCCGGTAGCCTTCACATTGAGACGGGCGGTGTTCACTGCCTTCATCTCGATGTCGTAGCCGTAGATGTGGTGGGTGAACTCCCTTTCCTGAGAGTCGTCATTATAGATGCGGTCGAAAAGCTCGGCATCGAAGTCGGGCCATTTCTCGAAGGCAAACTCCTTGCGGAACAGGCCTGGTGCCATGTTACGGGCAATGAGGGCAGCCTCGATGGGCAGGGTGCCTGAGCCGCACATCGGGTCGATGAAGTCACATTCGCCCTCCCAACCTGTCATGAGGATGATGCCCGCAGCCAACACTTCGTTGAGGGGGGCCTCGACCGATTCCTGACGGTAGCCACGACGGTGCAGCGACTCTCCGCTGGAGTCGAGGCAGAGGGTGCACGAGCTCTCGCCAGGCGCTACGTCAGCAATGTGGATGTGGAGCCTGAGGTCGGGGTTGCTGACGGAGATGTTGGGGCGTTTGCCCGTCTTCTCGCGGAACTGGTCGACGATGGCATCCTTCACTTTGTAACTGACGAACTTCGAATGACGGAACTCTTCAGAGAAGACCACAGCGTCTACAGCAAAGGTCTTGTCGAGGTCGAGGTACTGACTCCAGTCCATCTTCATCACCTCGTTGTACACGTCCTCGGCAGAGAGGGCGCGGAAATGGGCGATGGGCTTGAGAATGCGGATGGCAGTATGGAGTTGGAAGTTAGCACGATAAAGCAGTTCCTTGTCGCCGGTGAACGACACCATGCGTCTGCCTATCTGTACGTCGTTAGCCCCCAATTGGGTCAGTTCCTTCGCCAAAACGGGCTCAAGTCCCATAAAGGTCTTGGCGATGATTTCAAATGTCTGTTCCATTATGTAATAAAAATACGTATTTCGGCTGCAAAGGTACGAATAAGCGAGCGAAACACCAAATAAATTTGAGTGTTTCTGAGCGAAAGTACTTTCGAACGCAGTTCAGAGGTACCAATAAGCGAGCAAAAAGCCAAATAAAATTTGTACTTTTTCGAGCGTGAGTACCTAAGACCGAAGGTCAAAGGTACGAAAAAAGTGAGCAAAATACCAAATATTTATAAAAATATTTCGAAATATGGAAAATAATGTGTAATTTTGCGCTGATGTTAGGATTACTATTAGCCATAGAAGTACAAATGAATCTCACTGCCATCATCATTTGGGTGTTGGCGGGGTTGGCTGTGTTGGGTTCAATACTGCTTATTTTCCTGCAGCAGCGCACCAAGAAAGAACTGAAATATGAACTGTCGCAGTTGTCCAAGATGAATGAGAACAACGTGGAGTTCGAATTCATCCTGAAGGCGCTGCAGCTGGCTACATGGCATGTCAACGTTGAAAGCAGGACCTTGGTCTATGACTATGACTTCCGCAAGAAAAATACGGAATGGGCAGCACTGGTCGATGGGTCTCCCATGTCCGAGGGAACAAAGCTGCTGGTAGATGAGGATGCCCCACGCATCACCAAGGCATTGGAGGATATCTGTACAGGCAAGACTGCAGAGTATCATCAGGAATACCGTGTGAAGATACCCCATACATCGAGTTTCTACTGGGAGGAGAGCACAGCCATCGTTGCTGAACGCGACATTGACGGGCATCCGCTGAGGCTGGTGGGTACCTCCATGCGAATCGATGAACGGAAACGCATGGAGGAAGCGTTGGTCAATGCGCGTAATCAGGCAGAGGAGAGCAACCACCTGAAGTCGGCCTTCATTGCCAACATGAGTCACGAGATACGGACCCCGCTCAATGCCATCATAGGATTCACCAGCCTGTTGCCCGATGTGTCGGGTGATGAGGAACGCAAGGAGCTGATAGACCTGATCCAGGAGAACAACCAGAAGCTGCTGCAGATCATTGACGATGTGATGAACATCTCGAAGATTGAGTCTGGCGATTCGGTTCCTGTCATGTCGATGGTGGAGTTGAACATGACGCTGACAAGTGTGATAGACCGCCTGAAGGTACGTATAAAGAAAGGTGTGAGCCTTGTCACCCAGTTCCCCAAGCCCGAACAGTACATAACGACGGATGTCAACCACCTGATGGAAATGGTGAAACACCTGCTGCTGAATGCCTTGAAGTTTACCGAAAAGGGAAGTGTTGTCGTGGGCTATGACCAGCCTGTTGACAAACATATACGTATCTGGGTGAAAGATACGGGAAAGGGAATACCACAAGATCAGTTCGAACGGATCTTTGAACGCTTCTACAAGATTGACGAGTTCGTCCCAGGTGCCGGGTTGGGACTTCCCATCTGCCGGACAATGGCACAGTCACTGGGAGGAAAGATAACCGTGGAGTCTGCTCCGGGAGAAGGGGCCTGCTTCACGATAGAGATTCCCTGCTAGCACCGGTTCATTGAAGAAAGAAAACTTAAAACGACTATGGATGACGAAATAAAAGACCAGAATAGCCTGGAGAATCCGGAAGAAACAGACAATACGCTTACCCAGGATACCCCAGACTCCCAAGAAGCCCATTCCGACTATAAGCCCGTCAACCGTTTTGACGCTGCTGTTGTCCATCACCTCAGCGGTATGTATCAGAACTGGTTCCTCGACTATGCCAGCTACGTAATCCTGGAACGTGCAGTGCCCAACATCGAGGATGGCTTCAAACCTGTGCAGCGACGTATCATGCACTCCATGAAACGCATGGACGATGGACGGTATAACAAAGTGGCCAATATCGTGGGACATACCATGCAGTTCCATCCCCACGGCGATGCCTCCATTGGCGACGCACTGGTGCAGCTGGGACAGAAGGACCTGCTGGTGGATACGCAGGGAAACTGGGGAAACATCCTGACAGGCGACCGGGCTGCCGCTCCACGATATATCGAAGCAAGGCTATCGAAGTTTGCCCTGGATACCGTGTTCAACCCCAAGACCACGGAGTGGCAGCTGAGCTACGACGGACGTAACAAGGAACCCATCACGTTGCCGGTGAAGTTCCCCTTGCTGCTGGCACAGGGAGCAGAGGGTATTGCCGTGGGACTGAGCTCGAAGATCATGCCTCATAACTTCAACGAGATCTGCGATGCTGCCATCCAGTACCTGCATGGCGAGGATTTCCAACTCTATCCCGACTTCCAGACCGGCGGGTCCATCGACGTGACGAAATACAACGACGGACAGCGGGGAGGTGTGCTGAAGGTAAGGGCAAAAATAGAGAAGCTGGACCAGAAGACGCTTGTCATCCGCGAGTTGCCTTTCTCGAAAACGGTGAGCACCCTCTGCGAAAGCATCACCAAGGCCATTGAGAAGGGTAAGATCAAGGCACGCCGTGTGGATGACCTGACCTCGGCGCAGGTGGAGATCCTGGTACATCTGGCTCCCGGCGTCTCGTCGGACAAGACACTCGACGCACTCTATGCCTTTACTGACTGCGAGATCAACATATCGCCCAACTGCTGTGTCATCGACGGACAACGGCCTCAGTTCCTGACAGTGTCTGATGTGCTGCGCCACAGCGTGGAACGAACCAAGGACCTGATCCGGCAGGAACTCGAGATACGCAAGGGCGAACTGCTGGAGCAGTATCATTTCTGCTCGCTCGAGAAGATCTTCATCGAGGAGCGTATCTACAAGGATAAGAAGTTTGAGCAGGCTCCCACCATCGATGCTGTCTGCGAACATATCGACGAACGGCTCACTCCCTATTATCCCAGTCTGGTGCGCGAAGTGACGAAGGATGACATCCTGAAGCTGCTGGAGATCAAGATGCAACGCATCCTGAAGTTCAACAAGGACAAGGCCGATGAGCTGATGGCACGGATCAAGGCTGAAATAGAAGACATTGACCGTGACCTGGCCAACATGGTGGAAGTCACCGCATCGTGGTTCCAGTTCCTCAAGGACAAATACGGCAAGGATCATCCGCGGTTGACGGAAATACGCAACTTTGACACGATTGAAGCCACCAAGGTGGCCGAGGCCAACCAGAAACTATACATCAACCGTCAGGACGGATTCATAGGAACAGGCCTGAAGAAAGATGAGTTCGTGTGCAACTGCTCCGACATCGACGATATCATCATCTTCTACAAGGAAGGAAAGTACAAGGTGATACGTGTGGCCGAAAAGATTTTTGTGGGAAAGAATGTGCTGCATGTCCAGGTGTTCAAGAAGAACGATACACGTACCATCTATAATGTGGTCTACCGTGACGGAAAGAAGGGCTCCTATTTCATCAAGCGTTTCAATGTGACCAGTATGACACGTGACAAGGAGTATGACCTGACCCAGGGCACGCCGGGGTCCAAGGTGATGTACTTCACGGCCAATCCCAATGGCGAGGCCGAGGTGATCAAGGTGACTCTCGACCCCAACCCCAAGCTCAAGAAGATTTTCATAGACAAGGACTTCTCGGAAGTCATGATCAAGGGACGTGCCTCGAAGGGCAATCTGCTGACGAAGAACTCTGTCCACCGCATCGGACTGAAGAGCCGTGGACACTCCACCCTGGGAGGGCGCAAGGTGTGGTACGACCCTGACGTGAACCGACTGAACTACGATGAACACGGACAGCTGCTCGGTGAGTTCTTTGACGAGGACCAGATCCTGGTAGTACTCGACAACGGAGATTTCTACCTGACCAACTTCGATGTGAACAACCACTATGAGACCAACATCCTGCGTATTGAGAAATGGAAACAGGACAAGGTGTGGAGTGCTGTGCTGTGGGATGCCGATAACCAGGGCTACCCCTATCTCAAGCGGTTCCTCATGGAGGCTGTCAGACGCAAGCAGAACTTCCTGGGTGACAATCCCGCTTCGAAGCTCATCCTACTCACCGACCAGGTCTACCCACGACTGCAGGTCACCTATGGCGGTGCCGATGAGTTCCGTGGCAGCGAAGAGATTGATGCCGAGCAGTTCATCACCGTCAAGGGTTTCAAGGCCAAAGGAAAACGAATCAGCACATGGCAGATAGAGAGCATCACCGAACTGGAACCTGTCCGTTTCCCGGAGGAACCTGCCGAACCTGCAGACCAGGGGGATGACGAAGAGACAGAAGAGAATCTCGATCCCGATGCAGGCAAGTCCGAACAGCAGATCATCGATGAGATAACAGGGCAGACCAGCCTGTTCTCTGACGAAGACTTTTAGCGGCCTGCGGCCTAAATGATAATTGATAAATGATAAATGATAATGGCGGGCTTCGCCCTAACTTCCCGAGTAAGCGAGAGCCATGAGAGCTTGCTCTCAAATGGCCGAGCGTGAGGGAAGTCGACGAAGTCAATTGATAATTGATAATGCAATGAAAAGTAAGAACATAGGAACCAAGAGTAAATGGTGGCTGATAAGTTTATCATTTATCATTTATCATTTATCATTTAGCCCCGTAGGGGCGCAAGAGTTGCCACGTTCCACGGTGGCCTACTTCCTGGGAATGGGTCCCACCAACGTACTCGACACCTATCTGTCACAGGAGAAGTTCTCCGGTTCGGGACTGAGCTTGCTGGCAACGGTGGAACGACAGGAACCCGGGAGTCACTGGACCTCGCGCTTTGAGCATCAGGTGAACTATTCCAACGTGGCTGACCGCACTGACACACGCGGTGAACTGCAAGGTGACTATACCTTCCTGACCGGTCGGCTCTATCGTTGGGACCTTTCCCACAAATGGGATGTGCAGGTGGGAGGAATGGCCTCAGGCAACATCGGATTCATCTACAATACCGCCAACTCCAACAATCCGGCACAGGGACGTATCTCTGCCAACCTGATGCCTACAGCCACTGTCAGCAAGTCGTTCCGCCTCTGGCGCAAGAGCTGGCTCACCCGCTACCAGCTGAACCTACCTTTGGTGGGTGTCATGTTCAGCCCCAACTACGGACAGTCCTATTACGAGATCTTCTCGCTGGGTAATTATGATCATAACGTCGTGGTCACCACGTTTGTCTCAGCACCTTCGATGCGCCATGAGTTCACGCTCGGCTGTGCCCTACGTCCCTATTCCATGCTGACCATAGGCTACCTGGGCGACTACCAGCAGGCCAAGGTGAATAATCTGAAGTCTCACATCTACAGCCATCGGGTGATGATAGGGTTCGTACGCCAGTTCTCCATCATCCGACACAAGCTGTAGCGGGCTTCGCCCTAAATGATAAATGATAATTGATAATTGATAAAAAAGGTTGAAGCAATGGAAAAGACGAGCAAACAGAGAAAGCGCAAATGGTGGCTGATAAGTTTATCATTTATCATTTATCATTTATCATTTAGCGTAGCGCTCACCTCCTGTGTCGACGAGGACGAGTTCGACAACACGCCCCAGGGAAACTTCGAGGCGCTATGGAAAATCATTGACGAGCACTATTGCTTCTTCGACTACAAACAGCACGAATACGGGCTGGACTGGCAGGAAGTATATAATAAATATAAGGTACGCGTGAATGGGAATATGACCACAATGCAGCTTTTCGAGGTGCTGGGCAATATGCTCGACGAGCTCCGCGATGGCCATGTGAACCTCAGCGCCTCGCACGACTACGCCCGTAACTGGACTTGGCAGGAGAACTACCCCGCCAACTACAGCGACTCCTTGGAACGCCGCTATCTGGGAACCGACTACCGTATAGCCGCAGGCCTGAGGTACCGCATACTCGACGACAACATCGGCTACATACGCTACAGCTCCTTCCAGAGCGGGTTTGGCGAGGGCAATCTCGATGAGGTGCTGTCCTATCTCCTGGTCTGCAGGGGTCTCATCATCGACATACGCAGCAATGGTGGCGGTGACTTGAGCAATGCCGATGGACTGGCTTCACGGTTCTGCCAGAAAGAGACCCTTGTGGCATATACGCAGCATAAGACCGGACGTGGCCATAGTGAGTTCTCCGACATGGAAGCCAAGTACCTTCACCCCTCCAGCAACCTGCGCTGGCACAAACCGGTCTGTGTGCTCACCAACAGGGGCGTGTTCTCAGCAGCTAATGAGTTTACGTCTTATATGAAGGCCATGCCACAGGTGAAGGTCGTTGGCGACCATACCGGTGGCGGAGCAGGCATGCCCTTCAGCTCGTCATTGCCCAACGGCTGGACCGTACGCTTCTCTGCCGTTCCCATGTACAATGCACAAAAGCAGTCCATCGAGTTCGGTATAGAGCCCGACTACAATGTGCAGCTCACTGAAGCCGATGTCCTGCAAGGCCGTGACACCATCATTGAGTTCGCCCGTAGACTTCTCTCCAAGTAACACTCCGGAAGAATCATACACCCGTTCACAGGGCGTTGACCTGCTGCTCCTGCAGCCTCTTCTGGTGTTGGCAGACACAAAGACAGTTGTTTTTTTTACTTTTTGGGGAGAAAATTTGGTGGTTTCACTTTTATTTCGTACTTTTGCACCCGCAAACGCTAAAACGCGCATCGTACAGGCGCCTGTGGCGGAATTGGTAGACGCGTCAGACTTAGGATCTGGTGTCTCACGACGTGCAGGTTCGAGTCCTGTCAGGCGCACAAAGCGGTCATGCGTTCAAGTTGTCGGCATAGCTCAGTTGGTTAGAGTATCACCTTGACATGGTGGGGGTCCTTGGTCCGAATCCAAGTGTCGACACAACGAGAAAGTGGTTGAAAAATCAGCCACTTATTTTTTTGCTTTAATCTCAACGCCAAATTTTGCTACATTTTTTATTTGGCGGTTTAAAATATATTGCTCACCTTTCGCAGAAGGTCACTTTCTAATCAAGAATTTGAGAGATTTGTCGAAGACCCACTGACCGTAAGGGAGGTAATGAGAGAATGATGTCAAATTTGAACAAATGACACAAATACTTTTGTAAGATTTGAGAAGATTTGTAAGATTTCTGCCTCGAAGAGACACTATGTATCGATGCTTTAGCACATGCGAAAGTTGTATACCTTTTATTTCATGACAAAAGAATTGAGTCCTATATCCCCCTCTCTGCCCAGTCGCCTCGGTCAAGGTTGCGATAACCGATGGCTTCGGCTATATGCATGGTCTGAACCCTTTCTGCACCTGCGAGGTCAGCGATGGTTCTTGCCACCTTCAAGATACGGCTGTAGGCACGGGCAGAGAGCTTGAGGCGTTCCATGGCTATGCGGAGCATGTCGAGGCTCTCGTTATCGGGCTCGGCAAACTCATGGATCATCTTCTCGCTCATCATGGCGTTGCAGTGGATACCCTTATAGGTCTTGAAACGCTCCTCCTGTATTTTGCGTGCAGCTATCACACGCTGACGGATGTTGGCAGAAGGCTCGCCGGGCTGCATCTGGGATAGCTGCGCAAAGGGCACTGCCTGTATCTCGCAGTGGATGTCGATGCGGTCGAGTAGGGGACCACTGATCTTGTTCATGTAGCGTTGTATCTGTCCCGGGGTGCAGACGCAGTGGTGGGTGGGGTCTCCATAGTAGCCGCAGGGACAGGGGTTCATCGAGGCCACGAACATGAACGAGGCAGGATAGTCGATGGAATACTTGGCGCGGCTGACGGTGATGTGGCGGTCCTCCAGGGGCTGGCGCATCACCTCGAGGACGCTGCGGTGGAACTCCGGCAGCTCGTCGAGGAAGAGCACTCCGTTGTGTGCAAGACTGATCTCGCCTGGCTGCGGGCTCTGTCCTCCCCCCACAAGGGCGGTCTGCGAGATGGTATGATGGGGTGAACGGTAGGGGCGCTGTGAGATGAGGCTGGTGTCACGGCTGAGCTTCCCGGCGATGGAGTGGATCTGTGTGGTCTCCAGGCTCTCCGCCAGTGTCAGTGGCGGAAGGATGGACGGGAGTCGTTTGGCCATCATGCTCTTACCGCTGCCCGGCGGGCCTATCATGATGAGGTTGTGTCCTCCTGCTGCAGCGACCTCCAGGGCTCGCTTCACGCTCTCCTGTCCGCGCACATCGGCGTAGTCGAGGTCGAACTCGCTTTGGTGTTCATAGAACTCCTTGCGGGTGTCAACCCTGGTGGGCTGGAACATCGTGAAGCAGTCGGAGCCTTCCTCACTGCTGTCATTCTTCCCCTGGTTGAGGAATGTGATGACATCCACCAGTGACTCCATGCCGTAGACATCGAGCTGGTTGACGACAGCCGCCTCGCGGACGTTCTGCACAGGGACGATCAGACCCTTGAACTTGTCCGCACGTGCCCGGATGGCAATGGGTAATGCACCCCGTATAGGCTGTAGCTTGCCATCAAGGCCTATCTCGCCAACCATCATGTAGTCATTGAGCATGGAGCTGTCTATTAGGTTGTCCGCTGCCAAGATACCAATGGCCAGTGGCAGGTCGTAGCCACTGCCTTCCTTGCGCATGTCTGCAGGCGAGAGGTTAATGGTAATCTCTGCTATGGGCATACGGTAACCGTTGTTCTGGATGGCTGCCTTGATGCGGTCGTAGCTCTCCTTCACGGACGTGTCTGCCAGTCCGGTCATACGCAGTTCCTTTCCTTTGGTCATACTCGTCTCGATGGTTACCGTGATGGCCTCGAGACCTGTAACAGCTGCACAGTAGGTTTTAACTAACATAGTTGTCTTATTTTCTTTTTGCAAAGGTACGAATAAGTGAGCGAAAAGCAAAATTTTTTTTGCTTTTTCGAACGGGAGTACCTAAGACCGAAGGTCAAAGGTACGAATAAGCGAGCGAAAAGCAAAAGGAAAACTTGTTTTTCTTTTCATTTCCGAGCGAAAGTACTTTCGAACGAAGTTCAAAGGTACGAAAAATTCGGTTAAGCGAGAACAAATAAATGCATTTATTATGTCGAGCGTGAGAATTTTATCCAATAAGTGAGCGAAAAGCCAAATTAAATTTGGACTTTTTCGAGCGGGAGTACTTTCGAGCGCAGCTCAGAGGTACGAATAAGCGAGCGAAATACCAAATTTATTTGAGTATTTCCGAGCGAAAGTACTTTCGAGCGCAGACTTTTTCCCTGTAGGGCGTATTGTGCTGTCATACCTGCTAGCGACACTCAGACAATCATTTCTGGATGAATTATTCTAATTATTCTAATTTCTTTCCTAACCAACCTGTCCTCGTGATTCTTTGCATCGGACTTTGCGGACTATCACGGACTATTTAAAAGCTTTTTCCCTGTAGGGGTTAGTTTTCTGTCATACCTGCTAGCGACACTCAGACAATCATTTCTGGATGAATTATTCTAATTATTCTAATTTCTTTCCTAACCAACCTGTCCCCGTGATTCTTTGCATCGGACTTTACGGACTATCACGGACTATTTAAAAGCTTTTTCCCCTGTAGGGCGTATTTTGCTGTCAAACCTGCTATCGACACTCAGACAATCATTTCTGGATGAATTATTCTAATTATTCTAATTTCTTTCCTAACCAACCTGTCCCGTGATTCTTTGCATCGGACTTTGCGGACTATCACGGACTATTTAAGAGTTTTTTCCCCTGTAGGGCGTTGGTTTGCTGTCATATCTTCCCACAAGGCGCTACCTTGGGCTGGTTGCTGCTGCCCCGTAGGGGCGTTTGGGGTCTATTTCTATGTCATTGCAAAAAAAAAGGCTGCCATCTGTAATAATTATCAAATATCAATTCTCAATTCTCAATTATTTTGTACCTTTGTAGCCATGATGAAGAACATAAGAGTAGTGGCATTTGATGCTGACGATACATTGTGGGACTGTCAGTCACACTTTGAGCAGGTGGAGGAACACCTGTACGAACTGATTTCACCCTACTGTGAGAACCCCAAGCAGGAGCTGTTTCTTACGGAGAGTGGCAATATGGCAGACTTGGGATACGGCTGTAAGGCTTTCACCATCAGTATCATGGAGACAGCACTGCGGCTGGGGGGCTCACACCTTTCGTCGCAGCAGCTATGGGAGCTGTTGGAACACAGCAAGGCGTTATTGCATCTGCCTGCCACGCCCTTGCCAGGGGTAGAGGATACGCTGCGTGAGCTGAGGGAGAGAAATGAAACGTTCCGTATGGTGTGCTTCACGAAAGGAGAGCTGCAGGACCAGGAGAACAAACTGCGGCGGTCGGGACTGCTGAAGTATTTCGATGATGTGGAGATCACGTCAGACAAGACCCAGGCGGAGTTCCTGGCCCTCTGCGAACATCAGGATGTCCATCCTTCCCAGCTGCTGATGGTGGGCAACTCCCTGAAGAGCGACATAGCCCCGGCGTTGGCCGTGGGTACATGGGCTGTCTACATCCCGTTCTACGTGACCTGGCAGCTGGAGCATTACGAGGCATTTGACCATGAACGGATGTTCAAGATCAACCGGTTTAGCGAACTGCTTCAGTTGTTGGATTGACAGGTCCGGGACCTGGCGTTTGCTGTCAGGGGTTACAACTCATCGCTGAACGGCTCTGCACCGACACACTTCAGGTTCTTTGCGAGCTGTTCCGTTGAACTGGCTCCTACGAGAACGGAGGTCACCCCGCGCTGGTGGAGAATCCATGCCAGGGCCATCTCTGCCAATGACTCACCACGCTTCTGGGCAGCATCGTTATAGCGCTGCAGACGGGTCAGCAGTTCGGGCGTGAGCATGTCCTTCGTCAGGAACTTCCCTTTTGACATCCGCGAGTCTTCAGGAATGCCGTGTAGGTAACGGTCGGTCAGTAGTCCTTGTGCCAGTGGGGAGAAGGAGATGAATCCTATGCCATTGTCTGCACAGAAGTCCATGATGCCTTCTTCCTGGGGTTCGCGGTCAAGCATGTTCAGACGTCCCTGGTAGATGAGCAGCGGTACGTCGCGCTCTTTTAAATAATGGTACGCGAAGCGCGTGGCCTCCAGTGGCCAGCGTGAGATGCCTACATAGAGTGCCTTTCCTTGGCGGACTATGTCGACCAGTGCCTGCAGGGTTTCCTCAAGTGGCGTGTCAGGATCGTAGCGGTGACTGTAGAAAAGGTCTACATAGTCCAGCTTCATGCGCAGGAGCGACTGGTCGAGTGATGCCATCAGGTATTTCCGCGACCCCCAGTTACCATAAGGGCCGGGCCACATGTCATAGCCTGCTTTCGAAGAGATGAACAGCTCGTCGCGGAAAGGACGGAAGTCCTCGTCCATGAGGCGTCCCATGGTCTCTTCGGCAGATCCGTAGGGCGGACCGTAGTTGTTGGCGAGGTCGAAATGGGTGACACCGTGGTCGAAGGCATAATGGGTGATGGCACGGCTGCGTTCATAGGGGTCTACGCCACCGAAGTTGTGCCAGAAACCTAAACTGACCTTGGGCAGCAGTATGCCCGAATGGCCGCAACGGGCATATTCCATTCCGTTGTCGTAGCGAGTGGGGGAGGGGGAGTACATGGAGTTCATAGTTCAAAGTTCATAGTTCATAATTCATAATTCATAGTTCATAGTTCAGAGTTACAAGAGCATAGTTCTGCATAGTTCAAAGTTCTTGCCTTGCAAGCGACCAAGGTCGAGCGCATAATTCATAGTTCAAAGTTCTTGCCTTGCAAGCGACCAAGGTCGAGCGCAAAGTTCTGCTGAGTTCAGAGTTATCGTCCGAGCCATTTCTCGGGGTTGAGCTTGGAGGTCTCGCGTCTCAGCTGGAACTGTAGGATGTTTTCGCTGGTGAGTGAACCCAGGACCTGGCGGGTGCTGACCTTCTGTCCGCGGCTGACACTGACGGAGGCCAGATTACAGTAGACGGAGATATAGCTGCCGTGGCGTACCATGACCACTTTCGTGTTTCCGAAACCGAAGACTGCTGACACTTCACCGTCGAAGATGCTTCGTGCCTTCGCACCTGCCTGTCCTTTCAGGTTGATGCCTTTGTTGTCCAGGGTAACGCCTTTCAGTCCTTCAACATTATACTGGCCGAAGTGACTGACAATGCGGTAAGGACCGGTGATGGGCATGGGCAGTCGTCCACGGTTACTCTCGAAGTTTCCGCTGAGACGACGGTCTTCCGATGATACCGTGAAGACCTCGGTGGAGGAACGCTTGGCTTCAGCTATTTCCTTCTCGCGTGCCTTGGCTTCCTGTTCTGCACGGCGTTCTGCATTGCGTCGTTCCTTTTCTGCAGCCCGTGCAGCTCTTTCTGCGCGGGCTTTTTCCGCAGCACTCTTGCGGGCAGCTGCCTTTGCCTCTTCCTTCAGTTTCGCTTCACGGGCCTTGGCTTCGGCTATGCGTCGTGCGTTCTCACGGGCAGCAGCTTCTGCGGCAGCCTTCTTGCGTGCCAGCTCCTCGGCACGTTTCCTGGCTGCTTCCTCAGCGGCCTTCCGTTTGGCTTCTGCCTCGGCACGGGCGCGTGCCTTGGCTACCTCCTCTGCTATCAGCCGGTCTATCTGAGCATTGAGGGCAGCATCTTTCTTCCGTTGGTCTGCAATCAGTGCCTGAATGGTCTTCTGCTCTTTCTGCAGGGTGTTGACCACCTGCTGCTGCTCGGTCTGTTTGCCTTCCAGCTGCTGGTGCTCCTGTATGCCTCTGTAGAGCAGGTCATCCTTCTGGTGCTTGGCCTTCAGCAGCTCGTTGGCTTTCAGGCTTACCTCTTCCTGCTTCACCTTCACTGCCTCTCCCTGGGCCCGCTGGTAGGCAGCATATTCCCTGACGAATCGCTGTCGCCGATACATCTGGGTGAAGTTCTTCGCACTGAAGATGAACATCAGCTTGCTCTCGGCATTGCGGTTGCGTCGCATGTAGCCCAGCGACTTCTTGTAACTCTGCTTGCGCTCGGTGAGCTGTTGCTGCAGGGTGTCGAGCTCTGCATTCAGCCGTGTGATGTCCCCGTCGAGGATGTTGATGTCGTGGCGGATGGTGTCAATGGTCTTCCGCTTGTCGGCAATCTCATTGTTGAGCATCATCAGACTGTGCAGGCGCTGCTTCACGTTCCGCTCGTTTTCACGCAGGCGGGACTCCTGTTCGCGGAGGTTCTTCTGTATCTGCTGGCGCTCGTTCTGCAGCTTCTTGATCGACGGGGCCTGGGCTGCCTGTGCCTTCTCTGCCTTGGAAGGAGCCTTCTTGGCGCCCTTGCTCTTGGTGCTCTGAGTCTTGCTCTTGGTGCTCTGAGTCTTGCTCTTGGTGCTCTGTGCCTTTGGCTTTGAGCTTTGGACCTTACGCTGGCTTTGGGACTTGGCATTCTGCCCATAGGCACTGAAGCCCAAGCTTCCTATCAGGATTCCGATGATTGCCAGAAATCTAATCATAAAGGTCAAAGCTCAAAGTATGAAGGAATCAGTCTTACAGTGCCATGAAACGCTTGAGCATATCGTCAATGCTTACCTCGCGGTATTTGTTGGATACCTCGGTATGCTCCTCCCATCCTTGTGCCTCGTCAATGTAGTTCAGCTTCATGCGGAGCTTCACTTCCTTGCTGTCAGCAGTGTTCAGCGACATGTTCATGAGGGTGGGGAATAGTCTGGCGTTGGCTCCCGTTCCAATGGTCTCGAAATCCTGATAGTCCCAGGTGATCTGTGAGGTGCCGTTGGTGAGACGGTCACGGTAGAGGATGTTGGCCATGCCGATGCGTGCGTCGAGCTGACGGATCAGCCAGCTGTAGTTCATCTTGCCATCAGGCGACTCTAGGCCGAGGACAGCTTCGCTGCCATCGGGCGTGATGTTGTATTTCACAAGGTCTTCCACCCTCACCCCATTGCTGTTGGGCATGAACAACTCGTTCCAGAACAGAGCCTGCAGGGTGTAGAAATTGATACCGCTGTTGCGCAGGAAATCCACATGCATATAGGGCTGCATGATGTATTGCTTGTTGATGCGGTCCATGATGAGGACATAGTCCTTGGTGAACTCCAGGCGTGCAGCCTCCACGAATCCGAATGCCATCAGCTGCAGGCGGATGATGTCATCCCGTTTCATTCTGAGGTTTCCTGTCAGCGTGAGGTTCTGCTCGCCGTATTCCACGGTGAACTTCACCTTCGACGTCAGGAACCTGTTGGCCTTCACGCTGTCCTTGATGTTCTGCTCTACCTTCTCCATGATGGCCTTTTCATTCTGGGGGAGGTTCGCAATCTTTTCCTTTGCCAAAGCAGCAGTCTGTTGCTCCGTCACATGCTTCTTCGATCCGCAAGAAGCAAATACCAGTGGTATTGCCAGGAAGGCAATCTTCAAAATGCTTGATGTCTTCATTCTTTTACGTATTTTTTTAGTTTGATTTTTCTGATAAGTACTTTCTCTTCTGGTCGGGTGCTCAGGGCTTCTTGCCAGAATTGTAGTGCATGCTCCGTGTCACCGTTCTGTGCACAGATGTCACCAGCATGCTCCAGGATGACAGAGTTGTCCACGGAGTCTTCCTTGTTCTGTAGAGCCTGTTCAATGTATATCTTTGCCTCGGCATACCGTTGCTGCATGAAGAGTATCCATGCATAGGTGTCAAGGTAAGTGGCGTTCTTGGGTTCTGCCTTGATGGTCTTCTCGCTCATCTGCTCGGCTTGGTCGAGCCGTTCGCCGCGCTCGCTGAGATAGTAGGCATAGTTGTTCAGACACATGATGTTGTCATCCTTCCATACCAGGCAGGAGTCATAGGCCGCGAAAGCCTCCTGTGCCATTCCCTTCTGGTGGAGCAGGTCACCCATCACTGCATAGAAGTCGCTGACAATGTTCGGGTTGCTGTCCTCGTTGATGACGCCGATGCCGTTCTGGAATGCACTCAGTGCCTCGTCTTTCTCGTCCTTCTGATAGTAGGCCATGCCCTGATAGTAGTAGAAAGCCATCTCGTCGGGGTTGTACTGACGGGCCTGCTTGCAGAGGCTGATGATGCGGTCCATGTCTTTCTCGTCCCATGCGAAGCTGACCAGTTGTAACCGGGCCGATGCATTGTCGGGTTGTGCCTCAAGGATGTGCTCCAGGACGGGGCGTATGCTGTCGTGGGGCATGTCCTTCAAGTCCATATAGGCCACGCAGAGTGAGGCGATGTCAATGTCCAGTGGCTGGGGCTTCATCAGCTTGCGGAACAGCGAGAGTATCTGGGTGCTGTCACCGCCCTGGTCCTCGTTCTCTGATATCTTCTGACGCAGCAGGTAGGTCTTCTGCTGGGGTGTCGTGTTCTTGTTCGTCAGCAGGCGCTCGGTCATCTCTTCCACTGCCGTGGAGTCCTTCTGCACCTGGTAGTAGGTCAGCATGGAGGCCTGCGCACGTACATTGTCGGGCTCTTCGTTGAGGATGCGGTTGTATATTTCCACAGCACGCTTCTCCTGGTCGTTCATCAGGAGCATATCGGCATAGCGGCCCAGGTAGTTCAGGTCGTTGGGATATTGCTTGGCAAGGGCTTCCATCTCGTGGATGGCTGCCTTCCGGTTCCCCATGGCAGTATAGATGTCGCTCTTGGCGAACGACAGCCGTTCGTTCTTCCCTCCGATGTTTTCCAGGATCTCAAGGGTGTGGATGGCCTCGTCATAGCGTTTCTGTTCCTGATACAACTGAAAGAGTGTCTCCAGCAGGTCATCACGGTCCTTGTGGTGGGCATAGAGCTGCTCTACGGCCTCTGTTGCTTTGTCGTACTCCTTCTTGCCGATGTACAACTGGGCCAGCGTCTCCAGGAAGATAGGCTCGTCAGGGTCAAGCTCTGCGGCGCGCTTGACATATTCCAAGGAACGGTCCTGGTCTTTGAGGGCCGAATAGTACTGTGCCAGGTAATAATACACCTCTGGTGCTTCGGGGTTGAGCTGCAGGCAGTGGCGCAGCAGGTCGAAGGCTGCATCGTCATTGCCCTGCTGGCGTTGCACCATGGCTTCGAGGAAGAAATAGTCGTAGCTGTCCTGGGGGGCAGCAGGCGAAAGGACAGAGTCAGGGGAATAGACACGAAGGGCCTGAGCCGTATCGGTGAGGCTAAACATCAAGATCAGTACAAACAGCCTGGTCCGATTCATGTGTCGTGCTATTCTCTTCACTTTTTTTACTCGCCTAATCCTAATTGATTCTTCCTTCTCACTTCACTCCTGTGTGCCCATAGCCTCCTTCGCCTCTTTCGGTTTCGTCGAGCACGTCCACCTCTGTGAGTTCTCCTTGCTCATGACGGGCGATGACCATCTGGGCAATGCGCTCTCCGTCGTTGATGACAAACTCTTCCTGTGAGAGGTTGATCAGCAGCACACCTATTTCTCCACGGTAGTCAGCATCGATGGTACCCGGTGAGTTGAGTACGGTGATGCCCCGTTTCAAGGCGAGTCCGCTGCGTGGTCGTATCTGTGCTTCATAGCCTTCGGGCAATGCGATGTGAAGACCCGTGGGAACGAGACATCGCTCCAATGGGCGCAACGTAACAGGTTCGTCCAAATTGGCACGCAGATCCATACCAGCACTTTGGACGGTTGCATACTGCGGCAAGGGCTGGTGGCCCTTGTTAACAACATTAATCTTTAACATAATTGACAATTACGGTGCAAAGTTACTCAATTCTCATGAAATATCCATATTTTTCCTCAGAAAAAGTTGCAAATTCAACTATTTTCACTACTTTTGCACTCAATTATGATGAATTGGCAACAATTGATATCCAACAAGCGGCTCGGACAGGAACACCGTCATCCTGAGCGCCATGATGACCGCACGGAGTTCAAACGCGACTACGACCGGCTGATTTTCTCGGCTCCTTTCCGACGCTTGCAGAACAAGACTCAGGTGTTCCCCCTGCCGGGAAGCATCTTTGTGCACAACCGCCTGACCCATTCCCTGGAAGTGGCCAGCGTGGGTATGTCGCTGGGTAATGATGTGGCACACTCGCTGTTGAAGAGACACCCCGAACTGGGCACCACGCTGTTCCCTGAGATCGGACAGATCGTGGCCACGGCCTGCCTCGCCCACGACATGGGCAATCCTCCTTTCGGACACTCCGGCGAGAAAGCCATCCAGACCTTCTTCACCGAGGGACCGGGCAGCGACCTGCAACGGCTGGTGAGCCATCAGTTCTGGGATGACATCACCCATTTTGAGGGTAATGCCAATGCGTTCCGTCTCCTCACCCATCAGTTCGAGGGCAGGCGACAGGGTGGGTTTGTCATGACCTATTCCACCTTGGCCAGCATCGTGAAATATCCTTATTCCTCTTCGGCTGCATCGAAGAAGGGGAAGTTCGGATTCTTCAATTCCGAGAAGGATATCTTCCGGAGAATAGCCGACGAGCTGGGCATCATCTGTACCTCCGAGCCCGGCGAGCCTCTACGGTTCACACGCCATCCGCTGGTCTATCTCGTGGAGGCTGCCGATGACATCTGCTATGAGATCATGGACATCGAGGATGCCCATAAGCTGAAGATCCTGTCCTATGAGGAGACAGCCCGACTGTTCATGGACTTCTTCGATGAGGACACCCGGCAGCGTATGATGCAACGCATTGTGGATGAGGGACTGACAGACGACAACGAGAAAATCGTCTATATGCGGGCCTGCGTCATCGGGAAGCTGGAGAACGAATGCGCCCGGGCGTTTGTGGACCATGAGGAGCAGATCCTCAGCGGACAGTTTACGGGGGCACTGATAGACCATATCTCCGAACTGCCGTGCCATGCCTACAAGCACTGTACCGACCTTTCCCGGCGACTGATCTACCGCAGTAAGCCTGTGCTCGATGTGGAGCTGTCCGGCTATAAGATCATGGAGACGCTGATGCGGCTGATGGTCGATGCCATGATGCATCCCGACCGCTTCTATTCACAGCAGCTGATCAGCCGTGTCAGCAGCCAGTATGCTGTAGGCTCCCCTGATCTGGAGACACGCGTGATGGCCATCATTGACTATATCTCCGGCATGACCGATGTGTATGCCTTGGATGAGTACCAGAAGATATGCGGCTTGTCGCTGCCCATTGTCTAGGGTAGGGGCTTGCCTGCGTTCTTACGCTCCAAGGGGGCTCAGACGCTTCACAGAGGCCTTGAAACGAACTGCAGAGAAATATAACTATTGAAACATTGAAGAATATGAAGAAAAAAATACTGTTAGCACTGATTACCTTTCACTTTTCACTTCTCACTTCCCACGCCCAGTATTATGTTGGTGGCGATATCTCCATGCTGCCCAGGTATGAAGCAGCAGGGGTTGTGTATAAAGACAGAAGTGGCAACACGGTGTCCGATGCCATCGGCTTCTTCCGTCAGGAGGGACAGAATGCCATGCGTGTCCGTCTGTTTGTAGACCCTTCTAAGAGCGGCGACAAGGCTGTCTGCCAGGACCTGGCATACGTGAAACAGCTGGGCAAACGCATCAAGGATGCAGGCCTGCAGCTGTTGCTCGACTTCCACTACAGCGATACATGGGCCGATCCTGCCAAGCAGTGGACACCCGACGCATGGAAGTCTCTGACAGATAGCCAGCTGAATGACAAGATATATGAGTATACCAGGGACTGCCTGCAACAGATGGCTGACGCTGGCGCCAAGCCCGATTTCATCCAGACCGGCAACGAGATATCCTACGGGATGCTCTGGGGAACAGAGGCTGCCGTGAAGAACAATCAGACAAACCGCTGCTTCACGAACTCTTCCGCCTCCAACTGGTCACGTTTCATCACGCTGCTGAAACAGGCGGGGAAGGCCTGCCGTGACGTTTGTCCCGAGGCAGGGATCATCCTGCATAGTGAACGTACCCCCAAGCCTGATGTGCTGACAGATTTCTTCGACCGTATGGCAACAGCAGCAGTGGATTACGACATCATAGGACTGAGCTACTACCCTGAGCACCACGGGAGCATCGCCACATTGGAGACTGCTCTGAACGCAGTGGAGAAGAAGTCGTATGGCAAGAAGATCATGATTGTAGAGACGGGCTATAGCTATGCGTGGTCCATCGGCGGTACCTACGATTACACCAAGACCTATCCCTACAGTGAACAGGGACAACGGCAATTCACGGCCGATCTCATCGCGATGCTGAAGAAACACGACACCGTGAACGGCCTGTTCTGGTGGTGGCCTGAGGACAACGGGACAAAGAACGTTACCAATAAATGGTGGAATGCAGCCCTGTACGACCATAACACCGGAAAGCCCTATGCCGCTTTCTACGAACTGAAAGGGTTCCTGGACCGTGGCGCTTCTTCCGTGCATACAGTGCGGATGGGTGCCCCGAAAGATGCTGTCTACACCCTGACGGGACAGCACATCCATGCCCTGCCACATCATCCCGGACTGTACATCAAAAACGGCAGGAAATACCTGTACCGCAACAATTCAACAACGAACTGATGATTACGACTACATATTGCACTCATTATTTTAAGCACCGGACTCTACGGACTGCACGGACTGATTTTTACGACTACTAATTGCACTAATTATATTAAAGCAGCGGACTCTACGGACTGCACGGACTGATTTTTACGACCACTAATTGCACTAATTATATCATCCCAAAATCCCGAAATATAACCATAAATAGGTTTCAAGTTGCAGGCACCTCGTCTGTTCTTTCATTGTCGTGAGTTGTGCTATGATCGGCATCTACCTTTTGTGACTCCTTCTTTGGAGGCATGTTG
>JAEEGG010001014.1_pt1 | contig 79231 bp, 59 predicted proteins | sample 9134161 | NCBI WGS metagenome assembly JAEEGG01 (sample SAMN16246543, study PRJNA631951) | gut metagenome | biome: gut microbiome; feature: rumen; material: CR-attached | host: Bos | place: Iran: Karaj | collected 2018-10
CCCAGGGTGATAGCGGGATTGATGTGGCAACCGGAGATGCCGCCAATGGTGTAGGCCATAGCGACGACAGCCAGTCCGAAGGCGAAGGCCGTTCCTACCACTGCGGGAATGTTGTTTACAGGATCACAACCCAGGCTGACAGCTACGCCGCAGCCCATCAACACGAGCACCATAGTGCCCACCATTTCTGCTAAATACTTTTTCATAATTGTGTTACTTTTAAGTGATTATATTAATGTTTTACGGTTTTATGGTGCAAAGATACAAAATAATTCTTAAAAAGAATGCATAATTCATAATTATTTTGTAATTTTGCAAACATATGACAGAAAATCCTTACGTCAAGCAGTTTCCAGACCTGATGGCGGGCAAGACCGTCCTCTACGTGCATGGCTTTGCCAGCAGTGGTCAGAGTGGTACGGTGACACGTCTACGTACAGTCCTCCCACAGGCCAGGGTGGTGGCTCCCGACTTGCCTGTGCATCCGCAGGAGGCCCTGGCATTGTTGCACGACGTCTGTGAGAAAGAGCAGCCAGCCCTGATTATTGGTACGTCGATGGGTGGCATGTATACCGAACAGCTGCGTGGTTTCGACCGCATCTGCGTCAATCCTGCCTTAGAGATTGCCGAGACGATGAAGGCGCACGGCATGACGGGAACCCAGCAGTTTCAGAATCCCCGACTCGACGGCGTCCAGGAATTCTATGTCGACAAGGCACTGGTGAAGGAGTACCGCGACGTGTCGGAACAGTGCTTTGTGGGGCTGACCGACGAGGATGCCGGACGTGTCTACGGACTGTTTGGCGATGAAGACGACCTGGTTGACACCTTCGGCATGTTCAGCGAACACTATCCGCTGGCCACCCATTTCCATGGCGAGCACCGTATGAACGACAAGAGTTTCATGCACTCCGTAGTGCCTGTCATCCGATGGATTGACGACAGGCAGGAGAAACGTGGGCGACCTATTATCTATATAGGTATGGAGACCATGATGGAGAGGAGAGAGGAGAGAGGAGAGAGGAGAGAGTCTCCAGCATCATCGGTACAGAAAGCCGTACGCATGCTCATCGAGCACTATCAGGTCTGCTTCGTGGCTGAAGAGGAAGCTACGACAAAATCATGGCTGACCGAGTATGTCGGTGTGCCCGCTTGGCGTCACCTCATCGTCACCCACCGTCGCGACTTGCTCTATGGGGACTATCTTATTGAAAGGAAGAAGGAAGGAGAAAGAAAGAACGAGACAGGCGAACCTCTGGCTACTGTCATCGAGTTTGGTTCCGACACGTTCAAGACGTGGGAGGACATCATCGATTACTTCGAGAAACTCGGTGGGCAGTGAATTCTTGTCGGGACGTCGTGATATCGAAATAACGTCATAACGTAAACGTAATAACGAAATATTGTAACAATAGCTAAAAAACAATTATGAGCAAAACGATTTTATTCTCGTTGGCAATCGCTGCCATGACGCTGCTGGCTTTCACAGCCTGCACCATGAAGAGTGAGACTACAAACGAAGTGAACAATTTCCGCATCAAGCGTGGCACGAACCTGAGCCACTGGCTGTCGCAGAACAACGAAGACCGTGGCGAGGCCCGTCGTCAGCACATCCAGGAGGACGACTTCGCCCGTCTGGACTCGCTGGGCTTCGACTTCGTGCGCATCCCCATCGACGAGGTACAGTTCTGGGACGAGGAGGGCAACAAGTTGCCTGAGGCCTGGGACCTGCTGACCTTCGCCCTCGACCAGTGTGGCAAGTATCATCTGCGTGCCATCGTCGACCTGCACATCATCCGTTCGCACTATTTCAATGCCGTCAACGAGGAGGACCAGGCTGCCAACACCCTCTTCACGTCGGAGAAGGCCCAGCAGGACCTCATCAACCTGTGGTATCAGCTGTCGGACGCTTTGAAAGGCTATAGCAACGACTCCGTGGCCTATGAGTTCATGAACGAGCCTGTGGCTGAAGACCACGAGCAGTGGAACCAGCTGGTAGCCAAGGTACACAAGGCACTCCGCGAGCGTGAACCACAGCGCACGCTGGTCATCGGTTCGAACCTCTGGCAGAGCTACGGGACCATCAAGTACCTGAAGGTACCCGAGGGCGACAAGAACATTGTGCTGTCGTTCCACTACTATAACCCGATGATCCTGACACACTACGGAGCCTGGTGGGCACCGATAGGAAAGTACACCGGCAAGGTGAACTATCCTGGCGTTCTCGTGTCGAAGGAAGACTATGAAGCCTCTTCTGACAGCGTAAAGGCAGTCATTGACGAGAACAAGTTCACCACCGAGGTTTGGGACATCGACCACATCCGTGCCGACTTCAAGGATGCCATCGAGGCAGCTAAGAAGTACAACCTGCAACTGTTCTGTGGCGAGTGGGGCGTCTACGAGCCCGTTGACCGTGAACTGGCCTACAAGTGGACCAAGGACATGCTCACCGTCTTCGACGAGTTCAATATCGCTTGGACCACCTGGTGCTACGATGCCGACTTCGGCTTCTGGGATCAGAAGAAGCACGACTTCAAGGACAAACCGCTGGTTGACCTGCTGATGTCCAGCAAGGGTCTGGAAGAGTAAAGGAACAAGTGAAATATTATAATACACATAGCAAATGGGGGCCCTTGCGGGTCCTCATTTCTGTGCGTGCTGTCTTCAGGATCAGACTGTACCTGTGCCTCATACTCTGTGATGTAGCGCTTGACCGTTTTCCTGCACACACCAACTCTGCGGGCTATCTCCCGCTGACTCAAACCATCAATGCGATGGTAATGGAGAATTTGTTCTTTCTTGTCCATGTCTACCATGTTTTAACTAATTATACCTTGCAGTGCTCTTATGAGTCACCTTATATATAACGTAAAACTCTGGTCTACGTGGTAACCTTTTCGATTATTATAGTGGTATCCTTTTCAGTTATTATCTACAAAGCAGTAGGCCCAAACAACAAATTAAGCATAAATATATTAACTTTTATATCCAAAATTTGGTAATAACAGAAAATATATTTATCTTTGCAGCATGATTCAAGAAAAAAACATATCACAGATGTATACGATAGAAATTGTAGCGATGCTTGGTAAACGCTACAAAGACTATCGCATCGGCAGCAATCTGACGCAGAAGCAAGTGTCTGAGAAAGCTGGCATCAGCATTATCACCATTAGGAATTTCGAAAATGGCAAGCTACGGAACATCAGTATGGGAACATTCATCGAACTGTTGCGCGCCGTCGACTTCATGCAAGGACTGGACGATGTTCTGCCTGAGATTCCTGTCTCTCCGTATGAACTAGAGAAAATACAACAAGGAAAACGTAAAAGAGTAAGACATGCAAAATAATATTGTTAGAGTAATGCTTTGGGACAAAGAGGTGGGAAGCCTCTATTGGGATGACAGACGTAAACGTTCTGTTTTCACCTACCATCCCGACTTCTTGAAGGATGGGATTGACATCGCCCCGTTGTCAGCATCCATCAAGAATGCACGCAATCGACTGCCTATCTACGGATTGGCTAATGACGATATTTTCTGTGGACTACCTGCCTTTATCGCTGACTCATTGCCTGGCAGGTGGGGTAATGCCGTGTTTGATGCTTGGTCAGCAGAGAATCACATCCGTGCATCTGAAATCACATCTGTCGACAAGTTGCTGTTTATCGGCAAACGAGGTATGGGAGCCTTGGAATTTGAACCAGCTGAAGAGTTTATCCAAGAACGCAGCTTCGAACTGTCAGAGCTTTACAAAAAGGCGATGGAAATACTCCAAGGTCGTGAAACTGTCACCGTGGCAGGCGATGACCTTACGTTGAACGCGCTCTACGAGGTAGGCACATCCGCCGGTGGCAACCACTCCAAAGCTGTTATCGCCATTAATCGGAAGACGGGTGAAATACGCAGCGGACAGGTAATGCTTCCTGAAGGTTTCACGTATTATCTCATGAAGTTTGCCGAGAGCAAATACTATCCTCTTACCAAGGTGGAAATGGTATATGCCGACATGGCAAAAGATGTAGGTATCACGATGATGCCATCTGAGTTGATAGACATCGACGGTGAGAGTCATTTCCTGACAGAACGCTACGACAGGAAGAACCAACAGAAGATACATACAGTATCGCTGGCAGGCATGAATCCGGAAGCAACTTCATACGAGCAGTTGATGGAAGTATGCATCAAACTGGGCTTGCCCTACAAGGAGCGTGCAGAGATGTATAAGCGTGCTATCTTCAACATCCTTACCTGTAATGTTGATGCACATATTCGCAACTTTGAGTTTATGATGGAACAGGGAGGCGACTGGCACATCACCCCAGCTTTCGACCTAACGTTTTCGTGCTTCAATCCCAATAATAAGTTGGACGAATACCACTATCTTAGCATGAATGGAAAGCGTACAGCCATCACACGAGACGACATGTTGAGTTTTGCACACATGCCTGGCATAGACAGGCCAGATGGCATCATCAGAGAATGTGTAGATACGATTCTGAACTTCCGTGCGTATGCTGCTAAATATGGCGTTAGCGAATATTGGCAGGATGTCATTGAGCGCCACTTTGCCGAGATGTCTCCCGATCTGCTGTCAGGACTGCATGGCTACAAGCCCTATGTGTTCAGCTTTATGTTGGGTGACGTGCATGTGGAGGATGCGCAATGGGAGGAAATGGGCAATGGTGCCATGCGGCTGACGGCCCGTCTCAACGGACAGGAATACAAGGCTACCTTCAGTGCCAAGTCACCTAATGGCAAGTTGGCTATTGAACGTGGTGGAACGAAAATGACGCAGGAAGACCTGCGCCAGTTCGTAGAGGACTTGTTCCTGCCCCGCTATCTTGAGCGGAGCAAATAGCTACTTCTTCCAGTATACAACGTAGCGACAGTGCTGCAGGTCGTATAATGGTTGGATGGTTAATGGTTCATGGTTCATGGTTGGTTCCATGCTCCATTTAAAACCACCTATATGCTTCACTTCTCCTTACTTAACATCAGCATGCTTACCATAGTTGAAGGTGTAGTAGTCATTATGCTTTGTGGGGTCGCTGAAGGGATGATCCACCTCAGCCAAACGACCACCGAGGACGATAGGGCCATAGAGTATTGTGCCAATCAGGTGAATCGCGCCCTCACCGAACTGCAAGACGGTAACGGCTCGTATGATTACACGATGGAGCCTCGTAACATTTTGGAAGGTGAGACCACATGGAACTGCCGTAAGGCTGCTGCCGAAGAATGGTGTTCTGGCTTCTGGCCTGGTGTACTATGGATGGACTATGCTGTGCAAAATGAAAGAAATGAAAGGAATGAAGGAAATGAAAGAAATGGGATTTCCATTGATTCTTTGCGGAAGGTGGCGGAAGGATATACAGCCTCGTTGAACTTTTTAGCCGAGCGTCCAGCCTATGACCATGATTTGGGCTTTCTGGTTATCAACTCGTTCCTAAAGGGTTATGAGGCTACAGGTAACGAGGAATACAAACGCATTGCACTAGCTGCTGCTGATACGCTGGCTACCCTATATAATAAGAAGGTAGGAACCATTCTCAGTTGGCCCCGCCACGTCAAGGACTATGGTGGCCACAATACCATCATGGACAATATGATCAATCTGGAACTGTTGTTCTGGGCTGCCAAGAATGGAGGCTCACAGCATTTGAAGGATATCGCCATCTCGCATGCCGACACGACTATGCGCTACCATTTCCGCCCTGACGGTTCATGCTACCATGTTGCTGTCTACGACACGCTCACCGGCAACTTCTTGCGCGGACAGACCCATCAGGGCTATAGTGATTCTTCGATGTGGAGTCGTGGCCAGTCGTGGCTATCTACGGCTATACGATAGTCTATCGCTTCACCAAGGAACAGCGTTTCCTGGATCATGCTCAGAAGGTAACAGACATCTATCTGAAACGACTGAAGGAAACCTCTGACGACTGGGTACCCATCTGGGATATGGACGATCCGCGTGGACAAAAGGCTCCAAAAGATGCTTCTGCAGCCTGCGTCGTAGCCAGTGCCCTGCTGGAGCTGCAACAATATGTAGATGCTGAGAAGGGACAGCAGTATCGCGAAGCAGCAAAAGCCATATTGCGCGACCTCAGCTCTGACAAATACCAGAGCCGTGACAAGAACTGTGCCTTTCTGCTTCACTCTACAGGTCATCATCCCGCTGGCAGTGAGATTGACGCCAGTATCATCTATGCCGACTACTATTATATTGAGGCACTCACCCGATGGACTCGTGTTCTGAAGGAATGAGTACCACACCGTGCTGCTTCTTGCCGTCCATCATGATTTTCAGCGGACGTTCGAAGCGCACATGGCGTACAAACTCAGTTTCCTCGACGGCAGGCATGCTGTCGAGGATTTTTTGTTGCAGCACACCATCGCCTGTATAGGTGTTGATGGTGAAGTAACCCACACCGAACGACGTCAGGTTCTGGAAGAAGTGCGTGCCCTGTGATGGGTCTACATGGTAGTTCTTCAACCCCGACTCGACAATGACGCGAGCTGCAGAGATGTGAGGCCACTTGACGGGAATGCCCAGCCAGTAGTCGCTGGAGCCCCAACGGCCAGGCCCAATGAGGATGTAGTTCTTGTCCTCAGCCAGGAAGCGGCGATTGATCTGTTCTATCTCTGAGGCTATTTGCGGATTGTTGGCAGCTGTGAAGTCGTCGCCAGCCTTGACATACACCACGTCGACGACATCCTCCGATATGCCGTGACCCAGTGAGTTGTGCGAGCGTAGCAGGCACTGCTCGTCGGGAATGGCTACCAAGTCTTCGTCCAACACCTGCTTCGAGTCGACGATAGGACGGATCTGGAGGAGGTAGAAGTCACCTTTGGGCTTTTGGCCATTGGCTGTTAGCTTTTGGCTATGGAGATTGCACGCAAACTCAATCTCCACAGGCCGGCGCATCTCCTCTGCACCAAATTTCTGTGCTAGCTGCAGGATTTCGGGCAGCGGGAACATGTCGTATTGCAGGACGCCAGAAAACGAGATGACCTTGCGGCCACCTTCGTAGATGCCATCGCGTATGATTTGGTCAACGGGGTCGTAGGTAGAGGCAATGCCCTGCAGTGAGCCGTCCTTGTCGGCTTCCTTCACACGCAAGTTCAGGATGTTGAAGCCGTCATCCACCTTGAAGTCGTCGCCAACATGACTCATATCTAGTGCATAAAAGTGTGTCTGGGTCTCCCTCAGGGCAGTATCCATCTCCGAGGTCTGCAGTACCTGTTTGGGGTGATAGGGACTGACACGCAACGTCTGTCCACCGTCGACGATGTATTTGCCCAGACCTAAGGCCAGTGATGCGATACCCTCTTCGGCCAGCTCGTCGCCGATGGGGTAGTAGTTCAGTGAGCGTAGCACTCCCGAGAAGGTGGGGTAGAAACGGTCGCCATAGCGCTGACCCACCACTTCCTGCAGGATGACAGCCATCTTCTCCTGGTCGATGACGTTCGACGTCGCTGTCATATAGGCCTTCGAGTCCTTGTAATACACGGAAGCATAGACGCCCTTGATGGCACAGGCCACCATGCGCAGCATCTCGTACTTGTCATCTAAGTATGGTACCATATAGGTACTGTAGATGCCTGCAAACGGTTGATAGTGAGAGTCTTCGAGCAATGACGACGAACGCACGGCAATGGGGGCGTTGATGGCGTCGAAGAATGTGAAGAAGTCGGCTATCAAGGCATCAGGCAGCTGGGCACGCATGAAGTGTTGCAGGATTTCCTCGTCGGGGGCGTCGCTCAGGGCTATCTGCCACAGGTTGTTGTTGTCCATGAACTCGTCGAAGAAGTCGGTACAGAGCACGACGGTCTTCGGAATCTGAACGGTGGCATTCTCAAACTGGTTCAGTTCCGGATGACGCTTGATGATGTTGTCCAGGAATGCCAGACCACGGCCTTTTCCTCCCAGCGAACCTTCGCCAATACGGGCGAAGTGGGCATAGCGGTCGAACTTCAGACGGTCGAAGACGGCCACCACACCGATGTTCTTCATGCGACGGTACTGGACGATGGCATCAAAGATAATCTGACGGTGGGCATCGACATCCTGCAGCTTGTGCCACGTCACGGTCTTCAGGAATTGCGACACGGGGAAGATGGCACGGGCACAGAGCCAGCGGCTCATGTGGTTGCGTCGGATGTGGCGTAGCAGCGAGTCGTGGGGAATCTTGAAGATGCTATCCTGCAACTCCTTCAGCGACGACACACGAGCCACCTCCTGCTTGGTAACAGGGTCGCGGAAGATGAAGTCGCCGAAGCCCATGTGCTCTTCGATGAGCCGGCGCAGGTCGACATTCATTTTCTTCGAGTTCTTGTCGACGAAGTGGAAGTGTTCGGCCTCGGCCTTCGCCTTGTTCTGAATCTCCGAGCTCTGAAGGATGAGAGGCACGTATTCGTCGCGCTGGCGAATCTCGCGCAGCAGCTTCAGACCGGCTTCCGGATCGCCCTCCTCGACGTGTGCCAAACGGCCACTCACAGCCTGCATGGGGAAGCGCGTGTCGGAGATGACGCCCAACACATTATCGTGGTACTTCTCATACCACTGTATGGCTTCCTCGTAGGTCGTGGCCAGCACTACCTTTGGACGACCACGCTTACGTTGTGCAGCAGCGTGTGGGTTCAGAGCCTCGGTAGAAAAGTTTTTGCTTTGTGCGAGGATGTAGTTATACAGGTTGGGGAGCACCGAGGAGTAGAAGCGGATGTTGTCCTCCACCAGCAGTATCATCTGCACACCGGCCTCTTTGATGTCGTGCTCGATGTTCATCTGGTCCTCTATCAGCTTGATGATTGAGAGGATGAGGTTTGTGTTGCCTAACCAGCAGAACACATAGTCGAAAATCGACATGTCCTCGTTCTCGATACGCTTGGTGATACCGTGCGAGAACGGTGTCAGCACGACGCAGGGGATTTGGGGTGCCATGCGTTTTACGTCGCGGGCAACGGCAAAGGCGTCGTTGTCGGCATTACCCGGCATACAAATCACCAGATCAACGTCCGTCGTCTTCAGTACTTCGTCGGCCTCCTCCGTCGTCGACACCTGCGTGAACGTCGGCGGATAGCGCATGCCCAGCTCCGAGTATTCGTCGAACAGCTTCTCGTCGATGCGTCCGTCGTCCTCGAGCATGAAGGCGTCGTAAGGGTTAGCCACTATGAGTACATGAAAGATGCGTTTCGTCATGAGGTTGACGAAGCTGACATCTTTAAGGAAGAAGTTGTCAAACTCCTGTGGTATATTCGCGTTCATAATTTGTTGCTAAGGGTGCAAAGATAGCAACATTTTTTAGAAACACCAAATTATTTACTGGAAAACTGAGGGGGGAGGAGTTACAGCGGGTCGACATCGAAGAAGACTTGCAGCGATGAATAACGTCTGTCGGCAAGCAGTTGCTGCTGGGCCAGCCACAAGTATTCGCGGACGCGCTTCATGTCGAGGGAGGGCTCCAGCTTGAGCACCAGTTTACGGATGTTCTGCTGTTTGACTTTGGCTACAGAGGGTTTGTCGGGACCTAACACGCGTCCGCCAAACCACTGTCGCAGCCAGCCGCCCAGCTCCGTAGCCGCCTGATGGACGGTGCTCTCCTGACGATGGCGCAGCAGGACGTAGATGAGACGGTAATAGGGCGGATAGTGGAAGGCCTGCCGTTCGGCGATGATGTCTTTGTAGAGCCCCGTGTAGTCGTTGTGTACCACCTGTCGGATGACGGGCAGCTCCTTCTGCTTGGTCTGTAGGATGACCAGTCCGCGACGACGCTTGCGGCCTGCACGGCCAGCCACCTGCGACATCATCATGAAGGCATGCTCGTAGGCGCGGAAGTCGGGCATGTTGAGCATCGAGTCGGCATTGACAATGCCCACCACCGATACACGGTCGAAGTCGAGACCTTTCGAAATCATCTGTGTACCGATAAGGATATTGGTGCGTCCGGCAGAGAAGTCGCTGATGATGCGCTCGTAGGCATTGCGTGTCCGGGTGGTGTCAAGGTCCATGCGTGCGATGCGGGCCTCAGGGAATACCTCGCGCAGCTGTTCCTCAATCTTCTCTGTGCCAAAGCCGCGAGTACGCAGGTCGGTGCTTCCGCAACAGGGACATTCCGTGGGCACACCGTAGGTGGCACCACAATAGTGGCACGTCAGCTGGTTCAGCTGGCGGTGGTAGGTCAGTGAGACGTCACAGTGCTGACAGGTGGGCACCCAGCCGCACTGGTGGCACTCAATGATGGGTGCGAAGCCACGACGGTTCTGGAACAGGATGGCTTGCTCGCCACGTTCCAAAGCCTCGCGGATGCGGGCCAGCAAGAGGGGCGAGAAGGGTCCTGTCATCATCTTCTGGCGTTGCAGGTCGGCCGTGTCAACGACTTGTATCTCAGGCATTTCGATACCTTTATAGCGCTCTTTTAGCTCCACCAGTCCGTATTTTCCCGTCTTCGCATTGTGATAGCTTTCGAGCGAGGGTGTTGCAGTGCCTAAAAGGACCTTTGGTCCAAATGTAGAGTGTTGAATGTTGAGTGTTGAATGATTCTCGCTTCGCTGCGATGTAGAATGAGAAATTGAGAATTCATCATTTTTCATCGCCGTAGGCGACCATTCCTCATTCCTCATTCCACATTCATCATTCATCTTGGTCAGCATAATGGCCACATTTCTGGCATGATAGCGGGGAGCAGGGTCTTGCTGCTTGTAGCTGGTCTCGTGTTCCTCGTCGACGATGACGAGACCTAGGCGCTGGAAGGGCAGAAAGACGGCTGAACGGGCACCGAGGATGATGTCGTAGGGGTTGGCAGAGAGCTGCTTCTGCCATATCTCCACACGTTCTTCGTCGGAATATTTCGAGTGATAGATGCCCAGACGGTTGCCGAAGATGCGTTGCAGGCGCTGCATCATCTGAACGGTGAGGGCTATTTCTGGCAAGAGATAGAGCACCTGTTCCTTACGCTCCAAGGCACGTTGGATGAGGTGGATGTATATCTCGGTTTTTCCTGAACCAGTGACGCCCTGCAAGAGGGTGACGTTCTTCTGCATCATCGACATCAGGATGCTGTTGTAGGCTTCCTGCTGGGGTGCCGTCAGGGGCTGGATGAGCTCAGGACGGTATTCGCCACTATGGTTCAATCGGCCTACCTCTACCTCGTAGGTTTCCAGTATCTGTCGCTTGACAAGCTGGTTCAGCGTCTCTGACGATGCCTGGCTGGCATTCATCAATTCTTCGCGAGTAACCTCGGTGATGGGTGATGGGTGATGGGTGTTAGGTGATGGATGATTGTCGGCTTGGTCCCAGTGCGACAGTTCGAGATAGCAGGTGAAGGCCTCCAACTGTTTCTTGGCACGGGAGAGTACGTTGAGGGCGATGTGCAGAGCAGTCACGTTGCGGTATTGTTCTGTCAGCCGGATGTAGGTCTCGGTCTTGGGGCGATAGCCGTCCTCATCTTTCAGACCGCCAGGCAATGCTGCCTTATACACCTCGCCAATAGGTGACATGTAGTAGTCGGCTATCCACTGCCACAGCTTCAGCTGACTGTCGGTGACGATGGGCTTAGCATCCATCACCTGCTGTATGGGCTTGACATTGTACCCTTGGGGTTTGTTGTCGTGCAGACGGGCGGCGAGTCCTACATACGTCTTGGAACGTCCGAAACTGACCACTACACGCATGCCCACAGCCACCGCCATACCTTCAGGAATGGCGTAGGTGAACAGCCCTTGCAAGGGCACGGGAAGGATGACGTCAACGTAGTGATTCATGGCTTGCCGTCGGCTTTTTTACTGGTCGCCTTCCACTTCAAAGGTGACGACGCCACCAGTGGCAGGGTCGAGTTGCATGTGGGTGACGTAGCGTTTGAAGAGCTGTCCGTCACGCAACTCCAGGGTGCCGAACTGTGCGAAAGATTTCTCGAAGGAGTCCAGGAACAGGTCTTCCTGATAAAGGGAAATCTCAGCCTTCGTGGGCACATTGACGAAGAAACCCTTGTATTTCCGCGCGTAGCGCTTCTTGTCGTCTGCAGGGTTGATGGCTTCTACACTGTCAGGAAGTTGAGGGGTACTATTCTTAATAGTGATATAATAAGGTACGCCTGCGAGGTCATCGCTGTCGACGATACCCAGACGGCGTGAGAGACGGAAGATGACTTCGCGCTCTACTTCCTTCTCGGGACAATAGGTGACGACGGTCTCGCTGGTGTCACGCTGCACGGTGCCTGTGAAGAGTGCAGTCAGCTGACGGTCTTTCTCGTCAATCTCATGGAGCATCAGACGCAGCTGTTGCTCGTCCTGGGGCATCTCGTCGGCTTCGCCAGTCACCAGCAACCGGCGTTGTTCGCGCATCTCTAACAGTTCACGTGCAATAAGCTCTGCTTTCTTGGCTGAACTGCCTGCTGCCATTACTTCGGCGGAGAGGAAATTTGTACTTTGAACTTTGAACTTTGAACTTTGAACTTTGGACTTTGAGGCAAATGGTGAGCTTGTCGACTGAACGATCGGGCTACTATTGACAGACAGGAGAATGCCGTCGTCGCTGAGCTTGACGGATGCGGTCTCGGCCTTGCCCTTCATACGGAGGATGTAGCACTTCGATGTGTCGCGCACACCGATGGTGCTCAGCTGGTAATTGATGAGCTGGTGGGATACCTGCGGCTCTTGTTGGACGTCTTTCAGTTGCAGGTAGCGCTCCGCATAGCGGGCATATTCGCCAGGGGTGTAGGAGGTCTTCTCCACCAGCAGGTGAAGGCGGATGGCCGTCTTTGGCAGATAATAGACTTGCCCCTCAGCATCAGTCCCTGGCTTCAACAAGGATATCTCAGGCTGGGCGGAGCAAATGAGAAATGAGAAAAGGGATATGAGGACTGTTAATGAGAAATGAAGAAAAGTCTGCCTAATCATAATCTTCAATGTTTATTATTCTCTTAATCGTTTGAAGGCTCGCGCCAGATAACGGATAATGTCGCTGGCCAGCAGACTCTCTTCGCCCAGATCATGAGCAGCAAGGTCGCCTGCCAGTCCGTGCAGATAGGTACCAAGAATGCAGGCATCCTGCGGCTTGTAGCCACGAGCCAGCAGTCCTGTAATGACACCAGTCAGCACGTCGCCACTGCCAGCTGTTGCCATTCCGGCATTGCCCGTAGGATTGAAGAAGACATGACCGTCGGGCATACAGATGGCCGTGTAGCGTCCCTTCAGGATGACATAACCCTTCAGCTTGGATGCCAGATTGATGGCTTTCGTGAGCCGTTCGTAGCTGTCGGCAGAGTGACCTTCCAGGCGATCCAGTTCTTTGGCATGCGGCGTGAGGATGATATCCTTGGGCAGCTGCTGCAGCCAGGCACGATGGTTGGCCAGAATGTTCAGCGCATCGGCATCAGCCACTATCGGACACTGGGTACGGCGCAGCTGTGCGATGAGTGCGATGGCCGTCTGTTCGCTCTGCCCCAACCCTGGTCCTATGCCCAGCGCATCGAAGTCCTCGGTATCTACTGCTTCAGCGAAGTAGGTCTCTTCCATACCGCTCTGGACGATGGCTTCAGGGACAGACATCTGCAGGATAGGGATGTTGCGCTTGGGAGAGTTGACAGTGACCTTACCGGCTCCGGAACGCAGACAGGCACGGGCGGAGAGCACTGCAGCACCAGCCATACAATAGCTGCCTGCAATGAGCAGGGCGTTGCCCATCTGACCTTTGTGAGCGAATGGGTTACGACCGATGAGCAGTTGGCGCACCATCGACTCTTCGACCACAGCATACTGGGCCTCTATCTTTTCCATGCCCTCCTGGCTCAGACGGATGTCAAGCACGCGCAACTGACCGATAAACGTCTGGTTCTCAGGGAACAGGAACGACAGCTTGGGCTGTTGCAGGGTTAGTGTGGTATGGGCGCGGATGATGTTGGCACGGACGTTGTAGGTGTTGTCTTCCGTCATCAGACCAGACGGCACGTCGATGCTGACAATCTGGGACGGCGAGGCATTGATATATTTCACCAGCGAGGCAAAGCCACCTGCCAGCGGCTTGTTCAGACCCGATCCGAAGAGTCCGTCAACCACCACCATGTTCGACTCCAGCTTGGGTGGGTCGAATTCCTCAATCACCTCCACAAACAGCTTCAGCTGCTTCACCTCCTGCAGCCGTTGCTTGTTGGCAGCACAGTCAGGAGAGAGGTGTCCACTGATGTTAAAGAGAAAAGCACTCACCCCGTAGTTCTTCTCTGCCAGCAGACGGGCTACGGCAAGTGCGTCGCCACCGTTATTGCCAGGACCGGCAAACACCACGATGGGCGTCGTGTAAGGGTATTTCTCTACGATGGCCTGCGTAATCGCCTTGGCCGCACGCTCCATAAGATCGAGGCTCGGAATGGGCTCGTTCTCAATAGTGTAAGTGTCTAGCTCATGTATCTGAGCACTGGTAAATATCTTCATTTGCCTGCAAAGTTACGAAAAGTTGAGAGCAAAACAAAGAAATTTGTTTCTTTTTTTTCCGAGACAGCGTATTTTCGCCATGATTAAGTCTTTTCCCTACCCAAGTAAAAAATGTTCCGCAATTCTTTGGTGGTTTTGGAATTATTGCTTATCTTTGCCAACAGAAAATAGATATTGACGCTTATGAGTACGGAGACGATGACACAGAAGATAGCCGAATACTTCAAGACACAACCTGTCCTGAAAGCATGGCTGTTTGGATCCTTTGCCCGTGGAGAGCAGTCGGCAGAGAGTGATGTCGATATACTCGTAGAGTTCGACAAGAACGCCCGCGTCAGTCTGATGAAGCACGCAGGTATGATAGTCGACTTGGAGCAGAGACTATGTCGCCCCGTTGATTTAGTTACTGACGGAACCCTCCTTCCTTTTGCAGCAAGAAGCGCTAATCGTGATAGAATCCTGATTTATGAGAGAGCCAGTTAGAGACAAAGGGCGTCTGGAGCATATGCTTGATGCAATAGACCGGGTGCTGAATTTTATGGAGGACAAATATATGTGATAGAGGACGATCTCCGTCCACTTCGTGACCAGATTGAAAAATATCTTGCTGAAACTGACTGGGAACAGTGGGAGAAGGAATAAAAAAATGTATAACATTATAAATCTGAAGATGCCTATGGGCTGAGAAAGAGATAACGATGCGTAGCATCAAGGACATATAGGATAAAGAACATCCACTTTTAGATTCTTGTTTCTGAAATTCGCCAAATTTCAAAAAGAATATTGCAAGAACTGAAGTAGATAGTTCACGCTGGAAGGCGTGGGCATTTACTCGTTTAAGCAATATGGGCGTTTGGCGATGCCTCAGAGACGTAGACGAAGTAACTTGTCCACGTTTTTCTTTTTGCACTTTTCAATGATAATAATAACAACTAAAACGATATTGAAAATGAAGAAACAATTACTATTGCTTGTGATGACGTTACTGCCGATGGTGGCAAGCATTAATGCATTGGCCCACGACTTTGAAGCAGTAAATGCTGATGGAAAGACCATCTATTATAAATTCAACAGTGACTGCACAACTGTTTCTGTCAGCTATCGCGGGAACGATCATTCCTCTTATTCTAATGAATATAGTGGTGATATTGTCATTCCGGAATCAGTTACTTACAACGGGAAATCTTATCCAATAGCATCAATAGATGACTATGCTTTTTATGCATGTGATAATCTGTTGTCAGTCACCATTCCTAACACTATTACATACATAGGTATGGGTGCATTTCATCTAAGCGATGGTAGTCTTTTACATGACATTGTCATTAACATTACGGATTTAAAGGCATGGTGCGATATAGATTTCTCTGGAGGAGAAGGAATTGGATGGCCGTTCGCTTTATATTTAAATGGCAATTTGTTAGATAATCTGGTAATCCCCAATGGCGTTACGACTATTCGTCAGGGTGCTTTTACAAATTGTTATCTAACCTCAATTTCAATTCCAGAGGGCGTAACAAGCATAGAGGATTATGCATTCTGTTCTCAAATGAGTGGATCTGTTACAGTATCAATCCCGAGTACTGTGGCATCTATAGGTTATCAAGCTTTCGGTTGTAGTGGCTTGACATCCGTGATTGTTAATCAAAATACGCCAATAGTTCTGGATAGGCCAGTGTTCTCGTACAGTTATCAGGCGACCCTCTATGTTCCCTATGGTAGCAAGACTAAATACGAGGCAGCAGCATACTGGAAAGATTTCAAGGAGATAGTTGAACTTAGTCCCGTCATCACCTTTGCCGATGCCAACGTCAAGGCATTATGTGTTGCTAACTGGGATACTGACGAAGACGGTGAATTGAGTGAAGCCGAAGCTGCAGCTGTAACAAGTTTGGGGACAGTGTTTCAAAACAGCAAGGGCCTTACTACTTTTGACGAGTTGAAGTATTTTACTGGATTGACAAGTATCGATGACAAATCTTTTTACTATAGCTCTATTACTGGTGTGACACTACCTGCCAATGTTACTCGGATAGGGTGGAATGCATTTTCAGGAAGTAATTTGATTAGTGTTGCATTTCCCGATAATGTAAAAAACATAGGAAATTCTGCATTTTCCTATTGTACATCTCTGGTGTCCGTAGACCTTGGAAATGGTTTGGAATCTATTGGCGTGAGTTCTTTTTTCGGTTGCACAAATATGGAGGTGTTGACTTTTGGTAGTTGTAAGCCATCGTTTGACGTTCAAGCCTTTTCTGACTGTAATGGATTAAAGAAAATTATTGCTAAAGATCTTGTGGCATGGTGTAGTTTCAATCATGGAACATCTACCGCTAATCCCATGTTTTATGCTCATCATCTATATGATGGTAACGATGCGGAAATAACAGATTTAGTTATTCCCTCAGAAGTGACAAGTATTGGTAATAATGCTTTTTATCAATGTACAGGTTTGAAGACTTTAAAACTGCATAATCAGTTAAAAAACATAGGACGATCTGCTTTTAGTGACTGTAATGGGCTTACGGGAACAATTACGATTCCTAAGAGTATCACGGGAATAGCAAGGAATGTATTCTATAATTGTAGTGGTATTACAGACATAGAATTACCCAAAGGTATTAAAAGCGTAGGCTATTTTGCTTTTGGTAATTGCAATTCTTTGACAAGTATTACTATTCCTTCAACTGTTGAAAGCATAGATGACGGTGCATTCTATTGTGAAAATCTGTCTTCTGTGGTTTCGTTGATTCAGAATCCTTTTTCGATAGCTCCAAGTATGGGCTGGTCTAAATTTACTGATGCCACCTATAATAACGCAATACTACATGTGCCATACGGTACACAAGATAAGTATGCGGCTTTGGATGGTTGGAAAGAGTTCAAAACAATTGTAGAAATGGCACCTCCTTCGCCCGCTATTACTTTTGCCGATGCAAATGTCAAGTCCATTTGTGTGGCGAACTGGGACACAAATGATGATGGCGAACTTAGCGAAGCTGAGGCAGCTGCTGTGACAGAATTAGGTTCTGTGTTCAAATGGGCTTATAATACCAACGAAAAGCCCTCATTAATCACAACATTTAATGAACTTAGGTATTTTACAAGTCTTACAAGTATAGGTGAAGATGCTTTCTCTGGCTGTTCTTCATTAACTTCATTAACTCTACCCAGCACAACAACGAGAATAGAGAACGGAGCATTTTCTAATTGCTCAAAGCTTTTGTCAATTGATATTCCCAGTCAAGTAACATTCATCGGGAATCAAGTGTTTCAGAATTGCTCGTCTCTTATTTCTATTAGCATTCCCGCTGCTGTAAAACATATTGGGGTTAGCCTTGTTGCTGGATGTTCAAAACTCGCTTCCATAGTTGTTGATGATAATAATCCTTGTTATGATTCTCGTGACAACTGTAATGCTATTGTTTCAAATAATCCCGATATTTTGGTGGCTGGATGTAAAAATACTGTTATACCAAATACAGTAAATGCCATCGGTTATGGAGCATTTGAGGGATGTGAGGGACTAGTATCTGTGATAATCCCCTCGTCTGTTGTTAAAATAACAAATCGGGCTTTTTGGGGTTGTGAAAACCTTGAATCAGTGACTTTCCCCAACTCTTTAATCTCTATTAAAGATAATGCTTTTGAGGATTGTAAGAAACTTACTAGCATCACCATACCAAGCACTGTAACACTTATCGGAAGCAGGGCTTTCTTTGGCTGTAGTGCTCTTGAGACAGTAAAAACAACTATCACTAGTCCATTTGCTATAGAAGAAGATGTATTCCAGATTATTAATAAAGAAACAGATAAAGTGGAATTTACGAAGGCTAAGCTTCAAGTGCCCTTTGGATGCAAAGAGGCCTATCTGTCTACCAGCTGTTGGAACCTTTTTGCAGAGATTGAAGAACAAGAACGCTGTGCGACACCCACCATTTCATTTATCGGTGGCAAGTTACACTTCGAGTGTGAAACAGAAGGAGTGGAGTACCACTATGAGTTCACTGCCTCTGAGTCAGGTAAAGGCACAGGTAACGATATTAGCATCACACCTATTTATGCTGTTAAGGTCTATGCAAGCAAGCCAGATTATAAAGACTCTGAAGAGGCTTCGCTTGACATCAATGCTGCAGGTATAAAGGGCGACACCAACCAAGATGGCAAGGTGACAATTACCGATGCCGTGAGCGTGGTGAACATTATCTTGAATAATGGGGAGGCCACAGCACCAGCAATGGAGAGTCCTGCTGTTGAGGTCCCTGAGGTTGGTGAGCCGGAGTAAACAAGGTGAACGATTCGTTCAGTATGCTTAAATAGGATGGGGTAACGATTTGTTACCCCATCTCCATCTAATTCGACAAAGATGTCTAGACGTGAGTGAATCTTAGGTCGAAGTGCCGATACAACTGTATGCGTTTATGCAGCCGCCAATTCTTGGCCTAATAAATGGATATGGTCAAGAATCTCTTGCTCACGTTCTTTTGATGGTTTCTTGAATCCGTTAATATAGTTACGGAGCAATGTCGGATTCATGCCTATTCTACGGGCGAACTCGGCCACATTGATTTCCTTATGAGTAAGGAAGAAACGTTGCAATCCACTAGGTTCGGCATCCTCATATTCAAAACTCTCGAAACTGATATCCTCATCGAGATTCCGCCAATGAATGCCACCGAGACCGAACGTGTATTTCGCACGTTCTTCATCGCTAGCTTGTCGCAACCTGGGATACCACAGCAATGATTGCTTATAATCCTTTCCATTTTCATCTCTGCCGTAGATATAATCGGCATCAAACCAAATCTCCTTAATCTTCATAAGCGTTCCTCCTTATTTCTCAAAATGTTCTTTCCAACGTTTAACGATAATGTCTGCATTCTCGTCAATCACACTCTTTATCTTCTTATAGTCATTCGCTTTGATTCCTTGCTTCTCAAACAGCTCAAATGCAGCACCATTCCATATAAACTTGGCAGCACCACCATTTCCTTCTACATGTATGTGTAGTGGCTCATGTTCTTTACTGTAGAAGAACGAGAATCCGTAGAACCTGAATACTTCTGGCATATTATCTTGTCATTATTGTTTCTATGGTGCAAATATAGGAATTATTTTCGATACCTCCAAATTGTTAACCAACTTTAGTACATTACACGGTGCCAGATACGCTGTGAGGTAAAAACGATTTATCAGCATTTTCAGCACACACGCATAAACGCAAAAAAAAGGTGCTACTCGTGCTACTTTGGCTTATAATGCGCTGAGTATCAGTAATATCCTGGTGCAAGATAGCTTAAAAAAGGAGCTACCATCCTGCACCTATCTTGCACCGAATTGGGGAGTCCATTCCATTTTGCGTATAGGCGTAAAGTGTTTTGCGTATAGGCGTAAAGCATTTTGGGTATAGGCGCAAGGTTGTCGGAACGGCACCTAACCCCTGTCCCCACGGCACTTTCACCGCGTTCGCTTGGTCCCTACCCCCTGCTAGAAGGCATCGGAAGAAGCGGAAGAAGGCACTTCTTCGGGTGCAAGAAGGCAATTTCTTGAGTGCAAGAAGGCATTTTTACTGCACATACCTAAGGTTTGAGGGACTTTTGTGTGCTTTTTCTGGTCGCTTGAAGTTTCTCCCACCTAAAGGAAGGAGTGTGGCGTTGCGAACTCTCGCTCGACAATAATAATAAAAAGTCAACTTTTTATTTTGTATTGTGCTCGCTTATTCGTACCTTTGCAACAAAATTGGAGATTAGAGATTATGAGTATCGTAAAAATCAAGGACAAGACGTTCGAAACTTCGATTACGGAGGAACAGATCAAAGCGCGTGTGAAAGAGGTGGCAGCCCAGCTGAGCCATGATTTTGAAGGCAAGAATCCATTGCTGTTGGGTGTGCTGAACGGGTCGTTTATCTTTGCTGCCGACCTGATGCGCGAGATGACCATTCCCTGTGAGATTTCGTTTGTGAAGCTGGCATCGTATCAGGGTATCACGTCGACAGGCAGGATACATGAGGTGCTGGGTATCAACGAGGATTTGACAGACCGCCATGTGGTGATTGTGGAGGATATCGTGGACACGGGTCGGACGATGAAACAGATGATTGAGTCGCTGGGCACGCGTCGCTTGGCGTCTGTGCATATCTGTACGCTGTTTGTCAAGCCCGACAAACTGGAGGAACCTCTGGATATCGAGTATGCCGCCTTCTCTATTCCCAACGACTTCATCGTGGGCTATGGCTTGGACTATGACCAGCAGGGCCGCTGGCTGAAGGAGATTTATACTTTGGTTGAATAACTGAAATAACGTAATGACGTTATAACGTTATAACGAAATAACGAAAAAAGAGAAACCATGCGACAAATAAAACTTCCCCACTTGCCCAGTGATGTCGAGGCGCGCAAGAGCGACTTGATGACTGACTTGTGGTATAAGGGCAAGGAAACACAAATTAAACAGGATAAACAAGAAAAAAGAGTGATTATGAAGAATATTGTTATTTTCGGTGCTCCCGGATCAGGCAAGGGAACACAAAGCGACTTGCTGATTGAGCACTACGGACTGGGACACATCTCTACAGGAGACGTGCTGCGTGAAGAAATCAAGAAGGGAACAGAACTGGGAAAGACTGCCCAGAGCTACATTGACAAGGGTAATTTGATTCCTGACGATTTGATGGTATCTATTCTGGCTGGTGTCTATGATTCTTTCGGACGTGGCCACAAGGGTGTCATCTTCGACGGCTTCCCCCGCACCATTCCGCAGGCTGAGGCCCTGAAGAAGATGCTGGAGGAGCGTGGCGACAAGGTGGCAGCGATGATAGAGCTGGACGTGCCTGAGGACGAGCTGATGAAGCGCCTGATTCTGCGTGGTCAGCAGAGTGGTCGTGCTGATGACAATGAGGAGACCATCAAGAAGCGCCTGGTGGTGTATCACTCACAGACACAGCCGCTCATCGAGTGGTATAAGAAGGAAGGACTGCACCACCATATTAATGGCTTAGGTACGCTGGAGCGCATCTTTGCTGATATCCAAAAGGTGATTGATGGAATCTAATTTCGTTGACTACGTCAAGATATACTGCCGTTCTGGCAAGGGTGGGCGAGGGTCGATGCACCTTCGCCATGTAAAGTATAACCCTAACGGAGGCCCTGACGGTGGTGATGGTGGCAAAGGCGGCAGCATCATCCTGCGTGGTAACCACAACTACTGGACGCTGCTGCACCTGAAATATGAGCGCCATATCTTTGCCGAACATGGTGGCAACGGTGGCAAGGACAAGTGTCACGGCACCGATGGCAAGGACGTCTATGTCGACGTGCCTTGCGGAACGGTGGTGTATGATGCCGAAACGGGAAAGTATGTCTGCGACATCACCTATGACGGACAGGAAATCGTCCTGCTGAAAGGTGGACGCGGCGGATTGGGTAATTTCCAGTTCCGTTCGGCTACCAACCAGGCACCACGTTATGCACAGCCTGGTGAGCCGATGCAGGAGATGACCATCATTCTGGAACTGAAGCTGCTGGCGGACGTCGGACTGGTGGGATTTCCCAATGCCGGTAAGTCAACGCTGCTGTCGGCCCTGTCGAATGCCCGTCCGAAGATTGCCAACTATCCGTTTACCACGATGGAGCCATCGCTGGGTATTGTGGGCTATCGTGACAACAAGTCGTTTGTGATGGCAGATATTCCTGGTATCATCGAGGGAGCAGCAGAAGGCAAGGGCTTAGGACTGCGCTTCCTGCGCCACATCGAACGTAACTCGCTGTTGCTCTTCATGGTGCCGGGCGATACGGATGACATCAAGAAGGAGTATGGGATCCTGCTTGACGAGTTGCGCCGTTTCAATCCAGACATGCTGACGAAGCACCGTGTGCTGGCCATCACCAAGTGTGACTTGCTGGACGAAGAACTCATTGAGATGCTGCGTGAGACACTGCCCGACGACCTCCCTTGCGTCTTCATTTCTGCTGTGGCACAGCAGGGCCTTGACACCCTGAAGGATGTGCTGTGGGCTGAACTGAATGCTGAGAGCAATAAGTTGGCTGCTGTGATGGCTGAGGATACCCTTGTCCATCGCGACAAGGATATGACGCGCTTTGCCGAGGAACTGGCTGACGAAGGCGAGGATGAGGATATTGAGTATCTGGAAGACGAGGATATTGAAGATGTAGAGGACTATGAAGATTTTGAGTATGAGGAAGATTAGCTTCTGGCTTTTTGCAGTTTGCTTTTGGCTACTCACCCCGTCGTCGTGTGCACAGACCAAATACCTGTCGCAGGATGTGTCGCGTGACAGTACCCAGTGGTGGTGCTATCCACTGCCAGGTGCCAAAGTCATCAGTCCCTTTGGCGGACGTCGTCATCATTCGGGAACAGACATCAAGACCAAGCCGAATGATGAGATTTATGCTGCCTTTGACGGAGAGGTGGTCTTTTCAGCAAACTATGCAGGCTATGGTAATTTGATTCGTGTCCAGCACGCCAACGGACTGGAGACTTACTACAGCCACAACTCGAAGAATTTGGTGAAGAAGGGAGATCACGTGAAAGCCGGACAGGTGATAGCCCTGACGGGGCGTACCGGACGTGCTACCACAGAGCACCTGCATTTCGAGACGCGTGTCAACGGACGAGCCGTCAACTCCAACAAATACTTCGACCACACCAACCACACGTTGCGGTTGGCTGCCTTCAAGAAAACAAAAGCGGGCTACGTCATCAAATGATGTAGCCCGTTATTGTTGTTTCGCTATTGTTGTTCCTGATAACTGTTTCTTAATTTCTTAGTTGAACTTCAGAATCTGTCCAGCTTTTAGCTTGGCATTCTTCTTCAGGTGGTTGAGCTTCATGATGGCTTCAACAGATGTACCACGCTTTCTGGCGATAGAATAGAGGGTCTCACCACTCTTGACTTTGTGGAAACGACTCTCTTGAGCATAGCTGGCTGCAGGTGCTGCAGTGGCCAACTCCACTTCCTCGTCATTTTCATAAGAAGAATAACCTCCACTGACACCGCGCAGGCGGGTGGCAACGACAGACTCACGCTGGTAGGTAGACTTCTTGAATACAAAATAGTCGTCAACAACGTCCTGATTGCGGAAGTCAAACATCAGAGCGGGGTTAAGAGCTATGCCACACAGACGAGTCTCGAAATGCAGGTGTGAACCCGTACTGCGACCTGTGTTGCCACCGAGACCGATGGGCTGGCCGGCACGTACCTCCTGATCCTCAACAACCAGCTGCTTGGACATGTGGGCATAATAGGTCTCCAAACCATTGTCGTGGCGAATGACAACATATTTGCCATAGCCGCGGCCTTCATAGCGTACAACGCGTACCTTACCGGCAAAAGCTGCACGGATGGTGTCGCCAATATATACCTTAATATCCAAACCCTTATGCTGGCGTCCCCAACGAGAACCGAAGTTGGAAGTCAGCACACGGCTGGTAGTGGGCATGCAGAAATTTTTCAGGGAAATGCGGAAAGTGTCAGGCAGCTGTGTTACATGGCTATGGGCGTGGAAGTTATCCCAGTCGTCATATAAATCAGTAGCTGGAGCCTCAAAACTCTCTGCTTCTATCAATCGGTGCAGTGCAACGCTGTCGACTGCTTTCATCTTACGATCAATGGGTGCCTGACGTGCTAACAAGTCTTGTCCCGAAACTGGGAGAGAACTTATTGTTGCTAACGTCAGGAAGGCAATTGTCTTTAATATCTTCATTCTTAAATGTCTTGGTTCGATTACAAAATTGGTTCTGTTACGTCAACAAAACGTTGCAAAGGTAATAAATATTGTTTAAACTTACACCTTTTATATGGGAGGTTTAAGGTTTATTTGTGTGTTTTAACACTTAATCTTGTATCTTTTAACTCTTAACTATTACCTCTTAACTCAAGAAATCGCCCCCCAATTAATGTTTGTCTTGCGTAATTCTTTCAGCCTGTGCCACAGGATGGCGTAGCGTTCCTTGACGCATTCGGGGTCGTCGTCGATGATAAGCTGGGCCTCGTCGCGAGCCATCTGAACCAGTTGTCCGTCACGGGCAATGTCAGCTATTTTCAGGTCGAAGGCCATACCGCTCTGTTGCGTGCCTTCCAGGTCGCCAGGGCCACGCAGTTTGAGGTCGGCCTCGGCAATGCGGAAACCATCGTTGGTCTCACACATGATGTCGATACGTTTGCGAGTTTCCTCTGCTAATTTGAAGCCAGTCACCAAGATACAATAGCTTTGGTCTGCTCCGCGACCTACGCGCCCCCTGAGCTGATGCAGTTGGGACAGGCCGAAGCGCTGGGCCTCAAGGATGACCATTACTGAGGCATTGGGTACGTTGACACCCACCTCGATGACGGTGGTGGCAACGAGAATCTGGGTTTCCCCACTAACGAACTTCTGCATCTCGGCTTCCTTGTCGGCAGGCTTCATCTTGCCGTGAACCTTACTTAACCTGAACTCAGGGAAAACCTGAGTGAGCACTTCGAAGCCGTCCTCGAGGTTCTTGAGGTCAATCTTTTCGCTTTCCTCGATAAGGGGGAAGACGATATACACCTGACGGCCCTGATGTATCTGTTTACGGATGCCGTCGTATAATGATGGCAGCGAACGGTCGAAGACGTGCTGGGTGACAACGGGTTTGCGACCTGGCGGCAGCTCGTCAATGACGCTGACGTCGAGGTCGCCGTAGAGCGTCATGGCCAGTGTGCGTGGAATGGGAGTGGCAGTCATCACCAGCACGTGTGGCGGATTGGCACTCTTGCTCCAGAGTTTGGCACGCTGGGCCACACCAAAGCGATGCTGTTCGTCAACCACTACCATGCCCAGGTGTGCAAATTGCACAGTATCTTCGATGATGGCATGCGTGCCTACGAGAATCTGTACAGTACCATCCAATAATCCGTCAAGGATTTCCTGTCTGCGTTTGCCCTTTACGATGCCTGTCAAAAGGGCCACGCGGATGTCCATATCCTTCAGGAAGTCCATGATGGTCTGCAGATGCTGTTCGGCCAAGATTTCCGTGGGTGCCATGATACAGGCCTGATAGCCGTTGTCCAGCGCGATGAGCATCGACATCAGGGCCACCAGGGTTTTTCCGCTACCCACATCACCCTGTAGCAGACGGTTCATCTGGCGTCCGCTACCCATGTCTTTGCGGATTTCGCGGATAACGCGCTTTTGGGCTTCCGTCAGTTGGAAAGGCAGGTTGTTTTGATAAAAACTGTTGAAGTTGTCGCCAACCTTCGAAAAGACATAGCCACGATATTTACGCCGCTGGTCGCTGGCATACCTTAATATATTCAGCTGTACATAGAAGAGCTCTTCGAACTTCAGACGGACACGTGCCTGTTCCAGTTCCTTGGCATTCTGTGGATAGTGGATTTTGCGCAATGCGTCGTCACGACTCATGAGGTGCAGCTTCTGGATGATGAAGTCGGGCAGGGTCTCTCTGACAGGAGCTTTTAGCACGTCAAGCAGTGTCTTGGTCAGTCGTTCTATGGAACGGCTGTTGAGTCCCATCTTTTTCATCTTTTCCGAGGTGTTGTAGTAGGGCTGCATACCCATCGCCGACAGCTCCAGTTTGTCGGCTTCGTCCATGTCGGGGTGTACCACCTGGATGCGTCCGTTGAATACCTGTGGACGACCAAAGACCACATATTCCGTACCTATCTTGTATTTCTTGATGGCACTGTCGGCATAGTTAAACCACGTCAGGTCCATTACCTTACCACTTCCGTCAGTGAAGTGGGCCACCACACGCTTCTTGCGGACGCCCATCTTAAAGGTCTCGAAACTCAGGATATGACCCTTGACCTGTACAAACGGCATGTCGCCTGTCAGTTCGCGGATGCTATAGAGCCGGCTACGGTCGACGTGCTTATAAGGGAAATACTGCAACAAGTCGCCATATGTCGTAATGCCCAACTCTTCGTTGAGCATCTTTTTGCGCTGGGGTCCGACACCAGGCAGGTATTGTATGTCTTGTTGCAGGATGTCAGTCAAGGGTGATGGGTGTTAGGTGATGGATGATGGCCTCGGCAACGGTGATGTCGTAAGGGGTAGTAATCTTGATGTTCTCGCGGTTGCCGTCAACAAGGGTGATGTCGTAGCCGAAAGCTTCGACCACACTGGCGTCGTCGGTAAAGCCAACGGGAGAACCGTTGGCCACTCGATTAGCAGCTTTGAGCAGTTGGATGTCGAAGCATTGAGGCGTCTGTACCAATCGGTACTCACCACGAGGCTTGGTGCCTTCGCTGACATGGCGCAACGTCTCGACGACAGGGATAACAGGGATGACGGCTTTCGCTTGGCGGGCTGTTTCGTAGCAGTTGCGGATGACGTCGATGCTGGGGAAGGGGCGTACACCATCATGGACACCCACCACACCCTCAACATCGTCGGGAATGAGTGCCAGTCCGTGTTGCACGGAATGGAAGCGCGTCTCGCCTCCGTCAGCCAAGAGGTAAGAGTCTCCACCTACCCCCTCCGAAGGAAGGGGGAAGGCATACTCCTGACAAAGCTGTCGCCAGTAGTCCTGCTGTGCTTTAGGCAAAACGAGGATAATCTGCAGGGTAGGAGAGTACTCGCGGAATCGCTCCAGCGTACGCATTAGCACCGGCTTTCCACCTATGGGTAGAAATTGTTTGGGAATGTCGCTCCCCATGCGCAGTCCCTTCCCTCCTGCTACGATAATGACATAGTCCATCAGGCCATCAAATGTTTGAACCGCATGCCCTCGGCAATCTGGTCTGCCGTCTGTTTGTCGACCAGCTGAGCCAGCAGTTCGTAGGCGAATGGGAAGGCAGCAGCAGGTCCCTCACCAGTAGTGACATTGCCATCGACAGTGACAAGGTCGCCAGTGTATGTGGCACCGTTTTCAGCTAGTACTTGCTCGAAGCCAGGATAGCACGTAGCTTTCTTGCCTTCGAGAATGCCTAAGGGAGCCAGGACGACAGCAGGAGATGCACAGATGGCTGCCACCTTCTTGCCTGCCATTTGCTGGTCGACAACAGCTTTGCAGACCTCCTTGTTCTCAAAGAGGTTCGTTGCTCCAGGCATACCGCCGGGCAGGAATATGAGGTCAGCATCCGAACAGTCTATCTGCTCAATCATCATGTCAGCCTCGATGTTCACACCATGTGCCGACTGTACCAATGGGAAGTCGGAAATGCTCACTGTGGTTACGTCCAAACCTCCGCGACGCCATACGTCCACGGGAATGAGGGCCTCGACATCCTCGAAGCCGTCAGCTAAGAAAACATAAACTTTCTTCATATTATTGTAGTGCTTTAAGATATTGCTGAATGGTTTCGCGAAGGCCTAAATAGAGGGCGTCGCAGATAAGGGCGTGGCCTATCGATACTTCGTCCGTCCAGGGAATCTGTTGGTGGTAGTAGGCCAGGTTCTCCAGCGACAGGTCGTGGCCGGCGTTGAGGCCAAGTCCTACACGGCGAGCCTCTTCAGCTGCAGCGATGAAGGGAGCGATGGCAGCCTCGCGATTGGCCTGATAGCCAGCGGCATACGGCTCTGTGTAGAGCTCTACGCGGTCTGCACCGCATGCTTTGGCTCCTTCCACCATCCGCGGGTCGGCATCGACAAAGATACTTGTACGGATGCCGGCCTCTTTGAATACTTGACAGATATCCGTCAGGAACGACTTGTTCTCCAGTGTGTCCCATCCGTGGTTCGAAGTGATCTGGTCGTGTCCGTCTGGAACCAGTGTTACCTGAGTAGGCAGCACTTCTAACACCAGTTCGGTGAACGAGTCAATGGGGTTGCCCTCAATGTTGAACTCTGTCGTAATCTGTGGGCGCAGGTCACGCACGTCTTGATAGCGAATGTGGCGCTCGTCAGGACGAGGATGAACCGTAATGCCTTGAGCACCAAATGCTTCTGCATCGTTTGCTACCTGCAAAACATTGGGGTTGTTGCCTCCTCTGGCATTGCGCAGAGTGGCAATCTTATTGATATTTACACTTAGTTTTGTCATTTTTATTTGGTTATTATGTTGCTTATTCGTATCTTTGCAAGCGCAAAGATAATAATTATTTGTGAATTAACAGCGAAAAAAGCGAAAAAAATGATGACCTCACGAAAACTCCGGTTCGCCATCTTTGGCAATACCTACCAGCCTAAGAAGTCTGTTTCTGTCCAAAAAATACTGGCCTGCCTTGCAGAGCGTAAGGCTGAAGTGATGATAGAACGTGAGTTCTATACCTTTCTGACGGATGGTCAGCAGTTGCCTGTCGATGGCGTACATGTGTTTGATGGCAACGACTTCAGTGCCGACTTTGCCATCTCCATGGGTGGTGACGGAACCTTCCTGCGCACAGCCAGTATGGTGGGAGCTAAGGAGATACCTATTCTGGGTATTAATACCGGGCGCTTAGGTTTCTTGGCGGATGTCAATGCACAGGATATAGAGCAGACCATCCAGGCTCTTTACGCTGACGACTATAGCATCGAGGCGCGTGCTGCTATCTTTGTTGAGACTGACAATCACTCGTTGCAAGGCTACGACTGTGCCTTGAACGATGTGGCTATTCTGAAGCGCGACTCGGCGTCGATGATAACCATTCATGCCAGTATCAATGGCGAATACCTGACAACCTATCAGGCAGACGGCCTGGTGCTGAGTACTCCTACAGGTTCTACGGCCTACTCCCTCAGTGTCGGTGGCCCTATCATCGTTCCTGGCACACACGTGTTCTCACTCACTGCCGTTGCTCCTCATTCGCTTAACGTACGGCCAATTGTCGTTTCCGCTGACTCGGTCATCGACCTTTCTATCGAGACGCGTACCCACAATTTCCTCGTGGCTTTGGACGGGCGCAGTGAAAAACTACCCGATACCACACGCCTCACCCTGCGAAAAGCACCCTATCAGGTGCAGGTCATCAAGCGTGCCGGTACCCGTTATTTCCGCACTTTGCGCGAAAAGATGATGTGGGGAGCCGACCAGCGCGGCTAAAGCTTTATTCTTATCTGACTTTTCGTTTCCTGCTCTTTCATCGTTTTTAAGCACAAAGGGCAGGAATGAGCTTTTGTGTGCGTATATACAATAAGGGGGGAATGTTAAATCCGTGTTAAAACACGAAAAAAGTTTGGTGGGAATGAACAAAAAAGCTTACCTTTGCAGTGTACTATTGAAGTAGTACACCACTACAGAGTTATTTTAACCAATATGATACGATTATGATAGAAGTAAAAAACATCAGTTTCAAGTATGCCGGGGGCAATGCTCTGGTATTCGACGATTTCAGCCTGACGCTGGAGGCAAACAACATCTATGGCCTGCTGGGCAAGAACGGTACTGGCAAGTCGACGCTGTTGTATCTCATTGCGGGATTGTTGCGCCCTAAGAAGGGTACCGTGTGTTTCGATTCCATCGAAACAAAACTGAGAAGGCCCGAAACGCTTCAGGAGATTTTCATCGTTCCTGAGGAGTTCGACCTCCCCTCTATGTCGCTCCGTCAGTATGTGAAGATCAATGCGCCCTTCTATCCCCGTTTCAGTCACGAGGTGCTGGAGGCTTGTCTGAATGATTTCGAGCTCACGATGGACGTGAAGCTGAATGCCCTCTCGATGGGACAGAAGAAGAAGGTCTTTATGTCGTTCGCAATGGCTGCCAATACGAAGCTGTTGCTGATGGACGAGCCCACCAATGGTCTTGACATTCCTTCGAAGTCGCAGTTCCGCAAGGTCGTTGCCCAGTACATGACGGAGGATCGTACGCTCATCATATCCACCCACCAGGTGCACGATGTGGAGGCATTGCTCGACCATATCCTGATTCTCTCTCAGCAAAAGCTCTTGCTCGATGCCTCCGTGGCTGAAATAGCAGAGAAATATACCTTTGAGTATCGCTCGCCTGAGCAGATGAACGATGTCATCTATGCGGAGCCTTCACTTCAGGGTAATGCTGTGATAGCTCCCCGCAAGGAGGATAGTGCTGAGACTCAGGTGAACCTCGAATTGCTCTTTAATGCTGTCAACGAAGGGAAGATTTAAAATTGACAATTGATAATTGATAGTTATGATACAATTTAATATGAAACGATTCAGCAAACTGGCCTGTTGGACGCTGTCAAACGATAGGAGGTACTACGTGAAGTCCTTCCTGCAGATATTCGTCATCATGCTGCTTGGTTTCCTGTTCTTTCCGATGCTTACTTTCTCCAACAATGACCATGCCGGAGGTTATCAGATGAGTTGCATCATGGTAGTGGCCATTTTTGCAGTTACTGTCGTGTTGGGCTCCTCGTTTATGTTCTATAACATGGATGGTAAGCACGACATGCAGAATCTGATGATGCTGCCAGCCTCGAACCTAGAGAAATACTTGATACGCTATGCCACGTGGATTTTCCTGATACCGCTCTATCTTGTGGCTTTCTTCGCAGCCGACCTGTTACAGTATGTGTTCCATTGGATACAAGGTTGGGATGATGTTGTGTTTGTGACCTCAAGACTGACGGAGTATGCGAGTCGGATATGGCATCAGATGCCTGCTGAGGCTAAGCGCATTCTGGTTCATACCTTACTTGTCCTCACTATCTGGTTCCATTCCATCTATGCTCTGGGTGCCACGTTCTTCCGCTCGCATAAGTACAACTGGGTGCTGACAACCATCGTCGTCATACTATTGACCATTGTGCAGGGGTGGATATTGCCGTTTGACGACCCCACGTTGTATAAGGAAACGACTACGATGGACATCGTCATTGCCGATGTGGTTGCAGGCCTGTGGGTCGTGCTGAACTTCTGGCTCTCTTACAAGCTCTTCTGCCGTACGCAGGTTATTGGTAAATTCATCAATCTTTAAAAGGCAAATAGTAAAAAGGTAAAAACAATGAATAATTTTAGTTTCAATAGATTTGGCCAGACGCTGCGCTGGGTGGTTGGTGTCAACTTCCGCAACCTGATGATTTGGACCTTGGGCTATATGGTAGGCATATTCCTGGGTGAGCAGTTGTTCTTCGTCTTTAGCTCAGAATACAGTGTGACGAACGTTCTGGGTAATATCTCGCAGTTCTGCACCATCTTTATCCTTATTGCTTTGGCCGTTGGGCTCAGCACGGTGTTCTACGATTTGAACAAGAAAACACGTCGCGAGGCCTTCCTCATGCTGCCAGCTTCAAACCTCGAGAAATTCCTCGCAGCAGTGGTATATGTCACCATCGTTTGGACGTTCTTTGTCGCGCTGTCGTTTATTGCTGGCGATACGTTGCGAATGGTGTATCGTGCGCTGGTGAATGGTGACGAGTGGATATCTGCCGTTCCGATGGTACTGAATGCGATTGAGCCAGATTTTCTTTGGATCTACACTCAGGAGTCCACGTTTGAGTATATGGTGATGTATACCATCGTTATATGTGCTTTCATAGTATGGATGCATTCGCTCTATATATTTGGAGGAACGTTGCTTCGCAAGTATTCCTTCGTAGCTTCTTCCGTCATGCTCATTCTGTTTATGATGCTTCTAGCCTGGCTGACAGGCCATTATCACCTCACGATATTCACTTCCAATTGGGAAGACGACCGTTATGTCCGTCAAGAGGTTGGCGCTCTGGCCTATGCACTTGCAGTCGTGCTGCCTCTGCTCTCTGTCTTTAACTACTGGGCTTCGTACCGTATCTTCAAAGGTTTTCAGTTAATAACAAATAAGTGGACCAACTATGACTTTCACAAATGATAAAGCGATATACATCCAGATGGCCGATCGCCTCTGCGATGAGATTCTTGCAGGCAAGTACAAGGACGACGACCGCATTCCCAGCGTTCGTGAGTATAGCGTGCTCCTGGAGGTGAATACCAATACGGCTGTCAAGGCCTACGACGAGCTGGCTCGCGCGAACATTATATATAATAAGCGAGGCTTGGGATACTTCGTAACACCTGGTGCGAAGAAGCAGATTCTGAAGGAGCGCAAGCAAGAGTTCATGAAACAGCGCCTGCCGGAACTATTCCGCCAGATGCGCCTGCTTGACATTACGATTGATGACGTGGTAGAAGCATATAAAAATTTACAAGATGTTAAATAGTGGCCTAACTTCCGTCCATTCGTCACAATTGTCTACAGTTTGTCCCAAATATTTTGTGGGTCATGCAACTTTTCGTACTTTTGCAACGTCAAATGGACAGAACTAAGTTATTTTAAGGTAAGAAGATTGTTTTTATGATTCATCTGCAAGACATCAACAAAACCTATTTCGGAGCACAGCCCCTTCACGTACTGAAGGGCATTAACCTCGACATTGCCAAGGGTGAGTTCGTCAGCATCATGGGAGCCTCTGGTTCAGGTAAATCGACATTGTTGAATATCCTGGGTATCCTCGACAACTACGACTCAGGAACCTACGAACTGGCTGGCGTACCTATCTGGAACCTCTCGGAGACAAAGGCCGCTGACTATCGTAACCGGATGATAGGTTTTATCTTTCAGTCATTTAATCTCATCTCGTTTAAGACTGCCGTGGAAAACGTTGAGTTGCCATTATTTTATCAAGGGGTGTCGCGCAGGAAGCGACACACCCTTGCTCTGGAGTATCTGGAGAAACTGGGTTTACTCGACTGGGCAGAACACTATCCCAATGAACTGTCGGGAGGACAGAAACAGCGTGTTGCCATTGCCAGAGCACTCATCACCCGTCCGCAGATTATTTTGGCCGACGAGCCTACGGGCGCCCTCGACTCAAAGACCTCTGTGGAGGTGATGCAGTTGCTCAAGCAACTCAACCAGGACGAGGGCATGACGCAGATTATCGTCACTCACGACCCCTCTGTAGCCGAACAGACAAACCGTATTATCAGAATCAAGGATGGAATTATTGAATGAGATATGGCAGACGGCACGGAGAAATAAGCTCCGTACAACACTCACAGGCTTTGCTGTGGCGTGGGGCATTTTTATGCTTATAGTGCTGTTAGGAGCAGGCAACGGGCTTATCAATGCCAATCTGAAGCAGAGTGACCGCTTCCTCTCGTCGTCGATGGTGGTGTTCGGTGGCTGGACGTCGAAGGCCTATCAGGGACTGAAGGAAGGACGCGACATTCGTCTACATGAGCGTGATATGGAGATTACGTCTACAGAATTCGCCCAGAACGTTGATGAGGTGGGTGCACAGTATAATACCAGTGCAACCATCAGCAAGGGTCAGCAGTATATTTCAGGCAACATCAGTGGTGTTTATCCCAACCACACGGAGATTGACAAAGTAGAGCTTCTTCAAGGACGCTTCATTAATGAGATCGACGTTAAGGAAAGCCGCAAGGTGTTGGTGTTTAGCAATAAACAAGCGAAGGAGCTGGACTGCCGTGTTGGTGATTTTGTGAATGTGGGTAACTTCGCCTTTAAGGTGGTGGGTATCTATAAGGAACAGGAGAATGGACGTGCGAACGTGTTCAGCAGCTATTCAGCTATCAAGCGCATCTTTGGTGCCAATACCGACGATGCCGGCCGCATTGAGTTTACCTTTCATGGACTGACCACTGAGAAAGCCAATGAAGACTTTGAAAAGGACTACCGTCGACGCTTGAACGCGGAGCACCAGGCGCATCCGGAAGACGAGGATGCCGTATGGTTGTGGAACCGTTTTACGCAGAACCTACAGATGGAGCAGGGTATCGGCATCATCCGTACTGCTCTTTGGATCGTAGGCCTCTTTACGTTGCTCTCAGGTATTGTGGGCGTCTCGAACATCATGCTGATTACTGTCAAGGAGCGTACTCATGAGTTTGGCATCCGTAAGGCCATTGGAGCCAAGCCTTGGAACATTCTGAAACTGATTATCGTTGAGAGTGTCATTATCACCACCTTCTTCGGATATATCGGCATGGTGCTGGGCGTTGCAGCCAATGAGTACATGGATGCGACGATAGGTCATGAGACCATTGATACAGGCCTGTTTAAGGCCACGATGTTCCTGAACCCGACTGTCGGACTGGATGTCTGTTTCGAGGCGACGATGGTCATGATTATCGCTGGAACGATAGCAGGATTGATTCCTGCCTTCAAGGCTTGTCGTATACGTCCTATTGAAGCACTCCGCGCTGACTAACTATGAACTATGAAAGTGAACTGTGAACTGAAATGAGAATAGATATTGATTCATATAGAGAGGTGCTCGACACCCTGACGCGCAACAAGGCACGCTCGTTCCTGACAGGCTTTGGCGTATTCTGGGGCGTGTTTATGCTGGTGGCACTGATGGGTGGTGGCAACGGACTGAAAGAACTGCTTCAGCAGAACTTCGCCGGTTTTGCCACTAACAGTGCACTGGTGTGGGCACAACCTACGAGCAAGGCTTACAAGGGATTCCGTAAGGGGCGTATGTGGGCAATGGACTATAAAGACGTTGACCGCATACGTCATAGTGTCCCTGAACTCGATGTCGTCACACCTTTGCTTTTCTCGAACGGAGGCACTGCCTATTATGGCGACCGTAAGGCTACCGTAGGCGTCAGCGGGGCTATGCCTGACTACCAACGCGTCAACGAACCGAAATTGTACTATGGCCGGTTTATCGACGAGACTGACATCCGCGACCATCGTAAGGTTTGCGTCATTCAGAAGAAGACCTACAAGGAATTGTTTCCTGGTGGGGGAGACCCCTGCGGCAAGCGCATCCGCATCGACAACATCTACTACCAGATTGTGGGTGTCGACTATAACATGAGTGAGGGTGTCAATATCAGCGGTGAAAACGGTACAGGCGTCATTCTCCCGTTGACCTTCATGCAACAGGCCTACAACCGAGGGAATGCCGTTGACCTGATTGCCGTCACAGGACGTCCTGGTGTGGTGATGTCGAAACTGACTGACCGCATCCGCGAGACCGTTGCCCGTGCCCACACCATTGACCCTACTGACGAGCAGGGTGCGATGGTGTTCAATACGGAGGTACTGTTCCAGTTGCTTGACAATCTGTTCAAGGGCGTCAACTTCCTGATATGGTTGGTTGGCTTGGGAACACTCCTCGCTGGAGCCATCGGTGTGTCGAACATCATGATGGTCACAGTACGAGAGCGTACCACGGAGATTGGTATCCGTCGAGCCATCGGTGCCACCCCGAGGATGATTCTCTCGCAGATCATCTCTGAGAGCATCGTATTGACACTGGTAGCAGGCATGAGTGGCATCCTCTTTGCAGTGCTGATCCTACAGATGCTGGAACTGGCGAATACTGAAGACGGCATTCTCGCTGCTCACTTCCAGATTGGTTTCTGGATAGCTATCTTTGCTGCCCTTGTGGTGTCGGCTATGGGTGTTTTGGCAGGCTTGGCTCCTGCAGCCCGTGCCATGAGCATTAAACCCGTCGATGCCATGCGTGACGAATAGTGTTTCGGACGGTTCCCCCGTCCGAATAGCAATGAACAAAAACAATAATAACAACATAACAATGAAAAAGTACAGAAAACTGATTATCGCTGCGATTATCGCACTGATTTTCATCGGAACATTCGTGTTTCTGTGGCAGAAGAGCCAACCCAAGGAGATTGTCTACAACGAGTTTACTCCGAAACTGGACAGCATCCAGAAGACGACTATCATCACGGGCAAAATTGAGCCTCGTAATGAGGTGAACGTCAAGCCTCAGATTTCCGGTATCATCTCGGAATTGTATAAGGAGCCAGGTGACTATGTGAATGCAGGAGACGTGATTGCTAAGGTGAAGGTGATTCCTGACATGAGCCAATTGAGCTCGGCAGAGATGCGCGTACGTTTGGCAGATATCAACCTGAAGCAGGCCGAGACTGACTTCCAGCGTGAGGAGAACCTCTATAACCAGAAGCTGGTGTCAGCCGATGAGTATGACAAATCCAAGCTGTCATTGAATCAGGCCAAGCAGGAGAAGGCTGCTGCTGTCGATGCACTGCAGGTGGTTCGTGATGGTGTGTCGCAGTCGAATGCCAAGGCTTCCTCGACACTGATTCGCTCGACTATCAGCGGTGTCATCCTCGACATCCCCGTCAAGGTGGGTAACTCCGTGATCCTCTCTAACACTTTCAACGATGGTACCACCATTGCTACTGTTGCCAACATGAACGACCTCATCTTCCGGGGCAATATTGACGAGACGGAAGTGGGACAACTGGTCAACAGCATGCCCATGAAGATCACTATCGGAGCCCTGCAGGACTTGAAGTTCGATGCCAACCTGGAGTATATCTCGCCAAAGGCTGTCGAGTCGAATGGTGCCAACCAGTTTGAGATAAAGGCTGCTGTAAAGCTCTCCGAGGGTGGTAAGATACGTTCTGGCTACAGTGCCAATGCGGAGATTGTGCTGGCCAGGGCCGACAAGGTGCTCAGTATTCCTGAGAGTGCCATCGAGTTTAGTGGCGACTCTACCTTTGTCTATATCATCAAGGGCGAGGGCAGTGATAAGACCTACGAGCGTACCCACGTCATAACAGGACTCTCCGATGGCGTGAATATCGAGATTAAGAAGGGTCTCAGTGCTAAGGATAAGGTGCGTGGACCTGAAATTATTGCAGACGAAAAGGAGGACTAAATCATGAAAACGGTTGTTTTTTGTTTAGTGTGTGCTGCGACTTTGTCACAGTCATCCCTGGCTCAGACAAAACGGTGGAGCCTTCGCGAGTGTTGCGACTATGCCATAGAGCATAACATCAGCATTAAGCAGCAACAGAACCAATGCCGACAGCAGGAGGTGCAGCTTTCAACGGCCAGGAACTCACGCCTGCCAGATCTCAGTGCCTCTGCCTCACAGAACTTCTCGTTCGGACGTGGCCTGACAGCTGCTAATACCTATTCGAATACCAACACCAGCAGTACAAGCTTTCAGTTGGGAACGAGTGTGCCGTTGTTTACGGGTTTTCAGATTCCGAACCAGATCAAGATGAACCAGCTGAACCTCGAAGCGGCTACGGCAGACCTTGAGAAGGCGAAAAATGACATACGCCTGCAGGTAGCACAGGCTTATGTCCAGATTCTCTATGATATGGAGATTGGGGATGTGGCACGTCGCCAGGTGACTATCGACTCGATGCAGGTGGTACGTCTCCAGGCGCTGGTTGACAATGGAAAGGCTGCTGAGGCGACACTCTCCCAGCAGAAGGCGACACTCGCCAATAGTCATCTGACAGCGACGCAGGCCGACAACAACACTCGTCTGGCCATCCTTGCGCTTACACAATTGCTGGAATTGCCTACGCCCGAAGACTTCGGTATTGTCCGTCCGGACTTATCCACCATTTCCGACGGTTCTCTCACGGCCCTCTCTCCCGATGCTATCTATGCTGAGGCTCTTGGCCTGAAACCTGAAATTGCTGCTCAGCAGTTGCGCCTGCAGGCTTACAACCGCAATATCAAGATTGCCCAGGCAGGCTACTATCCGACACTCTCGCTCAGTGGTGGTCTTGGCACGAATTACTACACCACGTCGGGCTTTACCTCCGATAGCTTCGGTGAACAGCTGAAAAACAACTTCAGCCAGTATATCGGTCTGAGCCTGAGCATCCCCATCTTCAACCGTTTCCAGACACGAAACAATGTCCGCACGGCTCGTATAAGTCTGGAGAACCAGCAGTTGCAGCTCGACAACACGAAGAAGACGCTCTATAAGGAGATACAGCAGGTGTATTATAATGCAGTAAATGCGCAGTCGAAAGAGAAGAGTTCCAGCGAGGCCCTCCAGAGTTCACTTGATGCCTTTAAGCTGATGCAGGCCAAATATGAGAATGGTAAGGCCACCATTACGGAGTTCAACGAATCGAAGAACAATTACCTGAAGTCTGAGTCCGACTTGGTACAGGCTCGTTACGAACTGCTCTACCAGCAGGCCCTTATCGAATTCTACCGAGGCAGGGATCTCAACTTCTGATACATTAAGAAAGGCTTGCAATCATCTGCAAGCCTTTCTTTGTTTATCTAACAATTGTTTTCTGTCCTTGGTGAATATACACCCCAGCCTTTGAAGGGGGCGTTGCCAGGCGTCTGCCATCGAGGGTATACCATGTTTGGGTGTTGGGTGTTGGGTGATGGGTGATGGCGTTGATGCCCGTACCACCGTCGTTGAAGTTCTTCAGTTCATAGAAAGCTTTATACGGCTGACCCGTATTGTGGTTGTAGAGGGCTGCGTTCCACCAGTTATTGGTCACGCTCTTATTACCGTTGTCCTCTGGCCACCACCAGAAGAGACCCTTTACACTGGGATGGCTGTTGAGCTTGGTCACCAGGTCGGCCGTGAACCTGCGCTGGCCTTCTTCAGTATAGGGATAGGTTGACGTATAGTCATATTCGCCTCCTATACTCCAGGCGTAGCTGTAGCCCGTCTCCACAATCATAATGTCCTTTCCGTAGTTCTTGTTCTCCAGTGTGGTAAGGGCTGTTTCCAATGTTGCCAGATTTCCGTGATGTTCCGGATAGTAGCTCAGTCCGATGATGTCGTAGTCGATGCTATTGTTCTTCATGCGGTCGAAGTAGTCTGTCAGCACGTTGGGCTTTGGCGTCCGTTCGCTGTGGAGGACAATCTTAGCGTCAGGACACTCCTCACGGCAAGCTTGGCCGGCCTTTTTCAGCAGATTGAAGAAACGGTTCCAATTGGCAGCAGAAGAGGTGGTATAGCAGCGGTTGGCGTTGGTGCCCTTGATACCCCACAACATGCCGTAGCTGATCTCGTTGCCTGTCTGGATGAAGTCAGGGGTGGCACCAGCAGCCTTCAGCTGACTGAGACAATCCTTGGTGTACTCGTAGACCTTGTCTGCCAGTGCAGCATCGTCCAGAGTTTTCCAAGCATCAGGTGTCCACTGCTTACCGGGGTCTGCCCAGGTGTCGCTATAGTGGAAATCGAGCATGAAGCTCATGCCACAGTCCTTGATACGCTTGCCAAGAGCCTTGACATAGTCGAGGTCCTGACAGACGGCTTTGTCTGTGTCTTTTGAAGGGTCAACAAACAAACGGACTCGCATGGCGTTCAGTCCTTGTTCCTTGAAGAACGTCAATGGCTGGACGGTCTTTCCTCCCTGGTCCTTATAGACAACGCCAGCGTCTTCATACTTGGTGAGCATCGAAATGTCGCCACCGACAAATTTCTGTGCCATCATGCCTATAGGCAGGAGGGCAAAAAGTGTAAGTAGTAGTTTGTGTTTCATATTGTCAGTAATTTGTTTTGTTATGATCTAAAAGGTGAAGCCTACGGCGCCCTTGATGTCCCAGTTGCTCATCTTGATGGTGGTATTGTTGTAGCTGGACGAGAAACTGTGAATCTGTCCCATGGCATTGATAAACCAATTGCCAATCCAGTAGGTGACGGAAGCCCGGACGTCGAGGTTCAGCCGGATTCGTCCCCAGTCGCTATCGTCTTGGGTATGCTCAATCTTCATATGTTTCATGATAAAATCGTCAGTGTCTGCTTCCTCAGGAATGTCTTCGTCAAGTGTTCCTTTATAACAATCTGCTTTGATGTAATTGATGAGACTGACCACAGGCATGGCCACCGCATTAACTACCAATCCGCGAGTGGGTACCCAGTTATAGGTGTAGCCGGCACCAAGACTGCCTTGGTAAACCTTAAAACATCCGGCACCTTGGAATATGCTCCCATAGGTATAGATATTCATGGGTTGGGACATGTCGTACTTTTGGTAATACATCATCAGTCCGGCGATAAACGAACCGGCAGAGCGTTTCTGGAGCACCGACTGTCCGTAGGCAGCGGCCAGCGAGAAACGCTTCTTGTTGAAAATCCAGTAGCCGTCGAACACGAACGACTCGATTTTCATCGGCTGTTTCAGTTCTTCGGTGCCCACCATGTCTTCCATCATGTCACCATTGTTGTTGAAGTTATAAAGTCCTGCTTCTGGCTCCGAGAAGTCGAAACGGCGCCAACGGATATTGACACCATTACTGGGGGTGGCAATGTTAAACGACATATTGATGCCTTTATTGCCTGACAGTGACAGAGAATAGCCGGCTCCCCAGCCTCGGTAGCCCACCCACAGACCTACGGAATTGGCGACAGCGGATTTGATTTTCTGTTTGAAGTCAAAAGAGAAATGTCCGGTTTCTCCAGGATGCATAACACTCTCATACGTTTGCTCGAAGTGTGAGTTCAAATCCAGGTTATGCTGGTCGGTGGACGAATTCAGCGTGATGCACCATTTCTTCTCCGGAAGTCCGATGTATGCCGGGTCTGTTCTCATGACGTTCGATGAGTCCAAATAATGGAGTAGCCGTTCCTTGAACGACCTTTTCTGCTGTGCCTGAACAGGCGTCATGCAGAACATCAGGGCTGCTGTTATGAGTACAATGTTCAATGTTTAATAATTTTGAATGTTGAATGAGGAGTGTTGAATGGTCGCCTTCGGCGATTGTTCAATGAATAATTGAGAATTCTTCATTCAGTCATCTCGCAAAGCGAGAATAATTCCACATTCATCATTCCACACTCCACATTTTAATGATGGAAAAGACGTACTCCCGTGAATGCCATAGCAATGCCATACTTGTCGCAGGTCATGATGACATGATCGTCGCGCACGGAGCCACCAGCCTGGGCAATGAACTCCACACCGCTCTTATGGGCACGCTCGATGTTGTCGCCAAAGGGGAAGAAAGCATCCGAGCCGAGAGCGACCTTCGTGTTCTTGGCTATCCACTCCTTTTTCTCTGCCAGCGTCAGCACCTCGGGCTGTTCGGTGAAGAACTGCTGCCAGGCACCGTCACGCAGCACGTCGTCATGCTCGTCCTCAGAGATATACACGTCGATGGTGTTGTCGCGGTCTGCACGGCGGATACCCTCCTTGAAGGGCAATGCCATCACCTTCGGATGCTGGCGCAACCACCAGATGTCGGCCTTGTTGCCTGCCAGACGGGTACAGTGGATGCGGCTCTGCTGACCGGCACCGATACCGATGGCCTGTCCGTCCTTGACGTAGCAGACGCTGTTCGACTGCGTGTACTTCAGGGTGATGAGGGCGATAATCAGGTCGCGCTTAGCCTCTGGCGAGAAGGTCTTGTTCTGTGTAGGGATGTTCTCAAACAGGGCAGGATCGTCCAGCTTAATCTCGTTACGTCCCTGTTCAAAGGTCACACCGAAGCACTGCTTGCGCTCCAGAGGTTCGGGCTTGTACGTCGGGTCAATCTTGATGACGTTATAGGTGCCCTTGCGCTTATCCTTCAGAATCTCGATAGCCTCAGCGGTGAAGTCGGGGGCAATGACGCCATCGCTGACCTCACGCTTTAGCAACAAGGCTGTGGTGGCGTCGCAGGTATCGCTCAGTGCCACGAAGTCACCATAGCTCGACATGCGGTCGGCACCGCGGGCACGGGCGTAGGCACAGGCAATCTGACTGTCGTCCAATCCCTTCACGTCATCCACGAAGTAGATTTTCTTCAGCGTGTCGCTCAGTGGCAGACCAACGGCAGCACCAGCAGGGCTGACGTGCTTGAACGAGGCAGCAGCAGGCAGACCCGTGGCCTCTTTCAGTTCCTTCACCAACTGCCAGGCGTTCAGTGCATCGAGGAAGTTGATGTAGCCAGGGCGGCCGTTAATCACTTCGATGGGTAACTCGCCCTCGGTCATGAAGATGCGTGAGGGCTTCTGATTGGGATTACATCCGTACTTGAGTGCTAATTCTTTCATTTTTGCGTATTTTTTTGTAATTTGTGTGCAAAGGTACAAAAATAATTCTTAATTCTTATTTCTTAATTCTTAATTTTTTTGTATCTTTGCACCAAACTTATTAATAATGTATGGAGAAAAAACGTATAGCCCTGCGGAAACTGTTGGAGGCAGTGGAGAAGGAAATACTCAAGAAGCCTAATCGGAAGACGCTCGACAGGTTATCGCTGTTGGCGGGATTCCAGGACTGGGAGTCGTTCCAAGAAACCTTACATGGCGACTTGGGAGGAGAGACGATCTATGGCGGTCACAAAGAGTCGAAGTAACTTTAGGTTTTCAAGAAAACAGGATTCTGGACGGAAAACTACTGCCATATTATAAAATGTAAGTTGTTTTTTATAATTTGAGAGTCGTATACGGCGTTTTTTGCGTAACTTTGCGATATGATTTAAAACTATAAATAAGATGAAACAGAGATTATTAATACTATTCATGGCCCTGTTCGTTTTCACAGGAGCGTGGTCTGCCAATGGCACACTTTCCGGTAATGGAACTGCTGGTAATCCTTTCAAAATTGCCGATAAGGCGGATTGGGAAACATTTGCCAATAACATTAATGCCGGAACCAATGCCAGTAGCTATTATCAGCTGACAGAGGATATAGGCTTGACAGAGCCTGTAACGGTTATTGTAGGAGATGCAGATGCCAACCCGTTTAGAGGTAATTTTGACGGAAAGGGACACAAGCTGAATGTAGACATCACCAGCACTGCCCTATATGCTGCACCCTTCCAGTATGTCAATGGTGCTACCATCCAGAACCTGCGTGTTACAGGCTCGGTGACGGGACGTCAATATAGCAGCGGATTGGTGGGTAATATGACCAACTCTACTGTAGAGAACTGCCGTGTCACTACATCAATCACGGTTTCTGCGGACCGATATCTTGGTGGAATAGTAGGTTGGGGCAATGGTACTAACTATATTACAGGTTGTCTGTTCGATGGAGCAGGTACAGGAAACGACAGTAACGGCCGGATGGGAACTCTGATGGGCTATGCTGATGCAACAACCACCCAACATATAGTGAATTGCGTAGAGAAAGGTACCTATTCCAAGTTATCGGGCAATGCGCTTGCATGGGGGGATGGAAAATATAATCTTTATTCAGCTATTGATAATATTTATCAGATTAGCCCTCAATCTGTAGTACCAACTAGCATTAGTTATGTAATTGCTTATGACAAGTTACTTGCCCATACCATTACGGGTAGCCCGAATATCACGCTCACAAATACTGGTACGGCAACAACGTATGATGTCAGTGGACTGACATTCTATAAGAACGGCACATCGGCAACAGGTTTTATCTGCGATGGTGTCCTGTATGCTGCAAACACCCAACAGGTGCAGATACAGTTTGCACCTGTAAATCCTGCTGATGGCAATGTGCTGACAAGCCTGACTACCAGTGCAGGCACCATCACTTTAGCAAACCCAACCACTCTGACAATGCCTAACAGCGATGTGGTTCTCACCGCAACCTTTGAGAACAACACCATTCAGGGTAGTGGAACGGAGCTTGACCCCTATCTCATCAGCTCCAAGGCAGACCTCACCCAGCTGGCTCATTTCGTCAATGGCGGCAATAACTATAGTGGCTGTTATTTCAGACAGACAAAAGACATTGGTGTCAATGACGGTGCCTTTACAGAAATGATAGGTAATCCGACAACTCGCTTTGCCGGTAACTATGATGGAAACGGTAAACGGCTGAATGTCAACATCAGCGGAACTGGCGATAATGTGGCTCCTTTCCGGAACATCGAAGGGGCAACCATCAAGAATCTTTGGGTGACAGGTTCTGTTAGCGGAATGTTTTCCTGTGCAGGTCTGGTTGGCCATACTGCGGGCTCGACTGTTCAGAACTGCCGTGTCAGTACGGCTATTGATGCAAACTCAGCCGATAGAGCTGGTGGTATTATTGGACAGACACAAAGCAATACAGAAAATTCGCTGACAGGATGCTGTTTTGATGGTAGCGTATCTAATTGCAGTGCTGTTGGGTCATTAATAGGCTATTCCGTCAGGGCACCTTGGCAGGCATTAACAGATTGCGTGGAGAACGGTACATACACCAATTGTAATTCTATAAGCTTGGCATATCGATATGGAGGTAGCTCACATAGTGTCTACAATTGTTATCAGGTCACTCCCAAAACAGGCAACAGGTCATACGGTGAAGACGAGCGGCGTGCTTACTCTATCTATGCTACCAAATATGTGACCATTAGCAACACAGGCACGCCGACTGCTTACGACGTCAGCGGCATTACTTGCTATAAAGTTGGCAGCAGGGCTACAGGCTTCTTGCTCAAAAATAGTCTTTATGCCAGCAACGGTCAGGATGTGGGGTTGAACATCACGAACAACGCTCCGTCTGAAATCACTCTCGCTGCTGGTGACTATGAAGTCACTGCCGGCACGCTGACCAGCAGTGCACCCTTTACGAATCCTTATACGCTGAAGATGCCTGCCAGCGAAGTCTGTATTGGTTTTATGTCAACCGCAGCCGCCTATGCTATCTGGTGTGACGGCAACAGGACGTTATACTTCGATTACAATTTTAGGGACTGGGCAGTTGGCGGTATATACGAAGGCCAGACCATTACCGCAGTATCGAACATTAGTGAAATTGACGGGTATCATCTTGGTGATAAGGTAAAAACGGCTACCACTGTTGTATTTAAAAGTAACTTTGAGAATTTTAGGCCAAAAAGTACGTATGGTTGGTTCAGGGGATTCAACTCTTTGACATCTATTCTCGGTTTAGAATACCTTCATACGGAAGAAGTACAGTCAATGAGCTATATGTTCGATGGCTGTTCTGGTCTGACGAGCCTTGACGTGAGCCATTTTAATACGGCTAATGTGACGAACATGGCTGGTATGTTCGATGGCTGTTCTGGTCTGACGAGCCTTGACGTGAGCCATTTTAATACGGCTAATGTGACGGACATGTCATGTATGTTCCTGGGCTGTTCTGGTCTGACGAGCCTTGACGTGAGTAATTTCAATACGGCTAATGTGACGAATATGGGATCTATGTTCTCTAGCTGTTCTGGCCTGACGAGTCTTGACGTGAGTAATTTCAATACGGCTAATGTGAAATACATGTATAGTATGTTCATTGTCTGTTCTGGCCTGACGAGTCTTGACGTGAGTAATTTCAATACGGCTAATGTGACGGACATGTCAGGTATGTTCGGTGGCTGTTCTGGCCTGACGAGTCTTGACGTGAGTAATTTCAATACGGCTAATGTGACGAGGATGGATTGGATGTTCGATGGCTGTTCTGGTCTGACGAGCCTTGACGTGAGCAATTTCAATACGGCTAATGTGACGAACATGTCTTCTATGTTCTCTGGCTGTTGGGCTCTGACGAGCCTTGACGTGAGCCATTTCAACACAGCTAAGGTGACGAACATGCATCATATGTTCGATGGCTGTTCTGGTCTGGCGAGCCTTGACGTGAGCCATTTCAACACAGCTAAGGTGACGAACATGCATCATATGTTCTATGGCTGTTCTGGTCTGACGAGCCTTGACGTGAGCAATTTCAATACGGCTAATGTGACAGACATGGGTGGGATGTTCTCTGGCTGTTCTGGTCTGACGAGCCTTGACGTGAGTAATTTCAATACGGCTAATGTGACGAGGATGGATTGGATGTTCAATGGCTGTTCTGGTCTAAAAACCATCTATTGCAATAAAGACTGGAAGAGTAAAAAGGTGGAGGATTCCTCTGAGATGTTTAATCGCTGTACTTCCCTCGTGGGTGCCATTTCCTATGATGAGTCAAAGGTTGACTACAACTATGCCAATCCGACAACGGGCTACTTTACCCCCAAGCCTTTCACTCCTGGCGATGCCAATGGCGACGGCAAGGTCACCATCACCGATGCCGTAGCTGTCGTGAACTACATCCTTGGCAATACATCGACAGGATTTGACGCTGCAGCTGCCGATGTCAATGGTGATGGTAATGTTACTATTACCGATGCCGTAGGCATTGTGAATATCATCCTAAACAAAACTGGGGAGGAATAGTGTCCCCCCCCCAGTTTAACTTGTCCTCATAATTCTTGCTTATTGCTTGTCGAGCTCAGCGAGATATCGTATTAAAGTAAAACAAGTCGTTTTACATTGAAAAGTGCCATTTCTTTCGGTGTAAACGATGGTTCCAATGAAGGTAAAACAAGTCGTCTTTTTGTGAGGTAGTGAAAATACATGCAAGCCATCGGCTGATGAATAACAGCCCTGATACAACCACCTGCACCCTTGATCCTGACTTCACAGACTCGGACAATAAGTGAAAAAAAAGAGACACCCAACGTGTGAGTGTCTCTTTTTTATGTCGTGCAGGTCCGGCTGATTAGTCAGCTTTGATAGCCGTACGCTTCTCCTTGATACGAGCAGCCTTACCAGTGAGCTTGCGCAGATAGTAAAGCTTAGCGCGACGAACCTTACCAACCTTGTTCACCTCGATAGAGTCGATGTTCGGCGACTCGATGGGGAAGATACGCTCTACACCAACGGTACCTGACATCTTGCGAACAGTGAAGCGTTTTTTCTCACCGTGACCACAGATCTTGATAACGACGCCACGATAGAGCTGGATACGCTCCTTAGAACCCTCGATAATTTTGTAAGCGACAGTGATCGTGTCACCAGCCTTGAACTCTGGGAACTTCTTGCCGGTTGCAAATGCTTCTTCAGCAACTTTGATTAAATCCATTTTTCTCTTTTAATTTAATGGGTTGTTGTTATCGTTCCAGCGCAACATAACAGGCAACACGTGACTTCCTGCCAGCGATTACGCGGAAAGCGGCTGCAAAGGTACTTATTTTAAATGAGAAATGAGAAATGAGGAATGAGAAATGGTGACTATGTTAACATTATTTAACCGCTTTGGCGGCAAATTCTTTCATCTTTCATCTTTCATCTTTAATATTTTTCGTATCTTTGCACCATAAAAACCTAGTATTATGAATAGGAAAACAACTCTTCTTGCTCTGCTGGCAACCCTTTTCCTTGCCAGCGCTTGCCGTTCACATTACGAAGTGGCTGGCATCCAACGTAGCAGGATTGTCATTGACTCCCGCTACGATGCGAACCCCGATGCACAGGCTGCTGAGTTCCTGAAACCTTATAAGCATGTCGTCGACAGCATCATGGGGCCCGTGGTGGGCGAGTCGGCCAGATATATGACAGCCGAACGACCTGAAGGCACACTGTCCAACCTCCTGTCCGACATCATGGTATGGGCTGCTAAGGACTACAACGAAACGGTGGACTTCGGCGTTTACAACATGGGAGGCGTACGTGCTGACCTGCCCAAAGGAAAAATTACCTATGGCGATGTGCTCGACATAGCACCCTTCGAGAACAAGATTGCCTTTACCACGCTCAGTGGCGAGGCCGTCACCGAACTGTTCCAGCAGATGGCGTCCGTAGGCGGTGAGGGCGTCAGCCGTGCCGTACGTCTTGTTATTACCAAGGATGGCCAGCTGGTCAGTGCCACCATCAATGGTGAGCCTGTCGACCCGCAGCGTGACTACCGCATTACGACTATCGACTATCTGCTGGGTGGTACCGACAAGTTGGATGCCTTCAAGAAGGGCCGTAACATCAATGCCCCCAAGGATGCCTCCAACAACTCCCGCTTTGTCATCATGAACTACTTCCGCGAGCAGACCAAGCAAGGTAAGGTGGTCGATGCCCAGATAGAGGGACGGGTGACGGTGAAGTAAATTATGAATTAGAAATTAGGAATTAGAAATTAGGAGTTATGATTAGATATATTTGTTTTATATTGATGATGATGGTATCCTTGGCTGGTCAGGCCAAGAAACCCAAGCAGCTCGTCATCCTGCATACCAACGACACCCATTCGCAGATATTCCCCATCACCCCACAACTGCCCGACACAATGAAGGCGGGTAGGGGAGGATTCCTGCGCCGTCTTGTCATGTTGAAAGAGGAACGCGCCAAGCACCCCGACCTGATATACTTCGACTCAGGCGACTTCTTCCAGGGCTCTGCCTACTTCACGATGTTCAAGGGCGATGTCGAGATCGGTCTGATGAACCAGATGGGCATCGAAGCCTCGACCATCGGCAACCATGAGTTCGACTTCGGACTGGAGAATATGGCGACGATGTTCCGCAAGGCTAACTTCCCCATCCTCTGTGCCAACTACGACTTCACGGGAACGGTGATGGAGGGTGTGACGAAGCCTTGGATCGTCATCAAGCGCAATGGTGTGAAGATAGGCGTCTTTGCCGTCTGTCCGAAGCTGAAGGGACTGGTCTCCGACAAAAACTGCCCGGGCGTGAAATACCTCGATCCTGCCAAGGTGGCGCTGGAGACAGCCACCATGCTGAAACAGGAGAAGAAGTGCGACGTCGTCGTCTGCATCTCACACCTCGGCTGGGAAAGCAACCGTGGTGAGGACGACCAGTATATGATTCAGAATTCGCGGAACATCGACCTTGTCCTGGGCGGACATACTCATACCTATATGCAACAGCTGGAGCATTGGAACAACATGGATGGCAAGCCCATCCCCGTTGACCAGAACGGCAAGTCCGGCATCTTCGTCGGGAAGCTGGTTGTTGATCTGAAATAGTCGTGATGTCGTAATACCGAAATGTCGTTATGTCGACATCTCGACATCTCGAAATTCCGCCTACTCGAAGTAAAACGTTAAAACAATCATCTTCGACTGCGCGCTGCTGACCGAGCCGGCATAGGCTTTCAGGTTTTCATCGCGCAGTTCGTTTTTGTGGTTTTTGTCCAGCACGTCGCCCAGTCCGAAACAGAACTTCAATTCCGGAATCAGCTTGAAGAAAGGCAGATAAAAGTCACAGCCCAGGCCGATTTCCACCATCGTGTTGAAACGCTTGATGCGCACCAGATCCTGTTCGCCACTCGTCAGGTTCATAGTGGGGTTGATGCCTGCCATGATGTACGGACGGTGGTTGTTCCAGCGCGGAGCAGCAAACTTCAGGTCGATGGGTAGCGATACATACGTGTTCTTCATGTCCTGCGTCTGACGGAAGGGCTGTCCCTCCTCGTCTAACTGCTTCATGTTCAGGAACGTCAGGTGCTTGGCACCAAAGTGCATCTGTGGCGTGAAGCGTAGCGAGAAATGGTTCGTCAGGCGCAACTCACCCAGCACACCCACCGTGAAGCCCGGATTCCACTTGTCGGCATCGCACAGTATCAGCTCCTCATGCTGCGTGCCGTCCTCGTAGACAATCGTCTGAGGACCCGTATTCTCAAATTCAATATCCTGCAGGTTCAGACCCACCAGAATACCGAAGTGCATCCAGCGCAGGTCGGTATACGGCTTATTCTGTACCTTACGGTCAATCTGTGCCGATGCCGTCAGCAACGTACAGCAGACCAGTATGATGGTGATAATTGTTCGTCTCATATCCGATATCTATAACGCAGTTTCCATGCGTTTTATTATTTCGACGGTGTATAAATTATAAAAATATCTACCCAAAGTTAGGTATTATTCGGAAAAAATTCATACCTTTGCATCACAATTAGTGATTATATAACAATTCATTTTTAATATTTAATATTTAATTTCAAAGATTATGGCATACGTAATTGGTGACGACTGCATCGCATGTGGAACATGTATCGATGAGTGCCCCGCTGGAGCAATCTCTGAGGGCGACAAGTATTCAATCAACCCCGATGTCTGCACAGAGTGCGGCACATGCGCTGACGTTTGTCCGTCAGAAGCTATCAGCCTTCCCTAAAGGAAACGCTGTTTTATTGATTTGAAAACAAAACTGTCCTTCGGGGCAGTTTTTTTTTGTGCCCCAACCTCAGGTCCCCTTCCCTCGACCAATGTGAAAAAATTCCCCAATTCTTTGGCGGTTTTAGAAATAATTCGTACTTTTGCAGCATAATTGATATGACGGAATCTCCGTCACGGAATTTCCGTCACGGGAACGACGGCATAAAAGAGGTGGTATTAAACAAATAGTAATATGGCAAAAATATCCAAGAAACAGCTGAAGAATCCCTTTGTTTATCAGGGTTATGTCAGTCCTGACTACTTCTGTGACCGAACGGAAGAGACGGAAGAATTAATCGCAAATCTTCAAAATGGAAGAAATACTGTACTGATTTCTCCTCGAAGAATTGGTAAAACAGGACTTATTAAGAATGCTTTTTGTCGCTTAAAAGAGCTTGAAAAGGAGGCAAAATGTATCTATATTGACATCTTTGCCACCAAGAATCAGCATGATTTTGTACAGCTTCTGGGGTCAGCGATAGCCCAAGAAGTGATGTCGCGAGAGCGGCAAGCCATGAAGCGACTGTTAGAGTTCTTCGGCTCTTGGCGCCCCGTCTTCAGCACGGATCCGCTGACAGGCATGCCTACCGTCTCAGTGAGTATAGAGCCGACATTGACGGAAATGACTCTGAAATCTATTTTCGGCTACCTCACCCAAAGCAAGCATCAGGTTTATATCGCTATTGATGAATTTCAGCAGATAACCAATTACCCGGAAACGGGTACGGAAGCGTTGCTGCGTTCCTATATCCAGTTTGCGCCCAATGTACATTTCGTATTTGCTGGCAGCAAACGTCATCTGATGTCGCAGATATTCTACTCCCCCGATCGCCCCTTCTACCAGAGTACGACTTCTATGGGACTGGAGCCGTTGCATGAGGAAATATACGAAGCATTCGCCCGTCGTTTCTTCGAGGAGAAGAAAGGAAGCCTCAGTCAGGAGGTCTTCAGCGATATCTACCACCGCTTTGATGGTGTCACCAGAAACATCCAGCTCGTTCTGAACCGTTTGTATGAAACTGAGAGACATGTCAATAAGGTGGAGCAGGTGGATGAGGTGGTCAGACACATTGTCAACCGTAATTCCATGCAGTATGAAGAACTGATAGGGTTCCTGACCGACAACCAGCTGACTGTCGTGAAGGCTATTGCCAGGGAGGGACTGGTGGCAAGTCCGCAAAGTTCAGAATTCATCAAGCGATATGAGTTACCCAGTGCCAGTAGCATCAAGACGGCACTGGACGGACTTCTTGACAAGGATATTGTCTATCGGAGCCCCAAGGGCTATTTTGTCTACGACCGCTTCTTCGAACTATGGCTGAAGCGACTCTAGCCAGTACAATGTCCCTTTTTCTTGGCCAAACTGAAAAAATCCGTTTAATCTTTGGCGGTTTTCGAAATAATTTCGTATCTTTGCAACGTAGAAATAAATAATGTCATGTGTACTGTAACATTATCTTATAATGAAAAAGATGCGGCAGCTATTGAAAAGCTGGCTGCATTGCTTAGTTCCGGTTTATTCGTACAAGTCAATACACAGGCAGATTTGGATATAGATTATACTGACCCGTCACTCTTTGAAGAAAGCATTTCATTGCCAGAAGAGAAAGATTATTATACCCCTGAGGAGTTGAGAGAACTACTTATTAGTGACCTCAATCAAGCTTATGGATTGAAAGATGCGGTATAACTATCACATTGAGCCGTTGGCTGTTATAGCAATACGCTCATTTTATAGGAATGTGCTAATCAGGTATTCGAATACGTATTCCTATGAAGATATGCTCAGATATATTAATGAAACTGTGGATGCTGTTTACGGCATAGAGCAATCGCTGCTACGCCGTAAGTCCACTATTGAGCGTTGGAAGAATTGGCATATGGCTCATGCCGGAAACTGGTACTATGCTTATTCCATTGATGGTGACACCATTACGATTCATGATGCATGTCATTACCAAAATATGCATGAATAAAGGCGCAATCCTTTCTGTATTTTTGTTGATTCCAATCGCTCAGAAACGTGTTTTCTGGGCGATTGTTTTTCTCTGATTTCTCACACCTGAAGGTATGAGTGTGGCGAAGCGAACTGTGCTATTTTGTGACCTTTTTCATCTATCCAAAGTGAAAATAGTTCCGCAATTCTTTGGTGGTTTTAGAAATTATTTCGTATCTTTGCAGGCAAAGAACAAAATAGAACAGATTATGAATGCAACATCATTGAACAATCTATGGAGTTATATCCAAGGCCTTTCTTTGACGGCCAGTAATCGCAAATGGCTGGCAGAGCGACTGATAGAACCAATAAAGAAGGAAACACCTGTTCCTCCTGTATCCCAGACATGGGAGGAGGCAATGAGTGACCTTGATGAATCCGAAAGAGAATTTGAATGTGGGGACGTGCTCTCTGGCGATGAATTTAACGCTGAATGTATGGCTCTGCTTGACAGCTTTGCTACAAAAGCATGCAGATAGAAGTCTCGAAACGTGCTCAGCAACAGTGGCTCCGCATTCTTGTCTATTATAATGAGATGGGTGGAGAACAAGCTGCAGTAAAGCTTCATCAGAAGTATCTGAAGAAGCAAAAACGTCTGTTGAAGTATCCTGAAAGCGGATTTCCAGAACCCTTGTTGCGTGACAGGAAGATACTCTATCGTGCTTCCATTATCAACGAGTATTACAAAGTCATTTACTATGTAAAAGGAGATGTTCTTCGCATTGCTGCTTTCTGGGACATGCGTATGCATCCTGACAAATTGCGCAAGACAATATGATAATGTATAACCCCTCAAAACTGAAGATGCCAATGGGCTGAGAAAGAGATAAAACGAAGGACAAAGGGTCATACCTTATTATGTTATAACGAGTCGCTCAGAAACGTGTATTCTGAGCGATAATATTTCTGTGTTTTCCGTGATTTCCGTGTGACCAAAGTGAAAATAGTGGTCTCTTTTATTCTTTTCCGTCTGCAAAGGTACAATTAATATTTCATTTCTCCAAATCTTTCTTGTTTTTCTTGCCTAACGAAGCCGTATCAATGAAATAGAAACTGTGTGATATCGAATTAGTGGCAAGGAAGCACCTTGTTTCCTTGGCAGAAGATGCTATCTTGCACGGCACAAGATAGCATCTTGAAGTAAGGAAAAAGGAGGCTCCCTCCGTGGGAACATCAGGCTTCCCTGGGAGAAGCCTGATGTTTGTGCCGTAGAAGCCTGGCGTTTGTGGCATACCTGCATTTTTGTCGGTGCTTGCAAAAAATGGTCAACACCTCCTATGGTTCCCTGAAACGCCGATGTACAAAGGCGTTGAGGCATGGGAGGTGTGGGTTGGAGAGGTCCCATAGACGTCCCATACACCTCCCATAGACCTCCCATGCCTTAGGCTGCCTTGAGTGGAATGACCTTGTAGTGAGCCACGTGGCCGTATTCTACGTGATCATATCCCAACATCTTCATGGCTTGTCCGAGCTGCACCTTTACGCTGTGGCTGATGGTCAGCAAGGGATACTCCTGCTTGATGACTTCCAGCATCTGCTTGGTGTTCATGGTCTTGGGCACTTCTCCCTCTTCGGGTTTGCGGAAGCAGACAACGACCATCTCTGCTATGTCCTTCTGTTCCATGTAGTTAAGGTTCAGCTGCTGGATGCGTGCCACCTCATCGTTGTTGAACCAGTAGGGAGCCTTCAACTCACGAATCTCGTGGAGCACCTGGGCATACAATTGCTCGTAGTCGATGTCGCCAGAGTTGTCGATGAGTTGTCCGTGTGGAATGGTCAGACAAATATAGCGACGAGAGCCAGTGGCATCCGTCAGCGGATGCGGATTATTCGTCGTAGCCACAAAGGAAGCATAGCGCAGACGGTCCTTCTGCGCAGCACCAAAGATGGGACGTCCGTTGACCTTGCTCTTCGACAGCGTCTGCTTCAGGGCAGCATGCTGGCAAGGACGGATGGCCTCCAATTCATCCAGATTCACCAGCAGGTTGTTCGTCAGCGCCATATCCTTGTCGAACTTGTTCGAAAGGTTCATGTGATCCAGATAGTACATGCGCAGGTGTGGAGGCAGCAGGCGACGCAGGAAGGTGGTCTTACCACAGCCCTGAGCACCAATCAGCGTGGGTACCGTCTCATTACCGTGCAACAGGTCCATCTGGAGCCAGTGGGCCACAGCGGAACGGAACCAGATGGCCAAGAAGGCATGTTGCTCCGTGCTGATGCCGGGAATTCGCGAGAAGAGCCGTGCCACATGGTTCTGTCCGTCCCATTTTGGCAGGTTGTTCAGGAAATCCTGGATGGGATTGAACAGGGGCACCTCGTTCGACTGTACCAGAAGCTTGATGTCCGCCTGCGGATTCCCCTTTTCGCAGACGTCTTCGCGCATGGCGTGAATGGTGATGCTGTTCAGGTCCTCCTCGTCGAGCACAAGCCAGTCGGGCTCCCCTTCGACAGGCAATTTTACATACTCTACCACTCCCCTCAACACGTTGCGACGGAACTGGTAGTTCTCGTTCAGGAATGACTCGGCTTCGAGAAATCCCTGTTGTGAAGCCGATGCTTCACCATTCAATTTTAATGTTTTTTTCATTGTCAAACAAATTTTTAATAATTAATGGTTATGGAATCATTTTCGAATGCAAAGGTACAACTTTTTTTTTGCGCCATCAAGATGTTGCCAGAAATAAATTCTTAAAAAATGTAAATTAACAATTGGCGCCCGATTCTATGGGCAATTCATGGGAGGTCTATGGGAGGTCTATGGTACGTCTATGGGATCTCTCCGACCCACACCTCCCATGCCTCAAACCCCTTTGTACATAGGCGATTCGGAAGATGATGGGAGGTGTTGGCACCATAGGCTCTCGTGTCTGGCACGGAAGCCCGTCGTGGGGTAGCACGATAGCCTGTCGTGCTAACCAAGAACGCCCCTCGCCGTCAGTAAGAGTACTGATCAACGCCGGTAAGAGTGCCGCTTACCGCTGGTAAGATTACTGCATACCAATCGACCAAACTGAAATTATTAGCATATTTCTTTGGCGATTACGGAATAATTTCGTAATTTTGCCAACAACTAAAACTATAAGATGATGAGAAAACTATTATTGCTAGTGATAGCAATCATAACGATTGTCGCTGTGAATGCGGAGCCGGTGTCGCGTCAACAGGCATTACAGAAGGCCAAGCAGTTTATGCCTGGCAAGCAGTTTGGCGAGGCAAAGAGCTATATGCGTGCTAAAGGACATGCAGGCAAGGAGCCTTTCTATATCTTTAATGCCAAAGACAAGAAGGGATATGTGATTGTCTCTGGCGACGACCGGACACGTCCTATTCTCTGCTATGCTGATAGTGGTGAACTGGATGAGGACCAGATGCCTGACAACATGAAGTGGTGGCTCGACAATCTTGCCAGTCAAATCGAGGCACTGGGAACGACGCTTCAGCCAGTTGCAGCAAATTCCCACCGTTCTGGAATGGCGGCTATCGCCCCTTTGATTCAGACGCAGTGGAGTCAGAGGGCACCATATAATTACATGTGCCCTGACGGGGACTATCATGACAAAGGTGACGAAGGCTACAATCCTAACAATCTTTGTGTGACAGGTTGTGTGGCGACGGCTATGGCCCAGGTGATGTATTACTGGAAATGGCCAAAGACGTGTGAAGCCATTGATTCTTATTCTCTTGGCTATTATGATAATGGACAATACATAGAGAAGGGTACAGTGAAGGGCATTCCCGCTACTACCTTCAAGTGGGATGCCATGAAGACCAAGTATAGCTATGGAGAGACTGGTGAGGCTGCGGATGCTGTGGCTGAGTTGATGCGCTATTGTGGTCAGGCAGTACACATGAACTATGGTGTTGGATCTTCTGGCGCTAATGTGAGTTCTTCAGACATGGCAGGCGTTTTCAATTATAGCAAGAATATACGTGAATTAGGCCGTGACAGCTATACGACAGCCCAGTGGGAAGCGCTTGTCTATGAAGAATTGTCGGCAGAACACCCCCGTCCTGTGCTGTATTCTGGACGTACCAGCGACGTAGGCCATCAGTTTGTTGTTGACGGCTACGATGGTGATGGGCTGTTCCACTTTAATTGGGGCTGGGGTTATAGTGGCAGTTACAGTGTCCTTTCTCTGGCCGACCCAAACAGTGAACATGGCGTTGGTGGCAGTGCAAACAACGGGGCCTTCCAATATTCTCAGGATGCCTTGTTTGGCGTGAAGCCTGCAGAGCCAGGCGAGGTGATGCTGCCTGTCCTTTTTGCAAGTTCTCTCAATGACTTCTATACACAGACTTATACCCGTAGTGGCGCGAATGCTGATTTTACGAATGTGACTCTAAAAGCTGGTATCCAGAGCCGTTATGTCTTTATTCCCGATGCAGAACTTGACGTGCAGGTTGGCTGGGGGTTGTTTAAGGATGACCAGCTTGTCAGTTGTCTGGCTTCAACGACTAAGACACTTCCTCAACGCCAACGGTATTCCTTAACCAATGAGCTGACGATGTCTTTTGGTAAAAACCTTGCTGTCGGCAAGTATCAGGTCTCCCAGATATACAGATTCTCAAACAGCGAGGCATGGAAACGCTGTGAAAACTATGGCGTGAACAGTCTGGTGGCAGAGATTAGTGCGACGTCGCTGACAGTGCGTAAACCCGACCTTGACAATGGGTCGTTTACGGTTAACAGTATCACCACGTCGGAACAGCCGGAGGCTGGATTCCCGATGGACATATTCCTTAATGTGACCAATACGGGTGAATCGACTAGAGTATTCCTTTACCTATGGATGCAGAAGTCGGGTTCTAGTTCATGGACAAACATAGCGTTAGGTAATTACAATGTTGATCCAGGCCAGACGACCGATATCAAGCTCAGCTATACTCCAATAGAGAGTGGCACCTACATCCTTAAGGCAACGGACTCTTCTGACCCGTTAAGCGATGGCTTGTGTACTGCTACTGTCGAGGTTGCCACTACTGAGAGGGTCATCGTTGATGGAATCGTCTATATCTGCGCACCACTCTACAAGCGGGCAACAGTCATACAGAATGAAAATGCCGATAAGAATGTTGCTTCCATCACGATTCGACAGACCGTGACAGCCAGTGGTGTGACCTGTCAGGTGAAAGCTATTGCTGAGAATGCTTTTAAGAGTTATGGGAATGTCAGTAAGATTGAGATTCCTGAAGGTGTTGAGTCCATTGGTATATACTCATTTAGCTACATGTATAATCTGAAGAAGGCGATATTGCCTTCAACTCTGAAATCGATAGGCGATAATGCTTTTTTTTATAATGGGAGTCTAACTGCGATCGAATCTCATATTGCAGCACCTTTCGACATCTCAGTAAGTGTGTTTGCCAGTTCTTATTCATGGGAAAACTCTATAGGAACCTATTATCCATCCCCTGCCACTCTTTATGTGCCCATAGGTACCAAGTCGAAGTATGCAGTAGCTCAGGGTTGGGACATGTTTGCGGCTGTTGAGGAAGGTGAACTGAAAGAGGAATTTTTTGGCGGCCTGAAGTATTTATACTCAACAGGAAGTACAGAGGCAACGGTGATTCAGGATGACAGCTACAAGGAGTTGACTGAGGTATCCATCCCTGCTACGGCTACACTGGGTGGCAATTCCTATCGGGTGACTGCCGTTGGTGACAATGCATTTGATGGATGCAATAATCTGACGTCTGTGACCCTGCCGAATGGTCTTGTGTCGATTGGCAAGTATGCTTTCGAGAGTACAGGAATGAAGGAAGTCACCTTCCCTGCCACGTTGAAGACCATCGGAGAATATGCCTTTTGTTATTGTGGCCAGATACGTGCCGTCATTCTCCCTGAAGGGCTGGAATCCATTGGCAGAAACGCATTTTTCAACATGCAGAATCTACAGAAGGTGCTATTGCCGTCGTCCATTACAGCTATCGGCGACCGTGCATTCTGTAATAGTCAGATTTTGTCCTCAGTTGAATCTCATATCGCAGAGCCTTTCGACATCCCAGAGAGTGTGTTTGCCAGTTCTTTTACTTGGGATCAAACAAGTCGCTCTTACATTTACTCCCCGTCCCTTGCCACTCTTTATGTGCCCATGGGTGCTAAGTCAAAGTATGCAGCAGCTCAGGGTTGGAACATGTTCGCATCGGTCGAGGAGGGTGAGCTGAGGGAAGTATTCTTTGCTGGCCTGAAATACACTTACTCAACAGGAGACAACAAGGCTACGGTGATTCAGGATGATCGCTATCAGGAACTGACTGAGGCCTCTATCCCAGCTTTGGTTATATTTGACAACAAGGCTTATTATGTGACAGCCATTGGAAACAATGCATTTATGAATTGTAACAAACTTGCGTCTGTAACCTTGCCAGATGGTCTTGTGTCGATTGGCAAGAATGCATTCCGTAGCACAAAAATCAAGGAAATTACCTTCCCTGCCACGTTGAAGTCCATCGGAGAAAATGCCTTTTATTATTGTAGCCAGATACGTAACGTCATTCTCCCTGAGGGGCTGGAATCCATCGGCAGATATTCATTTTATTCGATATCTAGTTTGCAAAAAGTGATATTGCCGTCAACTCTGAAATCGATAGGCGACTGTGCTTTCTTCTATAATGGGAATTTGTCTTCAGTCGAATCGCATATCGCAGAGCCTTTTGACATTTCAGAGACCGTGTTTGCCAGATCTTCAACCAGGGATAATACAAGTAATACTTATATTTACTCCCCGTCCCCTGCTACTCTTTATGTGCCCATAGGTACCAAGTCAAAGTATGAGGCAGCTCAGGGTTGGAGTATGTTTGCAGCTGTTGAGGAGGGTGAACTGAAAGAGGAATTCTTTGGCGTCCTGAAGTATTCTTATTCAACAGGAAGCAAAGAGGCTACGGTGATTCAGGATGACGGCTATCAGGAACTGACAGAAGTCTCCATTCCCGCTACGGTTAAATTTGATGACGAGTCTTATCATGTAACAGCCATTGGAAACAATGCATTTATGAATTGCAATAATCTGACGTCTGTCACCCTGCCGAATGGTCTTGTGTCGATTGGCAAGAATGCATTCCGTAGCACAAAAATCAAGGAGATTACCTTCCCGACGGCCCTGAAGTCCATCGGAGAATATGCCTTTTATTATTGTAGCCAGATACGTACCGTCATTCTCCCTGAGGGACTGGAATCCATCGGCAGTTACTCATTTAACTACGTGTCTAATCTGAAAAAAGTAGTATTGCCTTCAACTCTGAAATCGATAGGCGATAATGCTTTCTATAGAAATTCGAATTTGTCTTCAGTCGAATCGCATATCGCAGAGCCTTTCGACATCTCAGAGAACGTATTTGCCGTTTCCTCAACTTACGACAGTGCGAGCAAAACTTACATCTATTCTCCGTCTTCTGCCACTCTTTATGTGCCCATAGGTTCCAAGTCGAAGTATGCAGCAGCTCAGGGTTGGGACATGTTTGCGGCTGTTGAGGAAGGTGAACTGAAAGAGGAATTCTTTGGCATCCTGAAGTATTCTTATTCTACTGGAGACAACAAGGCAACGGTGATTCAGGATGACAGCTACAAGGAACTGACTGAGGTCTCCATTCCAGCTACGGCTACACTGGGTGGCAAGTCTTATCAAGTGACAGCTGTTGGAAACAATGCTTTTTATGGATGCAGTAAACTGACGTCTGTGACCCTGCCGAATGGCCTTGTGTCGATTGGCAAGTATTCATTCTATAATATAAAAGTGAAGGAAATTACCTTCCCATCCACTTTGAAGTCTATCGGAGATAATGCCTTTTATTATTGTGGCCAGATAAGTACCGTTATTCTCCCTGAAGGACTGGAATCCATTGGGTTAAGTTCATTTAACTCGATGTCTGGTTTGCAAAAAGTGATATTACCGTCAACTCTGAAATCGATAGGCGACCGTGCTTTTTATTATAATGGGAATTTGTCTTCAGTCGAATCGCATATCGCAGAGCCTTTCGATATTTCAGAGACCGTGTTTGCCAGTTCTTCTACTTGGGACGAAGCAAGCAAAACTTACATCTATTCTCCGTCCTCTGCCACACTTTATGTGCCCATAGGTGCCAAGTCGAAGTATGCAGCAGCTCAGGGTTGGAACATGTTTGCTGCTGTTGAGGAAGGCGAACAGAAAGAAGGATTCTTTGGTGACCTGAAATACGCTTACTCAACAGGAGGTACACAGGCTACGGTGATTCCGGATGACAGCTATCAGGAACTGACAGATGTCTCTATTCCCGCTACGGTCACATTCGATGGCAAGTCTTATCGGGTGACAGCCATAGCTAATAGTACATTCAGAAACTACCGTAATGTAATTTCTGTGACCCTGCCGAATGGCCTTGTGTCCATTGGAAACAATGCTTTCCGATACACAAATATAGCTAGTATTTCTCTCCCAAGTACGCTTAGGACGATTGGTGAATCTGCGTTTGAGGATTGTTATAAAGTGACATCCATTGTGATTCCAGAGGGCGTGGAGAAGATTGGCCATTACGCTTTCTATGATATGACTAAACTGGAAAGAATCACGTTGCCTTCGACGTTGAAGGAAATCGGCTCCTGCATTCTGCAACGGGATGGAAAACTGACGACTGTGGTGTCGAACATCTCAGTGCCGTTTGCTGTGAACGATGATACGTTTATCTATAAGTCTCAATGGAACAGTGAAACCAAACAATACGACTACTCTCCTTCGCCAGCTAAACTTCTTGTGCCCAAAGGAAAGGTTGCCATTTATCAGAATACTGCGGGATGGAATTGGTTCACAGGCATTTCAGAACTGGGCGATGCCAATGGTGACGGTAGTGTGACCATTACCGATGCTGTGGGTGTGGTGAACAAGATTCTGGGCAATGCATCTACCGATTTCAACGATTTGGAAGCTGATGTCAATCAGGACGGAAAGATTACCATCACCGATGCCGTGGGGGTGGTGAACATCATCTTGAATAGCGGAGCAACCAGTGCACCAGCGATGATGGTTCCAGAGGTTGAGGCTGACGACGACGAAGAAGAGACTGTAGAGCCGGAGTAAAGGCATGTGGTATCTACGGAACCAAAGGAGTCTGGGGATTTTTATCCTCAGGCTCCTTTTTTCTCGACCAAACTGAAATTATTAGCATATTTCTTTGGCCGTTTTTAATTTTTTTCGTACTTTTGCCAACAAATAACGAAAACAAAAAACTAACGATATGAAAAGAACTATCCTTTCCTTGCTCGTCTTTTTCGTGACGACTATGTCTTGGGCTGATAATATCACGGCTCAGGAGGCTTTGCAACAAGCACAGAGTTTTATCAAGCAGCGTGAGGATGCCGGCACACGTCCTAAGCGTGTTAAAGGTTCCGCATCAACACAGCTGACAATGGTCAAGCAGGTCAGTGGCCTATATCTGTTTAATGTCAAAGACAATGGTGGCTTCGTCATCGTATCGAACGATGACAGCACAGTGCCCATCCTCGGATTCAGCGACAGCGGTGCCATTGACCCCGACAACATGCCCAGCAACATGCGTGCCTGGCTTCAGGGCTATGCTGACGAGATTGAGTGGGCGAAGACGCATACTATTGCCGTAAAAGCGAGTGCTGTGAAGGCCACAAGCGCAGGGGCAGTAAAGGCTCCACGTCGTGTCGGGTCACACAGCACTGCAGCCATTGCTCCGTTGGTGACGACAAAATGGGATCAGGATTCTCCGTATAACGATTTGTGCCCTGAGTACTCTTCTGGCTACAAGTCTGCCACAGGTTGTGTGGCTACGGCTATGGCTCAGGTGATGAAATACCATGAGTGGCCAAAGTCTGCAACGTCGTCTATTCCATCGTACTACTGCTACTCGTTAGGAAAGACTTTGTCATCGCTGCCTGCCACTACTTTCAACTGGGCAAATATGCTTGATGAGTATTCATATCATTGGACAGGCAGTGGTTGGCAGAAAATATCTGATGGTACTACTGCTCAAAGGACGGCAGTAGCCACGCTGATGAAATATTGCGGCTGGTCTGTCGAGATGGATTATGGTGAACAGTCAGGCTCTAATACCGACTATGTAGCAAACGCTTTGAAGAATTACTACAGCTACAATGCCACGACCACACAGTGTGTGAAGCGTGGTGACTATTCCGCAGCTAAATGGGCTGACTTGATATATTATGAGCTGGCTCACCAACGTCCTGTAGTGTATGGAGGCCAGTCAACGGGTGGCGGACATGAGTTTGTGTGTGACGGCTACATGTATGAGAGCAGTACCGACTTCTTCCATATCAACTGGGGTTGGGGTGGTATGAGCGATGACTATTTTGTCCTCTCGGCTCTTGATCCCGATGCGCAGGGCATTGGTGGCAGTACTTCTACCGACGGGTTCCGTACTGGACAGGATGCTGTGATCGGTGTACAGCCTTCAACAAGTGATGTCCCTATAGCCGATATCACGCCCAATACCATCAGCTTGACATTGAATAGTCTGACATTGAGCCGTAATCCAGCCTTCTGCAATATGCCGATAGACATCACGCTGAACATAACGAATAACAGCGTAGACGATTATGAAGGTCCTGTCTTTGTCGGACGAGTGGCGGGGTCTCAAGTGTCTTTCCTTGTTGGCGATGAGTTCGTTTTCCCTGCAGGACAGACAATTGATGTTGTCATTCCCTTTACACCTACGGCAGCAGGAACTTACAATCTGATATTTATGAACCCGAGTGGTGGTGGATATTATAATTATAATATCAAAAAAGTACTTGCCACACTGGAGGTCTTGGCCGACCCTGCACCCACAGATTTGGCAGTTACACCAGCAGCTACATCCGCTACGGTGTCATGGGCGGGCTATGCCGACAGCTATGAAGTGCGCTATGCGGAAAATTCACAAAGTACTGAAATCGTTTCTACATGGCTGCAATATGATAATGGAGAATGTGAAACATGCTTGGGTACTGGCTCTTCATGTACTTGGGGAGTAAAATATCCCGGCAGTCAGGTTACAGGTAACAAGTTGACTAAAGTCTCATGGTATGAAGTCAAAGACTATATAAATGGTGACATTACTGTAAATATCTATTCTGGTGGTGATGGCGCCCCAGGTACGTTGCTCTCTACATTTACTGCGACACCCACAAAAGCAAATGGGTTCCATGAAGTGACATTCGATTCGCCAGTAACGATAACTCCTTGGGAAAATCTGTGGATTACACTGACTGCAACGGGTTCATATGTAATGCCAATGTGTAGCAGTTCTGAATCGAATAACCAATGGATATTAAATGGTAGCTCGTGGAGTAATATTGGCAGTCTCGTTTCTTCTTACGCAAGCAAAGGTTGGATGATTCGTGGCTGCATGGAAACTGCTGCTGACGATATTGAATGGAAAACCGTTACCAGCAATACTACATCTTGTGAACTGACAGGGCTGACTCCTGAAACGAACTATATAGTTCAGGTGCGTGGTCTGTTCGACACCTTTGGTTATACTAATCGGACTACAGCCACCTTTACCACTCTCGAACAAGCATTTGTCACGGGTGATGCTAATGGCGATGGCAAGGTGACGATTACTGATGCAGTTGCCATCGTGAACTACATCCTGGGTAATCCGTCTGCCGACTTCAGCAAGGTTGCTGCCAACGTCAATGGCGATCTCGATGCTAAGGGTGAGCCAAACATCACCATCACCGATGCCGTCGGTGTGGTGAATATCATCTTGAACAGCGGTGGTGGTAGTGCGCCTGCATTGGACTTGAAGGAGCCGGAAGAGGCGGACGATGCTGAGGCACCTGAGGCTACAGAACCGGAGTAGAACGATTCGAAGAAGGATACTAACAAGAAGGGCAGGGACAAAAATCTCTGCTTTTTCTTTGTTGTTTGCAAATTATTTCTTAATTTTGCAGCATTGTGTGGAAATAATAACTAAAAACAATAAATATGAGAATAATGAAGAAGAAACTGATTGTAATGCTGATGCTGGTGGGTATGGCGATGACTGCCATGGGCCAGCAGATTGCCGTGGTGTTTGAAGGTGGCTCTATGAGAATGGCTACCACACTCAAGCAAGCCATCGATAATGCCACTGACGGTTGTGTGATCTATTTGCCGGCAGGTGGCTTTCAGATTGGCGACACAGTAAGAATTAAGCACCGGGTGTCCATCATCGGGCTGAACCATAAGACGAAGTCGGAGAATGCCGATGGTATGACCAGCATTTCGGGCAACCTGTTTTTCGACGAGGGTTCCGATGGCAGTGTGGTCATGGGCTGCTTCATATCCGGCAATGTGATGATTGGTTACGACGAGAAAGCCGTACATAATATCTTTATTCGCTATTGTAATCTCAACGCCATAGAGGTACAGAGCAACCTCTGTACTGGAACGACCGTGAACCAGTGCTATATCCGAAATACATGTAACTTCAACAATGCTCCGGCCATCATTACTCATAATGTGATGAACGGTACCAATGGACTGAATGGTGGCTTGTTCGACCATAACGTCGTTGTGACGGGAACTACCAATGCCAGCAATTCCACAATTACCTATAACGTCTTTATGTATAATGGTCATGGTGGCAACAATTGTATCACATACGGCAATTTGCAGAAGGGCAGTTCATGGGGGGACGCTTGTGAAACCGTCTCAGCAGAGTGGAGTGAGGTGTTCGTGGATCCCCAGTATGGCATCAGTAGCAACAGCGATTTCCACTTTAAGACTGAGTATAAGAAATATGAAAATGAGAGAGGCATCTATGGTGGTAAAAATGCTGAAAACGACAAATACTTCCACGGCGATGCTCTGCCCCCAGTGCCATATGTCAAGGACAAGAAGGTGCCCGAACACACCAACTTCGATGGTAATCTGGTGATTAACCTGACCGTAAAGGACGGAAACAAGTGATATAGATTAAACATTAAAGATTAAAGATTAAAAATTAAAATGTCAATATTAAAAATACGCAATATGAAAAAGGTAGTTCTTTCTTTAGTATTAATGATAGCAGCAGTTACTGTTAGTGCCCAACAGATAGCAGTGGTGTCGAGCAGTGGCGCTACGACGATGTGTCAAACCCTTGGCGATGCCATTAGCAAGGCCACCAGCAGTTGTGTCATCTATCTACCAGCAGGAGGCTTCCAGATTAGTGACGACGTAAAAATCAGCAAAAAACTGACCATAGTTGGTGTGACGCATAAGGCCAATTCCGACAATGTGGAGGGTAATACCATTATCTCTGGCAATTTGTTCTTTGATAGTGGTAGTGACAATAGTGCTGTTATGGGCTGCTATATTTCCGGCAATGTGTATATTGGCAATGATGCCAATGCTGTAAATGGTATTCTTGTTAAATATTGCAATTTAGGCAGTATGCAGGTAAAAAACAATCAATGTTCTAACACAAAGGTGAACCAATGTTACGTGAGATCGCATTCAAACTTTGGAAACTCAGGAGCTAATGTGACTAACAACGTCATGCACTCATTAGAAGGTTTAAAGGGGGGAGATATTTCATATAATGTCTTTCTGTCAAGTTTGAACTATTGTACTATATTTGCATCAGACGCATCAGTGAAAAGCAATGTCTTTTTCTATACGGGGAATGGCAATAGAAGCTTTTTTTTAGGCGACAATCTTACTTCAACAAGCAATTTGTTCCCCAAAGGATATTATTGTGGCGATGATCCAATTACTGTAGAAGTAGAGGATTTTGGCAGTCTTTTCGAAAAGAACAATGGTATCACTCCGGCTTCCAACTACCATTTCAAAGAAGACTATTCACAGTATGAGAGTAAAGCTGGACTCTATTCAGGTGGTACAGGTTTCAGCGAAGGCTGTATGCCACCAGTACCCTACGTTTCTGTGAAAGAGATTGACGAACAGACTGATGCAGCAGGTAATCTGAAGGTTACTCTACGTGTGAAGGCTGGAAACAATTGATATAGATTAAATATTAAAGATTAAAAATTAAAATGGGAAAATATAAAAACGCGTATTCCTCATGAAGAGAAAACATATATACGCCCTCATGCTGACTCTGCTCACGCTGTTGCCTGCAGGCTTGCTGGCGCAGTCGGTGACGGGTATGCAATACTGGTTCGACAATGGCAGTAAGCATACGATAAGTATCAGCGAGGGCGAGAATACTGAGAATCTCTCCACCAGTGGGTTGAGCGTGGGTATGCACACCCTCTATTACCGCTTTACCCAGAGTGGGGGAGACATCTACGAGGATTTCGAGACCACCGATCCAGAGACTGGCGAGGTAACGAAAACGACAAGATACTACGCTGACCTCGACTATTCGCCAGTCTATAGCGTGCGCTTTTTCAAGCACGACCCCTCGCAGGGTGGTACGGTGGAGTATTGGTTCGACAAGAAGAGCGACCACTCAACAAAAGACATCAGTGGTCAGGAAAACGAGACGGTAACGCTGGAGATGAAGGACAACAGCATGTTCCCGTTGGGCTTCCACCAGCTGAACATGCGCTTCTCGACGCCCGGCAAGAGTCCCAGTGCCATCTATACCGCTGACGTCATGAAGTTCTCGGCAGGTTCCGACTATCTGGAATACTGGGTGGATGACAATCAGGCGAACAGCAGGAAACTCAAGACGGGAGCAGGCAATGCCAGCGTCGTCGTTACTACAGCGATGCCACTGGACCTCAGCCACGTATCGCCAGGCTTGCATCACCTCTATTTCCGTACCTGCGATGCCAATGGTGTGGCAGGTAGTGCCGTCTATTCCGCTATTATCTTCCGTCATGCTGAAGAGGCCAGTCAGATAGAATATTGGTTCGACGACGATGCCTCGACCATTCAGAAGAAACAGTTTGCCGAAGCCTATCAGAATGGTGCAGGCTATACCCTCGAGCTTAGCAACGACATATTTCCACAGGGTCTGCACCAGCTGAACATCCGTGTGTCGACGAAGAACAGTGGTAAGAGTGCCATCTACTCGATGCCTGTGATAAAAATGGCTGCTAACAGCTTCAATACCGTGGAATTCTGGCTCGACGACGACAGGGAGAATGTCCAGACGCTCAGTGGCTCATTAAGTAGCAATGGCGTCGCTATTGTCGGTGACCTCGACTTCAGCTATGCCGATCCCGGCATGCATTATCTGCACTATCGAGCCATCGGCAAGGATGGCAAGCCCAGCAATGCCATCGGCGAATGGCCCGTCATGGTCAAGTCGCGGTATCCGCTTGATCCGGAAGAAGTGAAGGTAACTGGCTATAGCTTCTGGGTAGATAATCAGGAGCCTATAGAGTATTATATTCCAGAACCGACCAGAAATAAGACGATACATCATCAGATAGATGCTCGCAAATTGTCACAAGGTAACCATACTCTGCATACGAAGGTGTGGAATTCCTATGGTGTTCGGTTAACAGAACAAGATGTATTTACTGTGGGTAAAGTCGATGTTCCCCAACTGACATTGACAGCAACAGCTGAAGATGGCTGTGTTCAACTGACAACGAATGCCTTGGCCAATGACGTTAGTTATATGATGTATCGTAAAAATGCCGATGGTGCTTCTGCAAAAGTCTACACCGCCAGCAAGAGCTATCCTACGGATGTGGCCTATGCCGACCATCCTGCCACAGGTAGTTATACTTATTATGCTGTTGGCGTCTATACTGATGCTGACGGAAAAGAGCAGCAAGTGTCGAGTAATGAAGTCCCCGTTAGTGTAACTGCTTCAGAGACACCGATTGCCACAAATGTAGGAAATGTGATTGGACGACTGGCGGTCGATTCCCATACACCTGAAAGCGGAGTGACAGTACGTTTCTCTGACGGTGTCTCTGTCAGCGTTAACGATGGCATGTTCCGTCGCAACAACGTTCCCTGTGCAAAGATGACTCTGACTGTTGATGGTGATGATGCCCATCAATATGAACCTAAGGAGATTGAAGTAAAAGAGGGACAGAATCTTGTTGAACTGGAAGGTCAGTTAGTTGAAGACCTGATAGAAGACAACAGAACCAACGACCTTGCTTTCGATTCCAAGATATCGTATGAGCCAGGCAGGTATATTAAGTTCACTTTAAGAAGGCTGACCAGCAAGAAGTGGGAAGGATCCGTTCGTGTGAGATTTATCAAGAAGAGAGACAAAACTGACGATGATGACACACCACCGGACAACGATGACTCATCTATACTCGAATCAGAGAAGAACTATGAGGTTATTCAAGTAGACAATCTCTCGATTTCATGGCGTGAGGAGATTACCATACCTTTAGACGAATTCAGACCTAAAAAGAAAGAATGGTATTACATCTATGTCGAATCGCAAAGGAAATCCGAGAATGCGACTCAAAAGCCTAAATTCAAATTGGTGGCGAACGATTTGATTTATGATGCCAAGAACCCCATTCTCAAAAAGATTGATAAAGTTAATACTGAACAATTGGAGGATGAGGACAAAGTTATTCTATTCTCTAATCTGGTAGTAGGCGCATGCGGCTTTGCAAAAACACTGGATACATCTCTGAAGTACATAGCAGACTTTGGCACTGATGTTCTAGCAAAAGCTTTTGATAACAAGCTGCAAGGTGTTTATACCAAAGAACAATTAACTTCACGGATTGAACGTTTGGTGGAAGGTGGGCAGGTAGAACCTGATGATAAGAAAGTCTCAAAACTCATTTCTGAGGTCATCGGTGAAAGTGCCTCCATTAACAACGTGTTAATTCGTGACTTTAGGGATAAAATAAAAGATGGTGTAAAGGTTGCGTCGAACATCAAAAAGTATTGGGGCTACGTTGATAAATCATTAAAAACGCTGGATGATATACAAGATCAGACCAGTTATGAGAATTATTTCTATTGCGCACAAAAGATACTGGGTTTGTCGAGTGATCCCTTTACCAAGGTTCTTAAGGTCTATCTTGACGTTGGTGAGAAAATTGTCAACAAAGCATTGGGTATATTTGAAGACTGGTATAAAACAGATGTTGTCTATGATTTCCTTGACTTCCGCCCTGATCCTGAACAGATTGAAAACAATCCGAAGTTGTATGCTTACAATAAAAAGCTTAATTTCAAGATTAGGATTAAGCATAAGCGTACTTTCCCCCATTTGCTGGACACTTCAGTCGGATTCAAATATGTAGAACCTTCAAGGTTAATAGATAAGGTCCTCGTCAAAATGAACAACATGGAGGACCAAAACTTGGTGGCTACTGCGACCTTTGACATGATTGGCGAGGACGATTGTATTATGTTGAAGCAGACGTCCATTGATAATCGTGGAGTTTCTGCTGAACAAACCAGAATGGGGGGAAACGGATATCTGTCAGGCGGAAACGAAGTCAGACGCTTTTGGATGGAGATATATTGGAAAAATGGCCGTATATCTTACATACCACTGCTTGATACTGATGGTGTCAAGTTGGACCTGGTAGAGTATCCCAACCTCATTACGGTTACGTTCTATTCTGAATCTGCAGACGGACCGGTACCGAATATTGCGGATATTATCAGGCTAGATGACTAATGAAATAAATGGAATAGATATGAAGAAAAGTTTCACGATAATCATTCTCTTGGCTCTTTCTGCCACAGTGTTCTCCCAGAAGGTTAACTTCTATTCGGGAGAGTTCGCTGCTGGTGTGAAGATTCACCTGGACCTCACTGAAGATGAGGATGTCCTCCAAAGCCAGATGGACACCATTACGGATATCAATTTGTCAGCTATGATGATTGCTGATGTCCGGGATGCGGTCTATATGCCTAATGTAAAGAAACTCAATCTTTCTGGCAATCGTATCAAGGACATCTCGCCACTCATTGTGCTTGATTCGCTTCAAGAGCTTAATCTGAAAGGAAATGAGCTGGACGATATCAATATGCTTGCCTTCTCTTCCTCTAAACAAATGACAGTGGATGTTACGCAGAATTATATAACGGATTTTAGTTATATCATGGCTCCTACTCCTTGTCAGTTCACCATTGTTGGTGCAGAATGGCAGTCTATAAAGAACCCTCCTTATTTTAAAGTCAATAATTTCTATGTTATGATTAACGATAAGGGCTATCCGGAAGTGTACTATCAGGGACAAACCAATATTGATAAACCCGTACGCCTTGAAGGCCTGACGTTTACTGATGATGCAGTCATGGACAACAGAATGCATACGCAAGTGGCTATGAATCATCCGATTGTTACCACCAAATTGTTTCTGACAAATGGCGAACAAAAAGACAGCACTTATGTGTTGCCCCCAACGTTCTATCCAGCAAAGAAAGACAGTCCTATTCTGATAGAGACGGGCCTTCCTGAAGACTACAGGATAATATCTATAGCTGCACATGGTTCAGTAGAAATGGAGGGTACAATAGTCAAATACACAGCATCCGAAGACTTGATGCCAGATACTATCAGAGTCTGTTATTATCAAGGTTCTGATTTGAAGGGATATGGTCTTATTCCTGTCGGTCTCCGCATCGGTGATGCGAATGCTGACGGTAAGGTGACGATAACCGATGCCGTGGGTATCGTTAACTATATCCTTGGCAATCCTTCAGACAACTTCAACGAGACTGCCGCTGACGTCAATCACGATGGCAAGATCACCATCACCGATGCCGTGGGTGTGGTGAATATCATCTTGAACAGTGGTAGCAGTGCCCCGAAGATGGATGTGGTGGGGCCTGAAGATACTGCTGAGACTGTAGAGACGACGGAGCCGGAGTAAATATCCGTTCATTGATATAGGAGAAGGGGCAAGAAGTAAAAAACTTGCCTCTTTTCTTTGTGGTTAGCCGAAAAATGCGTACTTTTGCAGCAAAAATAGTAAAACCATTAAAAAATGAGAAGATTTACCGTTTTGATGCTTGTCGCCTTGATGGGCTGTTTATCTGTTTGTGCAGAGGAGATAACACAGGAACAGGCACTCGAGAAAGCCCGGCAGTTTATGCCTGGTAAACAGTTTGGGAAGGTAAGTGTGCGTCGTGCATCTGCAAAAGAATGCAACCCTTACTACGTGTTTAACGCTGAGAACAACGGCGGCTTTGTGGTGATTGCCGGCAACGACCTCATGCCTGAGGTGCTGGGCCATGCAGACCATGGGCATCTGGACCTGTCGAAGGCTCCGGATAATGTGAAGTGGCTCTTTGACTACTATGCCGAAGTGGCTAAGTCGTTGAAGAATGTGACGGCCAATAGCACGATGGCCAAGCGTATTGCTGCCAGACGTACAACGGCCGCTGAGCGTTCGGCACTGGCACCACTGATGACGACGAAGTGGAATCAGGACGGTATATACCAGCAGTATTGTCCGCAGATTGGTGAGCAAAAGGCGCTTACCGGTTGTGTGGCTACGGCTATGGCGCAGGTGGTGAACTATTTCCAATGGCCGTTGAACGTTGTACGTGAGTCGGTAGGCTATACTTCCAACAAGGATGACAAGACTAAGCCGCAGATTGACCTGGAGACGCTGCCAGCAAGGAAGTTCAACTGGTTTAACATGTCTGACGACGATATTGCTTGGCTGATGCGCTATTGCGGACAGTCGGTATTGATGGACTACAACACCGACGAGTCGACAGCGTATGCTACAAGCATCCCTGGAGCTCTTATCTCTGTCTTCAATTTCAGCAAGGCAACGGACCTGGTGGAGCGCGAGGAGTTTACCGACGAGGAGTGGGAACAGGTGCTTTACCATGAAATAGAGTTGGGACGCCCCGTCATCTACAGCGGATATAAGGATCAGTCGGGTCATACCTTTGTGCTGCACGGCTATAAAGACGGCGAGTTCTACATCAACTGGGGCTGGGGTGGCACCCTCGACGGCTACTTCAAGCTGACGGCTCTGACCCCAGGGACCTCTGACTTCACGGAGCGACAGAATGCCGTGGTGGGCGTACAGCCTGCCTCGAACAATGATGTCAGTTATGACGATAAGCCTGAAATCGGTTTCCTTGAGGTGCATGTGGAGACGCAGGGCCAGCTGGCTACGTTGCTCCCTGAGAGCGATCGCTACCGCATCAGCCGTCTGAAAGTTACCGGTGTGGTTGGCGGTAAAGACATCGACGTGATTCGTGACATGTCGTTGAATAGGTACAATGCCGAAAACCAGGGCCGCCTGTCGAAGCTCGACCTGTCGGAGGCCCGATTTGTGAGCGGTGCTAATTATAATGGTAGCTATTCTATGACTGATAATGCCGTTGAAGACTGGATGTTTAACAACTGCGCTACGCTGAAGGAGATTGTGCTTCCCCAGACAATAGTCAGCATCGGACAATATGCCTTTGCCGGTACTGGCCTGACCTCGATGGTGATTCCGAGGGATGTGCAGTACATTGCCGGCAATGCCCTTGCGCTGCCAGCTATGAAGTCGCTTGTTGTTGACGAGGATAACAAGACGTTCTATTCACAGAATAACGCCATCTACGAGAGGTCTACGGGCAAACTCGTGAGAGGGTGCCGCGCTTCCGGCATTCCAGAGGGTGTGGAGGAAATCGGTGACAATGCCTTCCAGAAAGCCGGTCTGGAGAGTATTGTCTTGCCCAAGAGCCTGAAGAAAATAGGATATTGGGCTTTCTACCTTAATGATAAAGTAAAGGATGTTTATATTCCGGAGAACGTCGAGTTTATCGGCAACGAGCCTTTCCGTAGTTGTGGTTTGGTGTCAATCAAGGTTGACGGGAACAATCCGAATTACGACTCGCGTAACAATTGCAATGCCATCATCGAGACAGCTACCAATACGCTTATTCAAGGCTGTGCTACAACGAAGATTCCTGACGGTGTGGAGGCCATTGCCAGTCGTGCTTTCGCTGAAGCCAAGGTGTCGGTGGTAGATATTCCCTCAAGCGTGACGCAATTGGGGATGATGCCTTTCGAGGAAACTGGCCGTACCTTGTCAACGTATAAGGTTTCATGGGATGAGCCGCTGGCGATAGAGAGCCAATATGTGTTGGGCGACCCGTCGTGGGATCATATTAGTCGTAATGCCCGTCTGATAGTGCCTAATGGCAAGAAGGGCGTTTATGAGGCAGCACCCTATTGGGGTGAGATGTTTACGTCGCTTGAGAGGAAGATACTGGAGGTGTCGGAGTACGAGGCGAACCGCTCCCTGACCGTCAACGTTGCCGAAGCAGGAACGCTGAACGATTTGGTGAAAGACCAAAAAGGCATTGTCGAGGAACTGAAGGTGACAGGTCAGATTAATGGCTATGACATACAGTGCCTGAGGGATTTGTGCGGGCAGGGCGGCTTGGTGTCGGACATCGACCTGTCGAATGCTTCTATCGTTGAAGGAGGTGGCGCTACTGCCAACGAACTGCCGCAGTCTGCTTTTGTAAGTACATCCAACTTGAAGCATATCGTGCTACCGAAGAATCTGACGGCTATCGAATCATTTGCCTTCCAGGACAGCGGTATTGAGGAATTGGTGGTACCCGCGACCGTTACTTCCATCGGTCGTGACGTATTTTACTATGCCCGTAACCTGAAAGCGCTGAGCGTCGAGGCAGGCAACACCGTGTTCGACTCCCGTGACAACTGCAACGCCATCATCGAGAAGGCTACCAATACTCTGCGCATCGGCTGTGTCAATACCGTGATTCCCGACGGTGTGACGGCATTAGGCAATATGGCCTTCAGCGGTGTACCCGCACTGAAAGAAATCGTCATTCCCAATTCAGTCACCTCTTTGGGCTGGGCTACGTTCTGGGCAGATATCGAGCTGAGTAAGGTGACCATGTCGGCAAAGATCACCGAACTGGGTGAATCACCTTTCGGCGGATGCGAAAGAATCACGTCGTTCATCATCGACCCCGCCAACCCCAAATACGACTCGCGCGAGAACTGTAACGCCATCATCGAGACGGCTTCCAATAAGCTCATCCAGGGCTTCGCTACTACGAAGATTCCCAATGACGTGAAGATCATTGCTTCCGCAGCCTTCCGCAGCCTGTCAACACTCACCGAGATTGAGATTCCTGCCAGCGTGGAGAAAATTGAGGCCGAGGCCTTCCTCTACTGCAACCAGATGACGAAGGTGACGACACATATCAAGAAGCCGTTTGCCGTTTCGTCGATGGTGTTCAACGGCGACAACATGAAGATTGCCAAGCTCTATGTTCCTTACGGTACGAAGCAGGCATACGCCAACACGCCTGGTTGGAGCAACTTCCCATACATCATTGAGATGGAACCCGTCGAGGGCGAATATGCCCATAATGCTGCCAGCGTGGTGACTACCGACTTCGGCAAGGGCTATGCCGCACTGAACGGACAGGTCGCAGTGCCCGTCACGTTGGCAGGTGAAGGCCTGGACGAGATTACCAACATCGACTACACCATTACGACTGGTGGCGTTGTGACAGAGCATCATCTGGAACTGACCAATCCCATCACCTTCATGATGAATGCAGAGGTGTTGATACCCATCGAGGCCGACGCCTCTGTAGGTGAGCGCGAAAAGGTGTTCACGCTGACGAAAGTGAACGGTAAGGCTAATGAGTGTACGACGGAGAATATGACGGCCAGTGGTAAGCTGGTCACTGTGGCCAAGAAACCCAAGGTGGTGCCTGTACTGGAAGAGGCTACTGGCACATGGTGCGGTTGGTGTGCACGAGGCATTCCCGCGCTGGCTCTGCTCAACAAGATATATAAGGACAATGTCATCACCATTGCTGTTCACGGTGGAGGTGGTGGCGACCCGATGATACTTGACGGCTATCAGCTGAATGCATCGGGCTATCCCAGCTGTCAGGTTAACCGTGGCGAATTCGTCGACCCATACTACGGCAGTGGCGACCAGGCCTTCGGCATCAGCCGCGAGATAGAAGCTGTTCAGCGCAGCTATGTGCCTGCAGGCATCGAGGTGGAGGCTGAATGGAAGGATGAAAGCCAACAGCAAATCAACATCAAGACTACCACGACCTTCGTCGAGAATGTGGCTGAGGCTAACTACCGCATTGGCTACCTGTTGGTGGAAGATGGTCAGAAGGGTACTGAGAGCGGCTGGGAACAGTCGAACTACTATGCCGGCAGCAAGGTTAATGACGAGAACCTGACCACGTTGACGGAGAGTGCATCGAAGATGACTAATGTTACGTACAACTATGTACCCGTGGCAGCCTATGAGCCGTTCAATGGCATAGAGGGCAGTGTTCCTGCCACCATCACTGCCGACGAGGCCATGGAGCACAACTACGTGATGGACATCACCACGAACACCCGTATCCAAGATAAGAAGAAGCTTGGCGTCGTGGCACTGCTCATCGACAAGACCAGTGGCAAGATCGTGAATGCTGCCAAGTTTAAGTTCGAGAAGGACAGTGGCTCTGGCCAGGGCCTTTCTAAGGGCGACGCCAACGGCGACGGCAAGGTGACCATCACTGATGCTGTGGCTATCGTCAACTACATCCTGGGCAATCCATCGGCAGATTTCAACGCGGATGCTGCCGATGTGAGTGGCGATAACAACATCACCATCACCGATGCCGTGGGTGTGGTGAACATTATCTTGAACAATGGTGGCAGTGCACCGAAGATGGATGTTCCGCAAGAACCGGTGTCAGTAGCTGAACCGGAGTAAGAGATTTGCGGCATACGAGTAAATTTATTGTCCCGCAGATTGCAACGTTGCAATCTGCGGGACTTATGTTTGGGCGGTTGTTAATAAAATATAAAGTAGGCGTTCAATTCTTGATAGTTTGAAAAATAAACATTATCTTTGCATTATCTAACTAATCATAAATATTACGCTTATGAAAACAAAAAACTTTCTACTAACTCTGCTGCTTACGCTATTTGCAATGGGCACTTGGGCCCAAGGTGAAGCGGCGGATGAGCCCGTCATTATCATCTGGCTCAATGACGGCAACTCTCAACAAGTGCTATTCGACGAGATGCCTGTAGTCACCTATGACAATGGTGTTCTGATGTTAAAGGGTGAAGAGACGGAGCTGTCTTGGCCACTTGAGAACGTAAACAAGTTCACCTTCGGCAATGCAGGCACAGGCGTTCGTGACGTCAAGACCGCTGATCTCGACCTCCTGTCTGACCAGCTGACGGTCTACGACCTTAATGGTCGGCTGGTGAAGAAGAACGTAAAGTCTCTCTCCGAACTCCCCAAGGGGGTGTATGTCATTGAGAACGGAAGTGTAACCACTAAAGTCGTACGCAAATGAAGAAGTTATTCCTATTTACATGGCTCATGATGCTCAGCATCGTGGCTGTGGCACAGCGCCCAATACCACAGATTTCTATGTTGGACGATTTCTATTTTCTCTTAAGAAATGGCGACTTGAACGAGAGGCTCCCCTTTACACCAGACACAGAATTCAGGTTCCAGAGTACGCCTCAGCCGGGAATCACCATTCACCAGAGTGGCACTGAACGTTCTTTACCGTTCACTGTGCCGTTCAGACTCCGTGTCTTACCCGTCATCAAGGACGAGATGCTCAAAAAGGCTGATGAGCTGGCTGAGAACACATACGTTGTGAAGAACAAGCGGACCGGTGACGTAAAGGTGTATAGTTTTTTAGAGAAATATGCGGAATGGAGGAGGACGCCTGACTTCATGGAATTCTCTTTGGAGGATGCTGATGAGAACGATCATTCGCGAGCCATGGTCTATGGTTTCGTTCCCAAGTCGAAGATAAATACCGTATTGCCCATCGAGGTCTCGACGTTCGAGAACTCGCCCGGCGCCAAGTTTGGTTTCGAGATGCTCGAGGGTGATTATGTCTGGGGCCACTTCATGACCTCTACCGGTATGACTGAGGGAAACCTGAGACCTGTCAGCCGCATGATGCTCCGCATGATACATTCCTTCCCCCCTCATCATATCGTTCACGCACCACGACGTGCAAGCGTTGATGACTTTACCGGCGAGTACGAACTCCTGTTCTACTTGGAATTCCAGAACCAGACATGGAACAATGAGACCCAGCAGATGGAGGATGGCGACGAGTACGAGGTCTATGGCCGAGGCACGATGAAGATGCATGTGCCCTCCGTCACCCGTTTCCAGGTAGAAACCGAGAAAGACTGGGTGAGAGTAGGCGAGTCGACGACGGTAACACTGAGCAGTTACGCGGAGGAAGGTGCCACATGGGACTGGAACGACGTGCAAATCGTTGGTCAGTCATCCGACTACGATAAGGCAAGGAAAGGCGAGGACGAAGGCTTCTTCTCTTGGGATCCCGCCACGCAGACCCTCACCTCGCTGAAGTCGAACGACAATAAGTATGTCTGGGTGTACCTCGGACTGACGAGCAAACCCAGCGTGAAGGCCTCACTCCAAGTGGCTACTGGCGAAGGCTGGAAGTACACCATGATCAAGCCGAGCCAGGATGAGTTCACTTATACCGGATACGGTTATCTTTCCTTCAGCTTCGACTTTGCACCGAAGGAAAGCGAAGACGAGACGATTGACTTCAATGCCCTTGAGATTGACCCGGCAACCAACCCCAACGGCTACTTCTCTATCCAGCGGGGGTATGGTCCTCAGGGCTGGCCGATATACGTCGACAATGCGCCAGCAGGCGAGTACACCGTCCGCATCTGGGTCAAGAGTAACCACGACGTCAACTGCACGATAAAGGTTATCAGCACCGTAGGTAGCGAATAACCCTCATTTAATCGAAATAGCACAGAAAAAAGCAGGGACTTGTCAATCCCTGCTTTTTGATTTGCTGTTTCAGTAACCTGAAACCTAATTTAGTCCGGTGGCTTACTCCGGTTCCGTCATTTGCTCCGGCTCATCCATATCCAGCTTCGAAGCGCTACTACCACCACTGTCCAAGATGATATTCACCACACCGACAGCATCGGTGATGGTGATGCTTGGTTTGCCATCATTGCCAGTGTCGTTGTTGACATTAGCAGCCTCGATATTGAAGTCTGGCGACGGATTACCGAGGATGTAGTTCACGATGGCTACAGCATCGGTAATGGTGACCTTGCCGTCGCCGTTGGCATCACCCTTGATGAAGTTTGGAGTCAGAATAATTTCATCAACATAGGCTCGCTTCGAAGAGGTTGCCAATTTGATGGTTACAGGTCCTGTGACTTTGGTCAGCTTGACGGTGCAGAGCGTCCAACTGCTTTGGGGCGTAAACTGCGTGACATCAGCTGTAGCACCAGTCACGGTCACGTTCAGTTTACCGGTATCGCTACCGTACTTCTTCAGATAGAACGTCAGTGTGGCATCGTCTGTGAGCGAGATGTCGCCAGTAGTCATGGAGCCTGATGCACTACTCGCACCTAACTTCAAGCATCCACCATTACTATGGGCATTGTCCGTTCCTCCTGCATAAACTTTGCTGATAGTAGCCCAGTTGTTGTAGTCAAGATTCTTGCTGCTCTTTGTCAGTTCTGTATTGCTGTCTCCTGTCGATGAATAGCCGGTGACTCCTTCGTATAGCAATCCTCCTTTGTCGTTCAAGACAGTCAGCGTGTACGACGCTGAGCCCGGGTTATAACTCTCGTTGCCGGCGAACGTGGCAGTGATGATGGTCTCACCTGCTGCCAGAAGTGTCACCTCGCCTGTATTCTCATCAACCGTAGCCACAGTAGGTTCACTGCTGCTGTAGGTAACAGTCAGGTCGGCAGGGTCGGTGGTCAGCGTGGGCTTGGTGAAGGCCTTGCCAATGGTGGCTTCTGCTGTTGCCGGACTGAACGACATTGTCACATCTTGCTTAACAATGGGAGTCTCGTTGGTTTCCATATAGAGGTTGGCCTGAATCATCGAGGTATTGGGGTCGCTGGTGTAAGTGGTGAAGCGGGGATTATTGGCATTGTAGAGCATGGTACCAAAATTGCCGTATGTCATGATGACACCATCCGTTCCGTTGCTGAGCGTCCAGGCTTTTCCTGCATCTTCGTAGGCGAGTTTCTTGGTGTCGGTAGCATACAAATACTTGTTTGTGCTCTCGTTCTGGAATGTCCAGCCATCGCTTGTCTCATCGAGCACGAAGACGGCCACATCGTCGGTGATGGTGATCATGCTGCTGTTCACGGTAACGTCCTTACTGCTCATGATCTGGCTGCTTAGCGAACCGGCTGCTTTCTCTTCGCTTCCACAGGCGATGATGTAGCGCATGCCGGGCTTTAGATTGTCTGTCGAGGTGACCAGCTTGAAGTTCTTGGTGTCCGGATTTGAAGTGCTTACAGAGCCTTTAAGCGAAATGGTCACCGGCTCTGCTCCTTCACTGCTAAGTGTCACTTCTCCTGTGTAAGTGCCTGCTGTGGCAGAACGGAATGAAACAGTGACAGTGGCGCCATCCTCGGATTCAGCCTTTGTGATGGTGGTCTTGTCGACGGAGAATACATTGTTGGCATCGGTGAGGGTGACTGAAACATCGTCTGTCAGTAATT
>JAEEGG010001016.1_pt1 | contig 79167 bp, 62 predicted proteins | sample 9134161 | NCBI WGS metagenome assembly JAEEGG01 (sample SAMN16246543, study PRJNA631951) | gut metagenome | biome: gut microbiome; feature: rumen; material: CR-attached | host: Bos | place: Iran: Karaj | collected 2018-10
AGGAAGGTTCCATCCCCATCACCATGCAGATAGAGGCAAGGGCGTCAGCCCAAACAGAACTGTTGGCCATTACTGTTACGCTAAGCACTTGATGTTCCACAGGATAGCCAGTCCTTGGGTTGATGCAGTGGGAATAGCGTTTTCCGTTGCGCTCTACGTATTTTCGGGTGCTGCCCGAGGTGACCAAGCCTTTGTCGCGTATGGCAACACGGGTGTGTACCACCTGCTCTGAGTCCCAGTTCTCAGCAGGTTTCTCGATGCCCACAATCCAAGGCTGCCCGTTGGGCTTGCCGCCACGGGCCATAATCTCTCCGCCCGTGTCGACCAAGTAGTTTTTGATGCCTCGACTACCTAAAAACGAGGCAATCAGGTCGGAAGTGTAACCTTGGGCGATGGCGTTGAAGTCCAAGGCCATGGCAGGGTTGGCTTTGATGACTTTTCCGTTTTCTATCTTGATGTTGTGGTAGTTGACCAATTGCTTCAGGCTGTCGATGAGTTGGGGCGTGATGCTGTCGCCATGCTTGTAGCTGAAGCCCCAAGCTGCCACAATGGGCGAGATAGTGGGGTCGAAATAACCGTCCGACAGGGCAGCCGCCTCTTGTGCGATGCGGAAATTGTCGACAAAGATGCTGTCAAGCGTGACATCTTCGTTGCGGTTGACTTTCGAGATGACCGAGGTGTCGACCCATAGGTTGACCGACACGTCTACGGCATGAAAAATAGAGTCGATTTCATGTTGGAAATTACGCTCCTGTTCGTCGAAATAGGTGATGGCATAATACGAGCCTTGGGCCTCGCCTTGCAGCGTTATTTTCTTTGGTTGTGGGTTGCATGAGACTAGCAAACCGATAATTCCGAATAGTATGGCAAGTCTTTTCATGGTTGTTAGAATTCTATGACGGCACTCCATTTCCAAGCGAAGTTGTCCCAAACTTTGGGCAGGCTATAGGGACCATAGCGATAAAATACGCCCGCTCCGACTTTGGCGAGGGGAGAGGAGAGTATCCCATCAACGACAAAGCCGCTCTCAAAATAACCTCTTTCCATCGTCTTGAAGGTCTTGTTGGGATAAGCATTTGCGCGTCGCATGTCGCCCCATCCGATGTTGGTGGCGATGGTGAGTTCTGGCTTGAACCATTGGGAGTCTGTTTTCCAGAGCATTCCGTTGAAGTTGTGGCTGAGATAGAGTGCAACAAAACGGTCGCAGAAGAACTCGTCTAAGCGCATGGTGCTGAAACTGCCAGGCGAATATAGTCCAAAGCGGTCGTAAGTGCCTAGGATATTGAATGTCTCTGCCACAGGGCACGACTCGGTGGCATATCCGGCTTGCAGTAGGACTTTTGAGACACCAATGTAATGCGTGTAGAAATTCTTGGAGACCTCGAACTTGAAGCGATCATACTCATACTGGCTGCCTAATATGTTGGGGAAGGCGTGTTGGTAGGAAAACCACACGATGGGGGCGGTGGTGCCTAACGAGCGCAATCCTTGCGGCGTGCTGAGGAATTTCTCGTTGTAGGCAAACCTCAGTTTGACCTCAGCAACGGTGAACCGACCTTCAGTCAGCGAGTCGGTGGGAATATGGAAATAGTTGGTGTTATACCATTTGTGGCTAGTACTGAGGTTAAGATACGCCTTGAAGTGTCGGGCAAAGCGTGTGGAGTAGGTGACATCGAAACGGTTGCGGCGCGAGTGTATGTTTTCGTAGAATGTGTATTTGTAGTTCGATGTGGAGAAAAAAGAACCGCTCTCTTTCTCAAGCATTCCGCCAAATTCACCGATGGGCTCTGACTTGTGGGAGTATTGGAAACGGAGTTCCATTTGCCGCTGTCGGTTGAGTTTCAGTGTCATGCCGCCTCCGTAGTCCATGCTCTTGATTTTCGTCCAATAACCGAAGAAACCGTTGGCGCTGAACCAGCGTGAGAGACGGTCGTTGGTGCTGATTCCAAGGCCGAAATAAAGGCCTCGCGTGCCTGAGATGTTGACTAGGTTGTCAAGGTCTAAGTTAAAAATGCCAATCGGCAAGGCGGACTCGTTCAGCAATTTGTCGGTGAGTCCCAGTGCGCGGTCGAAGATGTCGGTGCCTTCGGTGAGCGAGTCGACGAGGATGTAGGTCGCCTTGATGCGCTCGGTGAGCGAGTCGATGCGGCGCGCATCCCAGAAGGTCTCGTCGCGGTAGCCAGCGTCGGGATCCACCTTGATTTCGATGTCGGAGAACTGCCGCTTGCTGAGCTCTGGGTTGATTTCGATGTCGGTAAGATAGCTTTTCCCGATGGCGACCATCGACAAAGTAGTGCCGTCCACTTCTGCCATGATGCTTGGAAACTTCAAGTTGGTGTTAAGTTGTTTTGGGAACCATTGGCCTTCCACCTTTTGGTAGAGTTGTTGGATGTCGGCGACAAACATTCCGCCTTGTTCGTTGGGCGATGCTTTGACGCTCTGTAGGGCCCAACCGTCGCTGTTGACGGTCATGGTACCGCGCAGACCGTTGAAGTTGCTGCCGCGCATGGGGTGGAAAGAGATGACATAAAGCGAGTCGCCTTGCCCAATGGGGTTGACCGCCTCCAAAGTGAAGAAATAGTGCGTCTTGCTGCCTCGGCTGATAGGGTTCACATAGTCGGTGCCAGTGATATTGACGGTTTCGTCGTAGAAGCTGACACTTTGCATGCTGTTGACCAAGTAAACGAAAGTGGGGTCCTTCATGCCGGCGATTCTGGTTCCGAGCACGTTTTGCAACTTTCGGTCAGGCGATTTGAAAAGCACTTCCGAGGCGGTCTCCATCACCATCAAGTCGCTCTTTTTCAGGATGCTATCGAACATCTGTAAGGCACCGCCTTCTTGCTGCTGCGTCAAGGCGTTGCCCAACTCGGTGCTGTCAACGGTGAAGACCATCTGGTCGTAGATTTTGTAGCGATATGACTCCAACGAATTGGGGTTATTGGCGCGGCGGTGGGCCATTAGGCTGTCGATGATGCGATGGGCAGGGTTCTCTCCAGCTTCCACGGTCACTTCGTTGAGTTCAAAAGTCTTGGGTGTCAAAGCGACGTTGCATTTCTTCTGGTTGGCTTGTAGTTCGATTTCCTTGGGCTCATAGCCGATTGACGAGTATTTGACTTTTCGGATAGGTTCGTTGGCAACGATTTCATATTTGCCGTCGATGTCGGTGATGACGCCTTGCAATCCCTCGTTGACGACCACGTTGACGAATGCTAGCGGTTGACGGTTGCGCTCGTCGGTGACTTTGCCGCTTAGCGTATGTTGAGCGAACAATGTGTGGACCACATAGAAAGAGAAGAAAAGGAGCAGAAATGCCTTTATGCCGATGGAGGTTCTCATTCTTGCGTTTCGATTAGGTAGATGACCTCGTTATCGCGTTTCATCAGGTATTGCTCGCGCGCCACTTTTTCCATAGTTGCGGTGTCGTTTTGCAAGTCGTTGAGGTACTCTTTGCTTTTTGAAATCTCCTTCTCGTAATACTCGATTTGCTGCTTTTGGTCGTTCAGCGACTTTTTGAGCCTGCGTTGCTCGAAAAGATTGAACTGGTCGATGACCAAAATGACAAGGAGGAAAAGCACAGTGGCATATATATAGCGGTTGTTGAGTTTGCGTAAGATATTCTTGAAGGTTGACATGGCGCAAGAAATTATTCACTTCGTTTTCAGTTTGCAAAGGTAATATTTTTCCTATTTTTGCACCCAATAAAACCATTAAAATTATCAACAATGAAAAAAGTGATTGCTACAACGAAGGCCCCGGGTGCCATTGGGCCTTACAGTCAGGCCATTGAGGCCAACGGGATGGTGTTCATTTCGGGTCAGCTTCCTATAAATCCTGAAACAGGCGAGATGCCCGAGGGCGTCGCCGCCCAGACTGAGCAGAGCATGAAAAACCTTGAGGCCATCCTCAACGAAGCCGGATGCACCTTCGATAACGTGGTGAAGTCCGTGTGCTATCTTGCTGACATGAGTTATTTTGGTGAGATGAATGCCGTGTATGGCAAGTATTTCAAGGGTGACTATCCCGCTCGTGCCGCCTTCGCCGTGAAGGAACTTCCCAAGAAGGCTTTGGTCGAAATCGAAATGATTGCCGCTAAATAATGTCCATGTCAATCCGAGGATTTTGAAGGCATAGATACGCTCGCCATTTAGGCTCGGTATGACACGCCCTCAAAATCTGAAGTGAATCTATGGACATAATGGTTAAAATGATGGAACCATGAAAATCGTCTTTTTGGAACCGTTGGGCTTAAAAGTCCAGCAGATTGAAGTGGCTTGCGAGGGCCTGAAAAAGGCGGGTCACGAGGTGGTCATCTATCCCGACCGCAACGAAGACCTAGACGAATTGAAACGCCGCGCAGAAGGCGCCGACGTCATCATCGAGAGCAACATCCCGCTGCGCAAGGATTTTCTTGATGCTTGCCCAAACCTGAAAATGCTTTCTATCGCCTTCACGGGCTTGGATCATATCGACATGGAGGAATGCCAGCGTCGTGGCATCGTGGTGAAGAATGCGGCGGGCTACAGCACCGAGGCGGTGGCGGAACTTGCCATCGCCATGATGATTGATGTTTACCGAAAAGTGATAGAAAACGATACGATTACACGTCAGTGCAACCGCAAAGGCATCATGCCAGGGCGTGAGATAGGCGGCAAGACCATCGGCGTCATTGGCATGGGCAACATCGGTCAGCGTGTGGCCAAGTTGGCGAATGCCTTTGGCTGCAAAGTGTTGGCCTGGAACCGTACGCCGAAGCAAGTCGAAGGCGTGACCTTTGTGGATAAGGAGACCTTGTTGAGGGAATCCGACATCGTCACGCTTCACATCGCTTTGAATGCCGACACTCGCGATTTCATTACCGAGAGGGATTTTGGCTTGATGAAGTCGAGCGCCGTTTTAATCAATACGGCACGCGGTCCTGTGGTGAACGAGAATGCCTTGGCCAAGGCATTGAAAGAAGGGAAGATAGCGGGCACGGCTACAGATGTTTATGGCGTTGAACCGCCTTTGAAACAAGACAATCCCTTGCTGGATGCACCTAATCTCATCATGCTGCCCCATATCGGTTTCGCCACCGAGGAGGCGTTCGTCCTGCGGTTGGGAATTGTGGTGCAAAATGTGGAAGCGTATCTGAATTAGGAATACGGAATTAGGAATGCTGAATGGACATTCAGCATTCCTAATTCTTCATTCAGCATTCTTAGAACTGTTATTAAACCTGGGCCTATAGATCCTGTCTGCAGTGACAAAGGCTTCTTTGAACCGAGGCTTGATGCGACGCAGGCCTTTTTCGGCTTCGACGCGGTTGCGAAAGTCGCCGGCGCGCAGGCGGAAATAAGGTTCGGAATAGGTCAGATAGATGGGAATGTCGGGGAAGGCATGCTCAAATTGCGCCTTGACGGATTGGGCATGGTCCAAGGCATTATTGCCGATTTCCATGAAAATGTGGATGCGATAGCCATTGAACGAACTGTCCATCTTATAGAGCGACCTTTGCTTTGCTATGAGACTTTCGATGCGACTGTCTTGGTCAACATGCACAGAACCATGTTTTTGCGCAAAGGCGAAAGCGGTCATGACGATAAAAATGGAAAGGCAGAGTATGCGTTTCATGATCAAATGGGTTTAGGCTGCAAAGATACATTTTTTTGAGAATATCCCAATTTCCGACGAAAGTTGTATCTTTGCGACCTAAAACAAGTCCATGAACAGTAATCTTGATGCCAACGCTTCCCACCTCTCGAAGGCAGAGAAAGACCTCGAAAACGCCTTGCGTCCCGACATGTTTGAAAGTTTTGCGGGGCAGAAGCAAGTGGTCGACAACCTACGCGTTTTCGTGAAGGCCGCCGCACAGCGTGGCGAAGCCCTCGACCATACCTTGCTGCACGGTCCTCCGGGATTGGGCAAGACCACCTTGTCGCATATCATTGCACATGAATTGGGTGTTGGCATGAAGATGACCTCAGGTCCTGTGCTTGACAAGCCAGGCAACCTAGCGGGCTTGCTCACCAGCCTTGAGCCGAATGACGTGTTGTTCATCGATGAGATCCATCGTTTGAGCCCTGTGGTGGAGGAGTATCTTTATTCCGCCATGGAAGACTTCCGCATCGACATCATGATTGAGACCGGTCCGAGTGCGCGCAGCATCCAAATCACGTTGAATCCCTTCACCTTGATTGGCGCCACCACCCGTAGTGGCCTCTTGACGGCCCCCTTGCGGTCGCGTTTTGGCATCAATTTGCGCTTGGAGTATTATGATGCGCACACTTTGGCCAAAATCGTGAAGCGTTCCGCGGGTATCCTGCGTGTGCCCATCGATGACACGGCAGCCTTTGAGATTGCTCGTCGTAGCCGTGGCACGCCGCGTATCGCCAACTTGTTGCTGCGCCGTGTCCGCGACTTCGCCCAGATCCAAGGCGACGGCACCATCACTTTGGACATCGCAAAAATCGGTTTGAAAGCTCTCAATGTGGACGAGCACGGTTTGGACGATATGGACAACAAGATACTTTCGACCATCATCGACAAGTTCAAGGGTGGTCCTGTGGGTGTCAACACTATCGCCACAGCAGTGGGCGAGGACCCTGGCACCATCGAGGAAGTCTGCGAGCCCTTCCTCATCCAGGAAGGCTTCATTATGCGCACACCCCGCGGCCGTGAATGCACCGATTTGGCTTACAAGCATTTAGGGAAGACGCAGATTAAACCTACGGGAGAGATGAGTTTGTTTGATTGAGATTTTCTTCTTCAGGTTTGTAACCAATACGCTTTCGAGGTTGGGTTTTTGTTTCCCTTAATTGGTCGAGGGCGTCATTGAGTGCTTCTATTTGTATGGCAATTTCCAGATTGGTCTGTTCTTGTTGCTCATTGATGTCGTTCTGGTCGTGAAGTATTTCCTCGATATAGGCGTTCAACTGATCCATCTTGTGTGAGAGTTGTTCATATCGCAGTTCAGACACCTGCAAGGCGGCGACGGCTTGCCTCACAGCAACAAAAGCTCTCATAATATTAATGTTTACTTGGATGGCAATTTTACTGCGAAGTAATCCTGAGAGCATGGCCACACCTTCTTCTGTGAATGCAAAGGGTGCGTATTTGCTGTGCTGTCCTCGTCCTGCTTTTAAGATGCCATTTTGGCACCTTAGAGCGGAGACTTCGTCGGGTGTCAGCTCAAACAAGAAGTCCTTTGGGAAACGCTCAATATTACGTCGTACTTGACGTTTGAGTTGCGCCACTTCAACCTCGTACATATCAGCAAGGTCACTATCCAACATTACCTTTTGCCCTCGAATTTCATAGATTACATTCTTGATGTTTTCGATGTTTCCTGTTTGCACATCATTTGGGATGACTTTAGTGGGTTTCAGAGTTTCCATAACGATACTATATTTAGTTAATGCGCAGCAAAGATATGTTACGTGTCAAGAGCAATCCGTTGATTAAACGTTTGTAGTTGACTGTAGTCGTTTGTTGTCGGATATATTGCAATTGATCAATATTTTAGTTGTTCCTTGTTTAAAAAGTGTGGGTTGAATTGCAGTTTTTATTAAGGTCATCAATCCTAAAGCAAATTTTCCCTATTTTTGCAGTTTCTTTCAAAAACAGCAAAAAACACCTCGTTGTATGGACTATAACTTTACCGAAATCGAGAAAAAGTGGCAGCAGTACTGGCGCGACAACAAAATCTATAAGGTTGATATTGACCACAGTAAGCCGAAATTCTATGTCCTGGATATGTTCCCGTATCCTTCGGGCGCAGGCCTTCATGTGGGACACCCGCTGGGCTATATCGCCTCGGATATTTATGCAAGATATAAAAGGCTGAAAGGCTTCAATGTGCTGCATCCGATGGGCTACGACGCCTACGGTCTGCCCGCCGAGCAATACGCCATCCAAACCGGTACCCATCCCGCCGTGACGACCGAGAAGAACATCAACCGTTACCGCGAACAAATGGACAAGATCGGTTTCTGCTACGACTGGGACCGCGAAGTGCGCACCTGCGAACCAGGCTACTACAAGTGGACGCAATGGACCTTCCTCCAACTGTTCAACTCGTTCTACTGCAACGGCTGCCAGAAGGCACAACCTATCAGCAAGCTGATTGCTCGTTTCGAGGAAAAAGGTACCGAAGGCCTCAATGTGGCCGAGAGCAAGCCGCTGAGTTTCGCTGCCGACGAATGGAAGGCGATGAGCGAGAAGCAACAACAAGAGGTGCTGATGAACTACCGTCTTGCCTATCAAGCCGAGGCCATGGTGAACTGGTGCCCAGGCTTGGGTACGGTGCTCGCCAACGATGAGGTGGCCGACGGCCTCTCGGTGCGTGGCGGTTTCCCTGTAGAGCGCAAGTCGATGAAGCAGTGGCAACTCCGTATCACCGCCTACGCCGACCGCCTGCTTCAAGGTCTCGAGACCGTGGACTGGAGCGAGTCGGTGAAAGACCTGCAGCGCAACTGGATTGGCAAATCCATGGGTGCTTCCGTTATCTTCAAGGTGGACGGTAAAGATATCGATTTAGAGGTGTTCACCACTCGTGCGGACACTTTGTTTGGCACGACTTTCATGGTGCTGGCTCCCGAGCATGAGTTGGTAAAGGAAATCACCACGCCAGAGCAACGCGCTGAGGTGGAGGAATACATCACCCGCACTAAGAACCGCAGCGAACGCGAGCGTATGGCTGAAGTCCGTAAGGTAAGCGGTGCCTTTACGGGTGCTTACGGCATCAACCCCATCACGGGTGCCAAGCTGCCCATTTGGATTGCCGACTACGTGCTGATGGGTTACGGTACGGGCGCCATCATGGCCGTGCCTGCCCATGACAGTCGCGACTTCGCCTTCGCCCGCCATTTCAACCTGCCCATCATCCAAGTGGTGAAGAAACCTGGCACCGGGGTCACCGATCCTTCCACATGGGAGGAGAGCTTCGACGCCAAAGATGGCGAACTGGTTAACTCAGGTTTCCTCAACGGCCTGACCGTGAAAAAAGCCATCGAGCGCATGATTGAGGAACTGGAGAAACTCGGCGTCGGCACAGGTAAGACTAACTACCGCCTCCGTGATGCCATCTTCAGTCGCCAGCGTTACTGGGGCGAGCCGTTCCCAATCTACTACAAGGACGGCATGCCTTACGCCATGGATGAGTCGAAACTGCCGTTAGAGTTGCCTGCTATCAGCGAATATAAGCCTACAGAGACGGGTGAGCCGCCTTTGGCTCGCGCCAAGGGTTGGGTCACCGAGGAAGGCTATCCCATCGAGACCAATACCATGCCGGGCTTTGCTGGTTCCAGCGGTTACTATTTCCGCTACGAGGACCCGCACAACGACAAGGAATACTTCAGTCGAGAAGCCAACGACTATTGGCAGAACGTCGACCTCTATATCGGCGGCGCCGAACACGCTACCGGCCACCTGATCTACAGCCGCTTTTGGTGCAAGTTCTTGTATGACATCGGATTGTCTTGCAAGGATGAACCTTTCCAACGCATGATTAACCAGGGTATGATTCAAGGCCGCTCAAGTTTTGCCTATCGTGCCAATATGGAGAAGATGTGTGAATATGGCGTTTGGAACATCATCAAAGACAATAAGTTGGGCGTGAAGTTCGAAAAAGACTTCAAGGACGGCCGCCGTCGTTTCGACTTCTTCTGCCCCGAGAAAGGCATCCTCATTGAGATCAACCGCATGGGCAACCTTGAGAAGGTGGCTGAGCCGTGGATGGAGTATGCAGCTGAAAAAGGTTACAAGTTGTTGCTTGTCCCGATTATCGATGTGGTGAATGACTACAAGAACGGCACCAACTTCGTTGAGCAGCGCATCAAAGACCTTATCGCAGGAAAGGATGTACCCGCTTTTGTTGAGGGTGAAGCTTACGATGGCACTCCTATCTTCATCTCGAAGAATCTGGAAGGCCGTGAGCAGTTCAGCGACCCGATCCATGTAGACATCAACATGGTGCGCAACGACATCCTCGATGTGGCGGCGTTCCGCCTGTGGCGCGATGACTTGAAAGATGCCCAGTTCATCTTCGAGAAGGACAAGGATGGCAACGATATCTTTGTCTGTGGCAACGAGATCGAGAAGATGTCGAAGTCGAAATACAATGTGCAGAACCCTGACGACCTCGTAGAGAAATACGGCGCCGATACGCTCCGTCTCTATGAGATGTTCCTCGGTCCCTTGGAGCAGTCCAAGCCTTGGGACACACAAGGCATCGAGGGTACTTTCCGCTTCGTGCGTAAGTTCTGGAGGCTCTTCCACAACGAGAACAACGAGTTCAATGTCAGCAACGAGCCTGCCACTGCACCCGAGTTGAAGAGTCTGCACAAACTCATCAAGAAGGAAGAGGAAGGCATCGAGAGCATCTCGTTCAACACGGTTGTCTCGGCCTTCATGATCTGCGTTAACGAGCTGGCCGACATGAAGTGCAACAAGCGCGAAATTCTTGAGCCTTTGACGGTAATGATTTCGCCGTACGCACCTCATATCGCCGAGGAACTGTGGCACCTGTTGGGTCATGAGACCTCAGTGGTGAACGCCGCATTCCCCGACTATGATGAGAGCAAGACGGTGGAGAACAGCTTCAACTATCCCATCAGCTTCAACGGCAAGATGCGCTTCAATATGGAGTTGCCCGTCACGATGAATGCCGACGAGGTGCAAGCCGCCGTTCTCGCTGCCCCCGAAGCCGCCAAATGGATTGAGGGCAAGCAGGTGCGCAAGGTCATCTATGTGCCGAAGAAGATTGTGAATATTGTGGTGGGATAATCAATTTGTAGAGACGTAGCGCGCTACGTCTCTACCTAATTATCGTTTCCGTAATTCAAACACCACCGCGTGCGGCATCTCGAAATCGTTAATATCGTTGTGGGGTGATTTTCGCTTTGCCACGGCGCATTTCAAACACCACCGCGTGAGGCGTCTCTAATAGATAATCGTTAGGGATTTCGATTTGATAAGTGGGACTGTAATAGTCTAGGTCTTTTGAACCGCTTTTGAGGCTCAAAGTAGTTGTTTTGTTGCTTCCTAGAATCTTGATTTTTCCTGTTTTTAATTCGGGCATTCCTTTGGAATCGAACCAATACAAATTGGGCGCAGGGCTTTCCTGTTCATCCAAGAGGAAAATAGCATAAACCTTGTCACCCTTTTGCGTGAAGCGGAATTTGCCGTAAGTGAAAGGATAGATGGGTCTTGTGCCATAGATGGCCTCACCGTTCACCTGCATCCATTTACCGATTTCTTTCATGCGAAGCAGGGCGGTGTCGGGGAGGTTGCCATCGGCATCGGGACCCACGTTGAGGAGGAAGTTGCCTCCTTTCGCCACGATGTCGCAAAGCAGGTGGATGAGTTTGTTGGTGCTTTTGTAGGTGTCGGTGGAGACATACGACCATGAGTTGCCCATCGACATGCAGGTCTCCCAAGGATAGGGCAGGAGGGAGTCGGGCACCTGCTGCTCGGGGGTCTGGTAGTTCTCGTATTTGCCGCCTACTGAGCGGTCGACGATGATGAGGTCAGGGTTGTTCTCGCGGGCGATAGCGGCCACCGTGGGCATGTCGATGTCTTGGATGTAGCCTTGGCAACCCAGCCAAGGACGTGTCTCATCGTTCACGCTCCATTCCGGTCGCACCCAACCGCCGTCGAGCCAAAGGATGTCGATGTCGCCGTAGTTGTGGGTGAGTTCGTATATCTGTCTGTGTGTGAATTGTTTGTATTTCTCAAAGCGCTCGGGCATGGCTGTCGGGTCGTAGTTCACGTTCCGGTCGGGCGTGGCCCACTCGTGTGCCCAGTAGTCGTCACAGTGCCAATCGGGTTTGGAGAAGTAGAGACCTGTCCAGAAACCCTTTTCGCGGAAAGCTTTCACCACTTCACCGGCGATGTCGGATTTGGGATTTTGAGAGAACGGGCAGCTTGGGTCGACGGTGGAGTAAGAGGTCTCCTTGGTGTCGAACATGCAGAATCCGTCGTGGTGCTTCGTCGTGAAGACGACATACTTCATGCCCGCGTTTTTGGCAGCCTCGGCCCATTTTGAAGGGTCGAAGTTCTTTGGGTTAAAAGTCTTGTTAAGGTTTTGATAATCAGTCTTGTATTTGTAATAGTCGGCACCATCACGGTTGATCCAAGGCTCGTTGCAGATGGACCACGACTCCACTACTTCCCGTTGGGCGTAGATGCCCCAGTGCATCATGAAGCCGAACTTCAGGTCCTGCCACTCGCTGATGCGGTGGGTGATGACGGGGTCGGTTTCGGGGAGTTGGTCGTCGGTTTGGGCGAAGGAGATGGTGCAGAGTGTGCCTAATAAGAGGAGAAATAGCGCTTTTTTCTTCATGGAGATGCTTTTTTATGCCGACAAAGATACGAAAAAACCACGATTCGCAGCACGATGCTGCAAGTCGTGGTTGAGGTTCTATGTAATGTCAGAAGGTTATTCCTGTTCCATCATGGCTCTGACTTCCTTGGCTTTCACGGTGTAGATGTTGCCATCGGCATCGCAGAAGCAGAAGGTACCGTTGTGGCGGCAACGCATAGCAAGCAATCGTTGCATCGAGAGGTCGAGGCCACTCATCAATTTCTTGGTGAAAGAGGATACTTCACTCTTCTTGGCATTCACTGTTACTGTTGTCATATTGTCTGATTTTTTTGAATTTTTCTTCGTTGTAAAATTTGATGGATTTGATGTTTCCTTCGGCGATGACTTCGGAGGGCATGATGCTGTTGTCGATGAACAGAAAGTAGTCGACAACGGGGCAATAAAGGTGAAAAAGGTTCTTGATGCCCGCTCTGTAACGCCTGCGGATGATACTGTCGTCCACATGATGACCGCCATGCTTCACTCGCTCGGCAACGCGTTGGATGGCCAGTTCGGGACTTTGCAGCCAGAAATAAATCAGGCTGGACTTGTAGCCCTGCTCGCGTGCTTTGATGATAAGGGAATGGTAGGATTTGGCGGCCAAGGTGGTCTCGATGGCAAAGTCTTCTTTGTCAGCGATGAGTTTCTTGATGCGCGACAACATCAGGCGGCCTGCGGCGACTTTGGCACCGTCGGGGTTGAGCGGCGACAGACCCTTGGCGATCTCGTCGCAGTTGACGAACTCCTTGCATTGCAGCGTTTCGGGCAGCACAGTCAAGGAAGCGGTCGTCTTTCCCGCTCCGTTACAGCCTGATATGATATATAAACTCGGCATCAATTGAATGATTTGCTCGTTTTCGTGATGGCATTTTTCATGCCAAATCACGCTGCAAAGATACAACTTTTGTGAATAAGTCAACAATTTTCCACACTTTTCCACGATTTTTTTTGTGGATTCCGTATTAAAAGCCTGATAGTCAAAGATTATCCAGGCAGATTATTTTTGTCCTCATTTGCAAAAAAAATTGTACTTTTACCGCCTCAATCCAATGCAATGAAGATTCGCACGCTCATCGGAATGATAGTTTTGGTCTTGGCAGCATGCTCCTGCCAAAAGTCGGTGGAGTATCCTGTCGAACCGAAGATTGCATACGAGGGTTTCACCTATCTCATCAACGATGACAGCACTTTCAGTGGCGAAGGCATCATCTCGTTTTCCTATACGGATGGCGATGGAGACCTTGGTCTCGACGACAGCGACACGCTGACTCCGTTTGGCTTCCATGACGCGCATTATTATAATATGGTAGTCGACTATCTGAAGTGCGAAAACGGTGTGTTTGTAAAGACACCATTGCTGAGTCCGCATGTGCCGACCAGTCCTGACGATACGCTGGTGTTATACGATACGGTGACCTTCAACGCCCGCTTCAAAAGGTTTCGTGACTCAGAAGAGCCCAAGGCTATTAGTGGTACGATGGACTACAAACTCACGGTGCAGAATCCCTTCTCACCCGACGACACGGTGAAGTTTGAGATCCGCATCCTCGACCGCGCCTTGCATGAAAGCAATGTGATACAGACAGACCCTATCTTTACCAATCCTATATTGAAACAATAAGCACAGCAATATGAAACGACTTTTCTTATCTTTGGCGTTATTACTGGCGTTTGCCAGCATTCAAGCCCAAACTCCAGGCGTAGGCATTGATGTGACACACTACGGAATCCAACTTAATGAACTAAACTTTGCCAACCATACTCTTCAAGGCGAGACCTTTGTTGACTTTACGGCTACGGCCAATGTGCAACAAGTTGTCCTGGAATTGAAATCCTTGGACGTTGCCTCAGTGACGGCTACTGATATCAATGTGGCCGGTTTTTCACAAGAAGGCGACCTTCTCATCATTGATTTGGCTTCTCCTATGGCAGCAGGCGCTTCGGCCACTTTGGACATCGTCTATGGCGGCACCCCATTTAGCGAGACTTGGGGCGGCATTGAATGGTGGGGCGCCGACTATGTCTATAACCTCGGCGTGGGCTTCGAAAGCCAACCGCATAACCTTGGAAAGACATGGTTCCCTTGTGTCGACAACTTCACTGATAAGGCCACCTATGACGTCTTTGTCACCACGACCAATGACAAGAAAGCCATCTGCGGCGGCGAGTTTGTCGAGACTGTCGACAACGGCGACGGAACTTCCACTTGGCATTGGGTCACACCACAAGAGATTGCTACCTACCATATCTCGTTTGCCGTGGGTGATTATGAAGTTTGGGAAGATGTCTACCATGGCATCGAGCGCGACATCCCCATCGAGGTTTGGGTCAAGCCGTCGCAGATGAGCAACGTGCCGGGTACTTTCGTTCACATTAAGGAAATTGTTGCCTTCTTCGAGGAAACCATCGGTGCCTATCCCTTCAACCGCATTGGCTATGTCAGCACGGGCAAGGGTTGCATGGAACACACCGATAACATCGCCTTTGCGGCTAGTATTATCAACGGCAATACCTCTGGCGAGGAATATGTGGCTCACGAGTTGTCGCACATGTGGTCGGGCAATCTGGTGACCTGTGAAGAAGCAGGTGATATGTGGCTCAATGAAGGCTTCGCCCAATTCTGGGGTGCTTTTTATGAGCTGGGAGTTTATGGTGAAGAGAGCTATCTCAATACAATGGCTGCCATGGTGAACAATGCCATCGTCTGGTGCAACAACGAAGCCCACTGGATGCCGCTTAACAATATGCCGCTGAACATGACCTATGACAGCGATGCCGTCTACAACCGTGGCGCCGTCATCGTCAACACGATGATGAACTACATGGGACGCGAGGCTTTCCTTGATGCTATGCGCGCCTATTTCCAGCAATATGCCTATCAGACGGCCACTTCTGAGCAGTTGTGTGAAGCCCTAACCCAATATTCGGGCATCGACATGCATGGTTTCTTTGATACGTATGTCTATTCGAGCGGCATGCCTCACCTTTATGCTGTCATCAAATCGGTGGAGCAGGCTGGCGAATGGTATGATGTGACGCTGGATCACCGCTACCAGCACATTGGCGATACACACATCGGGCAACACAATGCTTACGAGTTAACTTTCATCGGCCCTGAATTCCAACTTGAAACCGCAAGAGTCGTTTGGGATGGCCTGCAATACGAGGCAACCTGTGCGGTCGGTTTTGAGCCTGTCGGCGTCATCGGTGACTTCAACAATGGTTGGTTGGATGGCAAGACGCAGAAGAATATGATGCTGAAGACGACATCGGGGCAAAATTTCGCCAATTTCCGCATTGAGCCGAAAACGTTGACCGACTCCGTTTTCTTGTCGGTAGAGAACCATCTTGTGGGTCCCTATGACGACCCTCTCATCCCGAACCTCACTTTGTCGACCAAACACTTCTGGACCATCAACCGTTACGACTTCGGGGAAGCCCAGTTGAGGGGTGCATTCGACTTCACCAACTCTACTGAAAACGACATCATCCATTCCGAGAATGACTCTGCCACCTTGGTTTATCGCCGCGATGCATCTGAGGCTTGGCACGAAATTGCCCATACGGTCTATCCTGGCAGCACTTGGAAGCATGGTCGTCTCATTGTCGAGGACTTTCCTCCCGGAGAATATGCCATTGCTGTTTGGGACAAGGAAGCCTTGCAATTGGACGAAATCTTGGACCAGAAGAAGAATATGCAGCTTTATCCCAACCCCACAGAAGGTGACGTTCGCGTCATTTGGGACGAAATGGCCGACGGACAAATTCGTCTCATCAGTCCAGAAGGCAAAGAGATTTGCCGCGTTGACTTTGTGCAAGCCGCAAGTGTCGACATCGCGACGAAAGGCCTGCCCCAAGGATGGTGCACCGTGGTGCGCCTCGGAAGGGATGGTCAAGTCATTGAAACTGAAAAATTGTTCATCAAATAAATCAACAACATGAAAAACTACAAATTATTGATCCTACTTTGCATGGTAGGCTTATTCTTCACTTCATGCAACAAGGACTCGAAAACGGAATGGGAAAACTATTATGGTTACACCAGCAACGACATCATTGGAACCTACTCATATTCCAATGTGGCCGATGCTTTTGAAGGCGTTGAAGGTGCGGGGCGTTATGCTTGCGACAATGCCGAAATTAGCGTCGCACCGTATTCAGGAAGTCAAGTTGAGTTTAAGATTAATTGCCCTAGTCAAGGTTTCAACCGGACGTTTACAGGCAAACCTTCGCCCAATAGTGACGACTTTATGGTGCACATGTCAAGCGGTTACCAACACTATGGTTCCAATAAACTGAGAGCCTATAACGTAACGGGTTACGTGCTTAAGAACGCAACGCAACAGGTGCGCATGCATGGTTATGCTGCGGTCAACACTTATAAATTAGTCACGCTTGAAACTGGTGGAGTAGACACCATCCCTGACAATGGGACTTATTATTATTTTGATGTCATTAAGAATTAAATACTTACAACTATGAAAAAAGTTATTATCGCTTTAGCCGTCCTCGTGATGGCGTTTGGAAATGTGGGTTTTGCCCAGCGTAATGCCCATTTGAAATCTAATGCGACAACCAATGTGCTCAAGCACTTTGGCGTACGCGGTGAAACTGACATGGTGCCGCTGGCGGCGCATTGGCACGACACCTACGACACCTATTATAGTACTGAATACACCTACGATGAAGATGAACTGTACCTCGTTGAGGAAGTAACGCGGATGAATGAGGGTGATGGATGGACTAACTCTTCACGCATACAATATGAATATGGCTTTTTTGGCAATGTCATTGAGATGCTGTGCCAGGAATGGGATGGCTCTGACTGGGCCGATGCCATGATAGTCAGTTACAGTTATGATGAAGATCTCCTTAGTGAGGTGGTCTATCAGGTTGACTTGGGCTCCGGTATGGAGAACTATTTGAAAGAGGTGTACAACTACAACGGCGATGAGTCGACCGTCCTCTATTGGGAGTGGACTGGCACCACATGGGCATCGTCTGAGCTTTATACCTATACCTATAGCGTAGGTTCCATCGAGTTGGTCATCCAGTATATGCAAGGCGGTGCATGGCAATACGACGAGAGGCAGTTGTTTGCCCTCAACTTCGACGAGAAGGTAGAAGAAATCATCGTGCAGGATTGGTCGGGCACCACTTGGGTCAATGACGAGCGTACAATTTATGACTATGATGGTGGTGAAGTCTTTGATACCAAGGGTATTTATGTTTGGACTGGAGATGATTGGGCCCAAGAATACCATTTCATCTATGAATATGATGAAAATGGCAACGCTAAATACGGAGAGTGCTTTTATGTTTACGATGGCAATCTAATGGATGGCGATAACGACATTGAAATGGCCTATGGATATGGTGCCGCGAGCAACGAGTATTACGGTTGGCGCGTCGAGGTGGAGTATGTCGACCTCACCAGTGTCAAGGATAACATTTCTGCTTCACGTTTCTTGGTCTATCCTGTGCCTGCACAAGGCGAGGTTTTCATTGAGGCCGAAGGTTTCCAAAAAGCAGAGATCTACAGTTTGACGGGCCAAAAGTTGATGGAAAGTCTGCGCGATAGGATGAACGTGAGCTCCTTGTCGTCGGGTCTGTATATCATGAAGGTCTATGACCGCGAGGGCGGTTGCGCCACACAGCGCTTTGTAGTCAAATAATCCATGCAGTGAAAAAATTAAGAAAACAACGCAACAATGAACACTTACAGTCAAATAATCCATGCAGTGAAAAAATTAAGCCTTATCGGACTCTTGCTCTTTTTGGGTCTCATGACGGTTTCCTGTAACAAGGAAAAGAAAGGTTATACTGTCGATGACATCGTTGGAGAATACACCTTTTCCAATGCTGCCGACGCTTTTGAAGGATTTGAAGCGGAAGAGTACATTTATCTCTGTGATGATGCCGTCATTACCATTGCCCGGGACGGAAAGAATACTGTGGATTTTAGGCTTTCATGCCCTAATGAGGAACACAACGCCCATTTTAATGGTGCGCCTTTCCAGAATGAGAACGATTCCGTTATCATGATTTCGTATGATTACGGTTATGGCAAGTACCCGCCCAATGAAAGCAAGGTGTTTGCCAACGTCTCAAAAATGGAGGGAAAGATTCGGTTGCAAGGCTATCACTATTTTTATAGTGGCTCGTCGGGCAATTCGTATTGGTATTATTTTGACGTGATCAAAAAGTGAGTGAGGCAACTCTATAACAATCCCCCGACAGTTTACTCATGTCGGGGGATTGTTTTTTCATTTCTTCAAGGTGATTCTAAATGTTGTTCCTTCGCCTATCACAGAGGACTTGACGAAGATCTTTCCCTTGTGGTAGTCTTCGATGATGCGTTTGGCCAGCGACAGACCTAATCCCCAGCCGCGTTTCTTGCTGGTGTAGCCAGGGTTGAACACCTGCTTGATTGTCGATTTCGGGATGCCTTTGCCCGTGTCGCTCAAGTCGAGGTGGATGTGGTCGCCGTCATCAATGAGGTCGAGGGTGATCTTTCCGTGGTCGCCCATGGCATCGACGGAGTTCTTGGTGAGGTTTTCGAGCACCCAGCGGAACAGCGACGGAATCAGCGGCATGATCAACTCGCCCTCGGGCAGGTTGATTTCGAAGTCAAACTTCTTGGAGAACCGTTTTTGCAGGTAATCCATCGTGTCGCGGATGAGGTAGTTGATGTCCGTGGGTTCGGGCACAGGCACGGAACCTATCTTCGAGAAGCGGTCGGTGACAATCTGTAGCCGCTCGATGTCTTTTTCCATCTCGTATGTGCCCACGAATGGTTCGTCTTGCATCTTTAGGAGCTCTACCCAGCCCATCAGCGAGGAAATCGGTGTTCCTAGTTGATGTGCTGTCTCCTTGGCCATGCCAGCCCACACTTGGTTTTGCTCCGAACGACGGGCGTAACTGAAGAGCAGGTAGGCAATCAAGAGGAATAGGGCGAATACAACGAACTGTATGACAGGGTAGTAGCGCATCTGTTGCACCAAATCGGTGGTGCGATAGAAGATGGTGGCTTTGCCTTTGTTCATGAACTCGATTTGCAGCGGATCGTTCTCGTCGCGCATGATGGACAACTGCTGTTTCACGTAGTTGCTGTCCTGCATCATGATGGAGTCGAGGTTGCCGAAGTTGAGGATGGTGTCTTGGGTCTCGTTGGTGACGATGACGGGCACACCCATTGAATTCAGGGTGATCTCTTCCATGAAGTGGTCCGACATGTCCTCCAAAACGGCCTTCAGGTCGGTGTAGATCAACGACTCGTTGTAGTAAAGATACTGCACGGAGCCGTAGCCTGGATCGATTTTGATGGGTGGGAATTTGGAGTAGGAGTCTTTCATTTCCTCGTCAAAAGCTTTCTTGCCTTCTTGTGACGGCGGAAGGTTGCTTGAGAAAAGGATATTGTCCTTGGTGTCGGTGACGACTAAGGGGATGCTGATGTTGTTGCGAATGATGTCGAGATATACGGCGGTATTCTCGTTTGACGAGATGTCAATAACGCGTCGATAGGCATTGGCCAACAGGTCGACGCGCAGTTGTTCCTGCTCACTAACCTTGTTGAAGAATTCCTCTGTTGAGCTCATCATCACAGCATGCTGCTCCATAGCGGCGGCCCACATCTTCACTTGCTTGACCTCTTGGTCGGCGATGGATTTGACAAGGTGGTTGGTGTACCACAGTGATGCGCCGATGATGAGCAGGGCGATGACTGCCAATGCCCATTTCCAGCGTTTCTTGTTTGTATAGAGATTCGTTTTCACAAGGATAAAAACGATAATGTTTCCAAATTATTATGCGCCCCATGTTCGGTCAAATTTGAAATCCGATCGAATAGTACAGGAGGCTTTAGTCCAATAAGGTTACATCTTCTTCCGCATCCTGCCTACAGGAATCCCAAGCTGTTCCCTGTACTTTGCCACGGTGCGTCTCGCAATGGGATATCCTTTTTCCTTGAGGACCAGCATGAGTTGCTCATCTGTCATGGGGTCGGCCTTGTCTTCGTTTTCTACTGCGTCTTTCAGGATTTTCTTGATTTCTCGGGTCGACACCTCTTCGCCTTCGACGTTGGTGATGCCTTCGCTGAAGAAGAACTTGAGGAGGAAGGTGCCATAGGGCGTCTGCACGTATTTGCTGTTGGCCACGCGGGAGATGGTGGAGATGTCCAACCCGACTTTGTCGGCTACATCCTTGAGGATCATGGGTTTGAGTTTGGTTTCGTCGCCGGAGAGGAAGTACTCTTTCTGGATGTCAACGATGGCTTTCATGGTGACATACAGGGTGTTTTGTCGTTGGTTGATGGCGTCGATAAACCATTTGGCAGCATCAATTTTCTGCTTGACGAACTGCACGGCTTCCTGCTTGCTGCGGTTGTCTTTGCTGCTTGAGAATTCCTCCAGCATCTTGAGGTATTGTTTGCTGATATGCAGTTCGGGCATGTTACGGCCGTCTAGTGAAAGATCCACTTGACCGTCTCTGACGAAGACAAAGAAGTCAGGGGTGATGTAATGGATGTTTTTAGTTCCAGCGCTGGAGGCGTCGGCCGGTTTGGGATTGAGTTTGAGGATCTCATCCAAAGCGATTTTTAAATCGCGGTTGCTGACTTCCAACTTCTTGGCAATTTTGTCGTAGTGTTTTTTCGTGAACTCTTCGAAGAAATCCCTAACGATGGTGATGGAGAGGCTATAGTCGTTGTAGGGGTTCTCTTCTTGAAGTCGTTGAAGTTGTATCATGAGGCATTCCTGCAGATCGCGGGCGGCGATGCCGGGTGGGTCAAGTTGCTGTACGATGCTCAGCACTTCGGACACCTCTTCCTCTGTGGTGGCTACATTCATTGTGAACAGCATGTCGTCGACAATGTTTGGAATGGGGCGACTGAGGTAGCCGTTGTCGTCGAGGTTTCCGATGATGTATTGCCCAATCTCAAGTTGCTCGTCGCTGAGGTCGTGATAGGCCAACTGTTGGTTAAGATAGTCTTGGAAGGTCTCTTCGTTGGCGATGGGGGTCTCGTAGGGATCGTCATCGCTGCTGTAGTTGTTCGCTTGAAGCCGGTAAGAATAGTCGTCGCGGTCTTCTTCCGAAAGGTAGTCGCTAATGTCGAATTCATCATCCTTGCTGAAGTTGACGTCTTCGTCATTGTAGTCGTCATTCTCGCCGTTGTCGTCGGCGGGTTCGTCAACGGTCGGCTCGTTGTCGTCATAGTCGTTCTCGTGGTTGTCCTCAAGGGCGGGGTTGATTTCCATCTCCTCCTTGATGCGCTGTTCGAGTTCGATTAATGGCAGTTGCAACAGCTTCATCAGCTGGATCTGCTGTGGCGAGAGTTTCAACTCCTGCCTTTGGGTTTGAGTCAATCGTTGGTTTGGCATTTCAGTTAGGGTTAGGAGTTAGGAGTTAGGAGTTGATAGTTCGGAATACTACTCCTCACTACTAACTTCTAACTCCTCACTCTATAATTAATATAAACAGTTTTTCGGTGTGCGCGGGAATGGGATGACATCGCGGATGTTGGTCATTCCAGTGATGAAGAGCAGCAGGCGCTCGAAACCGAGGCCGTAGCCTGAATGTGGCACTGAACCAAAGCGGCGGCTGTCGAGGTACCAGTTCATGGATTCCTCGGGGATGCCGACTTCGTGCATGCGGTCAAGGATCTTATTAATATCGGTCTCACGCTCCGATCCTCCAATGATCTCGCCGATGCCGGGGAAGAGTACGTCCATGGCACGGACGGTCTTGCCGTCTTCGTTCTGTTTCATGTAGAAGGCCTTGATTTCCTTCGGGTAGTCGGTCAGGATGACAGGTTTCTTGAAGTGTTTCTCCACGAGGTAGCGCTCGTGCTCCGACTGCAGGTCAACGCCCCAACCATCCACGGGATATTGGAACTTGCCCTTCTTGTTGTAGTTGGAGTTGCGTAGGATGTCGATGGCCTCGGTGTAGGTGAGGCGCACGAATTCATGCTCAAGCACAAAGTGCAGTTTGCTGATGAGTTCCATCGACTTGTCCTCTTCTTTTTTGCCTTTTTCTTCGTCTTGCAAGCGTTTGCTGAGGAACTGAAGGTCGTCCATATTGTTGTCCAAAGCATACTGGATCAAATACTTCAGCATTTCTTCGGCCAAGTCCATGTTGTCGTTGATGTCGTAGAAGGCCATTTCAGGTTCAATCATCCAAAACTCGGCCAGGTGGCGTGTGGTATTGGAGTTCTCGGCGCGGAAGGTGGGACCGAAGGTGTAAATCTTGCCCAAAGCCGTGGCTGCCAGTTCGCCTTCGAGTTGACCCGAAACGGTGAGGTTGGTCGACCTGCCAAAGAAGTCCTGTTTGTAGTCAATGTTGCCTTGCTCGTCGCGGGGCGGGTTGTTCAAGTCCAGGGTGGTCACTTGGAACATCTCGCCAGCGCCTTCAGCATCTGAAGCGGTGATTAATGGCGTGTGGATATTATAGAAGCCTCTCTCCGTGAAAAACTTGTGGATGGCGAACACCATGGCGTGGCGCAGGCGCATGACGGCACCGAAGGTGTTGGTGCGGAAGCGCAGGTGGGCGATGTCGCGAAGGAACTCCAAGGAGTGTTTCTTGGGTTGCAGTGGGTACTCATCGGGGTTGGCGGGACCGAACAGGCCGATCTCCTTCACGGAGAGTTCCACGGCTTGGCCACTCCCCATCGAGGCGACGAGGACGCCCTTGGCCCACAGCGAGGCGCCGGCGTGCATTAATGCCAGTTTTTCTTCGGGGATGACGTTCAGGTCAATGACCAATTGCAGATTGTTGATGGTGGAGCCATCGTTGAGGGCGATGAAGGCTACATTCTTGCTGCCGCGCTTGTTGCGCACCCATCCCATTACAGTAATTTCATTGTCAGAGGCTTGCATTTGCAAGGCTTGCTTGATTTCAACTCTTTTCATTGTATAATGCTATTCTATATTGCCTATTAAAGAAAATGCAAAGTTACAAAAAAAGCACAATAGTAGTCAAAAATGCCGTATTTTTGCCATCGTTATGGCTAGGACGACAAAATACATTTTCGTCCAGGCGGAGCATCATAAGACAAAGACGTATCATGACGAATATTGCGAAACGTTGAAGGCGTATGGAATCGAATATGACGAACGATTTGCGTTTGGGGACTAAGCAGGCATCCCCTGCTCTTACAAACATCATCATCGCCGGACCTTGCAGCGTAGAAAGCGAAGCACAAATCCTAGCCACGGCGCAAGCCTTGGCCAAAATCCCCGAGGTGAAAATGCTGCGCGGCGGCATCTGGAAACCGCGTACTCGCCCTGACGCCTTCGAGGGCATGGGGGAGAGAGGTCTCGTATGGCTTCGTGAAGCGAAATCAGAGACGGGCTTGCCTATCATCACGGAGGTGGCTACGCCTGAGCATGTGGAGTTGGCCTTGAAGTATGGTCTCGATGCACTATGGGTTGGAGCGCGCACGGTGGTTAATCCGTTTTCGGTGCAGCAACTTGCTGATGCACTCCAAGGTGTTGACATCCCCGTGTTCATCAAAAACCCAGTTTCGCCCGACCTGAAGCTGTGGATTGGTGCCTTCGAGCGTTTCCAGAAAGCTGGTGTGTCCCATCTGGCGGCCATCCATCGTGGTTTCTCCTATTATAAGGAAACGCCCTATCGCAATTTTCCCATGTGGGAGATCCCCATTGAACTCACGCGGCAGCTCGGCGTACCGCTAATCACGGATGTGAGTCATATCTGTGGCAATCGCGAGTTGCTGCTGCCCACTGCCCAGAAGGGTCTTGACCTCGCTTCAGACGGATTAATGATAGAATGCCACATTAATCCCGATGCCGCTTTGACCGATGCTAAGCAACAAATCACGCCAGACCAATTGAAGCAATTGCTGGCGAAATTGACTTTTCGCTTGAAGCAGTCATGCCATGTTGAACGTGACTTGGCTGGGTTGCGTGGAGAAATTGACGACATCGATGCGGAATTGCTGCAACTGTTGGCACGCCGCATGGAGGTCAGCGCTCAGATCGGCGAGTATAAGAAGCAAAACAATGTCACGGTGGTTCAGATGGACAGATGGAAACACGTCCTCGAAGAGTTGACGGCCATGGGACAAGAATTGGGGTTGTCGCCTGTATTAATTAATAAGGTGTTCGAGGCCGTCCATCAGGCTTCCATTGAGCGACAAAGTCGTATCATGGAAAACGACTAAGGCCCGACCATGGGGACGAGCCTTGCCGTTATACGCCGCCGCGTATATTTTGATGCACCAAATTCAGTAGTATTACGATTACACTGCAAAAGTAGCCTTGCCTCAAAAACTGGGCAAGGAAAACCATCTCCACTTTTTCAACAAGTATCAACAAATTGAATGTAATTTGTTGGTTATAAGTATAATAAAGACTTAATTGGAGATGACCAACTTGCTGCCATCATACATGGTGTGATATTGCACCAAAGGGAAGACAACAGTGCCGTCGGTGGGGAAGTTGGGCACCATGTTGAAGTCTTCGCTGATGATGAGTTGGCCGTTCAGGATGTTGTAATAGGCGTTGTTGCAATGGTCGACAACATAAGGGAATTCGACCACCAGACGCGTGGTGTTGCCTTGTTGGTCGGTGCAAGCGTCTGGGTCATTTGGGGGAATGCGGTCGTAGGCCAGAAATTCGTAGTCGTTGAGCTTGTAAACGATGATGCCTCGGCTAGTGCTTTCAACATCGGGTGTCAGGTAAAGCCATCCACTGACGAAGTTCAGTTCTTGGTATTGAAGCGTGTTGGGATAAATGGTGATGTTGGTCGGCAGGATGGGCCTGACTGGGTTCTCGGGAAAGGAATGGCATCCATGGAGGAAGGGTAGGAGTGCCATTAATATAAATAGGTATGGTTTCGCGTGATTCATGCTGCAAAGAAACGCAGTTTTTTCCAAAAACGTATTCCATTTCGGGAAAAATCTTATTTTTGCACTCAAAATAAGTCATCATGAAGAAACCTACCCAACTGATTTCCTTCTTGCTAGTGCTGCTTCTGCTCTTGAGCGGGTGCGCATCTTCAAAGTCGAGGGCCATACGCAAGGCCGAGCGCGAGATGGCGAGGCAGGAGCGAGAAGCTTCGAGGCAATACGACCAGGCCAAGACTGCCCACTACAAGCGTCAGTCCAAGAAGACCAAGCGGATGATTAGGAAAGACAGGCGGCATGCCGAGCGCATGCGCCGCCACAAGCGCAGCAATCCTTTCTTTTGAATGGGCGATCAAGCGCGTCGTCTATTAATTAATAAGGTATGAGGTCAAAGACCGTTTTGTCACGAAAAATCGTGTTTGAAACGGCAAAAAAACGTATCAAAATGGTTTATTTGCAAATGACTGAAAATCAAAACTATAAAGAATGGGACTGCTTTTTGTTGAAAAAAAAACGCTGAAAATGCACATTTTTCTTGCGTACTTTCAAATAAGGTTGTAATTTTGACGACTTTTAATGCACCATTATGCACCAAACAAAGTAGTATTACATAAAATTACAAGGTATGTTTAAAAATTTACTAATGACCCTTGCCATCGTCCTGGCCACCTGCACGATGACCATGGCACAGTCGCAAGGAAGACTCAAAGGCAAGATTACCGATGAAACAGGAGAAGGCGTACCGTTTGCAAACGTCATTGTAGAAAAAGGCGGTTCGCAAGTGGGAGGTGCCTCCTCGGATTTCGACGGTAACTACGACATCAACCCGATTCCTCCGGGAACGTATGACCTCAAGGCGAGCTGTATCGGCTACAATCCCTTTGTTCTGAAGAACATCGTGATTCCGGCCAACAAGATCACCTTCTACGACATCAAGATGACGAGCGGCGCAATCAAGATTGACGAAGTCGTGGTCGTCGATTACGAGATTCCTTTGATTTCGAAGGACAACACGTCAACAGGTGCCTCCATCACCTCAGAAGAAATCGCGAAATTGCCGGTCCGTTCGGCAGAAGGCGTTGCCGCTAGCGTCGGTGGCGTGTTCTCGCAAGACGGTGAAGTCGGTTCCATCCGTGGTTCTCGTGAAGGCGCCGTCTACTACATCGACGGTGTGAAGGTCATTGGTAGTTCGAGCGTGCCTCAAAGTGCCATCGACCAGGTTGACGTTATCTTGGGTGGTACCCCCGCTATGTACGGTGACGCCATGGGTGGTATCATCAACATGACCACCAAGGGTCCCAGCCGTCAATGGGGTGGCGGCCTCGAAGCTGAGTACTCAATCGATGGTTACGGCCACGGTCGTCTCGGCGGTAGCCTCCAAGGACCGCTGTTGACGGTGACCAGAACCAATGCCGAAGGCCAAGAAGAGAAGGATGCCCTCCTCGGTTTCTTCCTTGCTTTCGACCTCAATCGCAACAAGTACGGCTATTCCTCAGCTGTTGGTTATTGGCAAGCCAATGACGACTGGATGCAGAAGATCACAGAACAGCCTCTGACCCTTTCGGGCCTCGGCACAGGATCGAACCAAACTGCTGCCTACACGCGCAAGGATAACCTCCACGACACCCGTTTCCTCAGCAACACGACCAACCAGAGCCTCAACGTCACTGGTAAGATCGACGTGAAGACGGGCAAGAACACCAACTTGACCTTTGGTGGATCAATGGTGCTGTCGGGTGGCCACTATGCCAACGGCAGAGGCCAGTACTTCTTCAACACCGACAAGAACTATTTGGCCAAGTCAGGCACTTATCGTGGCTATGTCCGTTTCAGCCAACGCTTCCCCTCGGATCCTGAAAGCACCTCGTTGATCTCCAACGTGTACTACAGCTTCCAGGCCGACTATTCGCGCTATACCAGCCAGTCGGGCGACCCCGACTTGTGGGATAACATCTTCGCTTATGGCTATCTCGGCAAGTTCATGACCACCCGCGAACCTAACTACTACTTCCTGGAAGGTAGCATCGACTCGGTGATGGTGGACAACCAATACAGGACGCTCAGCAACGTTTGGGTGCTGAACAACTACTACGACACCAATGTCGAGTTCACTCCCGCTGACTTTAACCCGAACCTGGCCATCTATGCTAAGAACTATTTCGATTTGTATAGAGACTATGGTGCTGCTGGTTATTACAACAACCTTTCCAACATCATCCTGAACAACGGTCTGATCAACGGCATGTCGCCTAACCGTGTTTATGGCATGTTTGCTGTGCCCGGCACCATCCAGGCTGCTTACGGCAAGGTCGTCAACGACCAGATTGCCGTCAACATCAACGGTTCTTTGACCCTCGGTCGTGGCGACAACTCGCACGACATCAAGTTGGGCTTCCAATATGAGCAACAGAACAACTCGCAAATGTCGTACAGTGCCAACTACTGGACTCTGATGCGCGACTATGTGAACTATCACATCAGAGAGCTCGACCTCAATAACCCTTATGCTACGAGCTATGATGGCTTTGCCGATACGGTTATGTACCACAGACTGTATGACAAGGACATGCAATATACCTTCGATGCCCGCTTGCGTCAAGCCATGGGCCTGCCTGTGGATGGCAAGGAGTGGATCCTCATCGATACCTACGACTTTGACAACAACACGGTCAGTTATTACGACGAGGCTGGCAAGCTTCACGAGAATGCCAAAGTGGAAGGCGGCCTTGACATGAGCATGTTTGGTGCCGACGAATTGACCCGTAATGCTAACTTCTCGGTCTACTACTACGGTTACACCTACGACGGCCACAAGAAGTACGGTCTCACTGAGCGTCCTTCACTCACCAACTTCTTCAACGATGTTGACGAAGAAGGCATCTTCACGCGTCCGATTGGTGCCCAACAGCCCATCTACATGGCTGGTTACATCCAAGACAAGTTCGCCTTCAAGGACCTGATCTTCAACATCGGTGTTCGTGTCGACCGTTTCGATGCCAACCAAGATGTGCTGAAAGACCCCTATATCCTCTATGATTACTATACCGTTGGCGATTTGAAGGCTGGTCGCATCCATCTCGATGATCAATCGACTGTCAACATCCCGGACAACATTGGTGACGACTACGCCATCTACGTCAATAAGCTGGCTGAGAAGACCGCCGTTGTTGGTTATCGTAACGGCAACGACTGGTACAACGAAGTCGGTGCTGAAATCAGCGACCCCAACGTCCTCGACATGGGTACTGGCGTTTCGCCTTGGATTAAGGACCAATACATCGATATGGACAAGCGTAATGTCGACATCAACTCCTTCAAGGACTATGATCCCGCTTGGAGCATCATGCCGCGTATCGCTTTCTCGTTCCCGATTTCCGACGAAGCCTTGTTCTTCGCCCACTACGATGTGCTGACTCAGCGTCCTTCCAGTGACTTCTACTGCAGCCCGCTGTACTACTATCGCTTCAATGAACTTTCTGACGATATCGCTAACCCCAACCTGAGACCTGCTCAGACCATCGAGTATGAACTTGGTTTCACGCAGAAGGTGACCAACACCTCTTCGCTGACCATCTCGGGTTACTACCATGAGTTGCGTAACATGATTCAGATGTACCGTTTCAATGGTGCTTTCCCGAAGGCTTACAACTCCTTCAGCAATCTCGACTTCGGTACCGTCAAGGGTTTGACGGCCAGCTTCGACATGCGTCGTACGAAGAACGCTCGTATCCGTGCCAGCTACACCCTGCAGTTTGCTGATATGACTGGTTCGTCGACTTCCACGGCTTCGGCTCTGATTGCCGCTGGTGTGCCTAACTTGAGGTCCACCTTCCCGACCAACGCCGACCGTCGTCACGCTTTCAACTTGACTCTTGACTACCGTTATGCTGACGGCAAGGACTATGATGGTCCCGTCATCCACCGCAAGAACGGCAAGGACATCCAAGTGCTTTCGAACACCGGTCTCGCTTTGACGGTTAACGGTGGTTCGGGTACGCCCTTCACCGCTTCTCGTACGGTCAGTTCCCCGATTTCGGGCGGCAACAACCTGCTGCAAGGTACCTACAACGGTTCTCGTATCCCCGCTTCGTTCCGTTTCGACCTCCGTGTCGACAAGGACTTCAACTTCACCATGGGCGGCAACGAGGCTGAAGGCAAGAAAGGCCGTGCAGCTTTCGTGAACGTCTACCTGCAAGTGCTGAACCTGCTCAACTCGAAGAACATTGTCAATGTGTATAATGCCACTGGTAACCCCGATGACGATGGTTATCTCTCGGCTCCCGAATGGCAGCGTGAAATCAACAGCCAGATTGACCCGCAGGCTTTCATCCAGATGTACACCTTGTATGTCAACGCTGGAGGTAACTACTCGATGCCTCGCCACATCAGAGTCGGTTTGAGCTTCAACTTCTAAAATGCGAGACTATTCATAACGATAAATTATAAGTATTATGAAGAATATATTTCGAATTTTGCTTGCGGCGCTGATTATGGTTGGCGCTGTGATTCCCGGAAAGGCTGAAATGTACAAGTATGAGCAGCAAGGCAAAGGCCAGCGCGCTCAGACCGCAGCCGGATGTACGCCTTCGTCATCGTTCGAATGGCTCGACATCAACAACGTTAGAACGCGTATCAACTCTGGTGGTGACATGTGGTGGGACCTCCCTGCAGGTACCGGTTCCAAGTACTTCATTCCTGCCAACGGTTCTGCTACCTCCCTGTTCGCCGGTTCTCTGTGGATCGCCGGTGTCGACGTCAATAACCAGTTGAAGTGCGCTGCCCTGCGTTTCCGTCAGGTTGGTAACGACTACTACACTGGTCCTCTGACCGTCGACGGCATGGCCTCCATTACGCCTGAGACCTGCGCCCGTTGGGACAAGATCTTTAAGATTACCCGTGCCGAAGTGGACCAGTTCCTCATGGACTACCAAAACGGCAACACGGCCGACATCCCGTCGATCATTAAGAATTGGCCTGCTACGCGTGCCGCCGAGGATCCTGAAGGCATCGCCTACTATCTGGCCCCCTTCTATGATGTTGACGGCGACGGTGAGTATGTCCCCGAGAATGGTGACTACCCCTACTACGACATCACCAACGAACTCTGCCACACCAAGATTCCGACCATGGAAGAGGAAATCTACGGCACCATGCATGGTTCCATCCTTGCTGACCAAGTGCTGAAAGGTGACCAAACCTTGTGGTGGATCTTCAACGATAAAGGTGCTTCGCACACTGAGTCGGGTGGTCAAGCCATCGGTATCGAAGTTCGCGCCCAAGCTTTCGCTTTCGCCACGAACGACGAAATCAACAACATGACTTTCTATAGCTATGAAATCATCAACCGTTCGACCTACACCTTGACGGGTACCTACTTCTCGCCTTGGACCGACGTCGACCTCGGCTACGGCTGGGACGACTATGTAGGTTGCGACGTTGCCCGTGGTCTCGGTTACGGTTACAATGGTTCGGCTGTCGACGGTAGCGGTGAACCCGAAGCCTATGGTTCCCAACCTCCGGCGATTGGTATCGACTTCTTCCAAGGCCCCTACATGGATGCTGATGGAATTGATAACCCCAAGTTTACGTTTGAGCAAGTTTTTGACCATGTTGACCCTGCAACAGGTGATAGTATTTTTGTCAATGACTCGACCACCGCTTTGCAAGTGGTTGACGAGAGCATCAACGGTGTGAACTTCGGTAACGGCATCATCGACGACGAACGTTTCGGTATGCGTCGTTTCGTGTATCACAACAACAGCTCGGCCGATAACGGTGACCCGAACACGGCTCCTCAATATTACAACTACCTGCGTGGTATTTGGAAGAACGGTGCCAAGATGCGTTATGGCGGCAATGCCTTCACCGGCAACGACGTGGTGGGTCCTGAGTGCGACTTCATGTTCCCTGGCGATTCTGACCCGTGGAACTGGGGTACCCAAGGAACGCCTCCCAATGGCGGCTACAATGCCGATGGTCTCTACTGGTCGGAAGAGCAGTGCCAAAACGCTCCTAATGACCGTCGTTTCATGCAGTCTGCAGGTCCCTTCACTCTGGAACCTGGTGCTGTTAACTACATCACCTTCGGTGTGCCGTGGGCTCGTGCCACCTCTGGCGGTGCCTGGGCTTCCGTCGAATTGCTGCGCGTGGTCGACGATAAGTGCCAAGCTTTGTTCGACAACTGCTTCAAAGTCATCGACGGCCCCAATGCTCCTGACTTGACCATCCGCGAACTTGACCAAGAACTTATCATCTATCTGTCGAATACGGCTATCTCCAACAACTACAAGGAAGGCTATAGTGAAATCGATCCTGAAATTCCGACTTCCATCGTTACTGGTGTCGAAATTGTTTACGACTCGATTCACGCTACCCTTGAAAATGGTAATGACACCGTTTTCCTCGTTCCTGTAAGCAATCACTCCATCGAGGCTGAGTGCGACAGAGAGTATCGCTTCGAAGGTTATAAGGTGTACCAACTGGCCAATGGCGAAGTTGGCGCTGACGAATTGAACAACACTGACAAGGCTCGTCTGGTGTTCCAGTGCGATATCCGCAATAATGTGGGTCGTATCATGAACTATGAGTTTGACGAGTCGTTGCAAGCCAACGTTCCGAAGCTGAAAGTCAATGGCGGCGATGCCGGCGTTACCCACAGTTTCGTTGTTACTGAAGACAAGTTCGCCACGGGTGACAACCCGAACCTTGTCAACCATAAGACCTACTACTTCATGGCAGTGGCCTATGCTTACAACAACTACTTGACCTATTCACAGGAACCTGGCGTTGAAAACGGTCTCCTCGGTCAGAAGAAGCCTTACCTTGAAGGTAGAAAGAACATTCAGGTTTATTCGGCAGTGCCTCACAAGATCATTAATGGTACTGTGCTGAGAGCCACCTATGGCGACAAGCCTGCTATCACCCGTTTGGTTGGTGTCGGCAATGGCGGCAACGAACTCGAACTCTCGCAAGAGACTATCGACGAAATCATGAGCAAGCCTTTGGCCAACGACTCTACCAACCGCTTCGGTAACCCCAACTACCCGATTGCCTATCACCCGACTTACGAGGCTGGTTACGGTCCTATCGATGTCAAGATCGTCGACCCGCTGAATGTCAAGTCGCACCGTTATGAACTTTGGTTTGGTGACATGACCGAGCAATACACGCACAACATCACTGGTGACGTTGAAGTGTTTGGCGACTCCGCCGCCCGCTTGGTGAGCCGCTGGTATCTGAAAGACTTGGACGAGCCTGAAGAAGAAGGCGTCAATCCTGTTATGAGCGATACCACTACCATCTACACTAACGAGCAGATGTTCATCGACCGCGGTATTTCCATCAATGTGAGCCAGACCTACGATGTTGGTCGTGTGCACATTGGTTACTACTTCGAGGATGTTGATCCTTCTGGCATTGGTCCTGAAGACTATCACGACTACGAGGCAGTGATTGCCCCCAACAATGGTGTGATTACTTCCTCTATCGAGTTCGACGATCCCACTCAGGTGTGGCTCGACGGTATCAAGGACGTCGACGTTCCTGAATCGTTCTTGAACTGGATCCGTTCTGGTACGTATGTCGACATGGACAACGCTAGCAACAACGACTATGCCATGTCATCGAAGAAGACCAGCAAGGGCGACAGCAAACCTTGGGACCCGACCGAGAACTTCGAGAAACTTGCAGGTCGTACATGGTCACCTGCCTTGCTGACCACCTTCTCTGGCCAAGGCGATGACAGCAGGAACCCCGGACCTATGTTCACAGCCAATTCGCGCTATGAAGATGCCTTCAAGAGAACTTCTAGTGTTGACATCGTGCTGACTGCTGACAAGTCGAAGTGGAGTCGCTGCCCGGTCATTGAAATGGGTATGGACAAGAACCTGAACGAAGGTGGTGCCGACCGCTTCTTCCTGCGTAGACACGCTTCCGTCAACCAAGATGGCAAGACCTGCGCTGAACTTGGTATCCAACCTAACCCGAACGATCCTAACAACCCCGCCTACATCGGTGAAAATGGCATGGGATGGTTCCCCGGCTATGTCATCGACGTTGAGACAGGTGCCCGCATGAATGTGGCCTTCGGTGAGGACTCTTATCTTGCCGACATGAATGGTCGCGACATGATCTTCAATCCTGCCAAGGTCCAAAAAGCCACAGCAGAGGACAACACTGGTTATATGCAAATGTCTGACCCGGCCATCTATCGTGGTGCTGACAGCGAACCCGTATTCGGTGGCAAGCACTTCGTCTACATCTGGCGTATGGACTCCATCGCTATGCCGAACTCGGCTCCTTGGAAACAAGTCAAGAACTACGCTTACGACGGCGGCCAGTTGCTGTACAACACCATGCACTTCATCGAACAAATGTCCAATGCTGGTGCTGCCAAGACTATGAACACCAACTTCTACAAGTTGATTGAATGGATTGGCATGCCGATGGGTATCGAAGGCATGGAATGGTTGCCTGAAGGCAACACCTGCCGCATCCGTATCCGTCTTGCCAAGCCTTACGGTCCTGGTTACGGTTACGACTTGCAGACCGCCAACAACGACCTGATGATTAACAACCTGAATCCGAAGTACTCCTTCACCATCGAAGGTTGGGATCCGGTTCAGAACGATCCTGAAAAGACAGAGGAAGACCTCAACCTCGTCACGGTGGTGCCTAACCCGTACTATGCTTACGATGCATACGAAGGCAACGCACTGACCAACAAGGTAAAGATCACCAACCTGCCGAACAAGTGCGTGGTGTCCATCTATACGATGAGTGGCACTAAGGTCCGTCAGTTCCGCAAGGACAACGACAGCCCGAGCATTGACTGGGATCTCACCAACTTCGCCAATACGCCCGTGGCCAGCGGCTTCTACTTGATCCACGTCAAGGATTTGACCAGTGGCAGCGAGCGCGTCATCAAGTTCTTCGGCGCCATGCGTCAAGTTGACCTGAACACATTCTAAACAAATGTAATTGCTAACCGTAAATAATTTATCATCATGAAGAAATCATTTAGATATATCGTATTGAGTTTCGTAATCCTCATGGGATTAAGTACTCCTCAAGCATTTGCAGGCAACAAAGACCGTTCGGGCCAAGCTGGCGCATCAGAGTTGTTGATTAACCCCTGGGCTGCATCGTCGGGCTGGGGTAATGCTGGCATGTCGTTTGTCCACGGCGTGGAAGCCATCTACGGCAACGTGGCAGGCATCTCGTCATGCAACACCCTTGACCTGAACTTTACCCACACCAGCTGGCTGGTTGGTGTGGGCAATGACACCCGTGTCTCTTCGTTCGGACTTTTGGCCCGCGTTGGCGAATCAAGCGTGCTGGGTCTGTCACTCATGACATTCAGCATTGGCGAGATTCCGATCACCACGGTACAGAACCCCGATCCGGGAACCCTCGGCACCTACAAACCCAACCTGATGAACATCAACCTGTCGTTCGCCAAGGCTTTCTCCAATAGCATCAGCGGCGGCTTCAACCTGAAGATCATCAGCGAGTCCATTAAGGATATGGGTGGTGTTGGCGTGGCCTTGGACGCTGGCATCCAGTATGTCACAGGTCCTTACGACAATGTTCACTTCGGCATCACGCTGAAGAACATTGGACCCACCATGAAGTTCTCTGGCGACGGTATCTCTCTCCGCGTGTTCATGGACAACAGCAGCAACCAGCAGTTCACGATGGTGCAGCGCGTCGACGACTTTGAGTTGCCTACGCAGTTGAGCATCGCCGCCGGTTACGACTTCATCCTCGGTGAGACTAGCCGTCTGACGGTTGCCGGTAACTTCTGCTCCAACTCCTTCACCAACGACCAGTTCACCTTGGGCATGGAATATGGCTTCAAGGAACTGTTCATGGTCCGTGCCGGTTACACCTACGAGAACGGTATTTGGGCGAAGGGCGGCTTCCAAGACAACGACGAGTGCATGAACATCAACCGTGGCCTCAGTGCCGGTGTGTCAGTGCAAGTCCCGCTGTCGAAGAAGGAAAACGGCATGAAACTCGCTGTGGATTATTCCTTCAGAGACACCTATGTCTTCAATGGAACTCACAGCGTGGGTGCTAGAATATTTTTCTAAATCTGACCTCAGATTAAGAAATTATTCGTATCTTTGCAGTCGCAAACCAAAAGTAGACCCTTATTTCGGTAAGGGTCTCTTTTTTGCAACCTGTTTAGAAATCAAATAACAACAATTATGTCAGAAATAAAGTACTTTACCCCTGAAGGGTTACAAAAACTGAAGGACGAACTCGACGACTTGATCCTTCGCGAACGTCCGCGTATCGTGCAAGCCATCCAGGAAGCCCGCGACAAGGGCGACCTCTCGGAGAATGCCGAATACGACGCCGCCAAGGAAGCCCAAGGCTTGCTTGAAGCCAAGATTGCCGAACTGCAAGATCTCATCTTCAATGCGCGCATCCTCGATGAGTCGAAGATGGACAATTCAAAGGTGCTGCTCTACTCGACGGTCAAGATCAAGAACGTCAAGTCGGGAATGGTGATGACCTATGCCATCGTGCCTGAGAAAGAAGCCAACTTCAAGGAAGGCAAGCTCTCTATCAACTCGCCCATCGGTCAAGGCCTGTTGGGCAAGCAGGTGGGCGACGTGGCAGAGATTCAGGTGCCCGCAGGCAAAGTGAATTTCGAAATCGTTGAAATTACCCGCTAAAACAGACAACTATGGCTACCATATTCTCAAGAATCATACAAGGCGAAATCCCTTGCTATAAGATTGCCGAGGATGAGCGTTTCTTCGCTTTCATGGACATCAACCCTGTGGCCGTAGGCCATACTCTGGTAGTGCCCAAACACGAGGATGACTACATCTTCAACCTCGAGGATGACGAAATTGGCGCTATGATGGTCTTCGCCAAGAAAGTGGCCAAAGCCATCGAGAAAGCGGTACCTTGCAAGCGTATCGGCGTGGCCGTCATTGGACTGGAAGTGCCACATGCGCACATCCACTTGATTCCCATCACCCAAGAGGGCGACATGGACTTCAAGAAGGAACATGTCCATCTGAGCGACGAGGAGTTCCGCGAGGTGCAGCAACGCATCGTGGAGAACCTGTAATATGATTTAAATGAAACGGATTTGTAGAGACGGTGCATGCACCGTCTCTACATTTTTATTACCTTTGCGGCAAATACTACCGCGATGAAAAAAATCTCCTTATTGATACTGGCCTTTGGCATGATGACGGGTTTGTTTGCCCAGGATTTTGACCTGCCCTGCGGCAACCTCAACTACAAGCCCCAGGTGCAGACCGTGTTGCTCTATGCCGACGACAATCAGCTCAACGACCCCATCATCCCTTTGGAGGACATGACGGAACGTCTCACCCTTTCATTCGATATCATCGATGGCGAAGGCGAAGTGCTCAACTATACCTTCATACATTGCAGCCACGATTGGCACCCCACCGACTTGCAACGCCTGCAATATGCCACGGGCTTCGATTCGGACCGCCTTGACGACTACGCCTTCTCGCGCAATACCTTGATTGACTATGTCAACTACCAGCTCAAGTTCCCTAAGGACGACATGATGCCGCTCCTCTCGGGCAATTACCTTCTGATTGTCTTCGGCGACGATATCAATGACTTGTATTTTACCCGCCGCTTTATGGTGGTTGACGAGAAAGCCCACGTGGGTGCGGTCGTTCCGCGCTATCCCGACGAGTTGGCCCTCACTGACACGCACCAACAACTCAACGTCAGGGTGAATGTGAACAACTATCTGACGGGCAATACACAGCAATACAGCCATCTGACCATTCGCCAGAATGGGCGATGGGATAATGCTGCTGAAGGCCTGAAACCCACCTATGTCTATCCCGACTTCATCTCGTTTGAACACCATCCGCAGACCGTGTTTGAAGCCACCAACCAATATAGAAGGTTCAACACGAGCAACTTCTATTTCCAGTCGGAAAACTTGGCCCACATCAGGCAAACCGATGAGTCTTTCGAGATTGACATCACCGCCTGTGAGTCTAGGGCGAGGCAAGCCTATGCCTCCTATGAAGATATTCATGGTGAAAAGTTTATCTATGTGGAAGATGAGTCCTTGGATAACGCTACGGAGGCCGACTATTGCCGCGTCAACTTCTTCTATCGCTGCGAAGCGCCGCTGACGCATGAGGACCTCTACATCATGGGCGCCCTCAACGACTGGTGCTTCAATGACAGCAACCGGATGACCTATGACTACCGTCTTCATGGCTACACCTGCTCAATGATGCTCAAGCAAGGCTACTATAATTTCATGTTCGTCACGGTCGACAGAACCACTTACGAAGTCACAACCGAGTTGACTGCTGGCAACCATTGGGAGACCAATAATGTCTACAAACTGTACTTCTATTTTTACAATGCCCTCAAAGGTTACGATGAACTGGTGGGTTATTCCACGGTGAATTCACATTGAAAATGCCTTTCTTTATGAAATGTCTCACGCAGAACTCGCAAAACTTGCAGAACCTGTTCAATGCAAACTTGGCGTCGCTTTGCGCTTCATATAATTCTGCGCATTCTGCGTGCCATAATAGTTTTGGTGAAAAAAACTGTTTCCTATGAGTGACTCCCGAATCACCTTGTTTGCCGAAGTTCTCCTGCCGATTCCCGTGCCAGGCACTTTCACCTACCGCGTGCCGTATGCCTTGAACGACCAGGTAAGGGTAGGCCAGCGTGCTGTGGTGCAGTTTGGCAAGACAAAAAATATGTCGGGACTTATCGTGGGGTTGAGTGAAACAGTGCCTTCCGTCGAAGTGAAATTCCTTATGGACCTGCTTGACGACCAACCGTTGGTGAATGAGAGACAACTGAAGTTTTGGGACTGGGTGAAGACCTATTACATGTGCCATCCCGGCGAGGTGATGCAGGCGGCCCTGCCTTCTGCTTTGAAGTTGAGCAGCGAGACCACCGTCGCCCTTTCGCCTGACTATGAACTAGATTCTGTGTCGCTCAACGACTTCGAATACCTCATCGTGGAAGCCCTTCAAATCAAACCGAGAATCAACATCAGCGAGGTTAGCAAAATCATCGGTTTCAAGAAGGTGATGCCGCTCGTTCACAGCATGATGGAGAAGGGCATACTTGTGATGGAAGAGGAACTCAACGAGAAATACAAAGCCAAGTATGAGCGCTTTGTGAGGTTGGCGACGGATTATCGCGACGAGGTCAGGCTCCATGAGTTGATGGACACGCTGACGAAACGCGCCTATAAACAGTTGGAGGTGTTGCTCGCTTTCATCACTCTCGGTGGCGATGCCGATAATGACATCATGGCGAAGACGCTTTTGGATAAGGCCAATGCCGCTTCTTCCATTTTGAAAGCTATGGTTGACAAAGGCATCTTCGAAGTCTACGAGAGAAAGGTCAGCCGGTTGAAAGAATTCAAGGTGCAGACCGATGTCGACAGCATACAACTTACTTCAGCCCAGCAGAAAGCCTACGATGGCATCAAGGAAGGATTTGCCGAAAACAAGCCTGTGTTGCTCCACGGCGTGACCTCTTCAGGCAAGACTGAAATCTATATCAAACTCATCAAGGAGGCCATTGACCAAGGCAAGCAAGTGCTGTATCTTCTGCCAGAGATTGCCCTTACTGCTCAGATCATCAACCGATTGAAAGCGTATTTTGGCGATAGGTTGGGTGTGTATCATTCGCGTTACGGCACCAATGAGAGGGTAGAGGTGTGGGAACAGGTGCGCGACTTCAGTGCGACGCAAAGTCAGAAGCACCAGATTATCATAGGTTCGCGCTCAGCCATTTTCCTGCCTTATTCCGACATCGGCCTGATCATCGTTGATGAGGAGCACGACAGCAGTTTCAAGCAAATCGATCCTGCTCCACGGTACAACGCCCGCGACGCGGCTGTCATATTGTCTGCCATGCACAAGGCTAACATTGTGTTGGGTTCGGCCACACCATCTTATGAGAGCTATTACAACGCCTTGAGCGGTCGCTATCATCTGGTGGAAGTCACCGAGCGCTATGGCGGGGTGCAGATGCCTGAGATCATCCTCAGCGACATGCGGGTGGAGCGACGGCGCAGGACCATGAAGGCCGACTTCGGCAGCACGCTCCTTGATGCGATGAAAGAGGCTTTTGAGGAGCATAATCAGACGATTTTGTTCCAAAACCGGCGCGGTTTCTCTCTGCGTATCGAGTGTGAAGACTGCCATCATGTGCCCCAGTGCATCAATTGCGACGTGAGCCTCATCTACCACAAGAGCCAAAACGTGCTGCGCTGCCACTATTGCGGCTATACCGCCAGCGTGCCAAGCGAATGCCCCGTGTGCCATAGCCCCAACATCCGGATGCATGGCTTCGGGACGGAAAAGATTGAGGAGGATTTGAGTCTCGTTATGCCCGAGGCTAAGGTGGCACGCCTTGACCTCGACACCACACGCTCGAAGAACGACTACCAAAGCATCCTCGAAGCCTTTCAGGATCATGAGACCAACATCCTTGTGGGCACGCAGATGGTCACCAAGGGCTTGGACTTCGACTCTGTGAAGGTGGTGGGTATCCTCAATGCCGACAACATGCTTTCCTTCCCCGATTTTCGCGCTCATGAACGCAGTTTCCAACTGATGGCACAAGTGGCGGGTAGGGCAGGACGCAAAGGCAAACAGGGCAAGGTCATCATACAGACCTACGAACCAGCACACCCTGTGTTGCAAGACGTGTTGCACAACGACTTCAGAGGACTATACGACAAACAGATGGTCATCCGCCGGCAGTTTGGTTACCCGCCGTTTTATCGTTTGATTCTCATTCGTTTGAAGCATCAGGACTACCAGAAACTTAATCCTGCTGCCGCCAAGTTGGCCGCTATGCTTCGACCCATTTTCAAGCAGGACTTGCTCGGACCGGAATACCCTGTCGTTTCTCGAGTGAAAAACCAGTATATCAAGCAGATGATGGTGAAGTTCCGCCGGGATTTCAATACTCAAAAGGTAAAAGAGTTGATTGCCCAACAGATACGTTTGTTCCAGCAAGATGGGGAATACAAGTCAGTGCAAGTTCAGATTGACGTGGATCCGATATGATTTTGTCCCAAAAATCTATCGCTGTATTGCCCAAAAAGACCTATTTTTGCAGTTTCTAAAACGAGCAAACAAATTCCTTTTATGAAAAGACAACTTCTTGTGATACTGGCACTTTTGTTCAGTTTTCCATATACTTACGCCATCACTGTTAAAGGTCGTGTTTTCGACAGTTCAACGGGCCATCCTATGGAATATGCCACGATACGGGCTTGCACTTTGCCAGACAAGGTTTTTGTGTCGGGTTGTGTCACTGACCCCTCGGGAAACTTTACTATGGAACTTGAGAAAGGGCGCTATGAGCTCGAGGTGCAGTATATGGGCTTTATCACCTCCTACAAAACCATCAACCTCGACGGCGCAAAAAGCACGGTTGACGTGGGCAAGATCAACCTCTCTCCCGACAGTCGTATGCTGAATGAAGTGAACGTGGTGGCCGAGAAGAGTACCTATGAGATGACGCTTGACAAGCACGTTTTTAACGTGGGTAAGGACGTGGCCAACACTGCTGGCAATGCCATTGAGGTGTTAGAGAACATCCCCGCTGTGTCGGTCGATGTGGAGGGCAATGTCAGCCTGCGTGGCGACGATGGCGTGCGTATCCTCATCGATGGCAAGGAGTCGGGACTCTCTGGCATGAGCACACAAGATGCCTTGCGCACCCTTCAGGGCGACATGATTGAACGCATCGAGGTCATCACCAACCCTTCGGTGCGCTATGATGCGGAAGGTTCTGCGGGCATTATCAACATCATACTAAAGAAGGACAAGCGCCAAGGCTTCAACGGCGCGGTCAACATTAGAGGTGGTTATCCTTGGATGTACGGCGCCAGCCTTTCCGGCAACTACCGCCTGAAACGCTGGAACTTCTTTGGCAGCTATGGTTTCAACAACCGTCGCAATATAGGCGGCGGCATCAATAGAACCAAACGCTTCAGTGATATCGTTGAAGGCGACACCCTCTTCACCCAACTTACCGACCAGACTACCGAGCGCCGCATGCGCCGCATGGGGCACAACGTGCGTGTGGGTGCCGACTATTACATCACAGACCGCGACATCATCAGCGCTGCCTTCGTGTATCGTTATGGGCGTCTGGAGACGCATCCTGTGGTGCGTTATTCCGATGAGTATCCGCTTTGGGACTCTGCTTCGTACGATGTGCGTGCCGAGGACTATTGGGAGTATGACCCGATGTATGAAGTCACCCTGGACTACGACAAGACCTTTGAGCGCAAAGGCCGTAGCCTGAAGGCTAATGTGCGATTCTTCACCAATACCGAGAATGCGGGTTCTGACATCAATGAGTCGCTCTATCCTAATTCGGAGGCACAGCAAGCTTTGTGGACCATCTATCAGAAGACAGGCAACGACCAGCGTATGCGTAACCTGCAAGCTAGCGTCGACTATGTGCATCCTTTCCTTTCCAAAGCGCAATGGGAAATTGGCGGCAAATACACCAACCGCAACATCTTGAGCAACGACAGTGTATGGCAGAAGAATGACGGCATTTGGGAACCTTTGTCCAACTATTGTTACGACTACGAGTACAGCGAGCAAGTGGCTGCGCTCTACACCAGTTTGGGCAACGAATGGGGCCGCTGGTCGGGACAGATAGGCCTGCGTGCCGAGATGACCGACATCTTGACCAATTTGAAAGGCTATGCCCACGACGGCAACGACTCCATCAATGGTGGAAAGCCTTATTTCGACTTCTTCCCGAGTGCCCACATCAACTATTCGGTGAACGAGTTCAACCAGTTCCAGGTGAGTTATACGCGCCGTATCCGTCGCCCGGGTTTCTGGCAGATGAGTCCTTTCCGCTCCTATAACGATAACCGTAACATCCGCTTAGGCAATCCTGCTTTGACCCCCACTTATATGGACAGTTACGAACTCGGTTACATCCACTTTTGGGACAAGGCCAGTTTCAACTTCACGACCTATTACCGCCACGGCACGAATATGATTCGTCATTACACCTACGAGGATGAGGGCGTGTTCTACAGCATGCCTATCAACTTCGGCAAGGCCGACGACTTCGGCGTGGAGATGGTGGCCCAAGGCCAGATGACCAAATGGTGGAACCTCAACGGCAATGTCAACTTCTTCCGTTCCCAATTCAATGGCACCATCAACGACAAGGTTTATGACGATGCCACTTGGATGCTCTTTGGACGTGCTGTGTCGAAGTTCAAGATCAGCGACTGGTTCGACCTGCAGCTGACCGCACACATCATGGGGCCGCACAAGGAACCATTGGGTATGCAAAAGGGCAACTGGTGGATGGACCTCGCCGTGAGCAAGGAAATCTTCAACGGCAACGGCACCATCACCTTCAACGTGCGCGACCTCTTCAACAGTCGCAGCTGGGGTGGCGAGTCGTGGGGAGACGGTTTCTGGCAATACAACACCAGCACCTGGAACCGCCGTTCGTTCTCGCTCAATTTCAACTACCGCATCAACCAGCAAAGCCTGAAGCGCAATCGTCCTGACGGCGATGAAGGAGGCGATGAAGGCGGTGGCGGCGACGAACAACAAGGAGAAGACATGTATTAATTTTTTGGATTTATCTGGGACTTCCTGCCAAAGAATACAAATAAAAATCCTACCTTTGCGCCATCGTTTTATGCATAAAACCTTGCGCTTATGATATGCTTTTTCCAATCTGATAATCAGAAGGTTATCGCAGTTGATTCCAAATCCGAGCTTTCAGGGGAAACCATTTCCAAACTCACTTGGCTTTTCGGCAATGCTGAAAAAATCGAAAAAGACACGGTGAAAGGCCATTTCATCGGTCCTCGTCGTGAGATGATTACGCCTTGGAGTACCAACGCTGTCGAGATCACCCAAAACATGGGCATCAAGGGCATCGTTCGCATCGAGGAGTTCCAGCGTGTGGAGTCGAAGAAGGCCCCTTACGACCCGATGCTACAAAACCGTTACGAAAACCTCGACCAGAAGGTCTTCACCGTCGACCGCAAGCCCGAACCGCTGCAATACATTGACGACATCGAGGCCTACAACCAACAGGAAGGTCTGGCCCTGAGCGAAGAGGAAATGGAATACCTGAAAGGCATATCTGCAAAGATTGGTCGCAAACTCACCGACAGCGAGGTGTATGGTTTTGCGCAAGTGAACTCTGAACACTGCCGCCACAAGATCTTCAACGGCACTTTTGTCATCGATGGCAAGCGCATGCCCAACACGCTCTTCGCCCTCATCAAGAAGACCTCGAAGGTGAACCCCAACCGACTCGTGTCGGCCTACAAGGACAATGTGGCCTTCATCCTTGGTCCCAAGGTGGAGCAGTTCGCCCCCGCTGAGCCCAACAAGCCTTCGGCCTTCCAGATCAAGCCCATTGAGACGGTGATTTCGCTGAAAGCTGAGACGCATAACTTCCCGACCACCGTGGAGCCCTTCAACGGCGCTGCCACAGGCACGGGCGGCGAGATCCGCGACCGTCTGGCCGGTGGCCAGGGCAGTCTGCCTCTGGCGGGCACTGCTGTTTATATGACCTCCTATCCCCGCACGGAGCAAGGCCGTGAGTGGGAGAAGGACATCGAACCGCGTCCTTGGCTCTATCAGACCCCGGAAGAGATCCTCATCAAGGCGTCCAACGGTGCCTCCGATTTCGGCAACAAGTTCGGCCAGCCCCTTATCAACGGCAGTTTGCTGACCTTTGAGCATAGCGAGAAAGAGACCCTTGGCTACGACAAGGTCATCATGCTGGCAGGCGGCATCGGTTTCGCCAAGGTGAAGGACGCCAAGAAGCTGGAACCCGAGGAAGGCGATGTCATCATCGTGCTGGGCGGTGACAACTACCGCATTGGCATGGGTGGCGGCGCTGTGTCGAGTGTCGACACGGGACAATACAGCAACGCCATCGAGTTGAATGCTGTGCAACGCGCCAACCCCGAGATGCAGAAGCGCGTGAGCAATGTCATCCGGGCCATGGCAGAGAGCGACGCCAATCCCATCCGTAGCATCCACGACCACGGTGCAGGCGGTCACCTCAACTGCCTCTCCGAGCTTATCGAAGACGCAGGCGGCGTGGTCTATGTCGACAACCTGCCCGTCGGCGATCCGACCCTCTCCGACAAGGAGATCATCGGCAATGAGTCGCAGGAGCGCATGGGTCTCTTGGTCAACAAGAAAGACATCGCCCTCATTAAGGAGACTGCCGAGCGTGAGCGCGCCCCCTATTACGAGGTGGGTGAGGTGACGGGCGACGAGCGTCTTCGTTTCGTGCGCAAGAAAGGCAAGGCCCCTATCGACTTGGCCATCTCCGATTTCTTCGGCAGTGCGCCCAAGACGATATTGAAGGACAAGACTAAACCCTATCATTTCAAGAAAATCAGCTATACCAAGCGCGACATACACAAATACCTTGACCAAGTGCTGCAGATGGAAGCCGTGGCCTGCAAGGACTGGCTCACCAACAAGGTGGACCGTTCCGTGACGGGTCGCGTGGCACAGCAGCAGTGCGTGGGCGAGATACAATTGCCTTTGAGCAACTTGGGCATCAGCGCCTTGGACTACAATGGCAGGCGCGGCATCGCTACGGCCTTGGGCCATGCCCCGATTGCGGGTCTTATTGACCCTGCCGCCGCTTCGCGTCTGTCGGTTTCCGAAGCATTGACAAATATCCTCTGGGCACCCATTGAAGGCAACCTCGAAGGCGTCTCGCTGAGTGCTAACTGGATGTGGCCAGCCAAGCAAGAAGGCGAGACGGCTCGCCTCTATGAAGCCGTGAAGGCCCTAAGCGACTACTGCGTTGCGTTGGGCATCAATGTGCCGACAGGCAAGGACAGCCTCTCCATGACGCAGAAATATCCTGATGGCAAGAAGGTCGTCGCCCCTGGAACAGTCATCGTCTCTGCCGCAGGCGAGGTGTCAAACATCCGTCAGGTGGTGCGTCCCGTGATGAAGGCCGACGAGAACACCGAACTCCTTTATATCGACTTTTCTAAAGACGGTTTCGAACTCGGTGGCAGCAGCTTCGCGCAAAGCATAGGTGCCATCGGTCAGGCCGTGCCCGACGTGAAGAGCGTCAACTACTTCAAGAAGTGCTTCAATGCCGTCCAGAAACTTATTGAGAGCAACCTCGTATTGGCAGGTCACGATGTGTCGGCAGGCGGTCTGATCACTACGCTGTTGGAGATGAACTTTGCCAATACGACCTATGGCATGAACCTCGACCTCAACGCCTTCGACAAGGACGACCTCATGGCCGTGCTGTTCTGCGAGAAGCCCTCGGTGGTCCTCCAAGTCTCCAACGACGGCATCGCCAACCGCATGCTGCGTGAGTTGGGCATCAACTTCAAGATGATTGGCAAACCGCAAGCCAAACGCCAAATCAACATCGCCCATGGCGACCACAATTATATCTTCGACATCGATGAGTTGCGCGACACATGGTTCAAGTCGTCGTATCTCCTCGACCGCAAGCAGAGCGGTCCGCGCAAGGCCATGGAGCGTTTCATGAACTACAAGAAACAGTACCTGCACTACAGCTTCGGGCGGAACTTCACTGGATCAGCAGCCAGTCTCGGCATCGACTTGCACCGCCGCAAGCCCAGCGGCATCAACGCAGCCATCATCCGCGAGAAGGGTTGCCAGTGCGACCGTGAGATGGCCTACGCTCTCTATCTCGCTGGTTTCGACGTGCGCGATGTCACCATGACCGACCTCGCCACGGGTCGCGAGGACCTCAAAGATGTGAACATGATTGCCTTCATCGGCGGTTTCTCCAACTCCGACGTGCTTGGTTCGGCAAAAGGTTGGGCAGGCGCCTTCCTCTACAACAAGAAGGCCAAGAAAGCCTTGGACGACTTCTACGCCCGTGAAGACACCCTCAGTTTGGGCGTGTGCAATGGTTGCCAGCTGATGATGGAACTCGGCCTGCTCTATCCCGACCATGAGGAGCATCCTGTGATGATGCACAACGACTCGCACAAGTTCGAGTCAGGTTTCCTCAACGTGGAGATCGCCCAAAACGAGAGCGTGATGCTCAAGTCGCTGTCGGGTCGCCGCCTCGGTGTGTGGATTGCCCATGGCGAAGGCCGTTTCTATTTCCCGTGCTACCGAGACCAATACAAGATCGTGATGACCTACGGTCAGGACGAATACCCGGGCAACCCCAACGGCAGCGACTGGTCGACAGCCGCAGTCTGCTCCAACGATGGTCGCCATCTCGCCATGATGCCGCACCTCGAACGCGCCTTCCTGCCTTGGCAGTGGGCCTTCTATCCCGAAGAGCGCAAGAACGACGAAGTCTCGCCTTGGATGGAGGCATTCGTGAATGCTCGCAAGTGGGTGGAGGAGAACAAGAAATAAGACCAATCCAATACATGTTTAACTATAATTAGAAAGGAAAACCTTATGAAAAAACTCTCATTAGTCTTGCTGGCCATGTTGGCCTTTTCATTCATGGGGTGTCAGGAATGGCTTAATACCGACGAACCTACCCCAGAACCGGAACCCGAACCCAGTCCGGAAGTGGAAGCAGTGATCACACTCGAGGAAACCTCAGTGGTCTTGCACAGCGGTGATACCTGTCAGATTCAGGCCGTGTGCGAGTTTCCTATCACGTATTCAAGTGAGAATGAATACTATGCAACGGTATCAGAAGAAGGTATGGTGACTGCTAATTTTGTGGGTGCCACTACAATCAACCTTGAGGCGGAAGGCGACTCTAAAACTTTTGAGGTAACGATTGAACCTGTAAGCAACTTGTATCCCGAACCCGAAATCGAAATCGGCGTGCCCAAGGATTCTATTATCGCGCAATTTGGTGAGCCCGTTGCTGATGAGGATGGCGTCATGGGATTCAGTGACTATTCAGAGAACGCCACGATGCTGATGGTCATGTACGACGAGGACGGCATCGTGACCGACTATGCTGTCATCTTAGATACCAGCTTTGAAGAGGAGTTGGATACCTTCCTTGGGGAGAGATACATGTTTGTCCAGGAACAGGAAGGCATGAAGATCTATATCAACGCCCTGTCCTTAGAAGAAACCTCGATGCTCATCGGATCGCAAAACTACGAAGGCGAATTCTTGATGGTCGTCTATACTAGCTATTCTGAAGAAGAAGCTAAAGCGAAAGCCGACACCTTTAAGGCTATTTTGAAAGCTCTTGGCAAGTAAAGTGTAATGGTAAATGAAAAGAACCGGTGGGGCGAATGGCCCTGCCGGTTTTTATGCAAATGGCAAAGATCAACAAAACCAACGCCTGCCGCATCCTCGACGCTAAGGGGATTGCCTATGAGCTGATACCTTACGAGGTGGACGAGAACGACCTCGGGGCGCAGCATATCGCCGACCAACTAGGCGAGGACATCGACCAGGTGTTCAAGACCTTGGTGCTGAAAGGCGACAAGATTGGGCATTTCGTTTGCGTCATTCCGGGCAACGACGAACTCGACCTGAAGAAGACTGCCAAAGCCACGGGCAACAAGAGTTGCGACCTCATCCCGATGAAGGAATTGTTGCCGCTGACGGGTTACATTCGTGGCGGTTGCTCGCCAGTGGGCATGAAGAAACAATTCCCTACCTTTATCCACGAGACCTGCGAGTTGTTTGACTACATCTACGTTAGTGCTGGAGTAAGGGGCTTGCAGTTCAAGCTCAACCCCTTGGACTTGATTCAGGTGGTGGACATGACCATCGCCGATTTGACCATCTTTGAACTGGGGCAGAAATGAGCTATACCATCCGCAAATCGACTTTAGCCGACCTGCCCATCATCCTCAACCTTCGCGACCAGGCGCGCGAAATCATGCGTAGTTACGGCAACACTTTTCAGTGGCCCGATGGTTATCCGCGCGATGATATGTTTATGAAAGACATTGAGTTAGGTGGAAGTTGTGTCATGATGGACGAGAGGGGAGAGGTGGTCGGCACTTTCGCCTTGTTGCCCAGTCCCGAGGTGACCTACGATGTCATCTATGACGGGCAATGGTTGGACGACGAACCCTATCACGTCATCCACCGCATCGCCAGCACACCAGGTTCGCATGGCGTTTTGGATGCTTTATTGGACTATTGCGAAACCCAGGTGAGCAATATCCGCATCGACACGCACGAGGCCAACGTCATCATGCGTAAGGGCCTGGAAAAGCACGGATATCAATACTGCGGCATCATCCACCTCTTGAATGGAAATGAAAGGTTGGCGTTTCAGAAAATCGTTAGGCCATAGGTTGCAAATCAAATAATTATCATTATTTTTGCAGCGATGGAAGAAAAGAGCCAAAGATGGAAAAGAAGTATCTGACAGAAGACCAAGTGCGCGACAAAGCCAAACTGGTTTTGGGGTTGGAAGACACGGAAACCGCCCAAGCTGGAGTTGGTCAAATCACCACTTTCAACCAATTGGGTTTTAAAGGTATATCCGACAAACCAGACGGTTGGTATCTGCCTAATGAGACTTCTTTCCCTGCCTTGGTTTTGGAAACGAAAGCCGAAAACCACGCTTTTACGGACAAAGACCGTCAAGAACTATCAAAAAACTGTGGAATTTGCCACAAGAAATATGCCCATGTGGTTGGTATTCTTTATAATGGCGACGATGTGGAGGTTTTTCAGGACGGAATGAAGGTCGAGGTAGGCGCTATATTGTTAAACAAAGAAGTCTATCTTGGTCTCTTTCAACAAAACAGCATCGACAAGAAAAGCATCTACCAACTCACCAAGAAAATCAACGACGCGCTTCATTTCGATTTCGGCATCAAGAACCTTTACCACAGAATGATTTTCACTTCGTGTACTTTGGTTGCCAAGCGTTTTGGCGCCATGCTTGTCCATGATATGAAGTGGGAACTGTTCCAAACATCCATCAAGACGACTTTGGAAGCCTCGTTGAAAGAGGATTTGGAGAAGAACGCCAAACTCCAGATTTTGATAGACACCTATTCAAGCATACAGGTCAATACCACGCCGAGGCAACAATCCATCAACGACTTCATCGACAATGTGTCGAAGATTTCTGACAACTTAAATTCCGATTTCTGGAACGGCGAGGATGTGATGGCCATTTTCTTCAACGAGTTTACGCGCTACAAAGGCAAGTCGGAACAAGGGCAGGTGTTCACGCCTGACCACATCACCTCTTTGATGTACCGGTTGATTGAGGTTGACAGGAACTCGGTGGTGTTGGACGCAGCCTGCGGTTCGGGCGCGTTCCTCGTCAAGGCAATGTGCAATATGATTAAGGAGTCGGGCGGCGTTAGGACGACACAGGCTGCCGAAATCAAGGACAGTCAACTTTATGGCATCGAGTTTGACCGAGAAATCTACGCTTTGGCCTGCGCCAATATGTTGATTCACAAGGACGGAAAAACCAACTTGGCTTTGCTCGACAGTCGTACTGAAGAGGCTTCGCGTTGGATTCAGTCGAAGCCTATTACAAAAGTTCTGATGAATCCACCTTTTGAGAACAAATACGGTTGCCTCGACATCGTTGCCAATGTGTTGCGGAGTGTTGATATTGGAACGCAATGCGCTTTCATCTTGCCCGACAACAAATTGGAGAAAAACCCGTCATTGACAAAAAAAATACTGAAAAACAACCGACTTGAAAAAATCATCAAGTTGCCGAAAGACACTTTCCAAAGCGTGAGCATGACGACATCGGTTTTCGTATTCACGGCTGGCATCCCGCAAAACGGAAAGAGCATTTTTGCCTGCTACATTGAAGATGATGGTTTGGAAACCGTCAAGAACCAAGGACGGCAAGACACCAAAAACCGTTGGCAAGAAATTGAGGATTATTGGATGGAAGTCATTAGAAAACAGATGGGTAGCGATACCATCCAATGGATCGACCCCACGCAAACCATCCGCTATCGCGAATCGCTTCCCCCATTGGAAATCACCGAAGCCGACTTTGTTAGGAGCGTGCTTCATCACATCCTTCACACCAAAGGCATCGACGAAAAGGATTTCAAGGAACAAGTGTTGAACTTGGTGCTTTATAACGAGGAAATCCCTGACGAATACCGAAAACTTGTCACGATAAAGAAAAGCACGGCCAAAATAGACACCTCGAATTGGAAACCGTTTGCATATCGAACCTTGTTTCGAATCGAAAAAGGTGAGCGCTTGACCAAGGCCGACATGAAGGAAGGCGGTATCCGGTACATCGGGGCCTCGGCATTCAACAATGGGGTCACCGCGCACATTGGAAACACCGAACACCTTCACCAAGCCAACACCATCACGGTTTGTTACAACGGCTCCATCGGATCCGCCTTCTATCAAGAGGAACCGTTTTGGGCTTCCGACGATGTGAATGTATTCTATCCGAAGTTCAAGATGGACCTATACATAGCCTTGTTCTTCGTCTCACTTTTCAGGAAAGAAGGCATACGATACCAATTCCTTGACAAGTGGACGCTCGACAAGATGAACGAAACCACCGTTTTGCTCCCTTGCGATGACAACGGGCAACCCGATTGGAACGGCATCAGGAAATTGGTCAAGGATATATATGACAAGATGGCTTAAGCCGTTAAAATCAATCACTATTCTCGATAATCTTGTCCTCTTTGCTCAAGTCGGGCACCAACCGCTGTATGGGCTTGAACCGATAGAAGAACCGGATGGCCACAACCCGCACCACGGTATAGGCAGGGATGGCGACAAGCATCCCAATCGTGCCGCCAATATGGCCCGCCATGAGCAGCACGATGAAAATCTCCAAAGGATGAGCCTTGATGCTCGTCGAATAGATGAGCGGTTGATAGATGAAGTTGTCGATGAGCTGTGCCGTCAGCATGATGGCCAAGATAATGAGGGCAAAGACCCACACGTTGACATCTAGGCCCGCACCGACGCCGAGTTTCAGGACGATGCCGAACAAAACCCCGATGACCTCGCCGATGATAGGACCGACATAAGGAATCACGTTGAGCAGGCCAGCGATAAAGGCGATGCCAAGGGCATAGCCGAAGTCCAAGCGGGCGATGAGCCACAAGCCGAGGAAGTCAATCAAAGCCACGCCGAGCATCTCAATGACCAGACCGACGAAATAGCGCGACAGCAATTCCTTGATTTCGTTCAAGGTCCTGCTCAAGGTCAGTTCGTGCTTGTCGGGCACCAAGGAGCAGACGATGCGCTCAAACAGGCCCTCTTCCTTCAAGAAGAAGAACGAGATGAACACCACCGAGAACAAAGCGACGAAGAGACTGGCCACCAACGAGGCCACCGACCCCACAAGGTCGCCCACCTTGCTGAAGTCGAGCAGTTCCCTGACCTTTTCCATCCCGAGGGTCACAATGTCGAAGTCTTGGTCTAAGTCAGGAAAAACGCTGATGAGCCATTCGTTTACCTTGTCGATGGGGTTGTATCCTGTAGTGGCGGTGTTACCAATCATAGAAGCGTCACGTATGATGTTGGAAACCAGTGGGATTGTCTGAGTGATGAACAAGACCAACAATACGATGATGACTATGATGGTCAGGAGGGCCAAGAGCCAGTTGGGCGCCGACTTCCCCTTGATCTTGATGCGTCGCAACTGTTTCATCACGGGACGACCGATGAGTGAAACCACAAAGGCGGCGATGATGTAGATGAGCACGTTTTTGAAATAGAAACACAAAGCCACGATGATGGCCAATCCACCTAGTTTTATGATGTAACCTGCTAATTTGTCTGTATTTCGCTCGTTTTCCATAAAAGCATCGTTTGTATTTTGAAATACAAAATTAGTATTTTTTCTCTCTTTATAGACGATTTTTGATATTTTTGCGTTCGCTTAAAAATATGTATTACCAAATCTTAAAAACTCATCCAATGAAACGTTCGCATCTTATACTGATATTGCTGTTGTTGCCTTTCGCTGGCCTTAAGGCTCAAAACTACGTGCCTACAAATCCCCAAGTCGACACCATCAATGGCGTTGATGACCAGAGGGTTAACGACTTGAATTCGGGCAAGGCAGTGGTCGAAGAATCGACGGTGATGGAGATGCTTGACTTGGTGAGCAGCATCAGCACCACCAAGGATGTCTATTTGGATATCGACCTTGACGTGTGGAACAAGTATGGTTTCCAGCCTGATGAAGTGCCAGTCTATGCCGACAGTGTCTATATGAAGCGCATTCAAGCCTTGGCGTATGAGACCACCGTCCCCCTGACCTATAACGCCCATGTGAAGTCGTTCATCGACCTCTATGCCACCCGCCGCCGCAAGCAGTCGAGTCGCATGCTGGGTCTTTCCTATGTTTATTTCCCAATGTTCGAGGAATACCTCTCGAGATACAACTTGCCCTTGGAACTCAAGTATTTGGCCATGGTTGAATCTGCCTTGAACCCCACGGCAGGTTCGAAGGCAGGTGCCAAGGGCCTATGGCAGTTCATGAGTTTCACGGGTGCTGAGTACGGTCTGAGGGTCAGCTCGTTGGTCGATGAGCGCTTCGACCCGGAGAAGGAGACCGAGGCCGCCTGCCAGTACCTGCAGAGCCTCTATGCTCGCTATGGTGACTGGTTCCTCGTGTTGGCCGCCTATAACTCAGGTCCTGGCACCGTCAATAAGGCCATCCTGCGCGCTGGCGGCGTCAAGAACTACTGGGCCATCTGGCCTTACCTTCCCGCGGAAACGCGCGGTTACGTGCCAGCCTTTATCGCCGTCACCTACGTGATGAACTATGCTCCCGAACACAACATCTATCCCATGAATCCCGGCCTGCTGATGCATGGCACCGACACCGTCTCGGTGCGCAACCGCGTCGCCTTCGAGCAACTCCATGATTGTATCGGCGTGCCTATGGAAGACCTTCGCTTCTTCAACCCGCAATACACCAAAGGCATCATCCCCGGCACTGAAGAATACCCCTACGAGTTGCGCATGCCCACCAAATACACCCTCCGCTTCGTCCAACTCGAAGACAGCATCTACTCCTATGTGAGCAAGGTCGAGAAAGTCCGCGAAGACAATGAAGTGAAGGTGGAGACGGTTAGCGACAGTTTCGTCCACGTAGTCAAGAAAGGCGAAAGCCTCGGCAGCATCGCCCGCAAATACCACGTCACGGTGGCCAACCTCAAGAAATGGAACCACCTCAAGCGTGAGACCATCCATGTTGGGCAAAAACTCACCATCTACCGCTCGGGCGCTCCCAAGACCCAGGTGAACAAGAACAACAACAACAAAAGCAGCGACAAAAACTCAAAGTCCAGCACCAAAGCAAAGACCTCGACAAAGACCCATACAGTCAAGAAAGGGGAGACCCTCAGCTCCATCTCACGCAAATACGGCTGCACCGTCAACGACATCAAGAAGTGGAACGGCCTGAAGAGCAACACAGTGAAGGTCGGACAAAAGTTGAAGATCAAAAAGTAAAAACCAAGGTCCCTGAGTCCGTCGAAGGGCCGGTTCAATAGTGGTCGGCCCTTCGACGGGCTCAGGGACCTGCAAAACACCATAAACACACTTTCAAAAACATTAATACCATGAAAAACTATTTGAAAATCGCTGCACTCTTTCTCTTTGTCGGCCTGCTGGCATCGTGCAGCGAAGATGCGAAGACCAACCGCAAAGAACGTTCGGTGGGCGGCACCTCCGAAATCCTCGTCGTCACGCAAAACCCAGAACAGTGGGAAGGCCGCATCGGCGACTCGATCCGCCATTTCTTCCTTGACTACCAGTACGGTTTGCCGCAGCCTGAGTCGTGCAACGAATTGGCACATGTCACCACTCAAGCCTTCTCTGATATGTTCAAGAAGCACAAGTGCATCCTGGAAGTCGAAATCAACCCGAGTCTAGATAAGGCCGTGGCCGAGACGTCCGAGAATGCCTTGGCCGCGCCGCAGCGCTACGTGAAGATCAGCGCCCCCAGCATCACCGCTTGGGTTGAGCATTTCGACCGCCAGAAGGAAATTTACAAGGCCTGGTACGACAAGGTGGAGCGCGAGCGCATCCTCAACTTCTTCCGTCCTGATGTCGATGAAGGCATCGTCAACGCTATGGCCAAGAAGTTCGGTTTCCAGCTCATCGTGCCGAAGGGCTTCTACATTGCCAAAAGCGAGCCCAACTTCATGTGGCTTCGCAAGGAGTTGGAGAAGTCGAGCGCCGACATCGTCATCTACCAGACGCCTTACAAGGACACCCTCCAATTCGAGGCGCCCAGTCTCGTCGCCATGCGCAACATGATGGAGGGGCAGTATATCCCCGGTCCGTCGGAAGGTTCGTTTATGGGTACCGAGACCGAGTTTGTGCCGCCTTTGGTGACGACAGTGAAGGACTATCCTGCTGGTTATGCCAAGGAGATGCGCGGCATGTGGAAGGTGGAGAACGACTATATGGGAGGTCCCTTCGTGTCGTACACCTTTGCCGATGATCGTACAGGCAACCTTGTCACCGTGGAAGGTTTCTATTACGAGCCCAACCAGAAGAAGCGCACGCCCTTGCTCCAACTCGAGGCCATCGCTTATAGTTTGCAGTTCGTGGAATCCCAAGAATAAGCAGTTCCCATCGGGGACCTCTCTTGTCGCCGCTTCGCGCGTCCCCCTCTTGAGGGGGTGCCCGCAGGGCGGGGGAGTCAACACACGCCTGAAATCAAGCGTGGTAGTTGAATTCTCCCTGCCCCCCTTAGAAGGGGGACACCTGCCGGACCCTGGCCTATCGGACGCAAGTTTTGCATGGCATCTTGTCGCCGCTTCGCGCGTCCCCCTCTTGAGGGGGTGCCCGCAGGGCGGGGGAGTCAACACACGCCTGAAATCAAGCGTGGTAGTTGAATCCTCCCTTGCCCCCTCCCATAGAAGGGGGACGCCTGCCGGACCCTGTCCTGCCGGACGCAAGTCGTGTCTAGTCCTTTCATCTCTCACTCTCTCTCCCTTGAATCAACTTGCACTGCTCTTCGATAAAGCACGCCACCTCGTCAGCGTCTTTACGCACATCGCCATCCAACACCCGCAGGATTTCCAACCCCAAAACCCGCATCTGTCTGTCTCTTTCCAGATCCCTTTGGTTGGCCTCGGATGAAAAATGGGAAGCTCCGTCGATTTCAACTACGAGATTCAGTTCCTTACAGTAAAAGTCCGCGATGTAGTTCAGAATAGGTTTTTGCCTATTGAAAGCGAAACCTAATTGTCTCGATTTAAGACGTTTCCAAAGCATTGCCTCGGTTATTTCTCCGTCTCGTCGCAAATTTCTGCTAAATCCCTTTAGTCTTGGGTTATATGGAAGATGATGTTTGCTAAAAATCAGACCGTCTGGGTTGATGTTTTGCTGGCGAAGGTATTCTGGTGTAATGTCTTCGAAATTCATGGATCGAGTAATTAGTTCAGCAAAGATAAGGTTTTTTGTGAGAAAAGGATGTCTTTTGTTGCTTGTTGGGGTGTGTTGAATCCCCCCTGCCCCCCTTAGAAGGGGGACGCCTGCCGGACCCTGGCCTGCCGGACGCAAGTCTTGTCTAATCCTTGTCGCCGCTTTGCGCGTCCCCCTCTTGAGGGGGTGCCCGCAGGGCGGGGGAGTCAACACACGCCTGAAATCAAGCGTGGTAGTTGAATCCCCCCTTGCCCCCCTTAGAAGGGGGACACCTGCCGGACCCTGGCCTGCCGGACGCAAGGTTTTGCATGGCATCTTGTCGCCGCTTCGCGCGTCCCCCTCTGAGGGGGTGCCCATTTCCCCTTCAAAGGGGGCGGGGGGGATTAGCGGGGGATTCAACACACACCCAAATTTGGCCGTTTTCCAATATTTCCTATCTTTGCAAAAAATATCCCAATGGAAGCAATCCCACTAACTTGGTTCAAGACCGAGGCCCGAGAGGGCAAGACCATGGTCTTTGACCCCTTGCGCCGCCGTTATGTCGCCCTGACGCCCGAGGAGGAGGTGCGCCAGAAGACCTTGTATCTCCTGGTGGAGCATCTCGGGGTGCCGGCGGGCAGGGTGGCGGTGGAGTATTCGGTGAAGGTGAACGGGCAGGACAAGCGTGCCGACGCCGTCGTCTTCGGCGCTGAGGGAGAACCTTTGATGGTGGTGGAGTGCAAGGCTGCCACGGTGGCCCTCACCGATGCCGTCCTCGACCAGGCTGTGCGTTACCACTCGGCATTGAAGCCTCGTTATCTCCTCCTCACCAATGGCAACGCCTTTTACTGCTACCAGACCGAAGGCCAGACCCTTCAGCCCTTGGACCATCTCCCCACCTACACCGAGATGCAAGGGTGAAGCGACTCGGATTGGAGAGAAGAGGGGTGCGCGCAATGCGATAATCCGTGGAGATCCGTGGAATCCGTGTTCGAAAGGAGGATGAGGGGAAGGTCTATCCGTGTTCCAACAACACCGCGTTCTCCCCGAGCCCAGCGAAGGGATGTATTTGTTTTAGATTTACGCAAGATTTGTTTCCCTCAAAAAAGACAAAATTAATTTCAATTTTTTCCCCAAGCATACCAATATTTTTCCTATTTTTGCATCCTTAACACAGAATGAAAACCGAAAAAAGGATTTTGAAAATAAGTCATTAAATATCAAATAATTAACCAATTAAATCTAACCTAAAAAAAATGAAAAAAAGTATTACAAGAATCATGGCAGCCCTCGCGCTGCTCGTGACCCTCGCTATCCCGATGGGAGTGTGGGGACAGACAAGTGTAACCTGGCCTGGAACGACTGCTCTTCCTGGCACGGCTACCGCGGTTGCGAACGACCAAAATGTTACCATTATGGTTTCGGCTACCAACACTTATTCGAATCCTATTCGTATCTATGCCAACACCACGGTTACGATTAATGCTTTGAACAACGCTAAGATTTTGAGTGTTGCTTATGAAGCTTCTTCTACGGGTAATTATGTCACATATGCTCAGAACGCCACAGTTGTGCCTGATGTCACTCCTACGGTTAGCGGCAAGATTGTGACTTGGACCTACGCCGAATCTGCAAATGTTACAGAGTTTACTTTTAAACCAAGTTCCCAAACAAGATGCAATGGTATTACGATAACTTACATTATGCCAGGTACTGGTCCCACGGTCGCTACTCCCACTTTCAGTCCTGTTGGCGGCACTTACCCAGAAACCCAAACTGTAAGTATCAGTTGTGAAACTCAAGGCACAACCATTTATTATACTCTTGATGGAAGTACTCCTGATGACGAGAGTATTCAATACTCTACCCCCATTACGGTGAGTGAAACCAAGACCATCAAAGCCATTGCCTATGATAGCAATGACAATACAAGTAATGTAGCTTCCGCTACTTATACCATCGTCACTCCCATGACCATTGCCGAAGTGCGTGCCCAACAAACGGGTGATGTGGTTACCGCGGGTACGGTTACTAGTTGCGTTGGCACTACGGGTTACATCCAAGATGCCACCGCTGCCATCTGCGTATATGGCGCTTCTCTCACCGTTGGCGATAACATCAGTGTTTCGGGTACTTTGAGTACATTCCACGGTCTACTCGAGATCACCAACCCCCAAGTTACCGTTATTTCACAAGGCAATACTGTCAATCCTGAAGTGATGACAATTGCACAAGCCGTGTCCAGCACCAACCAAGGTTGGTATATCAGAATTGAGGATGCCACTGTAACCGAAATCGATGGCCAAAACACCACCATCGCCCAAGGCGAAAACACCATCGTGGTGCGCGGCATCAGCGGAGTTGAATATGATGTGAACGATGTGATTTCACTGAATGGTAACATCGGTTGCTACGATGGCAACCAGATTGCCAACCCGCAAAATGTGGAAGTGCAAGCCGCTCCTGCCGTTCCTTCCATCACCATCACTCCCGATGTGGTTAACGTTGATGCCGAAGAACACGACGGCACTTTGGATTTTACCTACGAAAACCTGACCATTACCGACATGACCGATTTCGACATCCAATACTACGATGCTGAAGGCGAAGAAACCGAGACACCCAATTGGATCGAGGTTCTCGTGGCCGAACAAGACCCTGAAATAGGCGAAGGTTATGTGGTTTCGTATTATATGTTTGAAAACGAAGGCGAAGCCCGCTCGGCTTACTTCAAAGTATTTGCCGCTGGTGATGAGGACTTCGTCTATTCCAACCTCGTCACCATCAACCAAGCTGAATATGTGGCTCCCGCTCTTGACTATGCCGAACTGCCTTTCGAATTTGATGGTACCTATAATGACATTGCAACTACCGATGGCCTTATCGAAGAAGGTCTTGGTAACTATAGCAGTGCTCCTCACTTGAAGTTTGACGGAAGTGGTGATTGGCTGCTCCTTCATTTCATTGAAGCCCCCGGTACTCTCACCTTCGTCCTCAAAGCCAATCCTGGATCCAATGGATGGTCGGGCACTTTCACTGTGCAGACCTCTGAAGATGGTGAGACCTACACCGACTTAGCTACTTATACTGACATTTCAACTAATGGCCAATCCGAAGAGTTCACCAACTTGGGCGAAAACGTTCGCTACATCAAGTGGATCTATACTGAAAAAGTCAGTGGCAATGTCGGTTTGGGCAACATCGCTCTTGCTGAATACGTGGCCCCTGCTCTTGTGGCTTCCATTACTGTTAATCCCGATGAGGTTAACGTTGATGCCGAAGAACACGACGGCACTTTGGATCTTACCTACGAAAACCTGACCATTACCGACATGACCGATTTCGATATTCAGTTCTGCGATGCCAACGGTGATGAATTGAGCGAAGAACCTGACTGGATTGAGGTTCTGGTGGCCGAACAAGATCCTACTATTGGCGAAGGCTATGTGGTTTCGTACTATATGATGGAAAACGAAGGTCCTGATGCCCGCACGGCTTATTTCAAGGTTTACGCTATGGATGACGAGACCAACTTGGTCTATTCCAACCTCGTCACCATCAGCCAAACCGCTCCTGCTACTGGTGATGAATACGCCCTTTATACTGGCGAACTCGTCGAAGGTGACTACTTGATTGTTTATGATGGTGGTGCCATGAATACAACTGTCACTAACGACAGACTGCAATATGAAGATGTTACTGTAAACAATGATGTGATTGTTACAGACAATGCTGCAATTGTTTGGCACATTGCCCCGAGTGGCCAATACTGGACCATTTACAATGCTGATGCTGACGCTTACGCTGCTAGTACCGGTGTAAAGAATAAGGCTCAAATGCTTGCAGATGGCACCGATGACAAAGCTCTTTGGACGGTATCTGGCACCGAGACTTACGAGTTCGTGAACAAGAAGAATACCGCTAATAGTGTCAATGCCAACCTCAGAAAGAATGGTACTTACGGTTTTGCTTGCTATGCCACAAGCACTGGCGGTGCCTTGTCACTCTACAAAAAAGTTGCTGAGCCTATCACCGAGACCTACCCCCTCGACATCACTGGTTACGAAGCTGGCAGCGACGGTGGTTACTACCTCATCGCTTCGCCCGTCACGGTGAACCCCGCTAGTGTTGAAGGCATGACTACCGGTGAATACGACCTCTATTCCTTCGACCAAGCCGAAGCTGAGGAATGGCGCAACTACAAAGCTGGCGCTTTCACCAACCTCGAACCTGGCAAGGGCTACCTCTATGCCAAGCAGGCCACTACTGAAGGCGAGGTCTTCCACTTCGAGCTCACCGGCACGCCTTACAACGGTGAACCTATCAGACTGTCGAAGAGTGAAAATGTCGACTTCCCAGGCTGGAACCTCGTCGGCAACCCCTTCGGTCAAACTGCCTACATCGACCGTGACTTCTACGTCATGAAATCAGACGGTAGCGAAATCATCGAAAGCGAGACCAACGAAATCGACGTCATGCAAGGCGTCTTCGTCATCGCCGCTAATGATGGTGAGGGACTGACCTTCAGCACCGAGGCTCCTACTACCACGGACGGCAAGATCGTCATGAACGTCAGCAACGCCCGCCGCTCGGTCGTCGACCGCGCCACGGTCCGCTTCGGCGAAGGTCGCACTCTGCCTAAGTTCATGCTCAACGACGAAAACACCAAGATCTACTTCACCGAAGGCAACGAAGAGTTCGCCGTGGTGCGTAGCATCAACGAGAACCTCACTCCTGTCAGCTTCCACGCTGCCGAGAATGGCACCTACACCCTCAGCATCAACACCGAGAATGTAGACTTCTCTTTCTTCCACCTCATCGACAACATGACAGGTAACGACATCGACCTGCTCAGCACGCCGAGCTACACCTTCGAGGCCAGCACCACCGACTACGCACAGCGTTTCAGCCTCCTCTATGCCACCGTTGATGGCGTGAGCGAAAACAACGCCGAAACCTTCGCCTTCTTCAATGGCAACGAATGGGTCGTCAACAACGAAGGTGAAGCCAACCTGCAGGTCATCGATATGACGGGTCGCCTCATCAGTTCCGAGACCGTCAACGGCACCGTCACTGTCAGCCTCAACCAGTCCGCTGGCATCTACATGCTCCGCCTGGTGAACGGCAACAACGTGAAGGTCCAGAAGGTGGTGGTGAGATAATCCCCCTAACCCCCTTAAAAGGGGGACGGGTTTCTACAAGAGTATGAGCCCGTCCCCCTCTTGAGGGGGTGCCCAAAGGGCGGGGGAGTAAAATCACCCCCGACCAAAAAGAAACCAACAAACAAAGCAAACAATAAAACCCAATAAACAATGAAGAAACTAGCACTAACCCTCGCCATCGTCCTCGGACTGGGCATGACCACCTTCGCTGATGGCGGCGGTCTCTTCCAACGCGGCAATACGCCTGAACAGGAGAACGCCTACTTCAAAAACGGAGACCGTGTTGGCGGTTTCCCTGGGTTTCCTGCTCACGGTGGAAATAGCGACGCTGACGCCCCCCTCGGCACGGGCATCGTCCTGCTGGCCGGTCTTGGCGCTGCCTACCTCGTAGGCAAGAAGCGCAGAGAGGAATAACCTCTTTTTGCGGTAAACGTAAAAAAGGCATCGCTCACGGCGATGCCTTTTTTTGTCATTGGTTCCGCTTTATCTTCGACTTGTTGGATTGCAGTTTCTGGTATTAAACGGAAGTTCCTATAGTCTGCTCTTTTCTATTCTTCCGCCAGCACCACACGATGAGTGCCGTTGTGACGATGGCGCTTGCGATGACAACCCATACGTTTTGCGACCCCCCGAAATGGTCGACGTCAACATCGATGACGCCTTTGTTGTTGAGGTAATACACCACCACAGCGCAACCGTTGTTGATGAAGTGCATCAGCATGCTGGTCCATAGCGAGCCGCTGGTGTAGAACAGGTAACCCAGCAACATGCCGAGAAACATGCGCGGCAGGAAACCGTAGAACTGGAAGTGGATAAAGGAGAAGATGGCTGACGAGAGGAGGATGGCAATGTGCGGGTTCATCCTACGCGTCAGTCCTTGCTGCAGCACGCCACGGAAAGTGAGCTCCTCGCCGATGGCAGGAATCAAGGCAATGATCAACAAGTTGAACAGCAGTCCCCCGATGGTGTCGACGTTGAGCATCTGCTCGGTGGCAGCAGCGGCGGTTTCCTCCAAGGCCTTCATCCAGTCTTCAAGTGCCTGAAGCGCTCCGCTCAGTTTCATGTTCTCGTTCCACACCGTCAATTGGTTGGTGACCGGCATAGAAGCGAACATCACTGCGATGCCGACAAAAATGAATAGCGGCCACGGTTTGTTGACGCTGCGGAAGCCCAATTCGTGCAACTGGTGCTGCTTGCGCGTGACGAAATAGTAGACAAGGGGTGGCACCACAAACATAAAGAAGGAACTGATGCCCTGCCCAATCTTCATGCCCGTATCGCCCATCAGCATGAAAAATGCGGCTGCGGCTACTCCAATCAGGCCGCTGACCAGTAAGATTACCAAAAAGAGGAGGATTCTGATTCCTGTGGATTGTTTCAGGTTGTCTGTCATGGCAATGGATTTTAATTTTGCTGCAAAGATACACTTTTTGTGGTTTTTACCATTTTCTGTCTTGAAATACACTACCTTTGCATTCGCAAAATAGAAGAGATTCCTTGCGGGAATGGCGGATGTAAGAATCTAATATTGCGGCGGCGAGAACCAATTTCAGGTCGTAAGTGTCACAAGCCGTCGCGGTATAATAACATATATTACTCCATTCCCGTAAGGGAATCTCCGAACCAATCATCTGGAAATCATAATATGATGACTTCGCTTGGACCTCTTGAATTCGACCATTACCCTTTGCTCCTCGCCCCCATGGAAGACGTGTCGGACCCGCCGTTCCGCTATGTCTGCAAACTCTTTGGCGCCGATGTGGTCTATTCTGAGTTCATCTCCGCCGACGGACTCATCCGCGACTCGGTGAAGAGCATCAAGAAACTGGACTTCGAGGAGATGGAGCGTCCCGTGGGTATCCAGATTTTCGGCAATGCCGTCGCACCTATGGTGGAGGCGGCGCGTTATGCCGAAACCGCACATCCCGACATCATCGACATCAATTTCGGTTGTCCTGTGAAGAAGGTGGCTTCGAAAGGCGCTGGTTCTGGCATCATGAACGACATCCCCAAGATGGTGGCCATCACCAAGGCCGTGGTGGAGGCAGTGAAAACGCCGGTGACCGTAAAGACCCGTCTCGGCTATGATAACGAGCATCGCGAAATTGTCGACATCGCCGAGCGCCTTCAGGACGTGGGCATTGCCGCCTTGACCATACATGGTCGGCTGCGTACCACCAAATACAGCGAGCCTGCCGACTGGACCCTCATCGGCGCTGTGAAGAACAACCCTCGCATGCACATCCCTATCATCGGCAACGGCGACGTGGTTGACGGCCCTTCTGCCAAGCATTTCAAGGAAACCTATGGCGTAGATGGCCTGATGATTGGTCGCGCCTCATACGGGAATCCATGGATTTTCAGCCAGATTAGGCACTACCTTGAGACAGGAGAGGAAATGCCCTTGCCTGACGTTGCAGAGCGCGTGCGTGTGAGCAAGATTCAGTTGGAGCGTTCGGTAGCGTGGAAAGGCGAGCACATTGCCCTGCTGGAGATTCGCAAGCACTGGGCGTCGTATTTCAAGGGTCTCCCGAATTTCAAGCCTTTCAAGATGCGGCTGATGGAGACGTTATCCGTCAAGGAGGTTTTGGGGATTCTTTCTGAGATTGAGGAGTATTATTAGTCTTCTCTAATGTCATCCTTTTTTTTGTGGAGTCACTGCGGACTCGATCCGCAGTCTCCTGAAGTCACGGAAGCTTTTTTGATAATGCTTTCTTGGCCTTCCGAGGCCAATAGGAAGGATGGATTTGATGGGTAGGGGATAGCGGATCAAGTCCGCTATGACTGCCTATTGTGAGAGTGGCACTGTCATAATGAGATGGGAGGATGTTATTAGGTCTTATAGTGTCATCCTTTTTTTTGTGGAGTCACTGCGGACTCGATCCGCAGTCTCCTGAAGTCACGGAATCCATTTAGAAAATTCTAGGAAACCACCCCGTCCTTCAAAACCCCATTCTCAAACAAGTTCCTCACCAATTCCTCGCGGCTGATATGATAGGTGTTGATGCCCAATGACTTGGCAACCTTGATATTTGCCTCGGTGTCGTCAATGAAAAGCGTTTCCTCAGGCAACAGGCCTTCGTGGTCGAGGATGAGTTCGAAGAAGCGCGGGTCGGGTTTCTCCAAGTGTTCGGCGAAGGAGAAGTACGACTTGTTGAAAAGCTCGTCGAATTCATTATAGCCAAAGCGCAATTGCAAATCCCTGACATACAAATCGTAATGGATCTCGTTGGAATTGCTCATCAAGAAAATCTTGTAGTGTTTCTTCACCTTTTCAATGGCCTCGATGCGCTCGCGTGGGATATCCAAAAGCATGGCGTTCCAGAGCGAATCGAACTTTTGGTCGGTCATTTTCTCCTGGCCGAGTAGTGCTTTTGTCTTCTTGCGGAAGGTGGGGGCGGTGTAGATGCCCGTGTCGAATTTGCTCATAATGTCCATAAACTCCTTGGAATGAACCAGTTCCGAAGTGCTGATGCCCATTTTTTCGAGTTCTTTATACACAATGGTTTCGTCGATGTCGAGGATGACGCCGCCGAGGTCGAAGATGATGTTCTTGATTTTTACGCTCATTTTTGAGAAAATTTCAGTCTATTTCGGTGCAAAATTGTAAATTTGCAGCGCAAAAAGCAAGAAAAAAGGCGGAAATGTTTGCTTGGTTCATGCTTTTTTGCGGTCCCATAGCGCAGTTGGTTAGAGCAACTGACTCATAATCAGTAGGTCCTAGGTTCAAGCCCTAGTGGGACCACGAGAATACGGAAATCCTGGATGTAGGGCTGCCAATTCCCCCTTCCAAAGGGGGCGGGGGGATTGGACAGCCCTACACCAATAATACAGAATTGCATGGAACAAGAAACCACCCCCAAGACCCTTACCGATTTGGATGAACTCGGCGAATTTGGCCTCATCGACCAACTGACGCAAGATTTCCCCTTGCGCAACGCTTCCTCATTGAAAGGCGTTGGCGACGATGCCGCCGTCATCAACCACGAAGGCTATCGTACGCTCGTCTCGGTCGACATGCTCATCGAAGGCATCCACTTCGACATGACCTACTGCCCCTTGAAGCACCTCGGCTACAAGGCCGCCGTCAGCAATTTCTCTGACATTTATGCCATGAATGGCACACCGACTCAAATTGTAGTCGGGCTGGGCGTTTCGAGTCGTTATACAGCAGAAGCGCTGGATGAGTTATATGCCGGCATACGTCTCGCTTGCGAGCGTTACCATGTCGATATGGTGGGTGGCGACACAACCAGCAGCAAGACGGGCCTCGTCATCTCCATCACGGTCATCGGTATGGCCAAAGAGGAAGACATCGTCTACCGCAGCGGAGCCAAGAAGAACGACCTGCTCTGCGTGAGCGGTGACTTGGGCGGTGCCTACATCGGCCTGCTTATCCTTGAGCGCGAAAAGGCAGAGTTCCTCTCTAATCCTAACATGCAACCGCAGCTGAAAGGCTTGGAGTACGTGCTGGAGCGCCAACTGAAACCCGAAACCCGCAAGGACATTGTGGAACAGTTCAGGACCTTGGGCATCAAGCCGACTTCGATGATTGACATCTCCGACGGTCTCGCCTCCGAGATCCTGCACCTCTGCAAGGAGTCGGGCGTGGGTTGCCAACTCTACGAGAACAAAATCCCGATCGACCCGACCACCGACAAGATGGCCAAGGAGTTCCAAATCGTGCCTTCGGTGGCAGCTTTGAGTGGGGGAGAGGACTACGAACTGCTCTTCACCATCGACCAAAATGACTATGAAAAGATTCAGGCCATGTCGACTGACGTGACGGTCATCGGCTATATGACAGATGACAAGGGCGTGGCCGAGATGATCACTCCTGACAACCATGTCATCCCCATCAAAGCCCAAGGCTGGGACCACATGAAGAAAAGACAATAGCCTATGGCCTATGACTATGGCTGCCCCTACGTAAAGGCAAGCCATAGTCATAGTCATGAGCCATAGTAAAAAAAGAAATAATGCCTGAATTGCCCGAAATAGTGAAACAAAAGCTCGCCGCGCTACCCAACAAGCCTGGCGTGTACCGCTATTTCGACAAAAGCGGCACCCTCATCTATGTGGGCAAGGCCAAGAACCTGAAACGTCGCGTCAGCAGCTATTTCAACAAGGAGCAGACAGGAAAGACGCGCGTGTTGGTAAGCAAAATTGCCGACCTAGAATACAGCATCGTCGACTCGGAGGCGGAGGCGTTGCTGCTTGAGAACACAATGATCAAGCAGTACAAGCCGCGCTACAACATCATGCTCAAGGACGACAAGACCTACCCGTGGATTTGCATCAAGAAAGAGGCCTTCCCGCGGGTCTTCCTTACGAGAAGAAAGGTGAACGACGGTTCGGAGTATTTCGGGCCTTATCCCTCGGTGCGAACGGCCCATATCCTGCTTGACTTGTTGGGTCAGGTCTACAAGATGCGTTCATGTCGCACTCCATTGACGGAGACGGGGGTCACCAAAGGCAAGTATAAGGTCTGCCTCGACTATCACATCCACAAGTGCAATGGTCCTTGTGAAGGCTTGATTTCCAAAGATGACTACAACGCCATGATTGCCGAAATCCGTGAAGTCATCAAGGGCAATCTGGGTGGTGTGCTACGCGGCCTGAAGGCAGCGATGATGGACCATGCCTCGCGTATGGAGTTTGAAGAGGCGCAAGCCATCAAGGAGAAATATGACCTCTTGGAAGAGTACCGCAGCCGCTCCACTGTGGTCAGCGCGACGATTCACAATGTTGAGGTGTTTTCCTATGTCGATGACGACGAGACATTCTATGTCAACTGTATGAAGGTAAAGGACGGCGCGGTGGTGCAGAGCCATTCTTTCGAGATGAAACGCAAGCTGGAGGAGACCGCCGAGGAGTTGCTGCTGCTGGCCATCACCGAGTTGCGGCAGCAGTTTGGTGACCATGCCCCTGAAGTCATCGTCCCGATGAAACTGGACTATGCTTTTGAGGATGTACAGATGACTGTGCCGCAGCGTGGCGACAAGTTGAAACTGCTCGACCTCTCGCGCCGAAATGCCATGCAGTACAAGATTGACTTGGAGAAGCAGCGCACTCTTGTCGACCCTGAAAGGCATCAGAAGCGGGTGCTGAACCAGCTGAAAGAGGCCTTGCAAATGGAACAGGTGCCTGAGGTTATCGAGTGTTTCGACAACTCCAATTTCCAAGGCGACTATGCGGTGGCTGGCATGGTGCAGTTCGTGAATGGCAAGCCCAACAAGGCGGGTTATCGCCATTTCAACATCAAGACCGTGGAAGGTCCCGACGACTATGCCTCAATGAAAGAGGTGGTGCGCCGACGCTATTCCAGATTGATGGAGGAAGGCAAACCCTTGCCCAACCTCATCATCACCGATGGCGGCAAAGGTCAGATGGAGGTGGTGCGACAGGTCATTGAAGACGAGTTGAAAGTCGGCATACCCATTGCGGGATTGGCCAAGGACGACCGTCACCGCACCAATGAACTGTTATTTGGTTTTCCGCCCCGTGTGGTAGGCCTGAAACCAAACTCTGAGGTGTTTCGCCTGCTGACACATATTCAGGACGAGGTGCATCGCTTTGCCATTACATTCCATCGGAAAAAGTTTGAGAAAGGCTTCATGCACTCCGAGTTGGCCGACATTAAGGGAATAGGGAAGAAAACCGCTGAGAAGCTGCTTTTGGAGTTGAAATCGGTAAAAGGCATCAAAGAGGCCTCACTCGAGCGTCTCTCCGAGGTCATAGGTCCCGCCAAGGCGGAGATTGTTTACAAGCATTTTCATGGTTAAGGAGATTTCCTTCGGGAATGGCAGGTGTTCTTTTGAAAACAGTTGCGGCGGCAAGTAGCGCTTCTAGAACTTAGACGCCACATGTCGCCGCATTTAATTACAACTAATGTTCGCCATTCCCGCAGGGAATCTCAAAAGGATTATCCCTTCAGTGCCTCGGCGCCGCCCACGATGTCGATCAGTTCATTGGTGATAACATTCTGGCGGGCCTTGTTGTACAGGATCTTCAATTCCTGCGACAACTGGTCGGCGTTGTCGCTGGCGATGTGCATGGCCGTCATGCGGGCACCATGTTCTGCCGTCAGCGCGTCAAGCATGACAGAGTAGAAATTGGTGCGAACGACTTTGGGAATCAAGTCGTTGACAAAGGTTTCCTTGTCGGGTTCCACGATGTAGTCGAAACTCTGGGCCTTGCCTCCTGTCTCGGCTTTCAGGGGCAGCATCACCTCGCGTGTAGGCACCTGTACGCCAGCGTTCTTGAAGTGGTTGAACACCAACTCTACACGGTCGACTTTCTTGCTAAGGAACAAGTCCACCATCATGTCGCTGATTTCCATGGCCAGGTCGTATGACATGGTCTCGGCCAAGGGCGCATATTGCTTCTCCACTTTGATATCGTATTTTTTGGCGTAGTCGTTGATTTTCTTGCCCACAAGAAAGACGGTAATGTTCTCAGCGCCAAGTTTTTCCACATACTCATCGTAGATCTGCTTGAAGAGTTTGCAGACACTGGAGTTGTAGACGCCGCACAGTCCGCTGCTTGATGAGAAGGCCATCAGCGCAACCTTCTTCACCTCGCGGTGCTCTGCCAATGGGATGTTGACTTCGCCTTCGAGGGAACCGAGGTAGTTGGACAATGCCTCGCTGAGTTTGTTCTTGTATGGCAGGAACCTCGTTGTGGTGCCTTCGGTCTTTTTTAGTTTGGCTGCCGACACCATCTTCATCGCACTCGTGATTTTCTGTGTGGATGCGACAGAAACGATTCTAGCCCGTATTTCTTTTAGTGATGCCATTTTTCTTTAGTTGGGAGTTAGGAGTTAGGAGTTGGGAGTTGGGAGTTGGGAGTTAGGAGTTGGAATTGGAAATACTCCACACTCACCACTCCACACTTCACATTAAATAAAGTGTTCACTCAGATTCAACGCTTCTTCCTTCAAGACTGCCTTGATGTCATCGTCAATCTTTCCGGCGCGTAGTTGTTCCATCACATCCCGGTGCTTCACTTCCATGAGGTCAAGGAATTGCTTTTCGAATTCAAGGACCTTGTTCTCAGGCACTTTGCTCAGCAGACCGTTGGTGCCGCAGAAGATGATGGCCACTTGTTTCTCGACGGGCATGGGCGTGTATTGCGGTTGTTTCAGCAGTTCCACGTTCTTGCGACCCTTGTCGAGGATGGCGAGGGTGGCGGCATCGAGTTCGGCGCCGAACTTTGAGAAGGCCTCCATCTCGCGGAACTGGGCCTGGTCGAGTTTCAAGGTGCCAGCCACTTTCTTCATCGACTTGATTTGGGCGTTACCACCCACACGCGACACTGAGATGCCGACGTTGATGGCGGGACGGATGCCAGCGTTGAAGAGACTGGTTTCCAAGAAGATCTGTCCGTCAGTGATGGAGATGACGTTGGTCGGGATGTAGGCCGACACGTCGCCTGCCTGCGTCTCGATGATAGGCAGTGCGGTGATGCTGCCGCCGCCTTTCACGATGTCTTTGATGCTGTCGGGCAGGTCATTCATTTGGCGCGCCACGTCATCGTTCTTGATGATCTTGGCGGCACGCTCCAGCAGACGGCTGTGGAGGTAGAAGATATCGCCAGGGTAGGCCTCACGTCCAGGTGGACGGCGCAGGATCAGGGATACCTCACGGTAGGCCACGGCCTGCTTAGAGAGGTCGTCGTAGATAATGAGGGCGTGACGGCCGGTGTCGCGGAAGTACTCCGCGATGGCGACTCCGGCATAGGGAGCATAGAACTGCATGGCGGCGGGGTCGGAGGCGGTGGCACTGACCACGATGGTATAGTCCATGGCGCCATGTTGCTCGAGGGTATTCACGAGGTTGGCCACCGTGGAGCCTTTCTGGCCGACGGCGACATAGATGCAATAGATGGGGTCGCCGTTTTTGAAGTTCTCCTTTTGGTTGATGATGGTGTCGATGGCGATAGCGGTCTTGCCCGTCTGGCGGTCGCCGATGATCAGCTCACGTTGGCCGCGGCCAATGGGTATCATGGCGTCGATGGCTTTGAGGCCTGTCTGGAGGGGTTGGTTCACCGGTTGGCGGAAGATGACGCCTGGGGCCTTGCGCTCTAAAGGCATCTCAAAAGTTTTGCCTTGGATGGGACCTTTGCCGTCGATGGGACGACCGAGACCGTCTACGACGCGGCCCAGCAGACCTTCGCCAGCCATAACGCTGGCAATGCGCTGGGTGCGCTTCACCGTTTCGCCTTCCTTGATGCCCTCGGTAGGACCGAGCAGCACTACGCCGACATTGTCTTCCTCTAGGTTGAGCACTACGCCCATGGTGCCGTTCTCGAACTCAACGAGCTCGTTCGACTGCACCTTGTCCAACCCGTAGACGTGTGCCACGCCGTCGCTCACTTGCAGCACCTTGCCAATCTCCTCGAACTGAACCTTGTTGCTCATGTTCTGGAGCTGCATCTGCAGGATGCTCGATATTTCACTAGGTTTGATGTTTGCCATATATGGTGTGTTTTGTTTTTGTCTATTTTTTTGTGGCTTTTAGTTGGCTCTCCCCCTTGGCGTCATTGCGGACGTGATCCTCAATCTCCTAAAAAGGAGGGAAGGCTAATAGCCCTATTTCAATTTGTTTTTCAGCGCATTCAGTTGTCCCGCCACACTGGCGTCCATCCGCGAGTTCTCGATGTCGAGGATGAAGCCGCCGATGAGTTTTGGGTCGATGTGCACCTCTATCTCGGCATCGGCACCAAAGCTCTGCTTGATGAAGGCCTTGATGTGATCGTAGGTCGCCTCGGGCAGTTCGGTCGCTGTGGTGACCTTGGTGCTTAGGATATTGTGCTTCTGTCTATACATCTCCATGAATTTCATGGCGATGAGGAACATCTTGTCCTCGCGTTTATGCTCGACCACAAAGGCGATGAACTGCTTCAAGCAGTCGTGCATGGGTTCGCCGACGGAAAGTTCCAGCAGTTTCATCTTCTCCTCTGACGACACAATGGGGTCGGACAGCACCTCGTTGTATTGGCCGATGGCCAAGAGGTAGTTGTGCGCAAAGCGGGTCAGGCCGTCATAAACGGCATCTTCGCAACCTTGCTGCTGGACCGTCTGGAACAGCGCCCGCGCATATCTCACCGATATTCTTCCGTTGTCCATAGTTTATGCCTCTATGCGGGGTTGGTTGTTTTTGAGCAACTGCTCGATGTAGGCGGTCTGCGACGGTTTGTCGCTCAGTTCGCGCTGCAACAGTTTCTCGGCGATGTCGACCGAGAGGGCGATGACCTCGTTCTTGATGTTGGCCATGGCCTCAGCCTGCTCTTTTTCGATCTTCAGGCGGGCGTCGGCCACGATTTTCTCGGCTTCCTGCCGGGCTTGTGTCTTGGCCTCTTCGATGAGTTGTGTCTTCAAGTCCTGGCTCTCTTTCATGATCTTGATTTGCTCCGCCTGAGCCGCTGCCATGGTCTCTTGCCGTTTTTGTTCGATGCCGGCAAGGGCCTTGTTGGCTTCTTCAGCAGCCAACAGCGAATCGGAGATGTGGGCGTTACGTTTCTCGACGGCGCCCATAATCATCGGCCAACCCGCTTTCGCCAGAATGATGAACACAAGGACGAAGGCGATGAGCATCCATATCACTAATCCACTTTCAGGAAGAAATAGATCCATGTTTTGTGTTGTTTATGATGGTAAATAAATCTCGTTCTTTTTTTTCGTGGGACGCGTGACTGCGGGACACGGGACGACCCTTTGCCCTTTCGACAGACTCAGAGTTCGGGGATCATTTGTCTCGTGTCTCGCGTCTTATGGTCTCGCGTCTCGCGAAGCGGCTTAGCCGAGGGCAGCCAACAGGCAGACGACGATGGCGAACAGCGTTGCACCTTCGACGAGAGCGCCGGCGATGATCATGCCCGAACGGATGCCATCGCCAGCCTCAGGCTGACGTGCCATGGCTTCCATGGCCGACTGTCCGATTTTACCGATACCCATACCGGCACCGATGACTGCGATAGCTGCAGCGATAGCGGCCAAACCTGGCACATACGATACTGCTGCATCAAGGATGATTGATAATAACATAGTGTTTAGTTTTAGAATTGTTGGTTTATGTGTTTATTTATTGTTGTCGTTTGCAGAGACGCAAAATTTGCGTCTCTACAGGGAATTATTCATGTTTAGGTTCCTGATGTGCCATGCCGATGAACAGCGATGACAGGATGGTGAAAACGTATGCCTGGATGTATGCTACCAGCAGCTCCAAGGCCGTCATGAAGATGGTCATGAAGATGGATACGATGCTCATCACGCCGCCCATGCCGGCGCCATACATGCCACCGATAATGAAAATCAGGGCCATGAGCACCATGATGACGATGTGGCCAGCGAGGATGTTGGCGAACAGACGCACCATCAGGGCGAAGGGTTTGGTGATCGTCGAGATGAGCTCGATGATAGGCATCAGTGGGAAGGCCTTCAGGAAGACGGGCACGTCTGGCCACAGGATGTCTTTCCAGTAGTGGCGGTTGCCAAAGACGTTGACGAAGAAATAGGTGAGCAGGGCCAGCACCACGGTGATGCTCAGGTTGCCCGTCACGTTGGCGCCAAAGGGGAAGAAGGGGATGAGGCCAAACAGGTTGGCGAAGAAGATGAAGAAGAACACCGTCAGCAGATAGGGTGCGAATCTCTTCACGCTCTTTTCGGGGATGTTGGGTCGGATGATGCCGTCCAATACCATGTAGGTGAGCCATTCTATCAACCCTTGGTATTTGGTGGGCTTGCCCATGGGGTCTTTCTTGTATTTCTTGGCGGCAGGCAGGAAGAAGGCCAAGAGGAAGGCGCACACCAAGAAGATGCCGAAGGCGTTCTTGGTGAACGAGATGTCGAACGGTCGAGAGAGGCTGCCGTCGGGCTTCACCTCGACGAGCTTGCCTGGGTATTTGTCGGCGTTGATGGGGGCGATATAGAAGTTAGCGCCCTTATGGTTGAAGGTCTCGTCCTCCTTCAGTTCGCATACGTGCTTCGACGAGAAGAAGTGCCAACCGCCGCCCTTGCATTTCACCATGACGGGCAACCATACGCACACTGGTTTCTCGTGGATTTCCGTGATATGGAAACAATACGAGTCGCCCGTATGGCCGAAGATAAACGACTTGGCGTCGAACTTCTCCTTCTTGGGAGGCTGCACGGTGTCCTGAGCATGACTCTGCAACGGCACCATCGCCATCCAGACGAGGAGAAGGGAGAAGATGGTATATTTCAAAACATTCCTCATGCTTTGTTTTCTTTGTTCTTGTTTTTGATGTAATGGCTGTACACGAAAGTCTCAGTGACCAACGCGAGGAGATAGGAAGAGGCTGTGACGATGATAAAGGCCCTTCTGCTTTTCGTAAGGTAGTTTTCAACTTCGATGTCGGCAGGTTGCTTGACGAAGATGATGAAGAGCACCACAACTACGATGGTCACCGCCAGTTTGATGCCTTTGTAGACATAAAGCCAGGTGAGTTTGTTGGGGCGTTCGTCCACGTTCTTCTTCATCAGGTGGCAGTAGAAGGCACCCAGGACCATATAGAGGATAGGCGCCATCACCATCCACTTGTTCCACCATTCATAGGTTTGGAAGAAGCAGAGCAAGATGCCGACCAAGACGAGGCAGAGCAGCAGGAAGATGGCTAAATATTTCGTCAACGCTTTGTTTTTCATAACTCTACGCAGATGGTCAAGTGGTTGTCGTGGTTCTCGGTGAAGCCGCCCTTGATGGCAAATTCCTTCTGTTCGCCGTTGGCGTCGGTGAGGCTGACCTTGCCGGCCTCAAGGATAGCGACGATGGCAGCGTGGTGTTCGAGCAGGGTGAAAGGTCCCAACTTGCTCGGCACCGTGACGGAACTGGCTTCGCCTTCAAATAGGGTCTCGCTAGGTGATATGATTTCGACTTTCATGTTTCTTTTGACTTCGGGACTTCGGGACTTCGGGACTTTTTCACCTCGTAGTCCTGCAGTCTATTATCTTTTGTTTCGATTCATTTCACCTTAATTAATTACTTGCGTTCTTGAGGAGTTCCTCGCCCTTGGCGATGGCATCGTCGATGGTGCCTACCAAGTTGAAGGCGGCCTCGGGGTATTGGTCGACTTCGCCGTCCATAATCATATTGAAGCCGCGGATGGTCTCCTCGATGGGTACCATCACGCCCTTGAGGCCGGTGAACTGTTCGGCCACGTGGAAGGGTTGCGACAGGAAGCGTTGCACACGGCGGGCGCGGTGGACGACAATCTTGTCCTCCTCCGATAGTTCTTCCATGCCAAGGATGGCGATGATGTCTTGCAACTCCTTGTTGCGTTGCAGCAGTTGGATGACGCGCTGGGCGGTGTCGTAGTGCTTCTCGCCGATGATGTTCGGGTCGAGGATGCGCGAGGTGGAGTCGAGCGGGTCGACAGCAGGGTAGATGCCCAACTCGGCAATCTTACGGCTCAACACGGTGGTAGCGTCCAAGTGCGAGAAGGTGGTGGCCGGTGCCGGGTCAGTCAAGTCGTCAGCGGGCACGTAGATGGCCTGTACTGAGGTGATAGAACCGTTCTTGGTTGAAGTAATGCGTTCCTGCATCTGGCCCATCTCGGTGGCCAGGGTGGGTTGGTAACCCACGGCAGAAGGCATTCGGCCGAGAAGGGCCGACACCTCTGAACCGGCTTGGGTGAAACGGAAGATGTTGTCGATGAAGAGCAAGATGTCGCTCTGTCCGCTATTGGTGTCGTCGCGGAACGACTCGGCCACAGTGAGTCCTGAGAGTGCGACACTCACACGCGCTCCAGGCGGTTCGTTCATCTGTCCGAATACCAGGGTGGCCTGGGAGGTGGCGAGGGCGTTCTTGTCGATCTTGGAAAGGTCCCAGTCGCCTTCTTCCATGCCTTTGGCGAACTCGTCGCCATATTTGATGATGCCCGACTCGATCATTTCGCGGAGCAGGTCATTGCCTTCACGGGTTCGCTCGCCTACGCCGGTGAATACCGAGTAGCCGTTATGGCCCTTGGCGATGTTGTTGATGAGTTCCATGATAAGCACCGTCTTGCCCACGCCGGCGCCGCCAAAGAGGCCGATCTTGCCGCCCTTCAGGTAGGGCTCCAATAGGTCGATGACCTTGATGCCGGTGAACAGCACCTCCTTCGAGGTGGCCAAGTCCTCAAACTTGGGGGCCTCACGGTGGATAGGGTATTCTGCGCTGCGGTTGAGGTCGCCAATGCCGTCGATGGCATCGCCCGTCACGTTGAGCAGGCGGCCTTTGATCTGGTTGCCGATGGGGATGGAGATGGGCTTGCCCAGCAGGTTGACCTCCATGCCGCGCATGAGGCCGTCGGTCGAGTCCATGGCGATGGTACGCACCGAGTCCTCGCCGATGTGCTGCTGGCACTCGAGCACCACGCGCTTGCCGTTAGCACGGACCACCTCAAGGGCGTCGTGAATCTTCGGGAGGTTGGTTTCACCGCTCTCGAAATAGACGTCGACCACCGGGCCAATAATCTGTGTGATAATTCCTTTTGACATGTTGTATCTGTGTTGTTCCTATTTCAAGGGAATAATGAGCCGCAAATTTATCAAATATAATTTTTCGTTCGACGGATTGGGAAAAAAAAGTCGCCAAAAAGGTAAGAAGTGGATTTGAAGTCCACGGACGGGATTTGACTAAATTTGTTGATAAATAACCGCTTTAGAATGAAAAAATGGCGATAGTTTTCCATAAATACCTACTTTTGCAATATGATTACCAATATTAAAGAAGTCACCTCAAAGAAGCAGTTAAGGGCCTTTGTCCATTTCCCGAATCGGTTATATAAGAACAACCCTTATTACGTGCCGCAGATTGAATCGATGGACCGTGACACGCTGACCCCTGGCAAAAACCACGCTTTTGAGGTCTGTGAAGGCAAGTATTGGCTGGCCTACGACGAGAAAGGCGAGATCGTGGGTCGAGTGGCGGGCATCATTAACCGCAAGTACAATGAGAAGACGGGCGAGAAGATATGCCGCTTTGGTTGGATTGACTTTATCGATGACAAAGATGTCTCCAAGGCCTTGATGGACACCGTCGAACAGTACGCCCGTGAGAAGGGCATGGACACGATGATCGGTCCGATGGGCTTCCTCGAGTTTGACGCGGCAGGCGTGTTGGTGGAAGGCTACGACAAGCTTCCCACGGCCTACGGCAAATACAATGCGCCCTATTACGAACAGCATCTCTTGGACTTGGGTTACGCTAAAGACATCGACTATGTGGAATATCTCATCAATGTTCCAGATGTCATCCCTGAGCGCTATGCACGCATGGCTGAACTGGTCTCTATCAAAAACGGCTTGCACCAGGCGCCTTTCCACAGCCGTGCTGATCTGGGTCCCTATCTGGATGGCGTGTTCCGTTGCCTCAATTCGGCCTATTCGAAGCTCCATGGTTTCTCGGAACTGTCGGCAGGTCAATGCGATGACCTCAAGAAGCAGTTTCTGACCAACATCAATGTCGACTATGTCTCCATTGTTTTGGATGCCGACGACCAAGTGGTGGGTTTCGGCGTGGCGCTGCCTTCGCTTTCTAAAGCCATGCAGAAGGCGCAAGGTTCGCTCTTCCCCTTCGGGTGGATGCACATGCTTAGAGCGTTTAAGCAGAACGATACCATTGACTTGTTGCTTATCGCCATCGATGAGAAATACAAAAACAAGGGTGTCAATGCCATGATATTTGACAAGTTTGCCCAAGGCATCACCAAAAACGGAATCAAATACATCGAGTCGACACGCGAACTTGAAGACAACACGAGCGTGCAGAACCTGTGGCGCTATCTTGAACACACACTGACCAAACGAGCTAGGACATACAAAAAACAAATTGGATGAGAACACGTTTGCTAAAACAAAACTGCGCAAAATATAGAGCGCCCCAAGAAGCCCAAGCCAAAGGCATCTATCCTTACTACAAGCCCATTGAGTCTGAACAGAGCACGGTGGTAAAAATCAACGGAAAAGATGTGCTGATGTTTGGTTCGAACAGCTATCTTGGTCTCTCCAACGACCCACGCCTTAAGGAAGCCGCCATCGAAGCGGTGAGGAAATACGGCACAAGTTGCTCGGGGTCAAGGTTTTTGAATGGCACGCTCGACATACATGTGGCGTTGGAAGAGAAACTGGCGCAACTGGTGGGCAAGGAAGCTGCCGTGTGCTTCAGCACAGGATTCCAAGTCAATCTTGGCGTAGTTTCGGCGCTCTGTGGCAGAAAAGACTATCTCCTTTTGGACAGCCTTGACCATGCTTCCATCATCGAAGGCAGTCGCCTCTCGTTCGGCAAGGTTTGGAAATACAACCACAACGACATGGACAGCCTTGAGGCCAAACTCAAGAACTGCGATCCAGGCCAGGTGAAACTCATCGTTGCCGATGGCGTCTTCTCGATGGAAGGCGACATCGTGCCGCTGCCGCGCATGGTGGAACTGGCCGAGCAGTACAACGCCGACATCATGATCGATGACGCCCATGCCTTGGGTGTGTTGGGCCATCAAGGTCGCGGCACTGCCAACCACTTCGGTCTCACCGACAAGGTGGACCTCATCATGGGCACCTTCTCTAAGTCGTTTGGTTCGTTGGGAGGTTTCATTGCTGCCGACTTCGACATCATCAACTACTTGAAACACAACGCTCGCAGTCTTATCTTCAGCGCGAGCATGCCTCCCGCCAATGTGGCATCGGTGAGCAAGGCGATCGATATCATGCTGAGCGAACCGGAACGCATCAAGCACCTCTGGGATTTGAGCAACTACGCTCGCAATCAGTTCCAAGACCGTGGTTTCGACACGGGCCATAGCGAGACACCTATCATCCCGCTTTTCGTGCGCAATTCTGAAAAGGCTTTTTGGTTGTGCAACAGGTTGTTGGACGATGGCGTGTTTGTCACGCCTGTCATCGCTCCCGCTGTCCCCGAGGAAGATGTCTTGATTCGTTTCGCTTTGATGGCGACACACACCTTTGAGCAAGTGGATGAAGCCATTGACAAGATAACGAAGGCGTTTCGCGAGATTGGTGTGATAGAATGATAGTTTTCATCACGGGCATATCGTCTGGTTTTGGTTTGGAGACGGCAAGACGGCTCTCGCAGGAAGGTCATGCCGTTTATGGTACCGTGCGCCGCGAGGTGGAACCTTTGCCCAACGTGCATTACCTGCATCTTGATGTCCGCGACCGCGAAGCAGTAAAGAAAGCCGTGGACGATATCGTTGAAAAAGAAGGCCGTATCGATGTCTTGGTCAACAATGCGGGCATGGGCATTGGCGGACCGTTGGAGTTTGCCACCGAGGAAGAAGTCCGTTTGCAGATGGACACCAATTTCATGGGGTTGGTGCATTGTGTGGATGCCGTGCTGCCTTACATGCGCCAACAAGGCGGTGGCAAAATCATCGCCTTGAGTTCCATCGGCGGTCTGATGGGACTGCCCTTCCAGGGTTTCTATTCCGCCAGCAAGTTTGCCATTGAGGGTTATTGTGAGGCCTTGCGCCTTGAGGTCAAGTCGTTCGGAATCAAGGTCGTGGTGCTGCGGCCTGGCGATTTTGCCACAGGCTTCACGGGAAGCCGCAAGAAAGTGGTCGACGAGGCCGCTTTGAATGCCTATCCCATCTACAAGACTGCCATCGAGAAGGTGGAACACGATGAAAATGGTGGCTTAAAGCCCGTTGTTCTGGCAAAAAAAATTAGTAGCATCATTAAGAAAAAGAATCCCCGCAATGGTTATGTCATTGCCTCTTTTGAGCAAAAGCTTTCCGTTTTCTTGAAGCGGATTTTGCCCGCCAAGTGGTTTGCTCGTATTTTGGGGTCGTATTACAAGATTGCGTCATGAATAGATGAGATTCCCTTCGGGAATGGAGTATCAGGGGAATCTCAATGCAAAAATTATTTTCCGATTTCATTTCTTTTTCTAAAAGGGATTGCTTAATTTTGCCCCCTAATTCAGAAATAACAAACAAATCGAAAAATATATGCAAGACAAACTGCAAGAATTGACCGACAGACTCTATAATGAGGGTTTGTCGAAAGGTAAACACGACGGCGAAGAGCTCGTGCAGAAGGCACAGGCAGAGGCAGACCGTATCATCGCCTATGCCAAAGCCGAGGCAGACCGCATCATTGCCCAGGCCAACAAAGAAGCCGAAGAGCTGAAGACTAAAGTGGCCGCCGATGTGAAGATGGCAGCTACACAAAGCATCGCCGTGACGAAACAGGAGATTGAGAAGATGGTGGTGACCCACACCGCCACCGAAGGTGTGAAGGCCAATATGGGCAATGCCGCCTTTGTGAAGGAGCTGATCACTAGCGTGGTGAAAGCCTTTAATCCCGCGAATGCGTCGCCCGTCGACTTGAACCTCATCCTGCCCGAAGCCTTGAAAGCCGAGGTGATGTTGCCTGCTGCGTCGGCGAAGCGGAGTAGCTCGGCATAGCCCGCGGTGCTGTTGACCGGCTGGCCGTCGGTGCCGAAATACCTTTCGCCCAGC